>Ga0065704_10070291_pt1 | contig 38407 bp, 29 predicted proteins | sample SwiRhicommuniRL2_FD_59091 | JGI IMG/M metagenome (GOLD analysis project Ga0065704, IMG submission 59091) | Switchgrass rhizosphere bacterial communities from Rose Lake, Michigan, USA - RL2 v2 (version 2) | ecosystem: Host-associated > Plants > Roots > Rhizosphere > Soil | place: East Lansing, MI | reverse complement strand
CTTGCTTGCGATGACGGCGGCACATCCAACATCAAGGCAGACTGACACGCTGCTATCGCGAGCAAGCTTTGCTCTCACTGGGGATTTTTGTTGGCAGTGAAATCGCAGGCTGGCACCGATCCAAACTGTGGGAGCAAAGCTTGCTCGCGATGACGGCGGCACATCCAACATCAAGGCAGACTGACACACTGCTATCGCAAGCAAGCCCGCACACAGGGATAAGTTGCAAACTTGAACCCTGGATTGTCTAGAACAAACTCTGCACCTGCTCCAGTACCGCGCGGTTCATCTGGCCGGTGTGGGTGTGCAGGCTCACATAGCTTTGCAGCATGTCGAGCTTGGTATTAAGCAGGTCTCGGCGGGCCTGGAACAGCCGCTGCTGGGCGTCAAGAATATCCACCGTGGAACGCACGCCGCCCTGGAAGCCTTTTTCCGTCGAGGTCAGCGCACGCTGATTGGACTCCACCGCCCGCTGCATCGCCTTGCTCTTGGCAAACCCGGCCACGACGCCCAGGTAATCGGTCTCGATATCTTCGGCCAGTTGCTGGCGTTGCACGTCGTAGTCGGACTGGGCGCCGGCCAGTTGCGCTTCGGCCTTGGCCACCGAGGCCCGTACCGCCCCGCCGCGATACAACGGAATATCCAATTGCACCCCCACGTAATAGGTGTCCTGGCGCGGGTCGAGTTCCTGGTATTGACGGGTTTCCCGGCGGGTCAACTGGGTGGTCAGCGACAAGGTTGGATAATGCCCGGCACGCTGGCTGTCGGCCTGGGCCTCGGCCACTTTCACCGCCGCCAGCCGAGCGGCCAGCTCGGGGCTGGCTTCACGGGCAATCGCCGTCCAGTAAGGCAAGTCCTGCTCAGGCGGGATCGGGCTACCGGCGGCCAATTCTTCGCGCATCGGCTGAATGTCATCGATGGGCACGCTGGCGCGCCCGGACAAGGCCCGCAACGCCGCCACGCGGCGCGCCTGGGCTTCAGCCTCTTGGGCTTGCACCAGATCGAGCCGTGCCTGGGCTTCGTCGATATCGGTGATCGCACCTTGGCCGCCTTCATAAAGCTTTTTACTTTGAACGACCAAGCTTTGGATCGCGCTCTTCTGCTGGACGATCAACTTGATCTCGTTCTCGGCCCGGGCGACGTCGAAATACCCCTTCGCCACCCGGTCATACAGGGTCTGGCCGGCCACATCGAACACCTGGGTGCCCAGTTGACCGCGCGCCTTGCCCTCCTGATAGGCCGCCCAGCGTGCCTTGTCGTAGAGCGGCTGTTGCGCCGCCAGGGTCACGTTGTTCGCCTGGTAATCATTGCTGTTGACGTAGGTGCTGTCGTCACCGCCGTCGGTCCGCCCGCCGTAGCCGTAGCGCGAGGTCAGCGACACTTGCGGGTAAAGGCCGCCACGCCCGATGTCCTCTTCATGCCGCGAAGCTTCAAAAGCGTGGGCAGCCGACTGAACGGTCGGATCGTTGAGGCGCGAGGCATCATAAGCGGCGGTCAGGCTCAGGCCCCCCTCGGCGGCCCACACCGGATTGAGCGCCACCCAACCCGCACACAGGCTCAGCAATACACGCAAACGGTAGCGGCAACGATCGACCATGCTCATTCCTCCTTGAAGGCTGCAAGCAAGCGTTCACGCAAAGGCTTCATCAGGTAATTCATCAAGGTGCGCTCGCCCGTCACCACCGTGACATCGGCGAGCATGCCCGGGCGCACCAGCAGGCCGGCGCTCTGCAACGCAACCACGGTGTCGGCGGGAATCTCGACCTTGGCGGAGAAGTACGGTTGATGTGTCTGCTCATTGATCAACTGGTCCGCCGACACCGTCGTCACCGTGCCGGTGACCGTCGGCGTATCCACCCGTTGCAGCGCCGTGAAATGCACATGCACCGGCAGGCCCGGACGCAGCTTGTTGGCCATCAGCGGCTCGAAACGCGCGGTGATCGCCATCGGTGCATCCAGCGGCACGACCTGCATCAGGGTCTGGCCGGCCTGCGCAACGCCGCCGACGGTATGAATGCTCACGTCCATGACCTGCCCGGCCACTGGCGCACGGATCGCACCGTTGTCGACTTCAAACTGCAAGGCGCGAATCTGGTCGGCATAACCGGCGGCCTCGGCCGAGACTTCGCTGAGCTGGGTTTCGGCATCACGGCGGAACTCCTGCTGCGCCTGCAAGGCCTTGAGCCGGCTTTCATTGATCGCCTGGCGAGTCCTGCCGACATCACCCACCCCAGAGGCGATCTGCCCCGCCAACTGGGCCGCGTTGCGCTCGGCCTCGAAGAGTTTGTTGCGCGGAACGTAGCCTTCCCGGGCCAAATCGCGCAGGCCTTCAAGCTCCTGCTGCTGGAAGCGCATCTGCGCATCGTAGTTGCGCTTGACGCCTTCGTAGCCAAGCAATTGCTGCTGCAAGGCCGCGGCTTCGTGCTCGATGATCTGCAAGCGGCTGCCCAGCTCCGCGCGGCGGGTGATGAACAACTGGCTCTGCAAGGCCATGGCCGCCTTGACTCGCGGTTCGTCGGCGTGGGCCAGCAGTTCCGCGGGCCATTGGATCTCGGCATTGCCCAGACGCTCGGCAATCAAGCGCGCCTCGATGCTGCGATCATTGAGGAGCTTGCCCAGGGTCACGTCCAGTTGCGATTGCGCCTGCACCGTATTGAGCTGCACGAGCAATTGCCCTTGGGTGACGCGGTCGCCATCGCTGACCAGCAGCTTTTCCACCACCCCGCCGACCAGCGACTGCACGGCCTTGCGCTCCCCTGCCACCACCACGGTGCCGCTGCCTACCACCCCTTGGTCGAGCGGCGCCAGGCAGGCCCAGAGCAGGAAACCGCCCAGCGTCAGGACCAGGAATCCCACGCCATAACGAGCCGCGCTTCCGGCGTCGGTACTGGCGCTGGGCAGCGTCGTGGTGCTGCGCACGCTCAACCCTTGCTCGCTGTACGCTTGTGCCCCTGGAGTCAGATCACGCATCGCCGCCCGCCTCCCTGACCGCGGCCGGCCTGGGCCCCGGCATCAATGCCTTGAGCACCCGGTCCCGTGGGCCGAACGCTTGTTGAGTACCGTCCTTGAGCACCAGGATGTGATCGACCACCGCCAGCACACTGGGGCGGTGAGTAATCAACACCACGGTGCTGCCGGCCGCCTTGAGCGCACTGATAGCCTGCACCAGCGCCAGCTCACCGGCGTCATCGAGATTGGAGTTGGGCTCATCGAGCACGATCAGCGATGGCCGTCCGTAGAGCGCGCGAGCCAGGCCCAGGCGTTGTTTTTGCCCACCGGACAAGCCAAGCCCACCAGGGCCCAACGGCGTGTCGTAGCCCTTGGGAAAGCGCAGGATCATTTCGTGGATGCCGGCATGACGCCCGGCGGCGATGATCTTGTCGGCGTCCTGCTCACCGAAGCGGGCGATGTTGTCGGCAACCGTGCCATCGAACAACTCGATGTCCTGTGGCAGGTATCCAAGGTACGGCCCCAAGGCGTCGTGGGACCATTGGCTGATCTCGGCATCGTCCAGGCGCACCGACCCGCCCATGGCCGGCCAGACCCCAACCAAGGCGCGCGCCAGTGTCGACTTACCACTGGCGCTGGGCCCGACCACGGCAAGCACATCGCCCTTGGCGAGGCTGAAATTGATCCCGCGCAGGATCGGCTGCGAAGCACCTGGCGGACCGACATACAGCTGTTCCAGGCGCACCGCGCCGGTGGGTGGCGGCAACGGCATGCGCAGACGCTCGCGCGGATGTTGGGCCAGCAATTGGCTCAGGCGCTGGTAGCTCTGGCGTCCGGCGTTGAATTGCTTCCACGAGCCGATGGCGATTTCCACGGGCGCCAGGGCTCGCCCCAGCAACAGCGACATCGCAATCATCATGCCCGCCGACAGTTGGCCTTCAAGCACCAGCAAAGCGCCCAGCCCCAACGCCAGGGACTGCCCGGAGATACGTACGAAACGGGTCGTCGAGGTGATACGCGCGCTGCGGTCGCTGGCATGGGCCTGGGCGGCAATGATCCGTTGCTGCAACAGGCTCCAGCGCTGACGCAGCGGCCCGAGCATGCCCAGGGCCTGGATGACTTCGGCATTGTGCAGTGTGCTGTTCACATAGATCGACGACTGCACCCCCAGCCGATTGGCCTCCCCCAGGCGCGCTCGCGTCGCCAGTTCTCCCCACAACGCCAGGCCGATCAGCACCAAGGCCAACACCAGTGTCAGCACACCGAACCAGGGGTGAAAGATGAACGCCACCAGCAGGAAGATCGGCAGCCAGGGTGCATCGAGCAAGGCGATCAGGCCCTGCCCGGTAATCAACTGGCGTAGCGTCGCCAGGTCGGTGAGCACCTGCGCCGGGTTGGCGTTGTGCTCGCGCAGGCTGCGGGCAAAAGCGGCGTCGAAAATCCGCTCGCCCAGGGCTTCGTCCAGCCCTGCGCTCATGCGAATCATCACCTCGCCACGGACCCACTCGATCAGGGCACTGAACATGAACAGTCCCAGGGCCATCAAGGTGAGCATGAACAAGGTGGTTTCGTTGCGGCTGGTCAGGACCCGGTCGTAGACCTGCATCATGTAGAGCGACGGCACCAGCACCAACAGATTGATCACGCCACTGAACAATGCCAGCGCCCAGAACACCCGGCGGTAGCTCAATAAGGCAGCATCAATGTCATGACGCGGATCGAGTAGAAACCCCATGGGAAATCGCCTGCAAGAGAAATGGTCGGTCCAGGACGCAATCCATCGCAAGGCTCTTTTTCCCGAGAGTGATCGAGAAAAAACTATCCAGCTGGCGCGCTGTTATCAGGGGCGATCCTCATCCCTACAGGCGCCAATTACTGACAACGCAGCCGCGGGTTAGTGCCGGTTTGCAGGGGTGTGCTTGCAAGTGGGTGACAGGCGGACGGGCCGCGCTTCGAGACGAAGCTTATTGCCTCTCGAATGGGCCAAAAAAGCGGTTTTGTTGACGCCAGTAACGTGGCGTCAACAGGATGAAAACAGCACGGCTAGCCGAGGGAAACGACCCGTTCAGGCTGGGGCGAATGCCGCGACGTCACCAGGCCGACAAAGGAAATGACCAGCGCCAGGCCCAGGGTGGTACTGACCTCGCTGCGGTGCTCGGGCGTGATCATCATGACCGCCAGCGCCGCCGAGATGAACACGATGACCAACCAGGTCAGCCAGGGGAACAGCCACATGCGAAAAGGCAGCTCGATATTCTGCCGTTGCAACATCCGGCGCATGCGCAGCTGCGAGATGGCGATCACCAGATACACCAGCAACGCGATGGCGCCGGAGCTGGCGAGCAGGAACTGGAACAGGCCGGCGGGCATGAAGTAACTGAACAAGGTGACGCCCGCGCCGAGCACGGTACTGGCAATCACCGCAGACCTTGGGACACCGGCCGAAGACGTGACCTTCAAGGCCTTTGGCGCATCGCCGCGACGCCCCAGGGAGTACAACATTCGCGAGGCGATATAGATCGAGGAGTTCATGCAACTGGCCACGGCGATCAGCACCACCACATCCACCAGGAATTTGGCGTGGGGAATGTTCATCAGCTCCAGCGCTCGCTGGTAGGAACCCACTGAAGCCAGGAGTGGATCGTTCCAAGGCACGACGGAAATGACCACGAAGATCGACAGCAGGTAAAACACACCGATGCGCCAGATCACCGAACGGGTGGCCTTGGCAATGTTCTGCGCAGGGTTGTCGGATTCGGCGGCTGCGATGGTCACCGCCTCCGTACCGATGAAACTGAACATGATGGTAATGAACGCGCCCACCACCGCCGACAGACCGTTGGGGGCGAACCCGCCATGCTCCTCCATCAAGCGACTCAGGCCGCTGGCTTCGCGCTCGGGAATCCACCCCATCAGCACCGCGAAACCCAGGGAGATGAAACCGATGATCGCCACCACCTTGGCCATGGCAAACCAGAACTCGAACTCGCCGTATTTGGACACACTGAACAGATTCGTCACCGCCAGCAGCACGATCGACACCGAGGCGAACAACCAGGCATCGACGGCGGGAAACCACTGGTTCAACACATGACCGGCGGCCAACGCTTCGATGGGAATCACCAACACCCAGAACCACCAGTAGAGCCAACCGATGGTGAAGCCTGCCCAGCGTCCGATGGCCTGGTCGGCATAGGTGGAGAAGGAGCCGGTGTCCGGATTGGAGACCGCCATCTCGCCCAGCATGCGCATGACCAGGACCACCAACAGCCCGGAAAACAGGTAGGCCAGCATGACGGCCGGGCCGGCGGCGGCAATGGCATGGCCCGATCCCACGAACAGACCCGCACCGATGATTCCGGCGATGGACAGCATGGTGACGTGACGAGGCTTGAAGCCCTGTGCCAAATGGCCGTTCGAATCCTTGAAGCTGGGGCTGGTCATTTTTTTATTCTCTTGTGATCGAACATTGAGACGCGCGCAGGGACAGTCGGTGCTTCTGGTATTCCCGCCCCTCCTGGAAGCGGTACCTCTTGGTCGGGTTGATCCACCCTGGGCGAACGTGCGCACTTGCGGTGAAAAGTCGCGCCACGTTACCTGCCTTCCCTCCCAAGTTAGTTACCTGAACGCGCCATCCCCGTGCCTGATTTCGCCAAGTGGGGCATGGCGTTTTGCCGCTTGCCAGGTGTCTGGATCGCGGTATTCAGCCGCGTCCTTGAGGGGAGCCATGAAATAAACCCTTTAAAAACTTTACTGGGTTAAGTATTTTGCATGCCTATACCCGGCCTGTTGTTAACCAGGAACCCTGTGGGAGCGAGCTTGCTCGCGATGGCGGTATTTCAGTCGACTTCAATGCAGCTGATCCAACGCTATCGCGAGCAAGCTCGCTCCCACAGGGCTGGTGCGCCAAGGCCTTTAACCGCTGCTTTCTTTCCAACAAGGACCTCCCGTGAGCGGACTGCGTGAACGTCAAAAAGCCGAACGCCGCCAAGCCATCAGCAAGGCGGCGGTCGAACTGTTCGAGCGCCAGGGTTTCCAGAACACCACCATCGAACAGATCGCCAGCCAGGCCGGCGTATCGGCGCCTACCGTCTTCAAGTACTTCGGCAACAAGCAGGAGATCATCCTGGAGATCCTGCACGACGCCGACCAGCGCGCACTCACGGACACCCGCAACCAGATCCCTGAAATCGAAGACCCGGTCGAAGCACTGTGTTATCTGGAACGGCTGTTGACCGGTTACGCGCTGGAGGTCATGCATCCGAGCCTTTGGCGCGAGTTGCTGCCGCTGATTCTGTTTGGTGGCGACAACGGGCTGCCGGAGGGTTATCGCGCCATGAACGATGCGCTCAGGGCCGAAATCAGTGGGCTGATCAGGGAATTGCAACAGGCCGGAAAGCTGCGCGCCGACCTCGACGTCGACCTCGCCGCCTTCCTGTTGAACGACTATTCGCACTTGCAGCTGTTCCGGTTGGTCAACCAGGAACAGCCGGACATCGAGGCACACTCCACCCAGGTCCGGCGTATCACCGAATTGCTCTTCCTGGGCATGCGCGCCTGAGCGAACACCCCACCGATACGGACCCGGCGCCGCAACACCGGGTCACGCTGATCAGCGATGCGTCTTGATGCTGGTCCAGGTGCGAGTGCGGATCCGCTCCACCGCCGCCGGCACCGGCTCCAACGCGAACAGAGTCTTGCGCGCCTCGTCCGGCACATACATGGCGGGGTTGTTGCGGATATCGGCGTTGACCAGCGTCGTGGAGTCCTTGTTCGGGTTGGGGTAACCGATCTTGTTGCTGATCCGGGCAATGACATCGGGACGCAAGATGTAGTTGATGAACGCGTAGGCCTCTTGGGTATGAGGGGCGTTGGTGGGCACCATCATGACGTCCGACCACATCGGCGCGCCCTCCTTGGGCAGCGCCATTTCCACCTTGACCCCCTTCCCTGCGTCCTGGGCCAGTCGTTTGGCCAGGGCCACCCCACCGGACCAACCTACCCCTACGCAGATCTCGCCGTTGGCCAGGTCCATGCCATAGCGTGACGAATTGAAGTAGGTGATGTAGGGACGAACCTTGAGCATGGCCGCCTGCGCCTTTGCGTAGTCCTCACGTTTCTGGCTGTTGGGGTCGAGCCCTTCGTAGTGCAAGGCGATGGGCACGATCTCGTTGGCGGCGTCGAGCAATCCCACGCCGCAACTGGCCAGCTTGGCCATGTTCTCTTCCTTGAAAAGGATGTCCCAGGTGTTCATTTGCACATCGGCGCCCAGCACCTGGCGCACCTTGTCGACGTTGTAACCGATCAGCGTCGTGCCCCACAGGTACGGCGCCGCATAGCGGTTACCCGGATCACCCACCGCCTCCAGGGACTTCATGAACTCGGGGTCCAGATGCTGCCAGTTCGGTAATTGGCTGCGGTCCAGGGGTTGGACGGCACCGGCGGCAATCAGGTGGCTGACGTTGGAACTGCTCGGGTAGACCACGTCATACCCGGAGTTGCCGGTCAGGAGTTTGGACTCCAAGGTCTCGACGCTGTCGAAGACGTCGTAGATGGGACGGATGCCGGTTTCCTCCTCGAAACTCTTGAGGATTTCAGGCGGCAGGTATTCGATCCAATTGTAGATTCGCACCGTCCGCTCTTCGGCCAGGCTTGCGCCACTAACCAGCATCGAAACGACAGCGCCCAGCAAGGTGTTGCGCAAAAACATGCTCATGATCAAACACTCCAGCGCGGCCGCGAAGGCTCGCGGCACTTAATAGCGGTAGGTGAAGTAGAGTTCCAGCGCGCTGAATTTCCGGTCGTCGCCGAATACTTGCTTGGCCGCTGCCATGGGCTTGACCCAGTTATAGGACAGCGAGGTGGACAGCGACTTCGAAGGCGCCCAATCCAGGAAGACTACACTCTCGTCGGCAAACCGTTTGTCGCTGACGGCGGTGCCCATGTAGTTTTTTTCGTCGAGCCAGAACTGGTAGTGGATCGCGCCGAGCGTAAGGGTTTCGTTGAGGTGGGTCTTGAGTGAGAACTGCTGGACGTTTTCGTTGCTGTTGAACAGCAGGTAGTTGCCGACGACATCGCCGATCAGCCAGGTGCTCCAGTCGACGAAGCCCTTGCTCAACGGATCCCAGGCTTTCTGTCGGTTGTCCGTGAGGTTGTCGTCGCCGGAAAAGCTCGCGTAGCGGTAGCCAATCACCGGGGTCAACGGCAGCGTGCTGAAAGTGTAATCCGCCTGGCCGTACCAGGCCTTGGCGTCGTAATCCACGCCTTCGCCGCTGCCTCGCTCAAGGGCATATTCGGCATTGAGGGTCAGGTCCGCGATGCCCGGGAGCCTGGCGTTCAACGCCCTGACGTTGTACACCAGCATGCCATCGCGGCGACGCGGCAACGTGCTGCCCTTGGGGCCCATGGCCTTGACCTTCAACGCGGTGGCGCCCAGCGTCACCTGGTCGTCGAGGTTGTAGTCCAGGTTCGCGCCGCTCATGCGAAAGTCACCCAGGTCGCTGTCGGTGCCCAGGCTGAAGCCCTGGACCTTCAACGCGCCATGATCCCAGGCGACCACCGCCGAATCCTTGAAGGCAGTGCGTGGGGCGAGCCAGTAGGCGCCGTCGTTCAACTGGTCGAGGTTGCCATCCATCACGATGAAACCGTTGCCGATCATGTAGTTCTGGCGACCGCCGGTGACCGTCCACTCCCCGGCCCGGAAACCGCCATAAAACTCTTCGGTCGACAGCTTGCCGTCGGAGCTACGGGTGAAGCCACCGGCATCACCATCACCGAAGGTGGTCGCGCCCACCAGGGAGCCGCCAGCCAACAGGCTGAAATCCGGCTGCACGGTGTACTCCAACTTGACGCCCGGCTTGACGTAGAACTCCTGCCAGTCGATTTTCGTGCCGCGATTCTTGCCGCTGCGCATGTCCACCACGCCGCCGCCAAAGTTGACGTTGCGGGTAGAAAGGACTGCGCCACCGGCACTGAAGTTGACCTCGCCCTTGAGGTTGCCCTCCTCGAAGGTGTAGCCCGCCCAGGCAACCTGGGCGGTCAAGGGTAACCCGAGCACGAGGAACGTTCGGGACAAACGCATCATGGAAACCATATGGAGCTCCTGTGTGATTATTGTTGTTACAGGGCAGTAAATGGCGGCGCAAACCCGCGCCAACACCTGGTGGGGCCAGGTGAGCGGAACGCAAAATTCTTGTGTTTATCGGATGAAGTCAGGGCGTCAGGTGCGCCGCGATGGCACGCAGCATGCGCACGCTGTCGCCGTCGAATGGGCTGACGGCCTCGCCCAGGGACGACTGCTTGACGATCACCACGCCGGACGGTTTGTCGATGAACAGGTATTGACCATGGATGCCACCGGCCATGAGCGCCTGGCTGTGGTCGTTGAAGACATACCATTGGCTGCGGTAGGACGCGCCTGGGGTCCAGCTCGAAAAGTCAGGGGATGCAGCGTAGATCGCGGGGTCGGCTCCGGCGGCGATACCGGCCAGCGCCTCGGCCGAGAGCAGTTGTGTCCCACCCTGGCGGCCATCGTTGGCCAGCAGACGGCCGAAGCGCGCCATGTCACGCAAGGTCGCACTGAAACCGGCACCGGCGACGCTGCGGCCCCAGGGGTCCGCCAGGAAGTAGCCGTCACGTTCACAGCCCAACTGGCTCCAGATCTCTTGGAGCAACTGATGGCAGGCCTTGCCTGATGCCCGCTCCATGACCCAGGCCAACACCTCGGTGGTGGCCGTCACGTAATGGAAAAAGCCGCCGTGACTGCCGCGTTTCCTCAGTGAGGGCAAGTACTGATACAGGGATTCGAAGGTCGCGTACTGCGCTGGCGCCGGCTGGAAACCGCAGGCGTAACCGTATTGGGAACTCTCTGAATCCGGGTCCTCATAGACCTCGCTGTAATCGACGGCCACCGCCATGTCGAACAACTGGCGCACGGTGGCATCGGCAAACGCGCTGCCCGCCAGTTCCGGTACGTAATGGGTGGCCGTCAACGTAGGGTCCAGCAAGCCTTCGCAGACCAGTTGCTCGCCCAAGGCACCGATCAGCGACTTGGTCACCGAAAACATGATGTGTCGGTCCTGGGGACGCTGGCCGTTGAAGTAGCGCTCAAACAGTACGGTGTCGCCCTGCAAGACCAGGAAAGCATCGGTCTGGCTGGCGACCAGGTGATCGATCACGCTGATGCTCAAGCCACACTCGCTGTCGAAGTGCAGCTCATCCAGCGCCTGGAGCGCCTGCCTGAACGCGCTGACCGGACCGCTGCCGGCCTGCACATCGATGGAAGGACGCAAGCGCGCCAGGTTGCGGAAACCCCATTGGTTGAACGGTGGGCTCATCCAGTTGTGCCAGGTGACGCGGCGCTGGGGTTCGGCGGGAAAGCCTTGCATGAGTGAAGGCGCCAGGCGTGCGTCAAATGGCGATTCGTGAGTCTCGACGTAAAGACTGGCCAGTGAAGGCACGGTGTTCTGATTCATCGGGTTGCCCCTGCAAAATGACTCTGCGTGAAAGCAGATGCAGAGAAATAATTACCCGATGTAATTTTTTAGTCAATAAATCTTTTTATCAGCAATTAGCTATCCACCGCCGCCTGAGCGGTGTCGCGAATCCGGGAACTGGCGTTCATGCAGGCCTGTCACTCTGTTCAATAGTCTTGCCCGGCACCTAATGACTCCGCCATTCGAACCAGGTCAGCGAAGGACTTGGCGTGCATTTTTTTCATCGCGTGGCCGCGGTGGATTTTCACGGTGATTTCGCTCAGGTTCATCTGCCCGGCAATCTGTTTGTTCATCAGGCCCTTGGCAGCGAACGTCATCACCTCTTTTTCACGGGCCGTCAGCGTTTCGTAGCGGGCATGCAGGTCCGCAAGCTGACGCTCGACGGCTCGGCGCTTGACGTCGGCCTGGAGTGCGGCTGACACCGCGTCCAACAAATCCTGTTCACGAAAGGGTTTGGCCAGGAAATCCACGGCCCCTGCTTTCATTGCCTTGACCGACATTTCGATGTCGCCATGGCCGGTGATGAAAATGATGGGGATAGTGACGTTCGACCCCGCCAACTGACGTTGAAAGTCCAGGCCGCTACTACCTTGAAGCCGTACATCGAGCACCAGGCAACTGGCACCTTCGGTCTTGGGTTGTTGGAGAAAGTCCGCCGTGGAGGCGAACGTCTCGACGCGTATGCCGACCGAGCGCAAGAGGTTGCTTAATGCATCGCGCATTGAGGCATCGTCATCCACCACGAACACAATTGAATCCTTGCTGCTCGGGTCATTGGATGGGGAATTGCCGTTCATGCACGATCCTCTTGGGGAGTGGGCGGAAAAAAATTGTAGCACAGCGCCTTGGGCCGAAAAGTACGGTAGGAATGGCCCGAACCGTGATGTAGACGCTATGCAATGAGCTGGGGGTGCAACGCTGATATCAGTGCAAAAAGATGACGAGGTCGATGCAGGTACGCATTGATCTGGCTGCTGTAACTTTCCCCGGTGGTGCACCAACTGCAAAAGTGCTCGCAGTTATTGGATAAGACCCTGTATTGGTCTTCGCCTAGTCGCGAACGCGCCCGATGGGCAACTTCTTCGGCGCAATATTCACAGTGCTCTTCAACTATCCACACGGGCTTGCCTTTGGCGAAATGTTCAAGATCGGTCACTTCGATAGGCCCCGACTTGAGGGAGCCGCTGAACCCCGAGTAATGGGCAACTTCTGCGCCGCCAAGGTATATGCCGTGATGCAGGTAGAACCGGCGAGGGCTGACCAGGTGTGCACCTATGGGCACGCTGCCCGGGGCCTGCTCGATATTGACCGGTTCCAACGAAACATCCGACATGTCTTTCGGCAGTTGACCTTGGGACGTGGGCGCACTCAAGCGATAGAAAACATTCGTTGTCATGAGTGCCAGGCAAATAAGCACAATGGAACGCAGTGATGAAAACTCATCCACGGCATGGGCAGTTAGATTATTCATGAGAAGAGACTCCGCAACCCTTGAAAACACTGTATCGCCGGGGTTGCGGAGTTTCATTTGTACATGGGACTGATTTCAATGACCGGTTGATATACAGGTCTTAAACCTAAGTATTAATCAAGACATTGTCGTTGAGCTGAAGGCTGCGATGGGCAGCGTGAATTGAACAGTGGCACCGCGGGGTGGGTTGACGCTTGCCCTCAAACTGCCGCCATGGGATTCAATGATCGAACGACAGATCGATAACCCCAACCCCAAGCCCGTAGGCTTGGTGGTGTAGAAGGAAGTGAAGACCAGGTCGGTACTGTCCGAGGCGAACCCCGGCCCGGTGTCACTGACACTCACCACGATGCATCCGGCATCATCGCGCACCGTGCAGATAAGCAACTGCCGCTCGCCTTCGCTGACACCGCTCATGGCCTCGAGCGCATTCATGATCAGGTTGAGCAACACCTGTTGCAGCTCTACACGATCGCCTTCGATGGCGGGTAAACCGTCCATGAGTTGCGTCTGTATCGAGGCGCCACTCTTGCCGATCTGGCCACGGGTGAAGTCGATCATCTCGCTGATCGCCGCGTTGATGTCTACCGGTCCCTTTTGCGGTGGCGCCTTGCGGATATGCCCACGGATGCGACCCAGCACGTCCGCCGCTCGGTTGGCATCGAAGATGAGGCGCTCCAGCACCTGCCGGACCTCCCCGATTTCCGGCGGTTGCACGTTCAACCAGCGCAATGCGGCATTGGCGTTGAGGATGGCCGCGGCAATTGGTTGATTGACTTCATGGGCGATCGAAGCCACCAACTGCCCCATGGTCGCGACACGGTTGGCGTGGGCCAGCTCGGTCTGAACCTCGCGATAACGCCGCTCGCTTTCGCGGATTTTTTCTTCCGCCTGCCTGCGCTCGGTCAGATCCAGCACAAAGGCGACCCCTTCCCTGCTACCGACTTCGAACTTCGCCAGGCCGACGATGACCGGCAGTCGGCTGCCGTCCTTGCGCAAATATTCCTTCTCATAGGGTCGGGCATGCCCGGTCAGCAAAGCGTGGGCCAATCTACGTTCGCTGAGTTCTCGAAACTCAGGGACCGTCAGGTCTGCCCAGCGCAGATGGCCCGAGGCAAGGTCTGCTCGTTCGTATCCCAACATACGCAGAAAGGCATCGTTGGCTTCGATGATCTCGCCGTCGGCGTTCCAGACGAGGATCCCAATGATGTTGGCGTCCACGAGGCGCCGGATCTTCGCTTCGCGTTCCGCGACCTCACGGTACAAGCGAGCATTTTCCAGCGAAATGGCAGCCTGTGAAGCCACCAGCTTCAACACGGCGATCCGGGTCGGACTGAACACACGGGCCGCCAGATTGTTTTCGAGATAGAGCGCGCCGACGAGCCTGGCCTGGTTCATCAACGGCAGGCAGAGAATCGAACGGGCCCGCTGCTGCCGGATATAGGGGTCTGCGGCGAACGGCGCCTCGGCCACGGCATCGTCAAGGAAAACGCTCTCTCGGGTGCGCAGCACATGATAGAGAATCGACTCGGGCAGCAGCGTCGCACTCACCCGCTCATCGCGTAACTGCGTTGCGTTGCCGCCAGTAGTCACTTGCGCCGCGACCCGATGCTCGCCGCCATCGGACAGGATCAACAGCCCGCGTTCGGCGCCGGCCTGTTCAATGGCCGTGCACAGGATCATATCGATCAGCTTTTCCAGGACGATTTCGCCCGATACGGCTTGGGAGACCTTGAGTACCGTGGCAAGGTCAAGATGTTCGACCGGTGTCGCCATCGTTGTCGTCGGGCCGAGTTCAGGCGCTTCGGCCCTCAACGATGGGTACTTGTTCTCCAGTTGCCGCACCTTGCCATCGGCACCCCAACGCTGGTAACCGTAACGGGCATCCTGCAAATAGACCCGAGCGATTTTCCCGAAGCCCCGCGCCGCGTAGAAGCGCGACGCGAGTTCATTGGCAAGCGCCTCGATGTGCACGAAGCCACTCTCTTGCGCGGAATCAATAGCCTGCTCGTAAAGCAACTCGGCGTCGATCATGCGCCCTTCAACGCGGGCGATTTCGGCACCCACCAGCGCGGCGCGGCTGGCGAAATTTTCCGGACACTGCTGCGCCCAGGTCTGGAGCCACTGCTGATCGGCAACTATCGCCAGCAAGTGCTGCCCATGCTCGTCCACCGGGAGGCTATCGCAGCGGGCGGCCCGGGCCAGGGCGCCATAGAAATGAAACTCGGCTTCCTCGAAGAACGACTGGCAAACCCAGAGTAAACGCTGCGCCTTTGCAGCGGCCTCCAATGCCGCCTCAGCATCGTCGGCCATGTAGCGAACCTGTAATTTTCGTACCCAGTACAAACACTCAGCCAGTACCAGATCCGGATTGCTGGCCAAGTGGGTTTCGATGCCTGACTCGGTTAGCTCGCCGTCGTCCAGGCGACCAAAGGTTAGCGTCGAGCCTCGGAGCATCCGGATCAGCGCCAGTTGCGTGATGATGAAATCAGTCACCAACCCGAAGCGTACTTTCCTGGCGTAAACAAGACCCCGCTCGGCTTCGCCTTGTATATCGGACAACAGCTCGCCGGCGAAGAGCAGATCGGCAGTGAGGTTGTTGCCCGCGTAGGCGCCATACGGTAGATCGCCGATTCGATTCGCCGCCGTAAACGAACGACGCAACAGGTCGCGGCATTGCCCCACAGGCTTCATCCAGCGTACGGCAAAGCACGAGAAGCAAAGATAGGTGCTCGCCTCGAATCGAGCCAAACCACGTTTCTCAACGAGCTCGCAGCCAAGCTGACCGAATCGGAAGCCCACTTGGTAATCACCGAACCGGCGACCGGCGACCCTGAATAAATTGGCGTAGAGCAAACATGAAGCATCGCAGTTGCCATGCTCAAGGCTCAGATTGACCGCTTTGCAGATCAACAGGTCCGCCAGGTTCGCTTCACTCTGCAGGGCTGGCGCGAAGAGTTTCCCCAACGCATTGACGGTCACCAGGGACGTCGCATCCTCCATCAACGGCAAGTCGATAAGGTCCTCGATTGCCCGGTCCCCCAGTAGCGCTCCGATACGGTCGTACTCGCTGCGCACGTCATCGTCGCTCGGATGGGCCGACCACTCGATCCCCACATGCCGCAGGTAGGCCAGGCAGACCGCAACCGCACCGTCACTGCGATCCAGGAGCAAGTAGACATCCATTAGCAGGCACGCGACATTGGCCCGCTCGATCACGGTCATGGCGTGATCCGACAACGCCGTGAGACGCTCATCGGCGGCAGACAGCTGCCCGGTCAAGAGCTCGCATTCGGCGCAATTCAACTCCAGCGCGAAAATCAGCCCATGACGACGCGCCCAGCAGTCCTCGCCCAACAACTGCGTCCCGGTGGTGAAATAGTTGAGCGCCGACGCATAAGCCGTCGACGCCTTGGCGCGTTGGCCGGCAATCAGGTTGAATGCAGCCAACTGCTCCCGCTCAGCCGGGTCGGTGATCAATACGGCGCCGCGATTGAGCTGGCCGACGATCTCGAAGATCGCCTCTTCCTGCCCTTGCGCGGATGTCTGCGCGGCGAGCAATCGTCCGATTCGCAGGTGCGTCTCGGCGCGCGAATCCTGGGGGATCAGCGAATAAGCGGCTTCATGAATACGGTCGTGGACAAAACCATAAGCGTCGTCCAGCCGCTCGACCAGTTCCAGGCGAATCGCCTCCCAGAGCACCCCGCGGACCTGCGCCCCGGGAATGCCCAGCACGGTCGAAAGCGCCTCGATCCCGGCGACGTTACCCAGGCAAGCCAGCTGCTGCAGCGCCTGCTGCGTCTCGCCCGGCAGGCGCACCAGCTTACCGACCATCAGGTCCACGACATTGTCGGTGTAGCCCTCGGCATGAATGCGGTCCGGGTCCCACCACCACTGCGGGGCGTCATGATCGAAGGTCAGCAGTTGCCCGTCGGCGAGCGTTTGCAGGAACTGAATCACGAAGAACGGATTGCCGGCGGTTTTTTCCAGCACCAACTGCGCCAGGGGCTCGATGCGGGCCCGCTCGTCATGCAGCGCCTCGACGATCAACTGCTCGATATGCACCTTGGCGAGTGGCGCCAGCATGATCTCGACGACGTTGCCTCCCGCGCTCCGAATAGTCTGGAGCTTGCCTGTCAGCGGGTGGGTGACGTCCACTTCGTTGCTGCGGTAGGCGCCCACCAGCAACAGGTGCCGCACATCAGCGCTGGTCAGCAGATCCTCCAGCAAATCGAGCGTGGCCGCATCGAGCCACTGCAAATCATCGAGAAACAGCGCCAGCGGATGATCTTCGCGGGCGAACACGCCGATAAAACGCCGGAACACCAGCAGGAAGCGGCGTTGCTCCTGTTGCGGATCAAGTGCCGAAACCGGTGGTGGTTCGCCGATGATGAGCTTCAGCTCGGGAATGAGATCGGTCATGAGCCGCGCATTGACATCCAGCGCTTCCTGCAGCGCGTCACGCCAACTGGCCAGTTCCGTGTCACTCTTGCCAAGCAGGGTGCGCACCAGGCTCTGGGAGGCCTGCACCAGCGTCGCATAAGGGATGTCGCGGTGGTATTGATCGAACTTGCCGCTGGCGAACAATCCCCTCGGCGGAACCAGCACCTTGTGCAACTCGTTGACCACCGAGGATTTGCCGATACCGGAATAACCGGTGACCAGGACAAGCTCCGGCGCGCTGCTTTCAACGACACGCGCGAACGCCGCGATCAGGGTGTCGACTTCATGCTCGCGACCATAGAGTTTCTCGGGAATCAACAACCGATCGGATGTGCCATGCTCGCCCAGCGCAAAGGCATTGATGTGGTGCTGTTGCTGCCACTCGGCGAGGCAGCGCCGCAGATCATATTCCAGACTCGTTGCGGTCTGATAACGTTCCTCGGCCGTCTTGGCGAGCAGCTTCATGACAATGTCGGACAGCACCTCGGGAATGGTTCCAACCCGCTCGCGAGGCGGCAAGGGTTTCTTGGCGATATGGTAGTGCACCCACTCGATCGGGTCCGATGCCAGGAATGGCAGCGAGCCGGTCAGCATCTGGTACAGCGTGACGCCGAAGGAATAGAGATCACTGCGTGAATCGATCGAGCGATTCATCTTGCCGGTCTGCTCGGGTGCCATATAGGCGAGCGTCCCTGCGAGGGTCTCGGGCGCCTGCCGCTCCCGTGGCAACCGTGAGGCGAGGCCGAACCCGGTGAGCCTGGCCTGTCCGTCGAAGCAGTTCACCAGGATATGACTGGGCTTGATGTCTTTATGGACGAGGCCACTCCGGTGGAGCTTGCCCAGTGCCACGGCGATGCTCACCGCCAGACGCAAGAACGTGGCCGTTTCCATGGGCGCAATCAGCAACTGCACAAGTGGCGTGCCGCCTGGATCCTCAAGCACCAGCTGCGTCTGGGCGCCTTCGCGCACCATCTCCAGCGGTCGCACCGACCAGGTGCCATCGAGCTCGTCTTTCAGGCCAAACTCGTGGGCCAGACGGCCAAGGCAGCCGGGACGCGGTTGTTCGGCAGCGGGCCGCGCCACCAGTACGCTGCAATCGCCCTCGACACCCGGACGCAGTTCCCGGCAGAAGATACGTTCACCATCGTCCCATAAAATTTGCATGTAGTTATCCGTCGGCACGCGAGCATTTTGTAGTGGGTTATCCGCCGCACGTTGCCGTCGGGCTGGCATCCGGTGTCACGTCGCATGGCCGATGCCGTCGCGCTGGGGCGACGTCCGTGGCTGCGCTGGGCGCCCGATGAGGATGGGGCTCTGTCGGGATCCAGAACGGGTCGTGTTGCCGATATCTAGATTAACCCCTCATGAAAGCCCTTCAAGTGATTTCATTGGGAACAACGAATTGACTCGCCTTGGATTTTTTGTGTCGAGCCCCAGGCAAACGATGCGTGCCAGTCTAGGCGAGACGCCAGCACCGGTCAGTTGTACCTGCGTACAGCGAAAGCAGCCCTGGGGCAAACTGCTGGATCCAAAGTCAACCCTTTGGTCTTAGCGCGCTATACCTAGGTATACTTTTGCACCCGAGGAGACCGCGTATCTTGTAATGACGACAGGCGCTTGTGCGAGCGACCCGATATGCATGACACCCCGATACGCAATACAACGACGATTGCCGTTGTCGATGATGACGAATCCGTTCGGGCCGCCCTCAAAAGCCTGTTACGGTCCAGCGGTTATGACGTTCGAACCTATTGCAGCGCCATGGATTTCCTCGACGCAAACGCCCCGGCGGCTACCCGCTGCCTGATTTCCGATATCCAGATGCCGGGGATGAGCGGCCTGGAACTGCATGAACAGCTCGGTGCCATGGGTTTCCAGATCCCGACCATCTTCATTACCGCTTACCCAGACCTTGGGGCACACATACCGAGGCTGATCGCCTGCCTGCCCAAACCCTGTGATGCCGACAAACTGCTGTCCTGTATCGACACTGCCCTGCGCCAGTAGGAGCTGTGTAGGAGCTGTGTAGGAGCTGTGTAGGAGCTGTCGAGTGCAACGAGGCTGCGATCTTTCCAAACACACCTGAATCTCAAGCTAAAGATCGAAAGATCAAAAGATCAAAAGATCGCAGGCTTCGCCAGCGCCTACAGCCGTCGAACGGGAGCAGCACCTCGCCACGATGCTTCCATCACGCCACTGACCCCACACCTTCGTATAGATCTCCCGCCACTGACGTATGGTTTCGCTGACCCGATGTAGAAGTGCGCCTGGAAGAGCCCCCCGATACCATGAGTTCACAGCGAGCCAATCGCTGACTCATTGACCCCAGGCGTGCGCTCGTCGGGCCACGCAGCAACCTTACGGGGAACTGGCTATGTCGGCTATCTTCGGGTTACCTCGACGCATTTTGACGCTCATCGGCACGAGCTTCCTGACCGCTTGCACGGTAGGCCCAGACTTCGTGAAACCTGAGAGCGGGCTTGACGCTGTGCTCTTGTCACCCCGACAAGAGCACGCAAGCGTCATCCCGACGTCCGCTGCCGCGGTGCCGTCCCAATGGTGGACACTGTTCAATGACGCCGTGCTCACCGGGCTGCAAGCGCGTGCACTGGCGGGCAACCTTGATCTGCAGATGGCCGCCGAGCGCATCGAGCAAAGCCGCGCCCAGCTGGGCATCGCTGCTTCGCAATTACTGCCCAGCGTAGGCGCCAATGCCAGCTACACCCGTGAGGCCCTCAGTGAAAATGGCAAGTTCGCTGCGTTGGGGGCTCCGACCGGCCCTAACAATTTCTGGCAACTGGGCTTCGATGCCAGTTGGGAGATCGATCTGTGGGGCCGCGCACAACGGGCCCGCGAAGGCGCTGCCGCGACGCTGGAAGCCACGGTTTACGATCGCGAAGCCGCACAGGTGGCCCTGGCCGCCGAAGTGGCACGGACCTACCTGCAATTGCGCGGAACCCAGGCGCAACTGGACATCACCCGGCAAAACCTGACGGTCGCGGAGCGCACCCTCGGCCTGGCTGAAAGCCGCGAGCGTAACGGCGTCGGGACGCGCTTCGAAACCTCCTCTGCCCGGGCGCAGTTGGCCACGATCAAGGCCATGGTTCCTGAGCTGGACCAACGTCGCAACGCCCAGATGAACGCGCTGGCGTTGCTGATGGGCGAACAACCCCGTGCCCTCGATGGGCAACTGGGCAAGGCACTGCCCTTGCCTGCCCTGCCCTCCGGGGTTCCGGTTGGTGTCCCCTCTGAACTGGCCCATAGGCGCCCCGACATCCTGCGCGCCGAAGCCCAGCTACATGCCGCCACGGCTGCCATCGGCGTGGCCAAAGCTGACTTCTATCCGCGCATTGGCCTGAAAGGGCAAATCGGCGTGGAAGCCTTCGACAGTGGCGATCTCGCCAGTTGGGATTCCCGGTTCTTCTCCATCGGTCCCACGGTTTATCTGCCGATCTTCCAGGGCGGACGTTTGATGCAACGCCTGGCCCTGAACGAATCACGGCAAAAAACCGCGGCACTCGCTTATCGCCAAACCGTCTTGCGAGCCTGGCATGAAGTGGACAACGCCCTGGATGCCTGGGGGGCCCAACAGCGTCAACACGATGAACTGCTGATGTCCTATGAACAGAACAAGCAGGCGCTGCATGCCGCCGAGCGAGGTTATCAGCAAGGCGCCGCCGACTATTTGAGTGTACTGACGGCCCAGTCCAACCTGCTGGCCAGCCAAACCCGCCTCAATGCCAACGCGACTGACGCCACGCTGACCGTGGTCAATCTCTACAAGTCCCTGGGTGGCGGCTGGAATCCGGAGGTTGCCCAATGAACAGCGTCGCACTGTCGCCAGCGCACGTGGTGGCCAGCGCAGGGCCTCAGGCCTCGTCCTCGAAACGCTCGATGGTCGGCCTGGTCGGCATTTTTCTCGCCGCCATGATGGCGGGGTTGAATACCCGGGTCGGTGCATTGGCCCTGGCAGATGTGCGAGGCGCAATGGCCTTGGGCTTCGACGATGGCTCCTGGCTCACCACTGCGTACAGCGCCGGCGAGCTGATTGCCATGCCCTTTTCGGCGTGGTTCGCCATCACACTCTCGGTCCGTCGCTTGGAGTTGTGGATGCTCGGCGGTTGTACGCTACTCGCCTTGATCCTGCCCTTCATCCACGACCTGGACCTTTTGCTGACCTTGCGCTTTGTGCAAGGCATTGCCAGCGGCACCACCATCCCGCTGCTGATGATGGCGGCGCTCAAATTCCTGCCGCCCCCCATACGGTTGTATGGCCTGGCGCTGTATGCCATGACCGCGACCTTTGCGCCTAACCTGTCCATCTGGTTGGCCGGGCACTGGACGGACGGATTGCAGGACTGGCGCTGGGTGTACTGGCAGATCATTCCCCTCGCCCTCATCGCCGCAGGCCTGATCGCCTGGGGACTGGCGAAGGAACCCATCCAGGTCCCACGCTTCCGGCAGGCCAATTGGTTTGGCATGGCCTGCGGTGTGCCGGCGTTCGGTTTGATCACTGTCGCACTGGATCAAGGCGTGCGGCTGGACTGGTTTAATTCACCGCTGATCACGTCTTCGCTGCTGGTAGGCCTGGCCTTGCTGGCGATCTATCTGTTGACCGAGTGGTATCACCCGTCACCGTTTATCAAGTTGCAGATTCTCGGGCGCCGCAACCTGGGACTGGGCTGCACGCTGTTCTTCGCACTGCTGGTGGTGTTGATGTCCAGCGCGTTGTTACCGGCCAACTATCTCGGCGCGCTTCAGGACTATCGCCCCTTCCAGATGGCGTCGGTCGGCCTGATTGTCGCGCTGCCGCAACTGGTCCTGGGGCCCGTGGTTGCGCTACTGCTGTATCAGAAGTGGGTCGATGCCCGTGTCGTGTTCGCCCTGGGGTTGTGCTTGATCGCGCTGGCGTGCCTGGCCGGCTCACAACTGACCAGCGAATGGAACCGCGACCAGTTCGTCATGGCGCAAACCCTGCAGGCCCTCGGACAACCGATGGCGGTGGTCTCGATGTTGTTCCTGATCACCAGCGTGGTGCAGCCTGCTGAAGGGCCTTATGTGTCCGGCACGATCAACACGTTGCGCGCCTTCGGATCGCTGGCCGGTGCAGCGGCAGTTGCCCAGCTCATCACCGTGCGCGGTCGCTTCCATGGAGAAATGTTGCTGGACCAGGGAGCACTGGCAGGTAACAGCCTGGCGTTTGTGCCTGAGCCAGCGCAACTGATGAGTCTCATCGGCCAGCAATCGCTGGTGCTGTCGATTGCTGATGCCTATCGCGTGTTGGGCCTGCTCGCGCTGCTGTTGATTCCTCTGGTGTTGCGACTGACCTACATCCCCGCCCCTGTCATGCACGCAGCCTCAGCACCTTCCTCCTCACACGGGTGACTCATCATGGCATTACCGAAGAAAGCCCAGATCATCAGCGCCACACTGCTCGCGGTGGCCATCGGCGCTGTGTTCTATTTCAATCGTCCTGAATCCAGTGCATCGATACAGTCTACGGACGATGCCTACGTCCATGCCGACTTCACTACGGTAGCACCGCAGGTATCGGGCACGGTTGAGACAGTATTGGTCGAAGACAACCAACCGGTGAAAAAAGGCGACCTCTTGGCAACCATCGACGACCGCGATTTCGTCGCTGCCGTGAACGCGGCGCAAGCACAGGTCGCCAGCGCCAGGGCCGGCATCGCCAGCCTGCAAGCGCACTTGATCCAACAGGAAACCACCATACGCCAGGCACAAGCAGTGGTAGCGGCAGACGCGGCGGCGCTCAAGCTGGCCAGCGTCAATCAGGCCCGTTATCGCAACCTGGCCACCGATGGGTCGGGCACCGTACAGGCCCAGCAGCAGGCCGAAGCGCAGTTGAGCGTTCAACTGGCCAGCCGGGACAAGAGCCAGGCGGGGTTGCAGGCTGCCCGGCAATACGTGGATATCCTCAAGGCCGATCTGGAAAAGGCCAAGGCGGCCCTCGCCCATGCCGAGGCGGCGCAAGCCATCGCGCAACTGCAACTTTCCTATACCCGCATCACCGCACCGATCAGCGGCACCGTCGGGGAGAAATCGATACGTGTCGGTGCTTTCGTCAATGCCGGAAAACCCTTGCTGGCGATCGTGCCGCTGGACGCCGTCTACATCACCGCCAACTTTCGCGAGACACAACTGGCGCGCGTAGAGACCGGACAAACCGTGGATATCGAAGTGGATGCCTTGCCCGGCCAGGCGCTGGAAGGCACGGTGCAAAGCCTGGGGCCGGCCAGCGGCGTCAGCTACTCCGCCATTGCCCCGCACAATGCCACAGGCAATTTCACCAAGATCGTCCAGCGCTTGCCCGTACGCATCCGCATCGACCCCGACCAGCCCGGGGCGGCGAAACTGCGCGTGGGGATGTCCGTCACGCCGCATATCCGCATTGGTGAATAAATCCATCAGGGTTTTTGTGACGAGCTGGGTTCTGTAGGAGCTGACGAGTGCAACGAGGCTGCGATCTTTCCCCAGACATTTGAATCGCGAGCGAAAGATCAAAAGATCGCAGGCTTCGCCAGCTCCTACAGAACCCGGCAGGACAAATCCCCTTGCATGCGCAGGTGAAGCCCTAAGCAAATAACTAAAGGTTATTTGTTGTATGTTTTTTAGATCATTTAGATTAAGCCTTAAGCCCAATGGCTTCGCGGTACTGCCTCAAGAACGTTGGCATTTACCCATTTTCAGTCACGGCAATCTCATTAACGGGCCACCGTCATGCAGCTTCTAACGCTTCCTCCCTCCCCCGGCCTGGCCACCTCGATTCGTGCCACGGCCCAGGTCTTCGAAGACCCCACCTCCCGCGCTTTGCTGGCGCATCTGCAACAAGTCGCGCCCAGTGACGCCAGCGTGCTGATCATCGGCCAGACCGGGACCGGCAAGGAACTGGTGGCGCGCCACGTACACAACCTCAGCGCCCGTCGCCACAAACCGTTTGTTGCGGTCAACTGCGGGGCGTTTTCCGAAACCCTGGTGGAGGCCGAGCTGTTCGGCCATGAAAAAGGCGCGTTCACCGGCGCACTGACGGCCAAGGCCGGCTGGTTCGAGGAAGCTGACGGCGGGACGTTGTTCCTGGATGAAATCGGTGATTTGCCGTTGCCGATCCAGGTCAAGTTGCTCCGGGTGCTACAGGAGCGCGAGGTGGTCCGGCTGGGTTCGCGCAAGAGCATCAAGATCAATGTGCGCGTGTTGGCGGCCACCAACGTACAGTTGGAAAAAGCCATCAATGCCGGGCACTTTCGCGAAGATCTCTATTACCGTCTGAACGTGGTCAGCCTGGTGCTCAAACCGCTGCGCGAACGCCCCGGTGACATCCTGCCGCTGATCCGCCACTTCATTGCCGAGTACAGCCGCAGGCTCGGTCACGGCGAGGTGACGCTGGATGCCCAGGCGCAGCGCAAATTGCTCGACTATTCCTGGCCGGGGAACATTCGCGAGCTGGAAAATGTCATCCACCACACCCTGTTGATTTGCCGCAACAACGTGATCGGCGTGCAGGACCTGCACCTGTCTAACTTGCGTATCGAACGCCAGGACAACCCGCCGCAGGCGCCCCCTCAAAGCGCAGAGGCGCTTTTACAAAAAGCCTTCGAGAAACTGCTCGAGCAAGAGCATGGCGACTTGTATGAAAAGGTCGAGGCCGAGTTGTTGCGCGCCGCCTACCGCTACGCCAATTGCAATCAGGTTCACACCGCCAGCCTGCTGGGCCTGAGCCGCAATGTCACCCGCACGTTGCTGATCAGGATCGGCGAACTGGTGGTCAACCGACGCCGCCCGGCACTGGACACCCAGGATGGCCGGGTGGTCAACCTGTCGACCTGAGTCCAAGGCTCCTGCAGGGCCCTGGGATCTTTGATCGTTCCCACGCTGGAGCGTGGGAATGATCATGCTTCCTGGCCTCTCCTCCGCGTTCCCAGGTAGAAATCCTGCAGATCACCGCGAGCCGCCAGTTGTTCGGCGCTGCCTTCACTGACCACGCGACCGCTTTCCAACACGTAACCATAGTGGGCGTAGCCCAGGGCGATGTTTATATTCTGTTCGGCAATCAGGAAACTGACGCCGTCGTGCTGATTGAGTTGGCGCACGATCTCGAAGATTTCCTCGACGATTTGCGGCGCCAGGCCCATCGACGGTTCGTCAAGCAAGACCAGTTGCGGCTTGGCCATCAGCGCACGGCCTATCGCGATCATCTGTTGCTCACCGCCCGAGGTGTAGCCGGCCAGGCTTTTGCGCCGCAGTTTCAGCCGCGGAAAATGGCCATAGACCAACTCCAGGTCAGCCAGCAACTGGCGCCGCGGCACCTGGCGCGCCAGGGCGCCGGCCAGAAGATTTTCCTCCACGGTCAACTGGGCGAAACAATGCCGACCTTCGAGTACTTGCACCAAACCGTTCGCAGCCAAGGTGTGAGGCGCGCAGTGGGTCACCTCCCGTCCCTGGTAGACGATCCGCCCCCGCACCACTTCGCCCCGTTCTGCGCGCACCAGGTTGGAGGCCGCTTTCAACGTGGTGCTTTTACCCGCGCCGTTGGCGCCCAGCAGCACCACGACCTGCCCTTTTGCGACCTCCAGCGACACGCTGCGCACGGCCAGGATGGTCTGTTCGTAGAGGACTTCAATATCGTCGACCTGCAGGATCGGCACGTTCGTCGTCATGCTAGTTTCGCCTTTTCAGGCAGCGGCCGGACGCATGCGCCCGGCCGCCGCGATGCCTCAGGATTCCTTGCTGCAATCACGCGGCGTAATGCCTTTTTCCCGGGCGTACTGATGCGAAGATGCTTCGATGATCGGCCGTAGCAGGGCGCGGTCGGCCTGTACCCAGTCACTGATCAGCTTCCACTGCGTACCGTCCCATTGCTGGAAGCGCACCGCACCACCGCCTTCATGGTCCGAGCACGACAACTGCAACGGCTGCACCAGGCCCAACGCCCCCAGTTCCTTGAGCCGGGCGTCGTCGAGCTTGAGGTTCTCAAAGCCCCAACGCACCTGCTCACCCGTCAGGGGTTGCTTGCCGAATTTCTGCTGGGCAATGCGCAGCGCTTCTACGTTGAGAATGCCGTTGACCACACCGAGGTTGTAATACACCGTACCGAAACGCTTGGGGTCGGCCAGGTCGCCATGACCGGCGTCGACCACTTGTTTCTTGATGCCCTGCAACACCGGGAAATCGGTGCCCGAAGGGTGCGTGGTGATAGCGATGAAGCCCTTGGCCGCGGCACCGGCCGGCGCGGCGTCATCCTCGGAATTGCTCCAGATGTTGCCGATGATGTGGTCGGCCGGGAAACCGACTTTCTGCGCGGTTTTCAATGCCACCGGGTTCATCACGCCCCATCCGCGCAGGATCACCCAGTCGGGTTTTTCCCGACGGATATTCAGCCATTGCGATTGTTGTTCGTTGCCCGGGTGCGGCACCTCCAGCAAGGTCAGCGCAAAACCGTACTTGTCGGCCAGGGTCTGCAGCACCTCGTTGGTTTCCTTGCCATAGGGCGAGCCGTGATACAGGGTGACGATCTTCAGGCCCTTGAGTTTGTCCAGCCCCCCGGCCCTTTGGCCGATGTAGTTGATGATCGCCGACACTTCAGAATACGGGTTCAACTGCAACGGGAAGACGTAGGGAAACACGCTGCCATCGGTGGAGTCCGTGCGACCGTGGTTGATGGTGATCAGCGGCAGTTTGTCGGCCGTCGAACGCTCCAGCGTGGCGTAGGCGATGCCCACCGACAGCGGGTTGGTGGCCGCCGCCGGTGCGCCGTTCAAGCCTTTCTTCAGGCGCTCGTAGCACTCGACGCCTTTTTCGACCACGTATTCGGTCTCGCACTCGCTCCAGGTCAACTTGACGCCGTTCACGCCGCCGTTGGCGTTGACGTACTTGAGGTAGTCGATGAAGCCGCCGAAAAAACCGGTGCCGCCGGCCGCATAAGGGCCGACGCGATAGCTTTGCAGCGGGAAATATTGTTCGTTGTCCGCCTGGACGGTGAAGGCCGCGGCGGTGAGGCTCAGGGACAGTGCCAGGCTGCTGGCGAGTGATCGTTTGAACATCGGATTTTCCTTGTTATGAAGCCATAGGTAAGCCAACAAAATGGAACTGCAAACCCGCGCCGTGCGCATCGCTCAGTAGCGCAATGGCCACAGCCGTGCGCGCTGGCGAAATCTCTGCCAGAGGCGCGCAAGGCCCTCTGGCTCCTTGATCAGGAACAGAATGATCAGGGCGCCGAATATCATCTTCTGCAGGTTCTCCACCTGGCCGGCGTCAACCAGCCCGCCGGGCAGCAGCGACACCAGGTTCGAGAGCAACACCGGAAACAGCACGATGAAGGCCGCGCCGAGGAAGTTGCCCAGCAGGCTGCCGAGGCCGCCGATAATGATGATGAACAGGATCTGGAACGACCGATTGAGGTCGAAACCGTGGGGCTCCACCGTGCCCAGGTAAGCGAAAGCCCAGAGCGCGCCGGCCACCCCGAGGAAAAAACCGCTGATGGCGAACGCCAGCAACTTGGTTTTTGCCAACGCAATGCCGATGACCGCGGCGGCGGTGTCCATGTCGCGCACCGCCATCCAGTTGCGCCCCAACTCGCTGCGCACCAGGTTCTTGCCCAGCCAGAACAGCGCTACCACCACGCTCAGGGTCAGCAGATAGCGGCCGGCCGGCGCGTCGAGGTTCACCCCCAATACATCCAGGCGCGGCGCGCTGATCACGCCAGAGGCGCTGTTATTGGAAAACCAACTGAACCGGGTCAGCGCCCAGGTCACGAAGAACTGCGCCGCCAGGGTCGAGACCAGCAGATAGAAGCCCTTGATGCGCAAACTCGGCAGGCCGAACAGCACCGCCACCAACGCCGCCGCCAATCCGCCCAAGGCGATACTGACCAGCAACGGCAAACCGGCGACCCGTACTTCGAGGTTGTAAGTGGCAAAGGCGCCCACCGCCATGAACGCCGCTGAACCAAGGGACAGTTGCCCGGCATAGCCGGTGAGCAAATTGAGCCCCAACCCGGCCAGGGACAGCACCAGGAACGGAATCAGGATCGCGCTGAACCAATAGTCATTGCCCAACCAGGGCACCACGACAAAGGCAAACAGCAGCAACGCGACGAGTCCGTGACGGTCCTGGCGCAGCGCGAAGACCCGGCGGTCCTGGGCATAGCGGGTGTTGAACTGGCCTGCTTCTCGATAAAACATCATGCGTTCCCCTAAACCCGTTCAATGGCCCGTTCGCCAAACAACCCCGCCGGACGCACCAGCAGAAACAGCAGCGCCAGCACGTAGGGAAACCAGTTCTCGATGCCGCTGCCGATGAAGGGCCCGAGGTAAACCTCCGCCAGCTTCTCCGAGGCGCCGATGATCAAGCCGCCGACAATCGCGCCGCTGATGGAGGTGAAGCCGCCGATGATCAGCACCGGCAAGGCCTTGAGTACCACCAGCGAGAGCGAGAACTGCACACCGAGGCGAGCGCCCCAGAGCAGCCCGGCGACCAACCCGACAAACCCCGCCACCGCCCACACCACCACCCACACTCGCTGCAAGCGGATGCCCACGGCCAGTGCCGCCAGCGGGTCATCGGCCACCGCCCGCAACGACAATCCGAGCCGGGTCTTGTTGAACAGCCAGGACAGCAGCAGCACCAGGAGCGCTGCCGTCAACGCGGCAAAAATGTCGAACTGCGACAACAACATCCCGCCCAGCTCCAGCGGTTCGTCACTGATGCCCAGCTCCAGGCCATGCACCTGGGCGCCCCACAGCGCCTGGGCGAAGCCTTCGATGACGTAGGACAGGCCAAGGGTGGCCATGAACAACGTGATCGGCGAACGGTTGACCAAAGGGCGCAGTACCACACGCTCCACGGCCACGGCGATCAGCAGCATCGCCGCCAGGCTGATGAGGAACGCCAGCCAGAACGGCACACCGCGTTCCAGCAGGCTGACGAAGGTCAGCGCCGAGAACAGCACCATCGCGCCCTGGGCGAAATTGAATACCCCGGAGGCCTTGTAGATCAGCACAAAACCGATGGCCACCAAGGCGTACATCACCCCCGCCAACAACCCGCCAATCAATACTTCAAAGAAAAATTCCATCGCTGTTCCTGTTCTGCGGGCGCAACTAGCCTGCCCTCCCAGGCGGGAAGGCGTCGAATATCCAGTGTCAGTGGCGAGTGCCCAGGTAGGCCGAAATGACCTCGGGGTTCTGCCGTACGTCTTCAGGCGAGCCATCGCCGATCTTGCGACCGTAATCGAGCACCACCACGTGATCACTGATGTCCATGACCACGCCGATATCGTGCTCGATCAACACCACGGTGGTGCCCAGCTCACGATTGATGTCGACGATGAAGCGACTCATCTGCTGCTTCTCGTCGGCGTTCATCCCGGCCATGGGTTCGTCCAGCAGCAATAGCCGAGGCTCCGCCGCCAGCGCCCGGGCCAGCTCCACCCGCTTCTGCAAGCCATAGGGCAACGTGCCCACCAGGGTGTCGCGCCAGGGCTGCAAATGCAGGAACGCGATAACGCGCTCGGCCGATTCGCGCTGGCGGTCATCCTCGGCCCGGGCGCGACCGATGCGCAGCGCCTGCTCGATCCAAGTGCTGCGCCGCTTGAGGTTGCGTCCGGTGAGCACGTTGTCGAGCACGCTCATGCCCTTGAACAGCGCGATGTTCTGGAACGTGCGGGCGATGCCGCGTACCGCCACGTCGTGGGGGCGCATCCGGCGCCGCTCCTGTCGATCAAAACGGATACGCCCCTCCTGGGCCTGATACACGCCGCTGATGACATTCAGCAGCGAACTCTTGCCGGCGCCGTTGGGGCCGATCAAGGCGCAGATCTCTCCGGTGGCGACGCGAAAGCTGATGTCCGTGACCGCTTTGACGCCTTTGAATGACAGTGAAATATGGTCCAGCTCCAGCAAATGCGTGGCGGCCGTCTGGGTCATGAGGCGTCTCCTCTCAGGCCAGTTGCGACTGGAGCCCGCTCCAGTCATCGGTGGTTTGCTGCACAAGATGCGTCGACGCTTCCCAGTGGGCCGCATCGCTCCACTGGCGAACCCGGATACCCAATGCCTGGAAAAACGCCTGGGTTTCGGGCGGTAACGCATCGCCCACCAGCAGCGGTGCGCGGGTCCGGGAAAACCCCAGCACATCGCGCAGAGGCCGGCGCACCAGCCAATCCCCCAGATGCCGTTGCAGGACGTCGGGATGGGCCGCCAACGCCCAGTCCACCAGCCCACGCGACCAACTGCCCGGCGCCGGCAAACGCTCCAGCACATAACGGTACAAACGCTCATAAGTTTCCCGCGTCCCGGCCACCAGCGTCGGGCCCAGCTCGCGGCGGTCGCGATCACGGGTCGCCAGATTCTCCGGAAAATTCAGGCGAAAACCGGCTATCAACCAGGGCGCCAGCAGATAGCGGGCTTGTCCGCCCGAGGCGAACGCCCGCGCGGCCAATGCCTCTTCCTGCCGTCCCAGACCTTCGCGCGTCACCAACCGCTGGCCCTCCTGCAGCAGCTCGGCGTGGCTGACGCGTTGCTCTTCAATCGCCTGCCCAGCCCCGCGATAAAACACAAAGGCCGTTTGCAGCACTCGCCCTTGCGGTGCCCGTTCATTGATTGGCTGCTCGGCAACCAGCGCGGCGTAATCCAGCGCTTGAACAAATGGCGTCGAATCCGCCAGGCCACGCTTGTCGAGATAAACCAGCACACGCGCAGCCACCTGCGCCGCACGCAGACGCAGCATCTCTTCCAACCCTTCCACCAGGACGAAATCCGGCTGCAGCGTGCCGAGCAGTTGCACCTGTTCGGCCGCCACCTCCAGTGGATCGAACAGACTCGCCACGCCCCCCAGCCACTGCGCGGCCAAGGCTGCAAGCAGCGCCTGTGGTCTGGGTCGGCTGATGATCGTCAGGGTCGCGCCCGCTGAAAAACCGCGGGCTTGCAGGGCACTCGCCAAACGGCGCACCTCATCGGCCACTTGCGCCCAGCTCCGCTCCTGCCAGACACCCAGGTGCTTATGGCGCAACGCGACATCCGCGCCATGCCAATGCGCCTGTTGCCGCAACCACTGGGGCAAGCTGGCCGGTGCCGTGTCGAGAGTGTCGGTGAACGTGCCCATACTGCCTCCCGCGCCTAAGCGACTGCCGCCGTTTTGGCTGCCACTTTGCGTTGCTCCAGCTCACGCACCAGCGGCAGCACCTTGCGGCCGAAATACTCGACTTCTTCCTGGAAGTGCAGAAAGCCGGCGAGCACCAGATCCACACCCACGGCCTTGAGCGCGACGATGCGTTCGGCGATCTGCTGCGGTGTGCCGATCAGGTTGGTCTTGAAGCCATCGTTGTACTGCACCAGGTCCTCGAAGCTGGACTTGGCCCAGTTGCCCTCGCCTTCCGGGCTTGATTTGCCGGCCTGTTTCGCCGCATCGCCGAAGGCATTGACGGCCTCGGGGTCGGCCTGGTCGATGATCTGGGCAAGGACCGCCCGCGCCTCTTCTTCGGTGTCTCGAGCAATGACAAAGGCGTTTACACCGACCTTGACCTTGTGATTGTTGGCCGCGGCTTTTGCCTGGAGGTCATCGATCTGCGCCTTGACGCCTTCCACGGTATTGCCATTGGTGAAGTACCAGTCCGATACCCGGGCGGCCATGTCCCGTGCCGCCCGCGAGCTGCCGCCCTGGAAAATCTCCGGGTGCTGCTGCAGTGGTTTTGGCTTGAGGGTGTAGTCGTGGAAGCGGTAGAAGTCACCGCGCAAGGTGAAGTTGTCGGTGGTCCAGATGCCCTTCAGCGCGGTGATAAATTCTTCGGAACGGCGATAGCGCTCATCGTGCTCCAACCATGGCTCGCCAATGGCGGTGAACTCGCCCTTGAACCAGCCCGACACGATGTTGACCGCCACCCGGCCGCCTGTCAGGTGATCGATGGTTGCGACCTGCTTGGCCAACACCGACGGCGTCCACGGCCCCGGCAGAACCGCTGCAATGACTTTCAGGCGCGTGGTGGCGGCCAGCAAGGCATGACTGAACGCCACGGACTCATGCTGGTATTCGGCGCCGTAACCGGCGGTAAAGCGCACTTGGGACAGGGCGTAGTCGAAGCCGGCCGCTTCAGCGATCTGGGCCAGCTTGCGGTTGTAGTCGATGCCCCAGTCGGTGCGTTGCTCGATTTTGCTGACCACCAGCCCGCCACTGACGTTGGGCACCCAGTAGGCAAATTTGATCGTGTCCTGGCTCATTGCATGTACTCCACGGCTCGTTTTGAAAGGAAGAAATTGATCAAGCGGCACTGGCGTCGCGTCGAACGCTCGGTACCAGGCTCAGCAACGCCGACTCGACGGCGCGTTCGATACGCTCCAATACCTGTGCGCTGGAGATCCGGTATTGGGTGAAATCGGTTTCGCTGGCATAGACCCCCACCGGCAGGCTCAGGGCCTGGAAGAAGCCGAACAGGGGTCGCAGTTGGTGATCGATGATCAAGGCATGGCGATCCGAGCCCCCCGTCGCGGCCAGCAGTACCGGTAAATTCTTGAGGGCTTCGTGATGAACGAAATCGAACAGATGCTTGAACAGACCGGTGTACGAGGCCCGATACACCGGGCTGGCGGCGATCAACAGATCAGCCGACTCAATGGCCAGCAGGTCATCCTGCACGGCAGCCGGCAACGCCTCGCGACGCAAGACCCCGGCGAACTGTGGACCGACCTTGGCCAGTTCGATCAAACGCAGCTCGATCGGCAGTTGCTGCCCGAGCCTGTCCACCAATGCCTGGAGCAGGACCAGCGTGCGTGACGGGTGCTGCACGCTGCCTGACACCGCCACCACTTTGAATTGCTTGCTCATCGCTTACCCCATGCCTGGAGACGCCACCTCAGCGTCTGCACAAGGTGTAGAGCAGCAACCGTGCCAGTTGAATATTCATTTATTAATCAACTGCTTAGGATCTTAGCCGGATCATGTCACTGTCGCTTGACGGACAAGCTGTTGATCCACTGTTGCCTGACGAACATTCGCTGCGTCGATGTTTGTGGCAGCAACTGTTGCCGGGCACACACTTGCGCAACAGATTGTTCGCAGCGAGGGCAGCCCTTTCCCTGATGAACGCTGTACAAGCCCCGTATTTACAGGCGTTGGGCCTCGGGCATGGACTGTGCAATAGCCACTGGCACCGGCAGGTTTCTCCCCCTGCCCACCTATTCGTCATAAGAAGGAACATCACCATGACCGCACAGCAACAACACCTGCCGCCGATCCTTTCCACCGGCACCGACTATGAGCCCTTGGCCGAACGTTTTCGGCCGATCTTTACACGCATCCAGGCCGGCGCCCTGGAGCGTGAGCAGACGCGCAGCTTGCCCTTTGAACAGGTGAAATGGCTGAAGGAAACAGGCTTTGGTGCCATTCGCGTACCGGTCGAATATGGCGGCGCCGGGGCGTCGTTGCCGCAACTGTTGCAACTGCTGATCGAACTGGCTGAAGCCGATTCCAACCTGCCCCAGGCGCTTCGCGGGCACTTTGCATTTGTCGAGGACCGCCTCAACGCCCACGCCAGCAGCCCACAAGACATCTGGTTCAAGCGCTTCGTCGAGGGTGAACTGGTGGGCAATGCCTGGACGGAAGTCGGCGCCGTGAAAATCGGCGACGTCGGCACCCGGGTTTCCCGCCTGGGTGATCAATGGGTCGTCAACGGCACCAAGTACTACAGCACCGGCAGTATCTTCGCCGACTGGATCGACGTGTATGCCCAACGCGACGACAACGGCGCCGACGTGATTGCCGCCGTGCGCGTGCACCAGTCGGGCGTCAAGCAAAGCGATGACTGGGACGGTTTTGGCCAACGCACTACCGGCAGCGGCACGTCGCTGTTCGAGAATGCGTTGGTCGAGGCGCAGAACCTCATCGACTTCTCCACCCGCTTCAAATACCAGACCGCGTTTTATCAACTGGTCTTGCTGGCCGTGCTGATCGGTGCCGGCCGCGCTGCGGTTCATGACATTACCGAGCAAGTGCGCAAACGCACGCGGGTCTTCAGCACCGGCAATGCCAGCGAAGTGAGCCAGGACGTGCAGGTGCAGCAAGTGGTCGGCAGGGCCTCGGCCCAGGTCTATGCCGCCGAAGCCACTGCCCTGCGAGCCGCGAGCGCCTCCCAACGCGCCTACGAAAGCCGCTTCAGTCAGAACACCGAGACCGAACACACCGCCAACATCGCCGCTGAACTGGAATCGGCCCAGGCCCAGGTGGTCATCTCCGACCTGGTGCTACGCACCACCAGCGACCTGTTCAATGCCCTTGGTGCCTCGGCCACCAGCACCAGCAAGGCCCTCGACCGTCACTGGCGCAATGCCCGAACCGCCGCTTCGCACAATCCGTTGATCTACAAGGAGCGCATTATTGGTGATTGGGAAATCAATGGTACGGAACCGCCGTATGTCTGGCAGATTGGCGGGGGGTCCAAGCAGCGTTGAGTAGGTGGGTTGGTGTGTATATCCGTTACCGCAGGAACGGATATACACCCCCTCCCCCCAAAAAAACCCAACAAGCGACTTACCCCAATACAAACAGACAAGACCAAGCACAAAAAGGATCAACTAGCTGACGACCCAAACACACCGCATAATCGATCTACCCCCATCCACCCGAAGGGTCGCTGAAGATGACAGTTATCCATAAGGCCGCTCAGATAGGATACTCAGCAGAAGCCCGCACCTATACCCAAGGGCGCCCAGACTACCCAAGCGAAATACAGGCCTGGCTCAGCAGTGCACTGGAAATCAGCCCAGGATCGACAGTCATTGAATTAGGAGCCGGTACCGGTAAGTTCACTCGCCTGCTGGACTCAATGACGATCAATACCATCGCCATCGAACCGGTCGAGGCGATGCGAATCGAGTTTGCCAAGCATCTGCCGAACACCAGGATTCTGGAGGGAACGGCCGAATCCATTCCCCTCGAGGCAGGGGCGGCGCAGGCGCTCGTATGTGCTCAAGCCTTCCACTGGTTCGCGAATGAAACCGCGCTCCAAGAGATTCACCGAGTACTCAAACCGGGCGGCCGGCTCGGTCTGATCTGGAACGTGCGTGATGAGTCAGTGGACTGGGTGGCCGACATCACCAAAATCATCACCCCCTTCGAAGGCGATACCCCACGCTTTCATACCGGAAACTGGCGACGCCCCTTCAACGGACGTTACTTCTCGGAGCCCGAACTGACCTGTTTTAGTTACAGCCACGCAGGCAGCCCCGAGACGGTCATCCTGGATCGCTTTCTGTCCGTGAGCTTCATCGCAGCGCTGCCTGACGCAGAGAAAAAACAGGTAGCGGATCAACTACGGGCCTTGATTCAGACCCATCCGGCGCTGCGCGGGCGCAAGCACATTGAGTTCCCTTATCAGACCCACGCTTATTCATGTCGCCGCCTGGATTGAATCACGACGCCATCAACCCGGCAGGAACTCGTACCTGACGCCCCCAAAACACTGGCATCATGCCTTTTTCCTTGCACTCATGGAGTGACTGTGACGAATCTTTGTGCCGCCCCTGAGTTTGCTCCCGCCGCCACTTTACCGCCCTACCGCCTCTTTCCCCGGCTCGGGATGCTTGTACTTGCGACCCTGATAGTCTTCCTGGCAGCAGTGCCCGAAGTCCTGTTCATACCCGCAGACATGCAGGCCTACCTGACGTTCACGACCACCTCGGGTATCACCGCGCTCGTTCTCCTCGCTCTCTTCGCCCTGCAGTACCGCGCCGATGCGCGCACTCAATGGCGTGGTCATTACATAGGCCCCCCCCTGCGGTGGGGTGCGCTTGGCATCGTTGGCGCCTACCTGTTTTTCGGGGTGGCCACCCTCGTGCTGGGGTTGCCACGAGAAGTGTTCATGGCCGAGCTTCTGGACGGGCTCAACAGCTGGCAGGCCACGATCAAGATCGCCTCGCTGATCGTGCTGCCACCCATCGCCGAAGAGTTGTTTTTCCGCCATTACATGCTCCGACTGTTCCCCTACGAGAACAGCCGTGCCTGGACATGGATCGCGGTCATCGTTACGTCGGCCATCTTCGCCGCCATGCACATCCAATACGGGAACTGGATCACCGTCGTGCTGATCTTCGCCTGTGGGGGCATATTCGCTATCGCAAGAGTGGTCAGCGGTGGCCTGCTGGTTCCGGTGCTCCTGCATTCGCTGGCCGAAATGGTTGCACTGACCACTGATAAGTCTTTCTCGCTGATGGGGCTTTACGGTTAAGCCAGCGGTGCCAGGCCAGAGCCCTTTATGGCGCCTGAACCTCGACTTGCGGCAGAGGAAGCTCGCCCAGCGGTGAGTAATGCATGGTCAGGACCGCCCACCTCAGTCCCTCCACGCCTGGCACGGTGTCGGAGGCCTTGGATGAATGCTCGACGTAGCCGGCATATTCCTCGACGTACTGGAGATGCTTTTCCCAGCGCGCCTGATCAAAGTTCACGCCAAAGATAATGACGCTGCCCGTCGCCACCTTTTCCGCCTGGGCTTTCAAGCGGGTCATGTACCAATAGTCTCTGGCCGCACTGTCGAACATCTTGCCCTGGTTGGCATTGGCGAAGGGGGTCTTGAGTTCAATGAAGTGAAAGCGCTTTTCATCCTGGTCGCGGATCCACAGGTCGCATTGCTTGGAGACGATATCCATCTGCGACCAACGCTGATCAAGCGCCACCTTGTACTCGACACCCACATCGGCCAGCTCGCGGTCGGGGCCACGAAGCCCACGGGCGTGGATCAACCAGAAATAGAACTCGAATTTCAGCCAGCCCTCGAAACCGTTGGCCAGGGCACTGATGGATGACGGCAGGTATTTGCGGTCCTCCTTCCACGATTGCATGAAGTCGCGAAACGCGGATGCGACGTCAGGGATTCCGGGCATGGGTCACTTCCTTGTATCGGCCTGAAGATTTTTGGCATAGTGCCATCACCCTCCCGCTGGCTACAATGCCACACTATGATTTCGCAAACGTCAGTACCTCAAACAAGGGCAACCATGAACTCTCACGCAGCGTGCCTCGGACTGTCTGCCTTGACGCTCGCCTTCCTGAGTGGGCCCGTCCAGGCCTCTACGTGGCAGATCTGCCACCTGGAGCTGCGTATCGTCGAGGTCTTGAAACAACCCTACCCACAGCTTCAGGCGCAGATCGTGAAAGCCAGGCCGAAATCCGCCTCGGTGGAGTGCCCCGCGCAAGGCTCATCGCTCACCTTCACCCCGGAAACCCCGGACTACCAAGCCACGCTGCCCCGCCGACAATGGCCCGGCAAAGGGCAGTCGGTACGGGTGGACTACCGCTACCTCGATGGCGTTTGTAAAGGCGACGGCAACTCCTATGCGTGTCGTATCAAGCACTACCCGGTGGTGGGTCGATAATCAGTCACCTGGGGACCGTGGCATTTAGCTGATGACCTCAATGCAACTCAAGCCAACAGCTCAGTGATCCAACGGGCCTGCCGGGCTATGTCTTGCAGCTTCTCTTCCGGCACGGCTTGCCGCGCCTTGGCGAAGCTGGTGAGGGTCTTTTGCTTCTGGCACAGCAGGCGCTGCCACTTGGCCAGGAAGATCGGGTTACGGGCTTGCAGCTGCAGCGGGCCGAAGTACAGCTCCTCGGCGGTGTACGTCACCGGCCCGGCGCGCTCGGCGACGATGATCTCGTAGTAGAAACGGTTTTCCCGCAGCACTTCCTCGCAGAGGATGCGGTAGTCGTTCTCCATCAGCCATTGACGCAGCGGTTGCTCGCCGCCGTTGGGTTGCAGGATCAGGCGCTCCTGGCCGCTCAACCGCGCTTTGCCGCTGTCCAGGATGTCGCGGATCGTCTCGCCGCCCATGCCACAGAGGCTGATCGCCGTGATCCCGTCTTCCGGCTCGATCGCCGCCAGGCCATTGGCCAGGCGCACGCTGATCTGCTGTTCCAGGCCATTCTCCCCAACGGTGCGTTCGGCGGCGCGAAACGGCGTCAGCGCCACCTCGCCAGCCACCGCCATCGCGATGGCGCCACGGCGCAGCAAGGCCACCGGCAGGTAAGCGTGATCCGAGCCGATGTCGGCCAG
>Ga0065704_10070290_pt1 | contig 38533 bp, 31 predicted proteins | sample SwiRhicommuniRL2_FD_59091 | JGI IMG/M metagenome (GOLD analysis project Ga0065704, IMG submission 59091) | Switchgrass rhizosphere bacterial communities from Rose Lake, Michigan, USA - RL2 v2 (version 2) | ecosystem: Host-associated > Plants > Roots > Rhizosphere > Soil | place: East Lansing, MI | reverse complement strand
CGGGCACCGACCGCACGACGAGGGTTTGAAGGTGCCAGCTTCGCACCCCCGTCCCCGCCGGGACTGTGCCGGCTTGCTATCGCCGGCGTCGGAGCATATAACCTATATGGTTCTTTTTGTCAAGGTCGTCGCTTGCACAACGGCCTTGCTGCGAAATTCATCAGCATCCAGCGAGAAGCTCATGTCCGTCCGCATGCCAGTCGATCCACGCCCCATAGGGATGGCAGGTCGCGAGGTGCAGCGTCCGCCCGTCCGGCCAGTGCGTGAGCAGGAGACGGACCTCGCTGCGCGTAGCCGTCCACTCCAGGCTGATCCAGGCGAGCGGCCGCGATGTGTCGGCCTTCTCTCCGGCAGCGCGAATGGAATCCACGATGCTCGCCCGTTCTTCATGGCTCAGATACTGCATCACCATGGAATGGAAGATCGCCCGGCACACGCCCTCGTCCTGGGGTGTGCGGAGTTTTTCCTGCAGCCAGTCGCCGGCGCTTGCCCGCTCCACTCTCGGCCGGTGCACGCGCGCCAGGTCGAGGGCCAGTTCGAGCCGCTGCAGGCGTTGCTTCTGATCCGCCCAGACATAGGACAGCATCCGTTCCGAAGTGGCCGGGTCGGTGGGATCGTTTGGATTGAGATCGACGCCGCAGGCAGAGACGATCTCGACCGGCCTGGATGGAGGGCAGGCACCGCGCCACTCCGGCACGACGCGCACGGGAGACGCCGGGTCGCCATGTTTCAGGCCGCCGAGTTCATAGGCATAGCGGGCGAGATTGAGGTTCAGGCCGCAGCTGGCGCCCAGTTCCAGAAGATCGAACTTGCTGGTGCCCGCCAGCGGCACCGACATCAGGGCCGATAGGATCGCCGCGGCTCTGCTGACCTCGTTGGTCTGCGTCGGGTGCGCCATCGCCGCGCTGATCTCCGCGTCGTGCAGGCGCAGCGCTTCGGAAACGGCGCCGTCGAAGTCGTCATGCTCGTTTCGGTAGAGCGCGCTCAGCGCCGGGCGATCGCCGCGCCGGGCGATCCTGTGAAGCGCGGCGTTGAGACGCATCGCCATTGCCGCCGCCGCCGGATCACCGGGCCAATGCGTGACCAGATGGTCCGTGCGCGGCGCCACATGGAGATTGCGATCGACCGCTGCCAGCACTGCGGCCACAAAGGGCGATCCATTGACATCAGCGAGCCGCGCCTGGCGCCGAATGTCAGCGCGGCTGCCGAAGTGATGCGCCAGGTCATCCTGTAGAGCGCGCGCGGGTGAACCGTTGGCGTCACCCAGGAGCTTCCCTTCCACATGCCCCCCGGACGGAGTCCCCCCGGACAGGGTCCCGCCGTCCGCTATACGATTTGCAGTTCCATCAGTTTCAGCCGGTCTTAGCGTTGCTAGAGCCACGGGTTGGTCAGCCTGGTGTTGCCGGATCGGTCTGGTGCCGAGGCCGGGAGGATCATGATCCGAATGAAACGGATTGGCACCAACGCGCGGTCAGAACTCCGCCCAGTCATCTTGAATGGCCTCTTGCACGGCCGCCGAGCCATGGTGGGCGGGTGCGACGCGCACGGCCGCTGAGCCGGCGGCTCTGCGCATGGGCACGACCCGCTGGTGGCCGGACATCTCGATCTGATTGCGAACCTGGAAATGCCTCACCAGTTCGGCCAATTGATCCGCCTCGGCGGCGAGGCTGCGGGCACAGGCGGTCGATTCTTCGACCATGGCCGCATTCTGCTGGGTCATCCCGTCCATGTCCGAGATCGAGCCATTGACCTGCTGCAGGCTCGAGGACTGGCGTTCTGCCGCGCTGGCCATGTCCCCGATGGAGCCTGCGATTTCCTTGATCTTGAGGACGATGCGATCCAGCATCTGGCCGGTCTGCCCGACCAGTTCCACGCCTTCGCTCACCTGCTCGCTGCTGGTGGTGATCAGGCCCTTGATGTTCTGCGCCGCGTCGGCAGACCGCTGGGCCAGGGCGCGCACTTCATTGGCGACCACGGCAAATCCCTTGCCGGATTCACCGGCGCGCGCTGCCTCGACACCGGCGTTGAGCGCCAGCAGGTTGGTCTGGAAGGCGATGCCGTCGATGACGTTGATAATCTGGAAGATTTCCTGAGAGCTCTTCTCGATCGCATCCATCGCGGTCACGGCGCGCTGGACGATCGCCCCGCTTTCGATCGCTTCCTTTTGGACGGCATTCACCGTCACGCGGACCTCGCCCGTCGTCTGCGCGGTACTGGAGACCATGTCCGTTACCTGCCGCGTCGATGCAGCCGTTTGCTCGATGGCGGCGGCCTGGTGCTCGGTCCGGTTGGCCAAGTCTTCCGAGGCGGCACGAATTTCGCTCGCGCCCCTGTGGACGCTCTGCGCCGAGTTGGAGACCTGGGTAATGCTGTGTTCGAGCCCATTGACCGTGCGGTTGAACGTAAGGCGCAGTCGGTCATAATCGTCGGCGAAGGGCGTATCGATCGTATAAGTCATGTCGCCCGCAGCAAGGGCATCGAGGCCTTCGCCCAGAGCCTGCACCACGTGTGCCTGATCGGCATCGGCGCGGCTCTTGGCGACGGCGGCATCGCGGAAGACCAGAACGGCGCGGGCCATGTCGCCAAGTTCGTCGGAGCGGTCCGTTTCGGGCACGTCGACTTCATTGCGTCCCGCTGCCAATGCCGCCATCGTTTGCGTCATTGCGGATACGGGAGCGGCAATGCTCTGGCTCAGCTTGCGCGCCAGCGTCACGCCAAGGCCGATCAAGGATATGGCACCGATCGCGAGGGCGATCAGGGCCGTGGTGATAGCGGTGTCCTGACGCGCCGAGTTCAGCGCGATGGCTGCTTCCTCGGTCTCCCGCAGGTCGCGGAGCGGCAGCACCACCGCGCTGACCAGAACCGCCTTGCCTGCCTGCTGGACCTCGTCGACAGCGCGTTCGCGACCGCCGTTCTTGACCACCTCGATCAGCCGGTCGCCCCATTGCTTGCGCCAGGCGATGGTTTCCGCTCGCGATTTCTTGAGTGCCTCGATTTCCTTGGGTGTACTGAACATCCCTTCCAGCTCGGCGGACGTCTTGTCGTAGTCGTCGCGCCCCTCATAATAGGATTTGAGGTAGCTTTCATCGCCGGTGACGAGATAGCCGCGCAGCTGACTGTTCTGGCGCAGGATCGAGGTCTCGAGCAGAAGTTCCTTGGCCAGGATGGACTGCGAGAGATTGTTGCTCTCCGTCGACCAGCGGATCATCATGATGCTGGTGAACAACACGGCCATCACGATGGCGGCACAGATGTTGATCGCCAAGAAGGAGAAGCCAAGCTTCTTCGGGATTGTCATTGACTTGAACATTGTAACCACCACCATTTAATCATTGCCTGGAACTCACTCGGTTCGCAGAACCGATCCAGATGAACCGCAAGGGTTCACCCCCCTATTGTCACTAGCGATGAAATTGCCTGCTGCGCGCGGCGCTCCAAGGACGATCCTTTTTGCACTCGCGCGGTTTTGAAACTTGTCTGGGCATCAACCCGTCAGGCGCGAAGGTGAAATTCATCATTGCTGCGCTCCTGATACCGCACCCATCTCCTTCATGGCTGAAGAAGGTAAATATTTGGCTACGAAGGGAGGCACATTGTGAAACGGGAGAGGGCAGTGTTGGCGCTTGGCCTGTCCGGCGAAATGATCCGCGCACCACATGCCTTCTTCCTGAGCATCTGTCACGAAACGCCAGAAGCCGCCCCGATTGCTCGGGGACGGCTCTGGAGGATGCTTGGGATCTGCGAGTGATCAGAAGAAGACGCGCGCCGATGCATTGACGAGACGACCGTAAAGGGCCCGCCCGGAACCGATGCCCGTTGCCGGCACGGTTGCGTCGAAGATCTCGACATAGGCGCGCTTGTCGAACACATTGCTGGCGTTGATGCTGAGCACCAGGCGCTCCACGGGCCGAACCTGCGCGAACAGACCTACGGTCGTGTAACCCGGCATTTTCAGCTGGTTGACATCCTGCGTGTAGCTTTCCGTCTGCCCGATGATGTTCGCGCCAAGCGTGACCATGTCGATATCGAACTGCGGCGAGATGCGGTAGATCAGCGTCGACTGACGACGCGGCTTGTTGCCCACCAGCGCCGGGCTCTCGGCTTCCGTGATCTTGCCACCGGTCAACGTAGCCGATCCATTCAGGCTGAAGGGGCCACGCCGAATGCCGCCCTCCAGTTCCGCGCCATACGTACGGTATCCACGTGACACAGTACCATATTGGGCGGAACCGTTGCCATCGCTGCTGGCCTGGAGCGCCAGTTCATGGGTAAGGGCATAGAAGCCGGTCAGGTTGACGAAGATGCCGTTCGACCGGAACTTGAACCCGCCTTCGGCCTGCCGAACGCTGTCATGGCCAGCCGAACTGTCGATGAGCTTGCCCGACGCGTCCAGCGCGCCTTGCGACAGGGCCGCTTCCGACGGGCCGCGACCGCCGAGGCTGTAGCGCGCGAATATCGAGAAGGGTTCCGACACGCGGTAATTGGCGCTCACCGAGTAGGAGACGTAGCCATGGCGGAAGTTGACCGGGCTGTTGTCGGTGGGCACGAGCAGGCTCACCGACTGTTCAGGGGCAGAGATCGTGCCGTCGCCATTGACATCGCGCACGAACGTGGTGCTCGCCCGGGCTATCGTTCCGGTCGTCTTGTTGTAATCATAGCGGATCGAGCCGCCGATCGCCAGTTTGCCGATCTGGTAGTTGAGCGAGCCGTAGGGCGCCACTTTCGCGAAGGTCACGTCGAAACGCGTCTGCCCCGGGGAACCGGGAGGGCCATAATTGAGCACGCCGTCGTCCGTCAGGGTGGCGCCCCCAAAGGCCGCCGGCAGATTCAGATTGACCAGCGATGAGTTGCCGCCGCCAACCGCGTCCTGAAGCACCATGGCGAGATACTGGTCATACACCTCCTTCTGGCTCGACAAATACAAGCCGCCGGTTGTGGTCAGGCTGCCATTGCCGATGGTCCAGGCCCGGCTGGCGCGCAGGTCGTTGACGACGAAGCCAAGATCCTTCGCTTTCGTCTTCGAAAGGACCGTTATGCTGACAGCACCGTTGGGATCGACAGGCTCACCGGTGTTGGGACCACTGGCATAAGTCACGGTGCCGCCCAGGCCTCCGGTCAGGGCTCCCGCAGCGATCGTGCTCGGGAAATAGGCGAGCGGGAGCAAGAGACGACCGTCGGCGCTCTGCTTCGAGTAACGGAAGCGGTTGGTGACGGTCCAATCGGCGAGGGTTACCCGTGCCTCGGCGCCCAGCGCCGTCGACTTTATCCGGAAACCGTCCTGGACGTTTTCCGGCCCGAGCGGCGTCGACAACGCGCTGATGTTCCGGGAATAGACCGAATCTTGCCGGACATCGAAACCCGGGATGTTGCTATAGTTCGGCGATTCATCGGTGCCGGTGATCGCAATCGGCCCATTGTAGAAGACCGGAACCTTGTCATCGAGAACCTTGACGTTGAAGCGAATGTAGCCGCCATCGAATTCGCGTGTGACATTGGCCTTGATCTGACCACCGCGCATGGCGTCATAGCCTGTGGAGAACGGCCCCTCGCCCTGCCGGTAGAAGCCGCCGATGTGGAAGCGCCACTTCTCGCTGAGATGGCCGCCATAATCGAGATCGACACGCTTGCTGTCGTAGTTGAGGCCCGCGCCGATCTGCACGGATCCGCCCTCGACTTCGCCTGTCTTCGAGATCAGGTTGATGACGCCGCCCGGTGCATCCGATGCAAAGGTTGAGGCCGAACCGCCGCGGATCGATTCGACCTGGGCGACATTGTTGTCGGCGCGCATGAACGCGTCGGAGATCGCGACGCCGAAGTCGCCATATTCCATCACGGGCAGGCCGTCTTCCTGGAAAGACAGATATTTCGCCCCTTGCCCGACCAGCGGGAGACCGCGGACGGTGTAGGCGTTGTTGATCTCGCCTGCGGCCGCTTCCACCCGGATCCCGGGGATGTTGCGGAACAGCTCGGCCAGCGACGGCGATGAAAGCCGCTCGATTTCCACGTCCTTGATCACACTCGTCGAAGTCGCGCTGTCCAGCGGGTCGCGTGCCTTGGCGACGCCGGTGCGGATCGTTGCGTCATCGTCGATGGTGCGGCTGGCCTCCCAGGCGGTGACCTTCTCGTTCTCCGGAGCCGCCGATGCCGGCGCGGTCATGCCAGCCAAAGCAAGAGCCACGACGGATGCACCGCCGCGTGCCGAATTATAAACCCTCATGTACGCATCCCTGATATTGCCCCTCTAGGACCGTCGTCATAGATGCGGCGCAATAAAGTCATCGTTAACGATGATAGTTGTTTCACAACGCCCACTCTATTTACTGATTTTTTACTTTTAGCATCGGTGGTGAATGCCAAGCAGCTTCTGCCTGCTCGCTCTACGTGCCCATCGCTCCGCAATGCCCCATCAGGCCAGCCGAAAGCCTCACGGGCTGTGGCTGAAAGCGTCCTTTCATTGAGATCGATGCCGCGAACGATCACCAGGTGGCCAGCGGCGAACCAAGTCCAGCCGGCAACGCGGCGATCACGGTATGAATTCGGGCGAGGTGCGCAACGTCCGGTCAGGCTGTTCGGGCACATGGCTTCATTCGGGAATTGACCAGTATCAAGCCCTGTGCGAATGGCCTGCTCCAAGCAGGTGTAAAAACCGGCGTGAAAATCGCTGACGGGCACCAGCCAAGTGCTTGAAATGCGGGTGTAGCTCAATGGTAGAGCAGAAGCTTCCCAAGCTTACGACGAGGGTTCGATTCCCTTCACCCGCTCCAATTCTCGATCTCAGAACATCCCTGACAGCTTTACAAACCGCTGAAATCTGCGGTATTTTTCGGGTCATACGGCTCGTGAAGTCTCGCCTCATGCCATGGAAGCCAAGGCAAAAGTGGGGCCTTTTTCGGAAATAGCGGGCCAAAAAATGCACGAGGCCCCCAAGGGTGGGGGCCTCGCCATGGAAGGGCTGACCTATGTCATTGACCGATATAGCAATTCGCCGAGCCAAGACGCGCGATAAGCCCTATAAGCTGTATGATGAGCTGGGCCTCTTTCTAGTGATCTCCCCATCTGGCTCGCGACTCTGGCGAATGAAGTTCCGTCACGGCGGATCTGAGAAAAAGCTGAGCTTCGGTGCTTACCCTCAGGTGAGCCTGCGCGACGCCCGAAAAATGCGGGATGACGCTCGCGACCTGATTGCAGACGGCAAGGATCCTGCGCTTGAGAGACAACGCGAGAAGCTAAGGGCGGGCGCACTAGCGGAAAACACCTTCACCAGCATCGCCAACGAATATTGCCGCAAGCGGCGCCGCGACGGTGACAGGGCCTGGGCACCGGCCACCGCTGCGCGCTGCGAATATCTGCTCAGCCTGCTGGACAACTCGATCGGCAAGATGCCGATCCATGAGATCGAACCGATCGACGCCCTCGCCGCGATACGCAAGATCGAGAAGCGGGGCAAGCTCGAAAGCGCGCGGCGAACCTTGCAACTGGCCAGCGCCGTGTTCCGCTATGCCGTAGCCACGGCCCGCCTGCGGTCCGACCCCACACGTGACCTGCGCGGGGCGCTGATGACCCCCACGGTCACGCATTACGGGGCGGTCACCGACGCCAGTGAGGTCGGCGACCTGCTCAGGGCCATCGATGGCTACGAGGGACTGGGCATGACGAAATGGGCGCTGCAACTGGCACCACACGTCTTTGTGCGCCCCGGCGAGCTTCGTCATGCGCGATGGGATGAGATCGATTTCGAAGCCGCACTATGGACGATCCCGGCCGAGAAGATGAAGATGCGCAAGGCGCACCACGTGCCGCTCTCGCGCCAGTCGATCGCGATCCTGCAGGAAATCCGCTCGATCACGGGATCGTCTGGCTATGTTTTCCCGTCGATGCGATCCCGAACGCGGCCGATGTCGGAGAACACCCTCAACGCCGCCCTGCGCCGCCTGGGCTACGCCACCAATGAAATGACCGCGCATGGCTTTCGGGCGATGGCGAGTACTCTGCTCAACGAATCGGGCAAGTGGTCTCCCGACGCCATCGAACGCGCGCTGGCTCATGGTGACGGTGACAAGGTGCGCGCGGCCTATCATCGCGGAGCCCATTGGAAAGAGCGGGTCGCGATGGCGCAATGGTGGTCTGATCTTCTGGATTCGTTGCGGAGCGGAGCCACCATTCTGCCGTTCCCGGGGGCAGTGGCTGGCTGAGCGTTTCGAGATCAATCGGAAGGACGTTCGCTCCGGCTGCTTTTGAACAGCGATTCACAGGAATTGAGCCGATCTCTGCTGCACTGATTTGGGGCGCACTGCCCCGAGGGTTATCCGCTTCGAGGTGGCGGATGAAATCGACCCTCCGACTTAGACCGGCCGCTCTTGGCCTATCCTTCCCCTTTTGCCGACCACCGACTTTTAATTTGGAGCACCTTGCGGTAGTTCTTCAAGCATTACAGAGGACAGGGACGCTTAGTGCGGCAGGCCCATCTGAAAATATGGGATGATGGCCAGTGAAGCTCGCGCTGCGAACAACTCTCGAACGAGACCCTGCCAAATTGAAGAGCCATCTCAGCGAGATCATTGCGCTCTCAAATGCAGAGAGGGAAGCTCTCGGGTTCCTTCCTAACTTGGCTTATGAGGATGCCATCGCTCAAAAGCGCCTATTCGCCATGTTAGCGGAAGAGGAAGGTGGTGGTCCGAAAACGGTGGTCGGTTACTTATTGCATGGCGGCGTATTTCCCCATGCCCGTGTCCAGCAGGTTTGCACCAAGCCAGCCTGGCGTAGACACAAAGTTGCATCCGCGCTGATAGATGCCCTCATATGCGATCTGGAGCGAGCAGGCTTTCTCACAGTGAAAGCGAAAGTCGCGAGTGATCTTGCTCATGCGCAGGCGTTCTATGGGCGGCACGGATTTGAGGCTGCCTCCCTAAAGGCCGGCGGGAGCACGCGAGGCAGAACAATTGTAGTCCGTGTTCGAAATCTATCAACGCCGCATCTGTTTTCGGCCGCGCCCGTCGCAATTGATTTTGGTTTACCAAAGCGCTTTGGAACGGAGGCGTCCTTTTACACCTTCGATCTAAACGTTCTTTTTGACCTGGTGAAGAACCGTCAAAGGCACGAATCAGCCTGTGCCCTATTTGGCGCTGCGTTGGACCATCGCATTCGGCTCGGTGTGGCATCGGAGTTCATCAATGAACTGAGACGTACATCGGCCGGTCAACAGAACGATCCGGTGTTGCAGATGGCCTTGCAGCTTCCAAGGCTGCCTCCACCCATCAACGCTCAAGATCTTGAACGCTTATCCAGTGAAATCCATGAAATCGTGTTCACCAGCAGGGGCCGTTCTGGTGCGGATTCGGTTCAGGCGCGAAGTGATGCACGTCATCTAGCCCATTCTGCACTATCTGGTGTTGCAGGATTCATTACGAGCGACAGCGCCCTACTAGAGGCTCGTGATGAACTTCTCACCAAAATCGGCGTTGATGTCGCTGGTTTAGATGAACTTCTCACTCTGTTGCCGGATACGGCTGACCATCATTCGCCAACTGAGCGACAGGGCGAAGGCTTTGAATGTCGAATGCCGACAGTTGATGAAGCTGCCTCGTACCTGAAGGGCTCGGGTGCTCCCGCGAGCGTCGTTGAAGAGGCCTGTGGTGTCTCCACGGGGCGAACCGCTTGTTGGCGCTCCGGGGTCTGGGAAAAGTCGAATCTTGTCGCTATCGCCTGCTTGGCATCGCCAATCTCCACAGCCGGCGAGTCTCGCCTTCTCATCAATGTGGATGCCGGTCATCTAGATCGAGAACTCTATGTCGAACACCTGCTGGACGCTGCAATTAGGCAGGCGTGCCTAAGCAATCCGGCCGCGATACGTTTGCTAAATGTGCAAGGGCAGCCGACCGTCACTGCGCTTGCAATAGCCCGTGGATTTGTCGCTACGGGCACAGGGCGCGACTTGGTAAAAGTAGCTTTCGGCCAGCCAATTACCCGGGAGAGCTGGGAGGCCATACGACAATCCACCCGCCGTAAAACAGGTTTGAGGTTGCCCGCCCTATGGCCCGATTTTCAGGCCGGTTCGCGCAGAATCACTGTGACAAACGGCTCCGGCAAGTCACTGGACCTTTCGCCAGAACGGTTCGAAGACATGTTCGGACCGACCCTCTATCTCTGGCCCGGTCGAGAGGCGGTAATCGCCCCTATCCAGCGAGCTTATGCCGACGAGCTGCTGGGAACAAGTGTTCAGGCGCGACTTCCGTTTATCAAGAATCGTGATGCGTCGTTCTTGTCGTGGCGGGCCTATGTGAACACACCACGCGCCCGAAGCGTCATGCGACCGGGGCTTCCGATCCTGTTTTATGAGTCTGGAAAAAGTGGTGGGCGAAGTGCGGTGGTTGCGGCTGGTCGGATTGTGGATTCCTTCCTTGTCCCTAAGGAGACCGCGTCAGAGGATACCGCGCGAAGGGCGGTAGTCGATGACCTCTCAGAATTTTCTGCGATGGACGAAGTATTGATGACGACCTTTGATAGTTTGATCGCGTTTCCCATGCCCGTCCGTTTCGCCACTCTAAAGGAGTTTGGGGCCATCGGGGCTAGTAACCTAATTTCTGCGACTGCCTTATCCCATGAGAATCTGGTCCGTATTTTCGAGGCCGCGTGGAACAAATGACACCCGAGAGCGACGCAATAATCTCAATCCACCCCCGTCATGCCAACGCCATTCTTGATGGCGCGAAAACAATCGAATTGCGCCGTCGGATACCCACTCTCTCGATCGGGACACGGCTCTGGATTTATGCCACTCGGCCCGTCGGTGCTGTGATTGGAATGGCAACTGTGAGCCGAATTGTCCGAGGGAACCCGGAAGAGCTGTGGCTCGAATTTGGCGATCAAACTGGTATCGATCGCGTTGATTTTGACGCCTACTTCGACGGTGCGGAAGTGGCTATCGGTTTACTTTTGGTCGATGTGCGGCGCAGCATCGAACATGTCGAAATCGAACAATTGCGCGGCCTGCGTGACGGCTTCCACCCACCTCAAGTCATGATGACGATCAGCAACCGTGAAGCCCAGTTGCTGCATCGTATGGCATTTTGAATGAGGGATTTTCACCGTTAAAGGTTTGACGTACTCGATTCACACCGAGCCATTAGCCGGTTATAAAGATATCATGCGCTTACTGGAGGAGAAAGCAGGCTCGTGCACAAATTAGACATTGGCCGCACGCGATTTCGAGAACTGATCTCTGAAGCTCTTGAAGCGCAACCGATCCTACCATTGGTTCATGGGTCGGATGCGTTCAAATTTCTCAACGCGATCGAGGACGGCGAATTGCGGCCGCAGCCTTGCGATGTCTTTATCGGAGAGTCCTTACTCTATTTCTTCTATGGGCGGCCCTCCTATCGGGCGAACGGTGACGCCGAGCCTACATCTCTAGCTCATTATCTTCCTATTCTACTGATTCTAAAAGCTAATCTTGCCAGAAACGTAAGGCGCATGTTCCCATTCGACTCCGGAGCATTCAATCGGGGTTTCTATGCAACCTATCTGCATCACGGCATGAAAATCGGCGACTTTGGGCTAGAAGTTGCAGCGAGCACGCCAGGCAAATTGATTACTGCCTTCTTCGGCGACCCGTCTTCCTATTTGCGCGCCGAACCTCGACCTGCGCTCGATTTGCCCCCTGAGCAAATGGAAGCCGTGAGCTTCCAATCCATCGTGGCCGCGCGCGACGCGAATTCGCTCGACAGCAGGGGAGCCGCGATCGAGATTCAGAGTGCCGAGCCAGTGTCGCTGAAGGAGCATGTGCAGGCGGTCATTCTTCCTGCCCCATTTGTCGAGCGAGGTTCGACTGCGACAAAACTCCAAGCGCTGAACATTCAGCCAATTCCCTACATGGTACACGGGCGGACGCGACCGAGCGAGTATGTGACGACAATTACTGACCTTTGCTACCGCTATTATCTGGAAATCGGCCTGTTCAAGCCAGGTGAAATCGATGCCGGTTCTCGATAATATTGCATGCCCGGCAGGCTCAGCCGCGGGCTTTGTTATTCCGCTCTTTAAGCGGCATCCCGGAGCAAATCTGCGCATGGTCCAGCAGTTGGACCCATCAGACCTGGTCGTTGGTTTCGAAGACATTGCAGGCGACGACTGGTGCCTCAAGCCCACTACGCTGGCAGTGACGGTTGAGATTGGAGATCCCGCCGTCTGGGCTTTCGTTGATGCCACCGGCGGCTTTCACGTTGGCACGCGCGATGAACTGGCTAAGCGGGCGTCAGAGCTCTTGTCGGACCGGCTGATCAAATTATGGCCGGCAAGCGCGGCGGATCTCATCCGGCTGTGCGATCTGGAATTTGCCTTCCCCAGGCAAACGCGGCGCGCCTACAAATCGATGGTCGATCTCTTAGGCGCAGGTGCCGCTATCTGGCGCGATACCGATCTCATCCTTCCACTAGTTCGGCAACGGCTGGACAAACTGCCCGACCGCCGTGGTGCTCGACGCAGAGCACTCTCCGATGTCTGGGCGAATACTATTGGTGATGTTTGCCATATCTACATTCCTGAGTACCTGCTGGGTAAAAATGGGCCTGACCTGTCGAGCGTCGCGCAAATCGCGTCCATGTGGGGTATCGACCGTCTTGAAGTTCATCCCCAATCCGCAGATCATACAGTGCGATCAGCGCCAGCAACAACTTGGCCAGTCGTCGGTCACGGTGGTGTGGGACGATGGACTGTGCGCCGCATGTGGAATGCCGCTGGCCCTTTCTACAACGCAAACATCCGGGCACGAATGGGCGGTAATGCGCTCGAGGGGCTGCTCGCGGTTTCCGGCTGCCGAGATGCATCAATGCCACCTGCTGTCAAAATCGTCATCCACGGTAGCGCGCCGGCCAACGTAGCAGCCGGTGTCGAACTCTTGGGTCCCAAATTGCCGGGCGTGCTTCAGCATGTCGTAAATATTCGTCCGATCGGCACCAATCCTGAGAGGAAGCAATTTATTCCTGCTCGATCAATAGTCGAATCGAGGGAAGGACCGGACTATGTGTGGGTGATCGCCAACCATCGACCCCGTGGGGCTTCCGCATATTATGACGGTCTGGCCCGCTCGCAATCTGCGAGCCGATATGCACGGGCGGGCGTTACCGCCCTTGCCGATCTCTGCCGGTCAGTTCACGGGAAAACCATCCTTGAGGAAACCGAAAGTACCCATGCCCTTGGGCTTGTCGGTGCGACGCGTTTCCTCGCGGAGATGGACATGCCTAGTCTGTTGCTGCGCGTGATCTACTCAATGCTCAGCCCAGAATGGACATTTGCAGGCAGCAAGCGAATTGTCTGCCTTTGGCCCCGTCCTCTACCCGATGGTTCTGCCCATGAAGTACAGATCGGAAACCATCGATACCGCGTGCAGTTGATCGGCGTAGAACAGCCTAGTGCGCGTGCTGATATTCGCTGCCTTGCCTTCGATGTTAGCGAGCGGCACGCTGGTGTCGTGCCTTATGCCGACTATCTGGCGTCGGTCATGGCGGCATGGGACTGGAATCTCCGCAGCGAGTTGGGACGGGAAATGGTGTTCGAAGAGCAGGGCGCGGTTATCTCGATGCATATCGCAGACACACGAGCTAGTTTAGATCAGATGCTGGAACGCAAGCGCTGTGCTGGCCCCATAGTCGATGTGGTCGTGACTAACCGACGTCTGACACCGTCACAATTGGCTCGTGCAAAAGCAAGCGAGTGGCTAGTGATACATCATTCTGCCCTACCGGAATGGCTCCAGCGGGAATTTGGAGAGCCAGGCCAGCGACCAGCCGGCGGTCGGGCCTTGCCCGTCGAATAGGCTCGATCGTAACCGCGACGATCGAGTTTACGTCGGCTGCGCACGAAGCAGCTGCTATCGTGCGTCTTCGACCCGATAGAACATGGGATTGCGCATCCATTCGTTGACGGCGGATTCCCGCCACCCGGCGCAGCGCGTGGCGATGCGGACCTGTCTGGGAAAGGTGCCATCCTGGATTTTCCGATAGAGGGTGGCGCGGCTGAGCCCGGTGCGGTCGAGCACGGTGTTGAGACGAAGAATGCGATCGGGAGGCTGGTCAGTCATCATGCGAATGTCCTGAGTGGTGATCGGTCGTCCTGTTGCGATACGTCAAGAATTGAGACCGAATTTCTCAGGATCAAGGCTCCCAAAAGAGCCCTTCTGAGCCGCACTTACGCCTGGATATCCGTTGATATCCAAAGTGGTCCCTTTTTGCGAAAAATAAATTTCGACGAGCGTTCGAGTGGGCGTCTCAGGCCGTCTCGGCCTGACCGCGCTCTACTTCCGCTTCGCTCCAGCCGAGCCGCCTGCAGCGTCTCGTCGGCATGGCCGTGACGATCGCGTGACGCGTTCCGGCCCGCTCTGAGCGGGCCGGTTGGGATGCTGTTCGCATCCCTTTGGCGGTCGCCGCGCTGGTGGCACGGCGGCGTGGAGCCTTCGGCGTCAAGGTGGCGGGGGGCGTCGCTGCCCGTTAGCCCCGCCTCGGCGGCGCGCAACCCGTCCGCTTCGCTACCGGGTCTTCCACTCCGTTTCAGCCCTTCGGGTGCGCCCCGCCTCTAGCCGGCGGGGCTCTTGGTCCGCTCCTGCCGCCCCCCGCCACCCTGGCGCCGGTCAATGGCGGTTTGGAAAGGAGTGAAGGACCATGAGCACGTCGGAGCGTCAGAGCCTCTATGGCGAGGTGACTGCCAAAATCATCGCGGAGCTGGAGGAAGGCGGGCTGCCATGGGTGCAGCCTTGGGATGCCTCTCGCTGCCCCTGCACGATGCCGCTCAATGGAGTTTCGGGCCGGGTCTATTCCGGGATCAATGTGCTGATCCTGTGGGCCTCGGGGATCGAACAGGGATACGGCTCGCAGCGCTGGCTGACCTACAGGCAGGCCGAGAAGGCAGGCGGGCATGTCCGGCGCGGCGAGAAGGGAACGGTCATCTGCTATGCCGACCGCTTCATCCCCAAGGACGAGGCCGAGAAGGCACGGGGCGAGGACCGCGAGGCACGGACCATTGCGTTCCTGAAGCGCTTTACCGTGTTCAACGTCGACCAGTGCGAAGGGCTTTCTGAGGACCTAACCAGAATTCCAGCCCTGCCCGATCCGGTTATGGCGATTGCCGAGGCCGACCGGGTGATTGCCGCGACGGGAGCGGATTTCCGGATCGGTGGCGGCGAGGCGTTCTATTCGCCGGTAAAGGACTATGTGCAGGTGCCGCCGCAAGCTGCCTTTCATGATCCGGTGAACTGGTATCGGACGGCGCTGCATGAGCTCGGGCACCACAGCGGCCATGTCAGCCGGTTGAACCGCGATCAGTCTGGCGTCTTCGGATCGGCTGCCTATGCCAAGGAAGAGCTTTGTGCCGAAATGGCGGCGGCGTTCACCTGTGCTTCGCTCGGTATCCAGCCCACGGTTCGGCACAGCGATTACATTGGCGCGTGGCTTGATGTCATGCGCGCCGACGAGAAGGCCATCTTTCGAGCCGCCAGTGCTGCCAGCAAGGCGGCCGACTTTCTCCTCTCGGGCGGGGAGGTGCGGTCATGACCGATCAGCTTCCACCCCATGTGTTTCGGCGGCGGGGCCATCGTGCCCTGCGCCGGATGACCGAGCGGCAACGCGCGATTTTCTGGGCCATGCGCTTAGAGGACGTCGGCTATCCGGAACTGGCCGAGCTGCACGGCATGAGCGCCGACGAGGTGCAGGCGGAATTCACCGCAGCGCTCATCCTCTTCACGCGCATGCTGCGCGAACCCGAACCCTGGTGGCGGCGTCTGTGGCCATGGTGATCAACATGTCCCGCGTGATGGCTTGCAGCCCAATGACTTGCCATCACGCGGCAAGCCCGACAGGGTAGCGGACAATCATGCGTAGCGATCTCGATCATCTTCCCGCCAACAAGCAACGCGAACTGGAGCGCGTGCTCCAGCTCATCTTCGAGGAATTCGAAGATGCGTTCGCGCTCGCCAAGCACGAGTGGAAGAAGAAGGGCCGCGTGCTCAAGGTCATTCTCTACGGCAGCTACGCGCGCGGCAACTGGGTTGATGAGCCGCACACCGCCAAGGGCTACAAGTCGGATTATGACCTGCTCATCGTGGTCAACGACAAGCGGCTCACTGACCGCGTCAAATACTGGGCCAAGGTTGATGACCAACTGATGCGGGAATACGGCATCGCTGGATCCATCAAGACGCCGGTCAATTTCATCGTGCACACGCTCGGCGAAGTGAACGATGGTCTCGCCCATGGCCGCTATTTCTTCATGGACGTCGCCCGCGACGGCATCGCGCTCTACGAAAGCGACGACACCGAATTGCACGAGCCCAAGCCGAAGACGCCGCATGCCGCGCTGGACATGGCGAAGGAGTATTTCGAGGAGTGGATGCCGAGCGCGCAGCAGTTTCTTGAGACCGCTAAGTTCACCGCCGAAAAAGGCTGGAACAAAAAGGCTGCCTTCCTGCTGCACCAAGCGACAGAAAGCCTGCTGCACTGCGTCCTTCTCGTGGTGGAATTCTACACACCACACGTCCACAATCTCGGTTTTCTGCGTACGCAGGCTGAACGGCTCGATGCCCGGCTGACCTATGTCTGGCCAGACGAAAACCGTAAGCAGCGCGCGATGTTCGAGAAACTCAGGGAAGCTTACGTCAAGGCGCGCTACTCCAAACACTACCGGATCAGCGAGGAAGAGCTGGCCTGGCTGGGCGAACGCGTCGAGGAACTGGGCCGCGTCGTCCACGAAATCTGTTCGGAACGCATTGCCCAGCTTGAGGCGACGGCGCGTGCGGCGGGGTGAATGTATTGGGCGAGAACGGCGCCAATCGGTTTGTTGTGATTTCCGGATGCTCGGGTGGAGGCAAATCAACTTTGCTCGCCGAGCTAGCGCGGCGCGGGCATTCTGTCGTGGAAGAACCGGGGCGCCGGGTCATTGCCGAGGAAATGCGATCAGGCGGTTCAGCACTTCCCTGGGTTGACCTCGCAGCCTTCGCCCGCCGCGCAATCCAGATTTCCTTGCGTGATCGCATGGAGGCCGCACAACAAAAGGGCTGGGTTTTCTTCGACCGGGGGCTGATCGACGCAGCCGTGGCCTTGGAATATGTCAGTGGCGAGCAGGTTGCCGAACCGCTTGCGCACGCGCATCGCTATTATCGCCAAGTGTTCCTGACGCCGCCTTGGCGCGAGATATTCGAGAACGATGCCGACCGCCGCCATGGCATGAATGCCGCTCTCGAAGAATATGAGCGCCTCGTCAGCGCCTTTCCGTGTTTTGGCTATGAGGTCGTCGATCTGCCAAAGCTGCCTGTACATGTGCGGGCCGATTTCCTGCTCGATTGTCTGGAACAGCGATAGGGTCGGTGATCGGCGGCACTGGCCTTTACTCAAGATTGCTGTCATCCTCAACAAATGCCCGTTTCCCGCGCCGCTGCCATAGCGCCAGCACGGTATTCCGATCCGGTCCGCGCAGTTTGGCCGCCGCCTCAACCAGCACTCCGAGGATCACGGCGCGATCATCGTCGGTGAGCTCGACGAGCCCGGTCTTGGCGACGAGCCCGCCCAGCTCGATCAGATGCCGCGTGCGTTCGCGCCGTTTCACTTGCCAGTCGCGGGTGTCATGCCGCGCCTGTTTCGCCTGAAGGCGGTTGCATGCTGTCCGCGTCCTTCGCAACGCCGCCTTACTCGCCGCCAGTGCGGCTGCCAGCGTCTTCGCGTTCCCCGTGAAAGAACGCAGCGCCCCGCTTGCGCCACGCCTCCCGTGCCGGGCGCTCAGCGGTGGCAGCGCCGAGCAAGGCGCCGGCCAGTTCCTCGATGCTGAGCTCGTCGGCCTTGGTCGCCATGACCAGCTCGCCAAGCTGGCTCTGCTTGCGGGCTTTGAGTTGCCGGGCCTTGTCGCCAAGCGCCTTTAGCTCGGCGTCATAATCACGCGGTTTGCGCATGGGAGATGTCCTTCGTTGATCGGCGAGGACATCCCAGTTATCGAGTTGCCCAATTAATCACAACATCGTGAAATCTCCTGAGATTTCGTGTTCCCGAGACTGATGAAATCTTTCGAGGGCGCGCTTATACGTCGTGCCGACGTGCGCTTTTGAATGTAAATGGATCGCCGTCATGGCGATCTACCACTTCTCGGCCAAAGTGATCTCGCGCGCCGCTGGCTCCTCGGCCGTGGCAGCGGCCGCCTACCGCTCAGCCTCGCGGCTGTGCGATGACCGGCTCGACCGAAGCCACGACTTCTCGAACAAGGCCGGCGTCGTGCACAGCGAAGTCCTGCTGCCCGACGGCGCGCCCGAGGAATGGCGGAATCGCGAGCAGCTCTGGAACGATGTCGAGGCGGCGGAACTGCGCAAGGACGCGCAACTTGCCCGCGAGATCGAGTTCGCCATTCCCCGCGAGATGAGCCAGGCCGATGGAATCGAACTGGCTCGCGACTTTGTCCAACGCGAATTCGTCGATCGCGGTATAGTCGCCGATCTCAATGTCCACTGGGATGCGGGACCCGACGGCCTTTCCAAGCCGCATGCCCATGTGATGCTGGGCATGCGCGAAGTCACCGACGAAGGCTTTGGCGCCAAGGTTCGCGAGTGGAACAAGACCGAGCTCCTCACCCAGTGGCGCGAGGCTTGGGCCGAACACGTCAACGCCCGCCTCGCCGAACTCGATATCGACGCCCGGATCGATCATCGTTCCCTGGAAGCGCAAGGCATCGAGCTGGAGCCGCAGCACAAGATCGGCCCGGCCGCTTCGCGCATGGCCGAGCAGGGGCTATCCAGCGAGCGGCTCGAAGAGCATCACGCCATTGCCCGGGCCAACGGCGAGAAGCTGCTTGCCGACCTACAAATCGCCCTCGATGCGATCACCCACCAGCAGTCGACGTTCACGACCCGCGATCTCGCCATGTTTGTGCACCGGCACAGCGAGGGGAAGGATCAGTTCGATGCAGTGATGGCGGCGGTGCGGTCCTCACCCGATTTGGTCAAACTCGGCCAGGACGGGCGCGGTGACGATCGCTTCACTTCGCGTTCGATGCTGGAGACCGAGCGGCGGCTCGAACGCGCTACCATTTCCCTCGACGCGCGGCGCCACCACGGTGTGGACGGTCGCCATCTCGAACGGGCGTTAGACCACGCGGTGGATCGGGGAATGGTGCTCTCGCCCGAGCAGCGCGGCGCCTTCGAGCATGTCACTGAGGCGCGCGGGATGAGCAATGTCATCGGCTATGCCGGGACCGGCAAGAGCGCGATGCTTGGCGTCGCGCGCGAAGCATGGGAGTCGGCTGGCTACACCGTCCATGGCGCGGCCCTCTCGGGCATTGCCGCCGAGAACCTTGAAAGCGGTTCAGGGATCGCCTCTCGCACCTTGGCCAGCCTGGAGCATCAGTGGGGCCAGGATCGTGAGCTGCTGAACGACAAATGCGTGCTCGTCATCGACGAGGCCGGGATGATCGGCACGCGCCAGATGGAGCGCGTGATGACCGAGGCCGAGAGGCGCGGCGCCAAGGTCGTGCTGGTGGGCGATCCCGAGCAGTTGCAGGCCATCGAGGCCGGGGCGTCGTTCCGCAGTATCGCTAAACGGCATGGTGCGGTGGAGATCACCACAATCCGCCGCCAGTCCGAATACTGGCAACGCGATGCGACGAGGCAACTTGCCACCGGCCGCACGGGCGAGGCGCTGACCGCCTATGAGGATGCCGGCCATGTTCATGCCGCCGAGACGCGCGAACAGGCCCGCGAAGAGCTGATCGATCGCTGGGATCGTGGCCGGTTGGCCGATCCCGATGCCAGCCAGATCATCCTCACCCACACCAATGTCGAAGTGCGCGAACTCAACGAAGCTGCGCGCAGCCGAATGCGCGCCGCCGATATGCTCGGCGAGGATGTCGGTCTTGAGGTCGAGCGCGGCGAGCGAACCTTTGCTTCGGGCGACCGAGTGATGTTCCTCAAGAACGAGCGCAGCCTGGAGGTAAAGAACGGCACGCTCGGCACGGTGGAAGAGGTGAGCCAGATCGCCATGCGCGTGCGCACGGATGATGGGCGACAGGTCGCATTCGATCTCAAGGATTATGCCCACATCGATCACGGCTATGCCGCCACCATCCACAAGGCGCAGGGCATGACGGTGGACAGCGTCCATGTGCTGGCAACGCCGGGGCTCGACCGCCATGCTTCCTATGTTGCCTTGTCTCGGCATCGCGACGCCGTCGATCTGCACTACGGCAAGGACGACTTCAACCATCGGGGCCGGCTTGTCCGCACGCTCAGTCGCGAGCGCGGCAAGGACATGGCATCGGACTATGCCCGAGCGCCGGAACCAGCTCCCAGGGCCGAACCCAAGCGCGGCATCTTCGATGGGCTCAAGCTCAAGGTGCCCAACTTCTCGGCCGTGCCAGAACGGGTGAACTTCGATGGCCTGCGGCTCACGGTACCGAAGGAGCTGCTCCAGCCAGTCGCGCCGTCGCCCGAACCCGCCTCGGCCACAACCGGCACCGAAACCCGCGAGGCGCAGCTGCGGCGCGAGCGCACCGAAGCGCTGAAACGCCATGCCAAGGCGATCGATACGATCTACGGCGCGCGGACCCATGGCGGCCGGGAAAGCCCCGACCAGCTTGCCGAACTCAAATCCGCACGCAAGGCGTTCGAGGACCTGCGCCCGCATGCACCGCGTGATGCCGAGGCGGCCTATGCCAAGGACCCCGGCCTGGCGAGCGAGGCGGCGCGCGGCAGTGCCGATCGCGCGATCCGCGCGCTTCAGTTGGAAACCGAGCTGCGCACCAATCCCGAGCTTCGCGCCGACCGGTTCGTCAACCGCTGGAACGAGCTCAGCGCCAGTGCCGACCGTCATTATGCGGCCGGCAACATGGATGCCCACAAGAATGCCCGCTCGGCCATGGCGAATATGGTCAAGAGCCTCGAGCGCGATCCCCAGCTCGAATCTCTCCTCGCCATCCGCAAGGCGCAGCTTAAGATTACCATGATGGACAGCCAGCGAAAACTTGGCGCCCAGCTCGCGTTCGAACACGGCCTCGATCTTGGGCGGGGACGCGGGCTAGCTCTGTAGGGCACCCCAAGGCCGGAGTCGCAGCGCCTTCACCGCGTGGCACAATCTCAACCCGCCTCGCCTACATGCGCGCGAACCCGCCCGCGAATCTCACCGCTTCCAGCGAGGTTCCAGCCTCTGGTATTCTGAAACAGGCACGGTCTAGCCTGCCACTATGACCGAGACCACAGACACCGAAGTGACCACTGCCCAGGCCTTCGAGGCCGTGCGGCATGAGCTTAGCCTCCTGCACAATGCCGTCGCCAATCTGACGGCCGCGCGCGAGCGAATCCCCGATCACACTGCCGCACTCGATGGCATCGACCGCAGTCTGGGCAATGTCCGCGCCCGGCTCGCCGCCATAGAACAGACACCGGCGGTCTCGCTGACGCCTGCCGAAATGGCAAAGCAGATCAACCTCGCCGCCCAGATAGTCCGCGTCGAGGACCGGCGCATGCTCGACACCGCGCGCGCCTCGCTCGACCGGTCGGCGGGGTGGATCGACAGTGTTGTGAAGCGCGGGCAGGCGGCCGATCAGCAGATCGAGCGCCAGATCTGGTGCGCGGTAGCAGGCATGCTCACCGGCATCTTCATATGGGCTGTGCTGCCGGGAGCCATTGCCCGGTCCCTGCCAGCCAGTTGGCATGTGCCCGAGTGGATGGCATCGCGAACCATGAACATGGAGCAAAAGGATGCAGGGGAGCGGATGATTGCCACGGCGCGCAGCCGCGGCGACCGTGATGTTAGACGTTGGCGACTTTCCGGAATCAGGGGCGTGGACCAGATAAGCGGCCTTTCCGAGCTTCGAGCCTGATCCCCCCGAAAATGAACGTTGAGGCCAAATTTTGCGATCCCCGAAAGCGGACGTTGGGCGAGATCGACTTCGGCCCGCTGAGCCCGATCCCGGGAAGATCCGCACGGGTTACCTCGCCGGGTAAGCCACCCTTCCGTTTGCACCGTGAAAGTCGTTCCTCTCAAATATTCACGACCACAAGTATTCAAGTGGCCGCAAAAGCTAGGATTGTTTCCTGTTTGATCGAAGTCCACGATTGTCGCGTATGGGATTGGTGAATAGATCTGTCCCGTTCAAAAAACAGCTGCCATCCTAGGTTTTCCATTGCTGACTTCAAATCATCCTCACCTACTCGTCGACCTGTATCCTTATGCGGAAGAACCAAGCATATGGTGGCTTCGGGTTTTAGCCAGGTGATTTGATCCTTTAACGCCTCACATAACTGCCTCGACCAGTCCGTCCTACTCACACTTTTAAATCGCTTGCGACGCGCCCCTATTTCGCTCGAAACCAAGCCTTGTATTGCGGCATCGTCATAGCCTAAAATATAGAGTGAAAGGCGCTGAGCTAGGGTGTAGTCGATCGCATCTGCATACGGCGGTGAGGTCAAAAGAAGGTCGGCATCGCCCGGACCGGCTTCATGAGATTTCGACCAATCCCGAATATGAATATTCGGCTTAGTGATGGATGATTCGTGTGCGAACCCGTTGGCCATTGGCAACATTAAAAACGCCCGTGTCCGCTTCAGCCATCGTGTGGTTGCGGAGTGAATGTTTTGTGAAAGCATTTCTTTAGGCCGCACATTGTCAGCGATATGTCCCCAGCTGGCATGCTGTGAGCTGACGCTTCGCGCAGTCGCGGATACCATGCAAAGGCCCAACAATCGGATATACGCGCTCTCGGAATTGTGAATATTGTCAATCAGAACCGAAAGATCAGTAAGCGTGTCTGGAGCGATCCAATCTTTGAGTAACTGCCATTGCGGAGGACCGACTACCAGTTTAGCAAGTAGCGCTTTCGGAGTTGGCGAACACAAAGTTTCCACCAACGCCTCAATATGTTGACCATTGACGGCCTCCTCGCCGTCGCTAAATAAGTCATCATTGCGCCCGATCGCGCGACCAAGCGTTCCAAGTGCGGCAATAGCGCGATCTTTATCCGCTCGCCTCAATGCCAGCAGTGAATTCGTCACATAAGCCACAAGCAATGCCACCGGATTGACATCTGCTATGTGACACGAGCGCCCCATGCGCATCGCAGACCAACCAGTCGTGCCGATCCCTCCATACGGGTCGAATACAGTACCCCCAGGGGGAGTGAGCGCTTCGATGAGTGAATCGCTCAACGCCGGTACGAACGTTCCGGGATACCAGTGAGGCGGCGCAACATACCCTGCTCTCGGTGAGGCGAAATCCCAATCGATAGCTTGAAGAGTCCGAAGAACTGCGCCCCTCATACCAGCAACCTAGTATCGTCTGATGCGACGCTGAGAGGATCCGGCGCCAAGCTAATGTTAGCAAGCCCCTTCCCTTCCAAGACCGTCTTTATCACTTCACAAGCCCGTTGGCGCTCCGCTGGCGCCAACCCAGCGGCGCGGGCGTTTTCGACGAAGACCCCGACCAATAAATTTGAGCTGTCATGGCCGACGATTATTTCTTCCTCAGTTTTCAAGACGCGAAACGAAAGCGACCTGCACGTTTTTTTCTTATCAAGAATGTAATGCAAACAAACACGTAGCTTATGCACTCCCGCTCGGGTCAAACCCTCTTCAATCACATGCTCGAGTTCACGCTTGGCTGGAGCCTCTGAAAGTTGCGAGTAATCGTTGATGGTCGGAGATTGCCAAACTGCAATGCATTCAAACAGATCACCCACTTTTAATCTCTTGATTAACTGCCCTATGGCCTGGTGCTCACCAACACTACGATCATGGAGGTTTTCGAGCAGCTCTTCGTCCGTGAGCCGCCAATCATCGGGGCCGAGAAGTTGTGCAGCAACTGCCCGCTCGACAGCGAGGGTCAGCATCGCCTTTGCAGCAAACTCTCCTCGATCGAGTAGCAGATATTCGTAGAGTTCTCGGCGAATTTCGAACCAGCGTTCAAAAAGTGGGAGGGCGGCTCGAGGCGCGGCAAGCCCATCGTCGGTCGGCTCGAGCAAAGGCGCAAGGGAGCGCGGCAAATCGCGATCTGAGTCATCGCACAAACCCATGTGGAATGCGAGCCGTACAACATTGTCCAGGTTATCTAGATCGAGCGTACCCGAAATGATTGGGCCGAACGCCCCCCCTCCTTCGATTGCCGTGAACACATCCGGCGCCAAATCTCCGAGCAGATCGTTGGTTGTGAAGCGGCGGCCCGAGAAACTAGCCGCCCAGGCAGAACGCTGCAGAAATCGAGTACGCACGCCACTTGCAAGATTCGCATGCTCGAACCTCTGCTCGAACGGATTGTCTTCCATCACATATTGGAACGAATGCCCAAACGGCCCGGTTTGGATATCGTGCAAAAGCGCTGCAGCCCGGACAACCTCAACTTGACGCGTTGTAAGCGACCGAGATGCGGCCCACAGATTAGCGAGATGGTAGACACCCACACAATGCTCGAACCGCTTCGGCTCGGAGGCCCCCGTAAGGAAAAGCGAATTGATGTTACAAAGGCGGACGTAACGCAGTCGCTGAAATTCGGGCGAGAAAATGAGTGCCCACGTCCGATCGTCGATCGAAATCGGGCCATAAAGTGGATCAAGGAATCTCTGTTTCGTCAGTTCAACGACTCCTCAACGGCAAGCGCCCCCATCAACGCCGCCTGTAGCAATCCCCGGGCATGGCCTGATGTGTCGCCAGCAGCGAAAACACCGGGAACGCCTGTCGCGAGTCGACCGGGCTGTGAAAATACCGGCCAATGCCAATCAAAGAGAGGATAGTGCACTGCGTAGCGAGGTGGAAGAGCCACCAGGCCAGATTCACTCAAGCTTTTTACGAATGCCTCAATTTGATCGATCACCGTCTGTCCCAGGATTTGGCGGGCATCCTCCGTCCAGCCGAGATCGAGCCCATTGCCCGTCAAACAGAGAGGCGGGCGCTGGAACGACCGAGACAGACCGCGCAGGCGGCGAAGTGCCCGATCCCTGTCCTCCAGACGCAGGAGTATGCCAACGTTAGACTCGGCCCCGTCGGACTCTCCGACAATGCCGCCCGGCAGGCTGAAGCCTAGGCCAGGATAGTGAAATATCCGCCCCGGCGAGTTTAGGCAGAAAGTGCGGACGCCGTGCGCCATGAACTTCGCGTCAGGTCCCAGCTGTCGCAGGCCCGCCAACGGCTCGCATGAATCAAAGCCCAAGCGAATTCCAACGTCGATACCTTTGCCGGCGGTCTGGGGAATTCCTGCTTTTTCCAACAGCTCAGCGCCAAGCCGGCCGGCCGCAACGATCAGGCGGCGCCCCAAAATTTCCCGACCGTCCAATAGGGAAACCCTAAAGCCGTCCCCTTCATCGATCGCCAATCGGGTGACGGTTTCCCTGAGAATTTGGGTTTCCAAAAGCCGCCCGGCCAATGCCCTGAGCAAATCATCCATTCGACGGGGTGGCAACAAAACGGAATGGTAGTTTCGATATGCCAGGTCACGCTCGAATGCGACCTCGTGACCCGCAATTTCAACCTCCGTCAGATTGAACTCGGGGAAGCCCAAGCCCACAAACTCCGCGCAAATTTGCCGGTAACGTTCGATGAGGCACTCATCGCCCCCTACAATTGCCGATAGACCGGTGCCGGCCGGGAAGAGCGAAAATTTCGCACCGGAAAATGGTGCAAACCCACCGAGTTCGCCGGGAGTTCCGGGAATGCCCCCATCGATGAGCACTGCCGAAAATCCCATATCGTCAGCTCGTGCGGCGGCCATGAGACCCGCCATCCCACCGCCCACAACAATTATATCAAACTCAACCACTCTCACCCGTCATTGCCCCCACTTTTCATCCTACCCTGCTGCGCGTCCATTTTTGAAAATTCACTCGCCGTCAATTGGGCGCGGATCTACAAATGACACCGGCTTCCCCATTGCCTCGAACAGGGCAATCTCTCGGTTAACCCCATTGCTAGCCTCCCAGTTGGGCAACCTGAGAACGACCAACTCATCGCTCGCCTCAGCCAACTTTGCCTCGATCGACCGCCAATAGCTCCCACCCGCACCGAGGTTGCGCTGGTTTAGCAACTCGATTGCTTCGTGGTTCATGGCAATGGGACATATGGTAAGTCGTCCATTGGCGATGAACTCCGCCATCACCACCCGACAATGGAAGACCCTCCGCCTCCGCTCCACGGGATCGGGGGTTGAATAAGGCGCCGACAAATAAATCACATTTGGCATCACAAACCGGTGGACGAAAAGGTGAGCGCTCCATCGATCGCGCGCAACGCCGACATGCGGCAGAGCGCGGTGAAGATATCTTTTGTCGCATGAATGCATGGACGATGATAGGGAAGTCCTGTTCCATGAGGGGGTGCACAATGCTTGTAGTTCTTGTCGGTGCCCGCGGCGCCGGAAAGACCACTTTGGCCAAAACAATGGATAAAGCCGGCATCACAGCGCTCAAGCCGACAACAACGCGGGCTCCGCGATTCCCCGGCGAAGACGAATACGAATTTGTAAAACGATGGGCCGATTCCAGGTACGCATGGAAAATCGGAGCCAATCCGTTTTATGGGATGAGAAAAACGGAGGTTAACAAGGCCGTTTCACAGACCTGCGTAACCGTATTCGATCCAATTCATTTGAATGTCTTTGAAAGTGTCCGTCGCTCTCTGGGGACAGAAACGATGACCATCGGCCTAAACACGATTGCCGATTTGAACGAACAGCATGCGCGGGTCAACAATGACCCGAAGCGTCTCATGAGCCCAGATGAGTTTGATGAAGTTCTCAAAATCGTCGCCGAATGCGACGTCGTTTTATCTGGAAACGAGGCTGTCGTGGCGGCAGCTATGGAAAGCTTGGTTAAATTGATCAATGGCCGCGGCGGAGTTGTAACCAAAGACTATCTAGTGCCGCTAATGAAATCCGGCGCCCTTCTAACTGGCGCTGATATATCTAAAATTCAAAGTGCGAGTTACGATCTTAGGGTCGGAACTGAAATTCTCTGTCAGGGCAATTTAATTGAGTTGAACTCCAGCAATCCGCGATTTGAAATTCCACCGTATTCATACGCGATAGTTAGCGCACTTGAATATGCCAATCTGCCTCCATGCGTCATCGGAAGATTTGATCTTAAAGTCAGTTTTTTCTTTGAGGGTGTTATATTATCAAATGGCCCTCAAGTCGACCCAGGTTACAAGGGCGCGCTCTTCTGCATGCTATATAATGGAAGTGGCCAGCCCAAGCTTCTGACCCTCGGAAAGCACTTTGCCACGATCGACTTTACAACTACCACGAGTGTGACAGAGGGATATAAGCAAAAATATCAACTAAAGCAAAAGATGGATCAGTTTCTGACTGATAATGCTGCTACCGGCAGTGGTGGCGAAATAGTTGGCCTCATCGACAGGAAAATTGGACAAGTTGATCAGAAGGTAAAGAATATCCAATTTAATTTTTGGGCGATAACTGCTGCTTTTCTTACGTTGGCAGTTGCCGCTCCGGCGCTCACTATACCAATTGCATGGATAGAAATTGACAAACTGCGTGCTGAACGCTTGGCGATGGAGGAGGCCCAAAAGAGGGCTTCGGATATGCTCGCAGCCGCGGCCAAAGAGCGGTCCGATTTTAAATCTCTGATGCAAACGGGTATTCGTCGCCAGCAGGAAAATCCGGCTGACTCAGCCGCCAATTGATTTGAAAGCACCGTTCGGTCTTTCCGATCTCGGCGGAGGTTGCTGTCAGTGACCCTTGGCAATGCCCTGAACGGCCGGCAGATGGACGCAACGGCATCGAGTGCATTCGTCAATCTGATCGGCAGCTTTTCGTATTTTCCAACTGAAAGCAGCCTGACCGGAATGGCAAACCAAATGTCATCCGTCGAGCCGCTGGACTGTCCACAAAGGTCGGCTTTCAGGGAGTGCACAAGCGACCGCCAACAGCGGCTACGTTGGCGGCTGCAGACCATCCAAGCAAGGCGAACTCAGTAGGCGAGCGGTTAGAAATTGCCCGGATCGGCCCAACGAGGTATGGTGGCTTTCTCCAATCGCGGCCCGCCAGCGAGCCACGTTTAAGCTTCAAACCCGATTTACGCAAAGGGAGTGGGGCCACTGTATGGGGCCTAATTTTTTGCTGCATTGCAGCATTTAATTTAATTACAAATCGTTAGCTGAGCCTTGCGATTCCCTTCACCGCTCCACCTTCCTGTCCATCGACGTTCGTATCTGTCTGGATATATACCCCCGAGATCCAAGGTTTTTAGCGGAAACCAAGGCCGCATTCGATCCCTCACGTCCACATTAAGCCACCCGCTGTTGGGGGTATGTTTGGGGGAGAAGGCGAAACGGCTAAGGCGGTACCACCATCCTCGGGGGTGTTTTGGGGGTGTTGCCCTCGGATAAGGCTGGTTTCGCTATGACCCTTACTGACGTTGCAATCCGTCCCGATCTCAACCGCCAGCTCGGCCAGTTTGATAGCAACGGCGACGTCAGGATCACAATTCCCGAAGCGCTTGCGGCGCGGCGCGGCTTACGAAAAGGGACCGAACTGGGCCCTTATGTAGTCACGGATCGCAATCTCCTGTCGGGTCAGAACCCGGCATCGAGCGCGCCTCTAGCCGAGGCGGTGATCAAGGCACTGTCTTGATCGTGTCCGGCCAGCCTCTCTTGAGACTGGCTGGATCGCCACGCCACGCCAAGGCGCGGCGAGTATCCGCTATTGGTTAGACCTGACTGACGTACGAACAGCCGTGAGGGAACAGCGGCAAAGTCCCCAGGCTACGTCATTCAGGATAGTCCGCATCTGCCCATACCAAGAAATGGGGAGAGACGCCGCCGGAGACCAAGTGGCACGATCTTCAGCTTCGAATTCGCCAGCGGAAAATGTTCGACGAAGCTGATGAGGCCATCGTACAACGCATAAAGGATCAGCGACGAGTCCAGCTGCCAGGATGTCTCTGGCTGGCGACCATGGCGGCCAGAACTATCCTCTCCCTGTGGGCCAAACTCACCGTCGCGCGCTCAGATAGAATTCGACCGGGATCGTGAGCTCGATTTCGTCGGGCCGACCTTCGGGAATGGCAGGTAGCGGCTGCGCCCGCTTCAGCGTGTCGAGCGCAGCCTGGTCCAATGTCACAAAGCCGGAACTTCGCACCACTGACATCGATAGAACGGAGCCGGCCCGGTTCATCCGAAACCGGACATGGGCCGTGCCTTGCTGGCGAGCCGCACGAGCGCGCGCGGGGAAGCGGCGATATTGCTCAAGATGTGCGAGCAGCCGAGCTTCCCAGCTCTGGCTTGCGTCGCTGGAAAGCCTGGCCGCGGCGGGCGCGACAATGCTCTTCGGCGCTGTCGTTTCGGGGACAGGGGGGCCGGGATCGATCATCTCTTCCACCGGCTCGCGCACCTCGCGCGCCATCGGTGTGAGCGGGGGAAGCTGCACCAGGGGCACTGGCACCACCATGTCAGGTTCAGGCTCGCGCCTCATTTCCCGCCGCTCGACCTGTTCAGGGCCAGGAGCTACCTCCCGTGCGGCCTCGGGAGGGGCGGCAAGTGGTCGCAGTTCGACGACCAGCGGCGCGGAGGGCGAGACGACCATCGGTCGCACGACCTGCCAGGTGAAAAACACACAGGTCAGAACCAGCGCCGCGACCGCCACCGTGCCGGCGATTCCGACAAACCGGGTCCGCCAGTCCATCGGCTGATCGCAATAGCGGCTGTAGCCACGATCGACCGGATGGGACGTCGGCGGGCGATCGTCGGCAGCGCCGGCAAATCGGTCGTATCGATAGGAGACCATGACGACATTGCCGGCGAGCAAGTCGCCTTCATCGTCGGTCAGCCTCAGTTGATTGGATCTCATGCTTTCCCTCCCGGCCGCGGTCGGCTGACGATCCAGATGGCGCAGGCCAGCATCAGGACTGCGACCGAAATCCCCACCGCCCAACCCGGACGAGCACCCAGCCAGAAGAGCGCGTAGCCACTGGCAATGCCGACGCTGGCGGCGCGCTTGCCCGCGCGCGATACGGCGCCCTCATCCCGCCAGGCACGCAAGGATGGACCGAAGCGTGGATGGGCGAGCAGCCATGCTTCAAGCCTGGGCGAAGAGCGCGCGAAGCAGCCGACCGCGAGGATCATGAAGATCGTCGTCGGCATCAGTGGAACGACCGCGCCCACGAATCCGAGGCCCACGCACAGGAAACCGAGCAACAACCATCCGGTGCGGACTGCCCGTCCACGCCGAAGCAGATCCTCGTCCGCAGGGTCAGCCAATGCGCGCATCGACCAGCGCTTGCACCCGCGAGAATGCGGCATTGGCGCCGGTCACGGCGCGGGCTTCCTCATCGGCCATCAGTTCCACCGCATCCAGCGCTGCGGTGAAGGCGCGCCAATGCGCTGCCGGCCCCTCGGCGGCGGGAGCGAGATGACGCGCGCCATGTTCATCGGAAAGCCCGATCCTGGCTGCTTCCTTGCGTAGCAGCGCGGCGCCCATGTTCGATCCTTCCGCCACATAGAGCCAGCCCAGTGCGGCGGGGATGTCCACCGCATCGCCACGCGGAAACGCAAGCGGTGTGTCGTCCTCGGGGAGGGGCAATCCCAGATCGGCGAGGTCGGCTGCGATCAACGGCAGGCGCCGACGCTCTGTGAGGCCCGGCAAAAGCGCCTGGAGGATCGCATCGTCATAGAGCGCGTCGATGTCGCGATGGAACAGATATTGCACCGTCACGAACCGGCCATAGCCTTCGATGCTGCCAAAGGACGCGGCGGCCATGATCGACGTGTCGAGCCGGTCATGGGTTTCATGGGTCAATGCCTTCAGGCGCTTTGCGCGGGAAGGTTCAAGAATTTCAGTCGTCATGAATGCTCCTGTTGCGATGAAAAGAGGGACACGACCGCGCCAGAAAAACGGCGCCGACACGGTAGGATGTCCGCATGGTCGAGGGCGCTAAAAGGCATAGTCCATCCTCACGGCCACGCTGGTTTTCCGATAAGAGTAGAGCCAGTCGACGTTGCTGCTGGCGCGGCTGTGCTGGACAAGAAGGCTCGGCGTCAGGTTGGCGAGCCGCAGCGCTGGAATGCGAATGTTGGCGATATAGTTCTGTTCGCGGTCACGGCGCTTGGCTTCAAGCAGTTCGCTGTAAGCCCTATAATCGCGCCGCCGGAAGGATGCGAAGGCGAGCAGGCTGACGGCCTGCCCGAACTGCTTGTTCACCCCTAGCCGCAAACCATATTGGCGATAGGCGTTGATCGGATCATCCGTATCCTTGGTTGCGAAGTCAGGGCCAGCGAACAATGTCCAGCCGCGCGGCAGCCCTTTCCAGCCAGTCAGCAGCGTTTCGGTCAGCGCCCCGTCAAAGTTCCGATATGACGGCAGGCGATAGTTGAACCAGCGGCGGCTTGCCTCGATCCGGATCGCCGAAGTCGCGGAAGGATTGACTATCGTCTCCGCGCGGATGCCGACGGCGTCGTAGAGCATGTCCGAGCCCAGGGAGCCAATGTCGAAAGTGGGCGAAAGCGTGAGGCTTGCTCGGGCGGTGCGATAGTCATAGCCGAGTTGCGTCGTCAGCGTCGTCTGGCTGTAGCGGCCATGACCGGGATAGATATCGCCGTAGAACAGCGCGCGGCCGGTTATGCCGCTGTGTCCACGAAGGGGAATACGGCGGCTGACATTGCTCTCGAAGTTGATCCCTATCGCTTGAATCGGATCGGGCACCTTGCGGTCGATGAGGCAAGTGCCGTCGTCCCCTGCCAGGAGGCAGGTGTAGCTGGCCGACGACTGGTTGAGATTGCTGCTGTAGCCCGGCCCTATGGCGATCGAGCCCTGCCAGCCGCGCCGTTTGGCGAGGGCTTGGGTGAAGCTGTCGATGGTTCGCAGGACGCCTGCCGCCTTGTCGCCGTCGTTCGCCAGGGCGGCACGTGCGGTTTCGAACATGCGGCGCGCTTCGCGATCCTTGTGATTTTCGAACAGCACCCTTGCCAGTTCGAGCTGGCCGGGCACGAAATCGGGCTGGAGACGAAGAAGCGCCCGGTATTGGCGCTCGGCCTCGCCCAGTTTGCCAGCGGTTCGTGCAAGTGCGCCTCGTGCATAGGCGACGAGCATCGGGTCCTGCTCTTCAAACGCCAGATAGGCCTTCAGGAATCGCTGCACATCGACCCATTGTCTGCGTGCAACGGCGATATAGAGCGCTTCGCCGATCTCGTTGATGGTGTTGGCGACGGTGTAGGTCTTGCCGTCGATCTCTATGGCCGATGGAATGCCGCCCAGATCGTCGGCTTCTTTCAGCAGTTGCCGCTCGGCCTCGGCGCTTTGCCGGTCCCGCTCCTGGTCGAGGCGCAGCCGCGTATCGGCGCTGCCCGATGTCTGCGCATGGGCAGCGCTTGCCAGGCCGCTAGCCATGACAAGGCTCCAGGCAAGCCGGCGCGAGAAGCTGACGAGATTGAACGTCACGAAATACGGGAACCCTGATGGGTGGAAGGGAAGCAGCCGGGAAGCAGAGGCCCCTCGCGGAGCCTCTGTCCCGTTGCCGTGTCGGCTGCGAAGCGTCAGTTCTTCGTGCCACCGAACGCGGTGTCATATTGGCTGCTGGAGAAGGTCACGATGCCGGCCAGCGCCGCTGCATTACTGCCATAGAAGCGCCCGCTGACATCGCCGCCCGAGGCCACGGTCGAACCGGACAATGTCGCGCTGGCGCCATCGCCGATGATGTTGACGCCATCGATGTCGGCGGTGCCGATGTTCACGGTATAGCCGGAACCGGAATTGGCGATGCTGCCGGTCAGCGTCGAGGCGCCGAAGTTGGCGGTGAAGGTTCCGGTCAACAGACCCTTGTTGGCATAATCGCTGATACCCTTGACCGAATAGGTCGCGGTCCCGCTCGTCGGCACGGTCGTCGTTCCGTTGTCGTCTCCGACATAATAGACCGAGTGGTCCCCCGCCGACACGCTCGATGTCTGCGACCATTCGCCAAAGTACAGATTGGCAGTTCCGACCTTGGCGAAATGGAATACACCAAGGTTGCTATGGTCGGTGGGTACGCTGGTTCCAGAATTGATTGTGCTGACGCCGTTGCCATCGGTGCCGATCGAGGCTTGCAGCCCCTGGAAATCGACCAGGTTGCTGAGGCCGGTGGCGGGCACCGCGATGCCGGGCCGGCCAGACACATGGGGTCCGCCGTTGATCGTGCTGGCTCCCACCACGACCTTGCTCGTGTCGCTCGATTCACCCGCGATGCTGGCGTGAGCGGCTCCGGCAAAGGCCGTGGAGGCCACGAGCGCCAAGGCAATCCTGTTGAGCTTCGAGAGTTTCATGCTAGTTCTCCTACGTTCGAGTTGCCTGCGAGCAGGCGCTTGCACCCAGGGTTCGCCACCGCATCCATGTCTTCGTGAGGGATCGGGATGTGGCGGCGGCCCTGAATTTCCATGATCAGAACCGGCCGGTGAGGCTGAGACGCACCGTGCGACCGGGAGCGGGATTGAGCGCGCGGGTCAGCGGATCGGCATAATATTTGTCGGTAAGGTTGGTGCCGACCAGTTCGGCGGAAAACCGTTCGTTCAGCCGGAACTTCGCATAGGCATCGAGAGTCAGCGTCTCGCCCCAGGCATAGGGCACATTCAGCGCATAGCCGCTGATCGGATCAGCGCCGCCCACCAGCTCGGCCAGCATCGGATTGTCATAGGCGCTGTACCAGGCCAGCCTCCCGCCAACTTCAAGCCGCCTGTCGAGGAAGCGACCGCCAACGGTAAGGTTGATCGTGTCTTCGGGCGTGGCCTGGGTGAGCAGATAGCCGCCGAAGAAGCCATATTTGACGCAATCAGGCACCCGGCCGCTACCGTTGTCCATGGTGACAGCCATGCTTTCATCGCAAACCTCGTTGGTCAGCATGTGACCCGCGCCGATCTCGGTGAAGAACCCACCACTGTCGAAACGTGCCTGCACCTCCAGGCCCGAAATTACCTGCCTGTCGATGTTGCTGAACTGTAGGTCCGTGGTCCGCTCGATGACGTTGCGGGTCGTATTGCGATACCAGGTCAGCTTGACGTCGGCGGCCTGTTCTGCGCCGTGCAACCCGAACAGGTCGCGTAGATCCTGGATGTAGGCGGCCTCCCAGGAATAGATGTGCTCCGGCTTCAACTCTTCGAGCGGGTTGAAGGACGCCGAAAATCCGACCGTGCTTTCGAACATACTGGGAAAGCGATAGGCTTCCGCGTAGCGCAAATAGGCACGGCTACTGCCGCTGAGATAGGCCGTTGCCGACAGCATCGGCGCCCATCCGTGTCCGGATTTGCGGTCCGCGCTAGTCGGCGTGAACGCCTGCTGATTGGCGACGAGATTGCAGGTGCCCAGATAGTTGGAGAGGCTGTCCAGCGAACCGTTGATGCAGACATTGTCCGCCCGGTGGAAGTTGCCGTCCGCGTCCGGCTCCCACAAGGCGCTGTTGTTCATCGTGAAGTTGAACGGGGCGGCGATATAGGCGGCCAGCCTGCGCTGGATGATGCTTTCGCTCGTATAGCGTGACCGCAAATAGGCTTCGTAGGCCGTCGCGCCAAATTCCTCCGTTTCGTAGGAGGCGGTATAGCTGGTGATCGCATAGGCGGTGAACTGGCTGGCATTGCCCGCCGCGATCTGCGCGCGCATGAAGTCGTCGACCGCCCAGTAACCGGAATAGGTGAGGCCGGCGTTGAACTTCAGGAAACTCGTAGGACGCCATTCGCCCTTCAGGCTGATCCTATACTCCTCTCGGCGTCCGGCCCGGGGATATTGGCGCCAGCCATCAAAGACGCCGTTCCATTCGTCGCTGGACCTCAGCTTCTCATGTTGCCAGTTGCCCTCCAGAAGCAGGTCGAGCCGCGACGACAGCTTCATCTGGTTGCTGGCAGCAAATCCGATCCGGTTATTCTGCGAATTGGCGATCGCTGTGTTGCGAAGGATGGGATCGTCGAACGAAGCGAAGTTCGGGAAGCCCCCGGCGCTATAGGTATGGCTGGCCGTGCGGGTCGCCCAGAGATTGGCCTTGAAGTCGATCCAGCGGCTCTCTGGCTGCCACTTGTATTCGGCGTTATAGGCTTGGGCATGAACGCGGCTCAACGGCCACTGGATTGCACCGAAATCTTCGGCCGAAAGAATACGCGAGGGCATGATCTCGCCATAGTCGGACTTGCTGTCGCGGAAGCCGAACTGGAGATACTGGTCATCGGCGATGTGCCAGGTGCCCTTGAACAACCAGGATTTGGTTTCAGACGAGGTGTTGGGAACCTCATTGCCCGGCTCATAGCTGAGCGCCATGCGTTGGATGTAGGTCGCCGCTGATTGCTCGAGATCCTCCTGTGAGTAATAGCCCGCCCCATTCTCACCCGAGAAATAGTTGCCGCGCTTGCGGTAGGCGTAGGCCCCGAACAGGTCGATATCGCCGATGCGGCCCGCGACCGCGAGGCGTGCGGCCTTGTCGCCCATGGAGAAGAAGTCGTTGTCGCCGGGCGTTCGCAGAGTGACGCGCAGCGAAGGGTCGGCATAAGGCGATGTCGGGTAGCCGGGTGTTCCCGGAGAGCCCGGAAACCCGTCCACGGTCCGGTAATCCTGCCCCGTCAGCAACGTTGGCAGGCGCGGCGCGGTCGAATTGTTGCCGCCTTCGAGCTTCAGTTCGATCCCGAAATTCCGGCCGGGCTGCAATATGTCGCCGGCGTCGAGCGTGTTGATCACGACAGCGCCGCCCGTCGAACCGTTGACATCGCGGGTTGAGACCGGGCCTTTGAGAACCTGCACGCTCGCAATCAGGCTGGGATCGATATAGCTGCGGTTACTCGCGCCATTATAGCCGCGCCAGACGGTCAGCGCCTGTTCGGTGCCATCGATGATGACCGGCACGCGCCCCGGCCCTTGGATACCACGGATGCTGGGATCAATCGCGCCGCTGTTGCGCGCGTCGCCGCTGAAGACGTTGACCATGCCTTTCAGCACGTCGGACGGGGTTACGCCCTTGTAGCGCTCGACTTCCTCCTTGCCCATGTAAGTGGAAGACACGTCCTGATCGTAGACGGCATCCTTTTGCCGTTGATCACGCTCCGCGCCGGTTTCACTCGCCAGGACAGCGGTGCGGCCTTCCACGCGCAGGGAATCCAGCACGATCGTGTCGGACGCTGACGGGGCCGCTGTCGCGATGGATGCGGAGCGGAGCGACACGATGTTGCCGTCGATCCGCGCAACAAGGCCGGTGGAGGCAAGCAGGCGGTCGAGTGCCTGCAAAGCGCTCATCGTGCCTTTGACGCCCCGAGAGGAAAGCCCCCGGACCTGATCGGCGTCCATGCTGACTTGGAGACCAGATTGCCGGCCGAATTCTGCCAGTGCGTCCGCGACCGATTGCGGCGCGATATCGAACGAGCGCACTTCTTCAGCAACGGTTACCTGCGCCCGCGCAGCCATTGAGGTGCTCAAACCACCAACGGCGACCGAAGCGAGCAGCGCCCGCCCCCAGAGCTGACGCCGCCCAAACTCCTGGAAAATACCCCCCGAATTCACCTGACCAATTCCTTCCGTCACAGTTCGATGATCGACTTTATTCGCTAATGCGAGTCAATTGCATAAACTCAACGTTGGAACGCCGATGAATTCCGGAAAAAAATGCTAAGGAGTGAGAAAAGTGATGTCGCGCCTAGCGGACAGTCACGATCCGCAGCCACGGTGAAACGCGAGAAACCGTGACCTTATGCGCTTCTGCCAGTGCCTTCAGCGCAAGATCGGGATCGCGCAGATCATAGATCCCGCTCACATGACGGTCACTCAGTCCTGGGCCTCTGGCGATGATATACCCTTTGTACCAGGGGCGGAGTTGATCGATCATGTCGCCAACTGGCAGATCATTGACGATAGCAATCCCATCGCGCCAACTCGCCACGCGGTCGGGACGGACAGTGCCCCGTGTGACCACGGTTCCATCCGTCGACACTGACTGGCCCGCCACCAGTTCCACGCGATCCGATCGCATCCCGTCCGACGCGGTCACGGCGACGCGACCGCGCTCAACGGCAACATCCGTACCGCTGTCCGTTTTGCGCACCGAGAAGGCCGTGCCGAGAACGGTGACGGTGTTGTCTCCGGCAAAGACTTTGAACGGATGTGCCTTGTCGTGCGCGACGTCAAACCAGGCTTCGCCGCGAAGCAGCTTCAACCTGCGGCCTGCCGCATGGTTCGAGAAGGTAATCGCTGTGTCCGGCGCCAACTGCACGACGCTTCCATCGTCAAGTCTAACCTGTCGCAGTTCTCCGGTCCCAGTGATCGTATCTGCCTGGAGCTGAAGCGAGATATAGGGTACTGCGATCCAGGCAACGCAGGCGGCCATGGCAAGCGAGGCGAGCACACGCACGGGACGGGTGGTCCGGAACCAGGCAGGTTTGCTCGATCCCTCGGGCAGGACGGTCATGTTCTGAGGCAGAGGACCAGCGACCGCGATCAGGTCGGATACTCGCGCGGTTTCTTCCCAGGCGGCAAGGTGAGCCGGACTGGTTGCAAGCCAATCCATGAACTCCGCGCGCATCGCGTCGTCTTCAGGAGTGTCCTCAAGTTGCACCAGCCATGCGGAGGCCTGACGACTAAGATCGCCCCCCGGCTTCTTGTTCTCCTTAGACCCCGTTTTCATCCCCGCTTCCGCATGCCGCTCTGCACTGCCCTACTGACGAATGTTCTGAATGGCTTCATGCATTGAACGAACGGGACGCCAAGCATTCCGGAAAATTCAGCAGAACGTCAATCACGGCGCCGCAGAGCCTTCTTGCAATGTTCTACGCCATCCATCACCAGTTCCTGCGCCAGGCTTTTCGAGATGCCGAGTTCAGCGGCGATCTCCACCAGTTTCATCTCCTCGAAGCGGTGCATTTCGAAAGCTCGCCGCGTTCGAATGGGCAGTCGCGCCATGGCCTTGCGGAGCAGCGCCAGTTCGTCCTTCGCCTCCAGATGCGCCTGCTGCGAGGGCTCATTGCTCGGTACCAATACGGCGGCGATGGTCGCGTCCGATGCGAAGACCTGATTTTCGCGCGCCCGCCGCCTGTGCCGATCCAAAACAAGGTTATGGACGATGCGGAAAAGGTAGCCCTTGGGTTCGTCCAGTATGCGCGCGCTGGACGCTGCACGGAAGCGCAGCCACGCTTCCTGCACCACATCCTCTGCTTCGGTCGAATCCCCCGTAAGTCTCGCTGCGTAACGGACAAGCTCCGCCTGAGCGGCTACGAAGACCTGGAGGGAATCCATTTTGGACACCCGCACCGGCTCTCCTTGTTTCTCAATGACAACCAGCGAGACGCGTATCACTTCAATTATTGCGAACCAATCGCAAAAATGTGCGATGAACTACTTCGCAAATTTCCGTCCTGTGGGGTTTCAGGCACAGGAACGCGATTTGGGCACCACGCACATCGGCATCCGCGTCGCCTATGTCATCAATTGATGAGGCCGAGCATGACGCCAGCGACCGCCGCCACACCCAAGGCCCGAATGATATTCCATTTGAGACCAAACAGCAGGAGTGCCGAAATCGCTGCGAGCAAGGCGGCGCGCAAGTCGAGCGTGGTCCAGACCGGACTGCTGATCCGCAGCGGACCGGC
>Ga0065704_10000384_pt1 | contig 38753 bp, 36 predicted proteins | sample SwiRhicommuniRL2_FD_59091 | JGI IMG/M metagenome (GOLD analysis project Ga0065704, IMG submission 59091) | Switchgrass rhizosphere bacterial communities from Rose Lake, Michigan, USA - RL2 v2 (version 2) | ecosystem: Host-associated > Plants > Roots > Rhizosphere > Soil | place: East Lansing, MI | reverse complement strand
ACGATCCGTTTTATATCGTACTACTTTACACTCCCTTGGCTTTGTTTCGGGATTTTGCGTTGGCGCGCGGCATATGGATGTTGCTCTCTGAAGCTGCCTTGATCGGCACAACCTTATTGGCTCTAAATTTATCCGAATGGCCACCGCCGCGCTGGCTTTACATCCTTTTGTTTGGATATGGCTTATTTCATTATTTTAGTTTCAATGCCCTTTTTACTTCGACACCGGCCGTTTTTTTCATTTTTCTTTATTTATGTATTCTAATTGCCCTGCGATCCCGTTCCGATGAATTGGCTGGCGGTTTGTTGTTTCTGGTGGCGTATCAATGGGAAGTTGGTGGCCTCTTCGTTTTGTTTATTCTTGTCTTCGTGTTCGCGAACCGTCGCTGGGGTGTATTAGCGGGATTTGGAATGGCCCTTTTTGTTTTGCTTGTCGTTTCACTTCTCACCAATTCAGGCTGGGGACTTCCCTATATCCGTGCAGTCCTTTCAGATTGGTATCGAGGTGCTAACCTGAACTTTGGTCATATTTTCGTAAGATGGTTCCCTGATTCAAAAATTCCTGTGGGTCAAATTACTTCGATCGGGTTGGGAATTGTTCTTTTTATTGAATGGCTTGGCTCAGTCGATGCACATTATCGTCGTGTCGTGTGGACAGCCGCTCTTTCCCTGTCAGCGACACCCCTGATGGGAATGGCAATGTTTCCATCTAATTATGTAGTTCTGATCTTGCCGTTTATTCTCATTCTGGCTCTGGTCTGGGAACGCTGGAAACGCTATCAGGCGATCAGGAGCGTTCTTATTTTTCTTCTTGTTCTCATCATTCCTTTTGCTTTATATATCCGAACCGTTCTCGTTTACGACCCTCTGATTACTGACATCCTTGCGGTGTTGCCTCCTATTGCTGCGATTGCCGGTCTTTATTGGATGCGCTGGTGGGTACTCCATGCTCCTCTTACCTGGTCAGATCAACTGGGGGTTCGTCGATGACTTGGCGCCATTACGCAGTCCTTTTTGTCATTGGCTTAATTGTCCCGTTCGCGGTTTCGCGCTTTCAGTCATTGCCCGGCTACATGGATGCCGATTATTACTTTTCAGGCGGCGTGCAGCTTGCAAATGGTCATGGGTTTACCGAGCCTTATCTTTGGAATTATCTGGATGACCCCTCAGGTTTGCCTCATCCATCGCACACTTATTGGATGCCGCTTGCCTCGATTGTTTCTGCCCTCGGGATGTGGATGACCGGTCAATCAACCTATGCCGCGGGACGCCTTCCGTTCATTCTCCTGTCAGCCTGTGTGCCGTTGGTGACGGCGGCTCTCGCGTTCAATGTTTCCCGTCAAACACGCCTGGCAATGGTGTCTGGATTGCTATCCATCTTCCCGCTTTATTACGCGCCATTCATGCCAGTCCCGGATAACTATGCCTTGTACATGTTATTAGGCGGAGCATTCCTACTCCTGGCTCCGCGTCGCGAAAAATGGATTTCTGTTGCACTCGGCGCGCTGGCCGGCTTGATGACTCTGGCGCGCAGCGATGGTTTGCTGTGGCTCGGGCTGGCTGGCTTAACGATTATGTGGAAGTCTGCTTATGAAAATGAGGTTGTGAAAAAGAGTTTTAAAGATTGGCTGCTGCTTATTGTTCCATCAGGTTTGCTGGTCATTCTGGGCTATTTACTTACGATTGGATTTTGGCATATACGCAACATGAATCTTTTTGGTTCCCTTCTCACGCCGGGTGGAGGACGTCTGCTCTGGCTTCAAAATTACAACCAGACGTTTATTTATCCGCCCGAAAGTCTGACGCGTGAGGCATTTATCCAGGCCGGTTGGGATTCGGCGTTACAGAATCGTGTTCGCGCGTTCTCCGCAAATTTTGGAAATGCGTTCGGCGCGCAAGGAGGGATTTTTCTCTTTCCATTCATATTGATCGGGTTATGGCAGTTGCGTCGTGATTTGAGGATGAAGATCGCCGTGACTGGATGGTTACTTCTATTTGCCGTGATGACGATCATTTTTCCCTTTGCCGGTTCGCGCGGAAGTTTCTTTCACGCCGGTGCGGCCTTTCAGCCCTACTGGTGGGTGGCGGCTCCCATTGGCCTGGATGCGATGATTTCATGGGCGCGGGATCATGGCCGCTTTACAGATAAGAATGCGCCTTATTTCCTGCAAGGCATGTTGGTGTTGCTTGCCATTTTTGTGACCGGCTACCTGGTCAATTTCCGCGTGATATCCAGCGGATGGGCAAAGGATGATTTTATTTATCCGGCGGTCGAGAAATTGTTTCTCGATAATGGAATCCAGCCGCGGGATGTTGTGATCGTCCGCAATCCACCAGGATATTTCATCGCTTCCGGACGTTCATCCGTAGCCTTGCCTTTTGGAGATGAGTCTACAATTTTGTCTGTTGCAAAAAAGTTTGATGCGCGCTATCTTGTTATTGAAAAAGGTGGTACGTTCCCGACCATCCAGGATTTATATGATAAGCCGCAAAGCAACCCTGCATTTGTTTATATAGGAGAAGTCAATGAGGCAAAGCTCTACCGCATTGAAGTGGCGCGTTGATTCCTGGGTTGTGATTGCTTTTGCTGCATTAATTGCAGTTCTTTTTTATTTGATTTCCAGTGAGTTGATTTTTCGTGTTGGGTTCCCTCTTGATGATGCCTGGATTCATCTAACCTACGCACGTAATTTGGCTGAACATGGGGAATGGGCGTTTCGTCTTGGGGAACGTTCGGCCGGCTCCACTGCGCCGCTTTGGACCGTTCTTCTTTCGATTGGATTCATAATTGGGCTTGCTCCTTACGTCTGGACATATTTGCTTGGTTGGGCTGTCTTAACGCTGTTGGCCGTTTATGCAGAGAAACTCGCGCGAAAACTTGTATCATCCTATACAGCGCGCATTCCCTGGGTAGGATTATTCTTCGTCTTTGCGTGGCATCTGACCTGGTCTGCTGTCTCAGGGATGGAAACGCTTTTGCATGGACTCATGATCCTTGTTGTGCTCGGCAGTTTGATTGGTGGTTCGCGTCGCTACCTGACCTTGGGTCTGCTGGCTGGATTAAGCATCTGGGTTCGCCCCGATGGTTTGACACTCCTCGGCCCGATCCTATTTGTCGCCGTGTTGTCTGAGAAGACCTGGCGTTTGCGCGGGGAAGCAATCGTGAAAGCTCTGATCGGCTTTGGCGCATTGTTTCTTCCTTATTTGTTATTTAATCTGGCACTTTCCGGAAACCCAATGCCGAATACCTTCTATGCCAAGCAGGCAGAATTTGAACCCTTCTGGTTGTCACAGACCTTGATGGGCCGCGTTAGCAATTATCTTTGGCCAATTATCGCGAGTCCCTTCATTGTCTTGATCCCGGCGGCGGTAATCTGGCTTGTCAAAAAGATCCGTACTCTAAACTGGGGTGCGCTGGCAAGTATGATTTGGTTTTTTGGATATATTGGGATTTACTTCGCGCGGCTGCCAGCGTATCAACATGGGCGGTATATCATTCCTGCTTTGCCAATCCTATATTTGTGGGGGATTCTGGGATTGCTTGAAATTACTTCCTCTCCTAGGACGGACAAGCGCCTCGGATTTTTGTGGCAGGTTGTCACGGCTGTTCTGTGTCTGGCCTTTGAGTTTGTTGGAGCGCGCCAGAATGCATATGATATTTTTTGGATTGAAAGTGAGATGGTGACAACTGCAAAATGGATTCAACAGAATATCCCTCCGAATGCACGGCTCGCTGTACATGATATTGGTGCCCTTGGATTTTATGTTCCAAACCCTCTGGTAGACATGGCAGGTCTGATCACGCCGGAGGTGGTCCCTTTTATTCGTGATGAGCCTCGCCTGGCTGAATATCTTGATTCGAAATCAGTGGATTATTTGGTCTCGTTCCCTGGTTTATATCCACACCTTACGGCGCGGCGGGAATCTCTTTTTGAGGCTGGTCTTGAATTCGATGCCCTTCATTTTGATGAAAATATGCATGTCTATCGCTGGAAGTAATGCTTATTACGAAACTGAAATGTAGAATGGAGTGGATTAATTGCCCTAAGGTCGCTCCTGTGCTATACTGACAGCAGGATTTTTGCATCCACAGGTAAAAGATGAATGAGATAACCCTGGTCATCGCAGACGATCACCCCCTCTTCCGCCAAGGCGTAGTGGATACGCTTTCGCTCGAGGAGGATTTTCGAATCCTAGGCCAGGCCTCCGATGGAACGGAAGCGATTGAACGCATTCGTGAACTGAAGCCAAAGGTGGCAATCCTTGATGTGAACATGCCAGGCTTGAATGGTCAGCAGGTGACTCATCAAGTGACATCTGAGCATTTAGCAACCCGGGTTGTTCTCTTGACGGGTTACGATGATATCGAACAAGCCATCCATGCTGTGTTGGCCGGCGCGGTTGGATATTGTGCAAAAGATATTGAGCCCGAAGTCTTGGCACGCATTGTGCGAGCTGTGGCTGATGGGAAGTATGCGGTGGCCGGTCATATATTTAGCCGCCGCGAGTTGGATCACTGGATCGATGAACAAATGGATGGTGCGAGGCGTTCCTACAGTGAGCCCGGTTCTCCTTTTCATCCGCTCTCCGATCGCGAAATGGAAGTCCTGGCGTGTGTCGTACGTGGGATGAGCAATAAGGAAATCGCCGGCTTACTCGGAATCAGTCACCAAACAGTTAAGAATCACGTCACCTCTATTTTGCGGAAGTTCGGGGTTGAGGACCGCACACAGGCAGTCGTTTATGCCTTGAAGCGAGGTTGGGTTAAGCTGCAAAACGATCAAGTAAAAAATTAGGAGTACTTGTTATGGCAATGGATATCGTCGCATCCAGTGGGGGCGAGTTGGACTTACAGTCAGAATTGGAAGAGACCGAAAAAGCTTTGCGTGAAGTAACCCTGATGATTGAACAAAGTCACGGGGAAGTCTTAAAACTTTCACAGCGAAATGCGGCCATTACAACGCATCTTCAGCAGGTACAAAACCAATTTGATAAATTGCCTCCACAGGAAATCCGCAACGCTTACGACTCTGCTCTGGATGCCCAGCAAAGATTATTTGTCATGCGCGGACAACTGGAGAAGTTGCAGAACGAAAAATCGCATCTGGAACGTTTCAAATCAGCCCTCGAGCGAACACGCCTTGCCTCTGGCTCTTCATCGGGTGCCTTGGCCGGAGGCTCTAAGGGGCCCTTGGCGAACGTTGAGATGCTTGTCAATGCGCAAGAGACAGAACGCCAGCGTCTCTCCCGTCAGATGCATGACGGACCTGCTCAGGCACTGTCAAACTTCATCCTGCAAACAGAGATTGCGATGCGTTTAATGGATGTTGATGCCAGTCAGGCACGCGATGAATTGAATAATTTAAAGGCATCGGCGATGGGCACATTCCAGAAAGTAAGGAATTTTATCTTTGAGCTGCGTCCCATGATGCTGGATGATCTTGGTTTGGCACCAACCGTCCGCCGCTATGCGGACGCATTTAAGGAACAGGCAGGTTTAGATATCGGTGTAACCATAACGGGCCACGAACGCCGTCTGGAACCGTACCTTGAAGTGATGCTTTTCCGCGCCATTCAGGAATTACTTGGGAATGCTGCTCGTCACAGTCAGGCCAGTTTAGTAAAGGTCATATTGGATCTGGGTGAAGATCGCGTCCGTGTTAGCGTTGACGATAACGGCAAAGGTTTTGACCCTGATTCCGTCCAGCAGGGAAACAGTCTGGGGCTTAAGCTGATCCGTGAACGCGCAGAAATGCTGGGTGGAAGCTTTGAAATCGATAGCGCGGTGGGAAAAGGGACCAGGATTTTGTTTGCGGTCCCAGCTCGTTCCTAGCAAATTGATCGATTTTGTGTGGTCTGCATAACAGGATTGTAAGCGTGACCCTCTTGTATTTTTCTCAACTTTAAGTAAAATATAGATAGTTCTGAGAGCGGTTCTCAGAAAAACATTTATTCTAGAAAGGATTAATATTATGTTATTCGCTCCCAAGGAAAAAGGTCAAGGTTTGGTTGAGTATGCGATTATTCTCGCTCTCGTCGCTATCGTTGTCATCGCAGTCATGCGCTTGCTCGGACCCAAGATCGGCAATACATTCAGCACCATCAGCAGTTCCCTGCCGTAATCGTGGGTTTTCGGTAAGTATCCAAAGGACTCTGTCTCCAGACAGAGTCCTACTTTTTTACTATTTTTCACTAAATTAATATTATTGGATTCGGTTTATACTGTATAATGTTTGTAATAAAATACCTGCCAAGGTAGCCGGCAGAGCAGACTAGAGAGGAGAACTACACTATGCGTCGCGGACGAATACTCATATTCCTCGTATTGATCGTTGTGATTGGCTTGGCGTTGCTTTATATTGCTTATACCCAGTTTGGTGGAGGGATAACAGCCCAACCAACACAAGCGGCTCTTACTGAGGTTTACTTTGCTGCCCAAAACATTCCACAGGGCACAACGATTACTCAAGAAATGCTTGGCACGTTTTCAATTCCCCCTGAAAATGTAGCTGAAGTAATGTTTACTCGCGGTGAAGAGGGTGCATTGGTGGGCCAATCTGCTCGCTTTACTCTTGATCAAGGTGTCATTATCACTTCTTCAATGGTGGGTACTGGGCCATCAGAAATTGCCGGTCCAACTTGGGCCGTTCAAATTCCGACAGGAATGGTTGCCGCAGCGATTCCTACAAGTCGTCTGGCTTTAGTTGGTTACGGGGTTAATGATGGGGCCCATGTTAATGTGAACGCTTGTATGCTCTTTGTAGATGTTGATCCAGCGTTTCAGACTGTACTTCCTAATTTCACATCCGTTTTAACCGGTACTGGTTTCCAGGAAGGCTCACTGCCCGTTTTATCTGTAGCAGCGACAACTGGTGAATTGCCATCTCGGCAGGGAAGGGTTGAACTTGATCCAACTCTTCAACAACCGTTTTATGCTGTACCCTCCGAAGGACAAAGACCGCGTTTGGTTTGTCAAATGGTATTACAGGATGTGGTTGTATTGAAGTTAGGCAATTTTGCGTTACAGGCTCCTTCAACAGATCCAAATGTGACACCCTCCCCAGCCCAGGCTCAGCAACAGGCAAACCCTGATATCGTCACATTGATGGTTAATCCACAAGATTCGATTTCGTTAAATTACTTTGTATATAGCGGTGCTGCGTTGAGTATGTCACTTCGCAACCCTAATGATACTTCTAGGTTTGCCGCTGAATCTGCGACTCTCACAAGCATGCTAACCCAATACAATATCTCACTTCCTTCAAAGTTACCCTATGCATCACAACCCAGAATTGATGTAATAAATCCGCCATTGCTGCCAAATGATACTGTTACGGTTCAGCCTCAGCAATAACAATCCTTACTTTTGAGGTAATTATTCGGAATGCCTGGTGAAAAAATTCGTGTCATGATTGTTGACGATGTTTCCGAAACAAGGGAAAATGTTCGGAAGTTATTACAGTTCGAATCCGATGTGGAAGTCGTCGGTGTAGCTCGGACTGGAAAAGAGGCCATCCAGGTTTCTCAGGATTTGCATCCAGATGTAGTCTTAATGGATATTAATATGCCGGACATGGATGGTATCTCTGCAACTGAGGCAATCCGTGCAAAGCAACCAGCCGTTCAGGTTGTAATTCTGTCGGTGCAGGGGGATCAGAATTATATGCGCCGGGCGATGCTAGCGGGTGCGCGGGATTTCCTTACCAAGCCACCAATGGGCGATGAATTGATCTCCGCGATTCGCCGTGCGGGTGCAATGGCACAGAGTGAGAAATCAAAGAGTGCTCAAATTGCTGTCGCTCCGATTTCTGGGAATGTGGGATCGATGATTGGCTATGGCGGACCTAAAGGCAAAATTGTTACTGTCTATAGTCCAAAGGGTGGGACTGGTTGTACTACACTCGCTGTCAATCTGGCGCTTACATTGAATAACGAGGATACGCGCGTTGCACTGGTGGATGGCAACCTTCAATTTGGTGATGTTGCTGTATTCATCAACGAACAAGGCAAAAATACCATCATTGATCTTGCTCCCCGTGCCGATGAATTGGATCCTGAAATTGTTGAAGAAGTAATGCTTAAACATGCTGCCTCTGGTTTGCATGTTCTTGCGGCACCGAGTCGGCCTGAGTATGCTGATAAGGTCTCCAGTGGTCAATTTTCGAAAGTACTTGAATATTTACGGCAGATATATGCCTATGTGGTCGTTGATACAGCTGCTCTTCTAACGGATGTTACACTCGCAGCGATTGATGTAAGCGATCTAATCGTGCTGGTGACTACTCAGGATATTCCTTCCATCAAGAATTGCCGCCTCTTTCTTGACCTCTTGCAGACTCTTGGCATTGAGCGCGATCGCGTTCTATTTATTATGAACCGGTATGACAAGCGGATCAATATTACACCAGACAGAGTTACGGAAAACCTTAAGCAGGAAATCGTTTCGGTTATTCCATTTGACGAACAAACTGCCACGAAAGCTGTAAATCGAGGAATTCCCTTTGTGCTAGATAGCAAGAATCAACCTGCGGCACGAGGAGTGTTTTCTCTCGCCGAAAGTGTTCGGGCTCGGGTGGCAGCTCAAGAGGCAGCGGATGAGCCAAATCGTATTGGTAGACGGTAAATTTTATAAGTAACTTCATATCATCAGGAGATAAAGTAAGATGTCTCTCTTAAAACGTATCGAACAAGGACAAGGCGGAAATTCTTCTTCTGGTTCCGGACAATCGTCGGATAATCAGGGAGGAGAAGGTTCGCGGCTTTCTTCTTTGCAGGCCCGCCGCGTAAATGCTCCAAGCACTTCTCCTCAGGCTGGCTCTTATTTTGATCTCAAAACTCGTGTTCAAAATAAGCTTCTCTCTGAGTTGGATCCTTCAATGGATATCACACGGACAGATGATGTGCGCCGAACCATTCAGGATCTATTTGAGCAAATCCTTGCAGAGGAAAACATTGTTCTTTCCAGACCCGAACGGGCGCGTTTGTTCGAACAAATCGCTGCGGAAATCCTTGGCCTCGGTCCACTCCAACCTCTCTTGGAAGATGACACCATCACCGAAATCATGGTAAATGGCGCAAAGAATATTTATATAGAACGAAAAGGAAAGATCCACCGCGTCCCTGTAACGTTTGAAAACAATGATCATGTGATGCGCATTATCGACCGTATTGTTGCACCTCTGGGTCGCCGCATCGATGAATCAAGTCCCTATGTGGATGCTCGTTTGCAGGATGGTTCTCGTGTGAATGCAGTGATTCCCCCCATTTCGCTTGTTGGACCTGTTCTAACCATCCGAAAATTTTCACGGAATCCTATTACTGTCGAACAGTTGATCCAGTTTGGATCGATTACACAGGAGGCGATTCAGTTTCTTAAAGCCTGTGTTGAAGCTAGATTAAACATAGTGATCTCCGGTGGTACAGGTTCCGGAAAAACTACGTTTCTTAATGTTCTTTCCGGTTTTATCCCTGCTGATGAACGGATCCTGACCATTGAAAATGCTGCCGAATTGCAGTTGCGTCAGGAACATGTAGTGACCCTGGAATCCCGCCCGCCCAATATTGAGGGTCGCGGCGAAATAACAATTCGGAATTTGGTGGTCAATGCCCTCCGTATGCGTCCTGAGCGGATTATCGTAGGTGAGATCCGTGATGAAGCGGCCTTGGATATGTTACAGGCAATGAATACGGGCCACGATGGCTCAATGACAACATTGCATTCGAATGGCCCACGGGATACTTTATCCCGCCTTGAGACGATGACCTTGATGGCTGGCATGGATTTACCATCCCGGGCTATCCGGGAACAAGTTTCATCAGCAATTGACCTGATTTGTCACCAGGAACGTATGCGGGATGGTACGCGCAAGATTACTAATCTCACAGAAGTAAGTGGTATGGAAGGTGAAGTCATTACCATGACCGATATCTTCGTCTTTGAACAGACCGGATTTGAAAATGGACAGATTATGGGACGCTTGCGCCCCACCGGGTTGCGGCCAAAATTCATGGATAAAATTGAAGCCTCCGGCATTAATTTGCCCCCATCCATTTTCGGTATCGGTGAGCGTCGTCGTTATTAACATGATCAGTGGATAGGTAACTCAAATGAATCCGATAATTTTGCTAGTTGGTGGGGTTATTGTCTTGCTCCTCTTGATTATAGGAGTAATTGTCTCCATCACTAGTGAGCGTTCCCTTGTGGAGGAGCGTCTCGGGCGTTTTCTGGAAGATGAGAGACCAGAACAGGAGGGCGAGGGTGGTGGCTCTATCATCACAGAGTGGCTTAATCGCAGAGTGGCAAGATCCTCTGGGGGAGATCGTATCGCACGGGAGTTGGCGCGTGCTGACCTCAAGTTTAAGGTCGCAGAGTATTATGCGCTAGTCTTCATGTCAACATTGATTACAGCATTCGTGGCATGGTTAATCCAGCCGCTTCTTGTTTCAGCAATTATCGGTGCGGTGATTGGTTTTTTTATCCCTCGCTTTTATGTGAAACGTCAACAAACAGTGAGGCTGAATAAGTTTAATGATCAATTGAGTGATATGCTAAACCTGATGGTGAACGGTTTGCGTGCAGGTTATTCCACGATGCAAGCCCTGGAAGCAATTAGCAGGGAATTACCAGCTCCAATCTCTGATGAATTCCATCGTGTTGTACAGGAAATGCAAATTGGCATCCCGATGGAAAAAGCCTTGGATAATCTTTTGCGGCGCATTCCGAGTGAGGATCTGGATTTTGTGATTACCGCGATCAATGTTCAACGTGAAGTTGGTGGTAATCTTTCGGAAATCCTGGATAACATCTCATTCACAATCCGTGAACGTGTGAGAATCAAAGGCGAGATTCGTGTGATGACAGCACAAGTTCGAACTTCTGCAACAGTGTTGTCGCTCATACCTGTGTTTTTGACACTGGCTTTGTGGTTTATAAGTCCGGAATATATTGCCAGTTTCTTTGACCGCGGACCTTTGTGCGGCTGGATAGCTGTTGTTACAATTGTTGGTATGATTGTGGCAGGTTATTTTGTGATGATGAGAATCGCTGACATCGAGGTGTAAGATGGGTCTTATTATTTTTGGCGTAATTGTTTTGATTGGCGCCATTGCCGTCATTGTTGTAAGCTTGCGCAGAAATACTCAGGGAGAGGAAGATGATCCACTGCAAGCACGCCTGGCTGAATTTATTCAGCGCGGCGATGTTACCTCATTGGAAGAGATTGAATTATCTCAGCCCTTTAGTGAGCGTGTCATTGTCCCTATCATTCGCCGTGTAGGTGAATTTTCTGCCCGGTTTACGCCACAAAAAGCAATACAGGATACAGCCAGAAGATTGGAATTGGCTGGCAACCCTTGGCCTATTGATGCCGCGACTTTTCTTGCTTTTCGTTTCATATTGGCTGTGGTGCTTGGCGGTCTTTTGGTCGCCGTTGTCATAATTTCTCCTCCCTCAAACCCAAGTGATAATTTTATGTATATTGGCGGAGCCACATTTGCCGGTTTCTTCCTTCCACATTTGATGTTGACCAGCAGGATTACGCGTCGTCAAAAGGAAATACGTAAGGCTATGCCTGATGCGCTGGATCTGCTAACAATTTGCGTGGAGGCGGGCCTCGGTTTTGACGCAGCCATGTCGAAAGTTAGTGAGAAATGGGAAAATGAGCTTTCGCTTGCATTTACACGAACAATCCGTGAAGTTCAACTTGGAAAGGTTCGTCGTGAAGCTTTAAAAGATATGTCTGACCGTTTGGGAATTCCTGAAATGACCAGTTTTGTGGCCGCCATTATTCAAAGTGAGCAACTGGGTGTAAGCATGGCAAAAGTGTTGCGCATTCAGTCTGATCAAATGCGTGTCAAGCGTCGACAATATGCTGAAGAAGAGGCACACAAGGCTCCGATCAAAATGATCATCCCTATGGCATTGTTGATATTTCCGTCTATTTTAATTATTATTTTGACACCAGCAGTCCTCCAAATCATGGGCTCTGGAGTATAACAACCTAATCAATATATTCTGTGAACAGTACACCCTGGTCGTATCGCCTTTATCGATTGACCTGGACCGGGCTGGATCTGCTCTTCCCACCGATGTGCGGTGGTTGTGGAAAGGTGGGATGGCGTTGGTGCCCGGAATGTCAGGCACGCGTCCCGCGCATCAATAAGCCTTTTTGTGAAACTTGCGGGATCCCAACCAAGCAATCTGATACCTGCGAAAAATGTAACGTGAATCCGCCTGCGTATCGAATGATGAGATCGTGGGCGATTTTTGATTCGCCCCTCCAAAACGGACTGCATAGCATGAAATACAGGCGAAACATTGGGCTGGGTGAATCGATCGCCATTCAAATGGTGGATTTTGTTTGCTCTTTAAAGTGGCCGATTGAAATTATGATGCCGGTCCCACTCGGGAAAAATCGCCTGAAAGAGAGAGGTTACAATCAGGTCGGATTAGTGGCGCGTCCATTGGCTTATCGGCTTGGGCTAAAGTATGAACCTCATGCGCTCTGGAAAATGCGCGAGACGCGATCTCAAGTGGGCCTGACAGTATCTCAGCGACGCGAAAATGTTCAGGATGCATATCAAGCTGATTCTAAGGTTGTGAGCCAAAAATCCATACTGATCATGGATGATGTCGCAACAACTGGTTCTACTATTGCAGCCTGTACCGAGGCATTGCTTTCCGCAGGTGCACAGGGAATTTATGTATTGACAATTGCACGTGCACTTTCACATCATAGTCTGGATCGTGTTTGACAGCTACCATCTTGGTAGTTGATAAACCAATTGAGGAGGCCCTATGACTCAAAAGATTGAGACCGTGGTACATAATATGAGATTGACCGACAACATCCGTGATTATGTTGAAAAGAAAGCGGCCAAACTTGAACGTTTCCTCCAGGAGATTGACGAGATTCGCGTTGAGCTCTCACATATCAAGTCCGCGCGCAGTGCTCTGGATCGACAGGTGGCTCAGATCACGGTTCATGGTAAGGGATTCATATTGCGTTCGGAGGAACGCGCCGATGATATCCACGCGGCTTTTGATGCGGCCCTGGAAAAAGTTCAACGCCAAATTGATCGATATAAAGGCAAGCACTATCATGGACGTGGTGATGGACGTTCTGCGGCTGAGGTCATGGAGGAGGAATTGCCTGTCGATGAGACTGGTGAATTACTGCCTTTGATTGCCAGACGCAAAAAATTTATCGTCTTCCCCATGAACGAAGACGAGGCGGTGGAGCAAATGCGCCTGCTTGGGCATGATAATTTCTTCGTTTTCTTCAATGCGGAGCAAAATTCCATGCAAGTGTTGTACCGACGCCGTAATGGTACGTATGGATTGATTGAACCTGTTGTGGGCTAGCGAGTGCTCTAAGACTATATAAACCAACCAGTGGCGCTTAGGCGCCACTGGCTTTATCAAGGAGTAATTCTGATGGAATTTGATGATGATTTTGATGTGAGGGACATGGATATTGGAATGGATTTCGAGTCCATTAGAAATGCTGTGATTGAAATAATCAAAGGGGTAGGCGAGGATCCCGAGCGCGAGGGTCTAAAAAATACACCAGATCGAGTCTCGCGCATGTACGCGGAATTATTAAGTGGATATAGTGCAGATCCCGAAAAAATTATTAACGGCGCCCTATTCAACATCAATTATGATGAAATGGTGTTGGTACGCGACATCGAGTTTTACAGTTTATGTGAGCATCATATGTTGCCGTTTCTTGGACGTGCCCATGTAGCTTATCTCCCTAAGGGAAAAGTAATTGGCCTCTCCAAGATTCCACGCATTGTCGAGATGTACGCACGTAGGCTGCAGGTGCAGGAACGAATGACCCGTCAGATCGCCGATTTGCTTCAGGAAACGCTGGAGCCGCATGGTGTGGCTGTCGTTGTGGAAGCAATGCATCTCTGTTCCATGATGCGCGGCGTAAAGAAACATGATGCACGCATGACAACCTCTGCTATGCACGGTGCATTCCGTGCAAACCTGGCAACTCGACAGGAATTCCTGGAAAATATTTCGAGGGGAACAAAGCCGCTTCAGATCTAGGATTTGAGGTTGTTTCCATCAAATGGACTTAAAACTTCAAGACGCGTCTCCATCCATATTATTTGACGGAGATGCTTTGCTGTTTCACTGATGTTTTCCTGTGTCAACGGGTTTCGAAACTTGGGATAGATCTCTGCAAATGGGATAACAACAAACGCCAATGTCCAAAACTTGTCATTGCATGACTGGTCATCAAAAAGGATAATGTCAATGTCTATTGTGCGTGGTGCATATTTATCTTCAGTTCTCTGCCTGCCCAATTTTGCCTCAATCGGGTGAATCACTTTTTCTTTCAATTCATCGAGGAGCAGGGGAGTCATAAACAGCACACACGCATTGAGATAATTAGGCCCATCTGACCCCACCGACTCAGATTCCCAGGCGCTTGATCCTTTGCGAATATCCCCGTATTCAGCCAACAGATCAATAGCCCTTGGTAAGTTCGCCTCAGGCCGAATATTGGAACCAAGACTCAGGTAAACCGGATGCACGTTTACTCCTCGCGGCTGCGTTCGATCTCCACGCCAACTGATTTTGCAAACCGTACTGCTCCTGGCTTTTCCACGCGCAGAATGACTTTTTGGACACCTTTATCTTCAAAGCAAATTTTAGCTAGATCGTTTGCCAATGCTTCAACTGTTAATCGCTCTGCGCTTTCGGCGTGTGCCTGGATTCTTTTGCTCATGGTACTGTAATTGACACAGTCTACGATGCTGTCTGTTTCAGCCGCGCGCTGAGTGTCAGTAAACAGTACGATGTTAATCAAAATATCCTGGGCCCGTTTGCGTTCCCAATCGTTGATGCCGATGATGCCGCGCACCAATAGGTCTTTGATGATGACTTTGTCCATATTTGTGAATCCTTTGCTTTTCGTATAGCCAATATATTAACTCATATTACACAATTGTTTTTCAATCCATATTTATACTAAATGCCGGCCACCATCCAGGTTAATGATCTCGCCTGTGATGTAGGCGGGACAGGTAAGCAAAAATAAAAGTGCCTGCTCAATTTCCTTTTCGGCTGCCCATCTTCCAGCAGGGACATTTTTTATGAGCTCAGCCTTGGCTTTTCCATCAGATGGGGAAGGATCGCACCCAGTGCTAATCCGTTGACGATGATCTTTGGCGACAGTGAAACTGCCAGCGATTTGGTCATGGCAGCCAGTGCGGCTTTGCTGATCGTATAAGGAAAGTGGTCCGCTCCGGGACGCAGGGCGCGCCAATCGAGGATATTGACAATTCGTACACCTTCTGACGCTTGATTTGCAAATGCCTGGCTCAATAAAAACGGCGCGGTCAAATTGATCGCCATGTGCTTTTGCCACTCTTCTATCGAAGTGTTATCCGAGGAAAATGAACCAAAGACTGCCGCACTATTAACGAGACCATGCAAGGGAACGGATTCGTTTATTAACGGAATCAAGTTTGCGGCTTGGGATGGATCGCCTGGATCCGCTTTGAACACCCAGGCGCGGCGTCCCAACCTGATAATTTCCGCGCGGACTTCTTCTGCTTCCGCATCCGAATGCCCGTGGTGGATAACTACATCTGCGCCTGCGCGGGCACTTGCTAGGGCAAATATCTTCCCAACCCGCCATGCCGCCCCTGTGATCAAAATGGTCTTCCTATTCAAAGATTCGTTCATCTGAAGGAGATTTTATCATTCTCTCATTTATGGATACAATGCAGGGTTTATTGGACAAATATCTCGGATTCTTGACTTGCGTTTTTGGTAGTGATAATATCCTTTTGCTATCGTTAAAGATATTATCAAGGTTTTGTGTTCTTCACCAGTCGCTTTTGAGAAAGGGTAAAGTATGACCACGAATCAAAACCCGCCGACTTACACAGGGGATATTGCCGAGCAGCACGTTGATCCATCGCAGGAGTATTCTACTAAAAACCAGGAGATTGTTTTTTCTGAGGAACAACATGCGATCTGGGCGGAGCTGTTCGCTGGTATCCACCAGTCTTATTTGCTGGAACATCTTTGCCAAGAGTGGACGGATGGCCTGGCCTTACTAGAACTTAATCCCCATCATATTCCTACTGTTGCTCATCTCAACGATCATATCACTCCACGGACTGGATGGCACATCGAGCGCACTGTTGTTCGCTATACTCTGGCGGATGACTGGTATAAAAAATTCTCACAGCGCATTTTCCTGATCACGGACTATCTGCGGACCCGCGACCAGATTGAATTCACGCCGGAACCGGACATGTTCCATGATATTTTTGGGCACTTGCCTTATCTGACCATGGAATTCTATGCGCGTATCGAAGATAAATTCGCTCCAGCCTATCTGAAGGCGAGTCAGGAAGAGCAGGAGGTAATCAAGCGGCTTGCCTGGTATAGTACTGAGTTTGGATTGGTGATCGAAAATAACCGTTTTAAGGTCTTTGGGGCCGGTATCATTTCTGGTCGGGCCGAATTTGCGAATGCCATCATGGAATTTTACCGGCTCTCCCGTGATACCGTGATTGATTACACCGGAAAAGTGTTCGAGCAGCTCACTGAGCAATTCCTGGCCCATAAGAATGATGTTTATCGGCTCATTGATGGCGTGAATGAGCTGCACCAGCGTGGACAGATGTCATCTCAGGATCAGGGGTGGAATGTGGTACATTCTCTTTATGAGTCACTGGGGATTTCGCGCGATGGATATTTTGGAGGAGAAGTGATCCTGGCGCCGTTCGACATAGAAACGATCGCACATATTCCCAAAACGGTCTATGCCTTCAACCCAATGTTCTTTGTCTGCGAATCATTTGAACAAATGGATGCGTTGCTCGATTCGTATCTGAAGCCGATTGCACTTCGCGATTGAAAACCAATAAATGCGAAACCGCCTCTTGATTTCGGGAGGCGGTTTTCATTTAACTCACTATTTCTTGCCTGCGAATTACCTCGCTTGTGAATAACGCAAATGCGAGCACAATCCAAGCAATGAGCTGTGCAAACCGTATTCCACCGAAGATTAAAGTGCTGTCACCACGGAATGCTTCGAGAAAAACATGGGCACCGGCTGTCAGTGCGACAAATAAAAGAAAATCCGAACCTGCAGGAGAATCTCCTTTTCGAAACCAAATTAAGCCAAAAACCAGAAGTGAAGTGATCAGTTCGTAAACTTGGCTCGGATGACGAGTCGCGTTCCAAAGATGGATGCCCCAGGGCAAAGTTGTGGGACTGCCGAAAGCTGTTCCGGCGGCGAGATGTGAAATTGACAATCCCATCGCGAGCACTGCAAAAAGAGGAGCTAGCGCGTCGAGCGTTGACCAGAACGGAAGATTTTGTCGTTGTCCATACACAAACCCCACAAGGATGGCTATGACCAACGCTCCAATTGGATCGAACAAATCAATATTTATCGAGAAAACGCTAAGTGGACTCTGTGTGAAGGCAGATAAATTCGTTAGCGCAAATAGGAGACGTCCACCAATAATGTAACCAAGGATGCTGTAAAACACAATATTGTTGAGGGAGTCTTTTGAAATGCCTTGTCGTTCGACTCGTTTTTCGGAAAGATACAGGCCAAGCCAGAGAGCGGCAAGAAGCAAAACTAAATGGCGTGGTGGAGCAAAGAGGGAACGGAAAAGTGTAATCATAAAATATCTTTCGCGCTGAGCGGAGGGTTACGTTTTTCAACTCGCAAGCGCAGCACCACGCTTAGGGCGGAATCTATTTCAAAATTTCCTCAATTCGAGTTCGTAATAACGCCTCAGACATGGGTCCTCCAATTACAACCTCAGTGATGATCCCCTCGCGGTTAATGAAATAGGAGGACGGCAGCGACTTCAACTGATAAGCATTTGCTATCTCGCCTGTTTCGTCGAGCAAGGTTGGGAAAGTAAGTCCATTTTCGCTGACAAAGGGCATGATCTTTATGGGATCATCCTGATAGGTCATATTCACTGCCAGGACAGTAAAGCCCTGAGCTTTGTATTCGTAGTAAACCGTTTCTATGGTCTGCATCTCTGCACGGCAGGGTGAACACCACGTTGCCCACAAATTGACCAGCACAGCCTGTCCGCGTAAATCAGAAAGTTTTACAGTTTCTCCTTTTGGCGTTTTCAGTTCAACGTCAGGTGCAAGAAAACCTTGTTGAGGCGCAGGAATCTTTCCGGAGGTCGATGCGCCCGATTGGTCCGCGCTGACGAATATCCATCCAAAACTTAACATCAGGATGAGCAAATAAATGATTCGGCGTTGTGTCTGTTGCATTAAGATCTTTTTTCGACTACACTGATATTGAAGATTCTAACCATAGGAATTTTACGATGGAATCCAATGCTCTTCTCTTTGCAGGTGCCGATATTGCCTCCGGGCGCAAGCCGGTCACGTTCGCTGCGCTGGATGAGGAATCGAATATAACAATCCTTGAAAAGTGGGATATCTCTGCAGCATTGTCATTTTTGCAGGAATATAAAAATATTTCTCTTGTAATCAACAAACCTTCTTCCAAGATCGCACAAACAGCATATGTGGATTTCAAAAACCAAATTGCTCAAGCAGATTTCCAATCTTTTTCAAAGAAAGATCATCCGAAACCCTGGTTCGAGACAAACGCACAGGGTTGCTACCGTGAATGGCTCGGGCAAAATCCTTTACCTCGCCGTACTTTGGAAGGACGCCTCCAGCGTGCTTTGGTATTGTATGAACAGGTATTGCGGATCGAAGATCCAATGGAAATCTTCGAAGAGATCACCCGCTACAAATTAATAAAAGGAGTTTTCCGGCTCGAAAATGTTTATTCTTCAAAAGAGTTGGATGCCCTAGCAGCTGCCTATCTCGCGTGGATGGTCGTTAATCGCCCAGAACAGATTGTTGTGAACGGTAAGTTTGTCCTGCCAACCCAAGAATAAAACTTTCCCTCAGATGGAAATCTGCAAAGGGCGCGGCGTGTGCTAGTGCCCAATATGTTTCATTTCCATCTGAATTTTGGATGATGGCCGTAATTCCGAATTCTAAAAATTGAACTGGCGGAAGCATGGGATGTAGATCAACCAGTGCGTTCAGATGAAACTCGCCCGTTTCATTCCGAACCTCAAACGGCAGCCGTTGAATTGAGGTTTCCTCCCTGAAACCGACTCGGCGGTAGGCGTCCATGTGATAAATATTCCAATCGCCAGAAGGTGACAGGTTAAATTCCCAGTATTGGGGCTGATTTTTGATCGCAAGGAAAAATTCAAAACACGTTTCCTGCCATAATTCATCTTTGCGACTGGGATTCACAGCGGCTGGCGGCAACAGAATATTTTCAATCTTTCCAGAAAGCGAATAGCGTAGATTGACAATATTGTCTTGCAGGGAAATTTCCCCTGTAATGGATATCTGCGGGATATTCGGCGCGGGAAACGGGATGAGCGAAAACGAAGCTTCGGTCATACGGCCGGCGAGACCATGCCCTGGATGATGTGGCGGATATCCGCTTCGTAAGTCTCGATGGATTCAGTCAATTTAAACTGAACCAGAGCGCGTTGCAAATTATGCTGAGGATGTTTGACTTTGAAATAGATATTTCCGTCCAAATAATCAGTGAAGAAACGCACACCCAGTTCTAGAGCTAGTAAACGGATGGAGTCGAAAAGATAATCGTAGTCGGCTTCCGTCAGGAAGTTTCGCGCCTGAGTGAGATACCCTTCCAGAATCGCCGCGCCAATTTCTGGGTCGAATTGGACCGCTTCCCACTGCTCAGTTTCCTCTCCCAGTGGATTGCAGCCTGAACGCATACAATCCCCGATGTCATAATGGATCAACCCCGGTTTGACCGTATCCAGATCCACAAGGCTGATGGCACGCCCAGTGACTTCATTGATCATCACGTTGTTCACCTTTGGATCACCGTGCACAGGTCGGAGGTGGAGCTTGCCCTGTTTGCGGGCATTCTCAAGCACGTGAGCAAATTCGCGCCGCTGTTCAATAAAATTAAGGCAATACTTTACTTCCGCGTTGGACTTGAATCCGTTATGGGAGAACGCTCGATTAAAATTCTGAAGGTAACGCGGCATGATGTGAAACCCTTCGAGGGTATCAGCAAGTTTGTGGGTTGGTAGATCGCTGATCAGATACTGAAATGTGCCGAGCGCGTAACCCACCTCACGCGCAAGCGCTGCATCCTTTATCGTTTCGAATGAGCGCGCGCCATGTACATAACTGATCGCTCGCCAGAAATTGCCTTCAGGATCCATGTAAAAATCCTGGCCATCGCAGGCTGGAATGACACGCGGCATTTCCCATTGATGGCCTTCGTCTCTCGCACGCCGGCGCACGTGCTCGGTGAAAGCCCGCATGTTTTGCATGATAAGTTTGGGTTGTTTGAAGACCTGAGTGTTGATGCGCTGCAGCACGAATTGTTTTTCTTCGGGCAAATCTGTATCGATGGTGACCAAATAAGTATCGTTGATATTGCCATTGCCGAATTCATGCACACTGATGACCTGCGTATAGGGGGCGAACTGCTCTGCGACTGACGAGTAGTGGTGCAAGTGCATTCTCCAAATATGTTATAGTATGGATACGATTATATCCCCGTTGCCCCAATGGTAAAATGGACTATCTCATAAGAGAAGGTTACATAATATGACAGACGATCTTCAAACGCGTGCGATCAATACCATTCGTTTCCTGGCGGCGGATGCCGTTCAACAAGCCAACTCCGGTCACCCGGGCCTTCCCATGGGCGCCGCGCCCATGGCTTTCACCTTATGGACGCGTCATCTGCGTCACAATCCGCGTAACCCGAAATGGCCGGGGCGCGACCGCTTCATCCTTTCCGGCGGGCATGGATCCATGCTCCTCTATTCCCTGCTGCATCTGACGGGCTATGATCTCTCGCTGGATGAAATCAAGAACTTCCGCCAATTCGGCAGCAAGACACCGGGCCATCCGGAGTATGGGTTAACTCCTGGAGTCGAAGTAACAACGGGTCCGCTTGGGCAGGGATTTGGTCAGGGCGTTGGCATGGCGATTGCCGCGACACATCTGGCCGCGGAATTTAACAAACTCGGCCATGAAATTATCCAATCCTACATTTATGGAATTGTTACTGACGGCGATTTAATGGAGGGAGTTTCTTCTGAGGCAGCGTCGCTGGCTGGACATTTGCAGCTTGGCAGAATTATTTATCTTTATGATGACAACCACATTTCGATCGATGGTCCCACCGATTTAGCTTTTACAGAAGACCGCGCGGGCCGCTTTGAAGCATATGGCTGGCACGTACAACAGATCGGAGATGGAAACGATGTGGAAGCCATCGATGCCGCGCTCAAAGCGGCGAAGGCAGATCCACGCCCTTCGTTGATCTGCGTCCGAACGATCATCGGATTTGGTGCGCCGCATAAACAAGGTACATCAAAGGCGCATGGAGAAGCATTGGGCGATGAAGAGCTAAAGGCTGCGAAAGAAAACTTGGGTTGGCCGGTCGAGCCGCGTTTTCTTATCCCTGGTGAAGTGCTTGAGTTCTATCGCGAAGCTGTAGAACGCGGCCGCGAACGTGAAACCGACTGGAAAATGCGCTTCGATGCGTATCAGCGGATTCATCCAGCGTTGGGTGCAGAATTACAAAGACGTTTGGAGGGTGAATTACCGGATGGTTGGGATGCCGATCTACCCCAATTCCCGGTGGATGCAAAAGGAATGGCGACCCGTTCCTCCTCAGGAAAAGTATTGGACGCGTTGTCTCTGAAACTTCCAGAACTCATCGGTGGCTCTGCGGATTTAACCCCCTCCAACAACACAAAATTTCAAGGGGCGGGTGATTTCGAAAAAGAAAACCCGGGTGGACGTTACCTGCGCTTTGGCGTGCGCGAGCATGGAATGGGTGCGGCCTTGAATGGATTGAATTTGTTCGGCGGTCTCATTGCCTACGGCGGGACCTTCCTGATCTTTTCGGATTACATGAAGCCTGCCATTCGTATCGCCGCAATATCGAGCATTCGATCCATTTTTGTTTTTACGCACGATAGCGTTGGACTTGGCGAAGACGGTCCTACCCATCAACCGATTGAACAACTGATGGCATTGAGAGCGACCCCCAATCTGACAGTGATCCGCCCTGCGGACGCAAATGAAGTTGCGGAAGCATGGCGCGTTGCAATTAATCGAAGACACAGTCCGACCGCGTTCGCCTTGACACGACAAAACGTGCCCACTTTGGAAGGCACGGATCGAGGTTTCTTGAGCAAAGGCGCTTATATATTGAAAGATTTTGGTGAAAATCCTCAATTGATTCTGATCGCTAGCGGATCAGAAGTCAGCCTTATTTATGAGGCCGCTCAAAAATTGTTTGCGGAAGGGATGGCGGTGCGCGTGGTTTCCTTCCCAAGCTGGGAATTGTTTGAGGAACAGGATGAGGCTTATCGTGAGTCGGTGCTACCGAAAAATATCATAGCCCGACTTGCTGTCGAAGCAGGCGCAACGCTTGGCTGGGAACGATACGCCAAATCTGTGATCGGGCTTGATCATTATGGTGCCTCCGCGCCCTACAAGGTTATCTTCGAAAAGTTTGGGTTTACGGTTGAGAATGTCATTGCGAAAGCCAAGGAATTGTTGAAGTAGCAATGAATTCGACTGTGAGCGGCATTCTCCTCATGTGTTTGGCCTCCTGGCGATGATCGGATCTGCCTTGAATTGGCGTTTCATCAACCGCTCTCGGAAACTAATCAAGATACTTTTTGGCGAAACGGTTGCTCGTATCCTTTACTTTGCTGTAGGAGTTATCGTGTTCATCCTTGGGATTGAAAGATTGATTAGTGTACCTTGGTTAAGGTTGTGAGGAAATATGAAAGTTGCAGTAGGATTTGACCATGCAGGCTTCCCGCTGAAACAAACGGTCCTCCAAGCCGTACGCGATGCGGGTCACGAACCAATTGATCTGGGAACCAATAGCGCTGAGCCGGTGGACTTCCCAGATTACAGTGAAAAGGTGGGGCGCGCGGTTCAAACTGGTGAAGCCGACCGCGGAATCCTGGTTTGTGGATCAGGGGTTGGTGCATGTATTGCAGCGAACAAAATGAAAGGCGTGTACGCCTCCATTTGCCACGACACTTATTCCGCTGCGCAAGGTGTTCGACACGATGATATGAATGTGCTTTGCCTCGGTGGCCGCGTGATTGGGCCGGAACTCGCCGTTGCTCTTGTGACGGCATTCCTCGATGCACACTACATTGGCGATGAAACCGGTGGGGAAAGATTGGCAAGAAGAGTTAAGAAAATTCATAAGATGGAAAACGGTGAATCGGTTTTATAGATTCATTGGAATTACTCTTTAGATTCGAGAATGCCTCCAAAAATTCTATTTGAAGTTAGTACATACTGAAATTCAGAAAGAATAAAAATGAATAATATTCAAAAACTTACCTCCCTGGGACAATCCCTCTGGCTGGATAACATCCAGCGCAAGCAACTCGAAAATGGTGAACTCAAAGCCATGATCGAGCGCGGCGATATTCGCGGCATGACCTCCAATCCAACAATTTTCAATAATGCGATTTCGAAGACGAAAGATTATGATGCTGCCCTCACATCGCTCGCCTGGGCCGGCTGGGATGCGGAAAAAATCTTCTGGCAGCTTGCCATTGAAGATATTCGCGCGGCATGTGATCTGTTCAGTCCTCTGTATGAAGAAACGAACGGCGGCGATGGATACGTAAGCATTGAAGTAAGCCCGGATGTGGCGCATGATACAGAAGCGACATTAGCGCAAGCGGAACAACTCTGGGCACGAGTTCGTCGCCCAAACCTCATGGTCAAAATTCCTGCGACGAAAGCCGGTATCCCTGCCATCCGTAAAGCGACAGCAGTTGGCATCAATGTCAATATCACCCTTATCTTCTCGCTCCAGCGTTATGCCGAAGTGATGGAGGCTTATCTGAGCGGCCTTGAGGATCATTTGGGGGCGGGACATTCCATTCACCATATTGCCTCGGTCGCATCGTTCTTTGTCTCACGCGTGGACACCAAGATCGATCCAAAACTTCCCGAAGATTCGCCCTTGCGTGGTAAAGCTGCCATCGCAAATGCAAAACTTGCCTACGATGAATACGAGAAAACATTCTCAACTCATCGGTGGGAGAATCTCAAGATTAAAGGCGCGCGCGTCCAGCGTCCCTTATGGGCGAGTACAAGCACCAAGAATCCCGCCTACCCCGATACAATTTATGTCGATAATCTGATTGGTCCCGAAACGGTCAATACCCTGCCGCCTCCAACGCTTGAAGCTGTGCGCAATCATGCCAAAATTGAAATCACCCTCACGCGTGATTTGGATCAGGCACAGACTGCAATTAAACAACTGGAAGCCAGCGGCATTTCGATGGATGTTGTGACGCAGGAATTGGAAGATGAAGGTATCAAGGCGTTTGCAGACGCGTTCACACAGTTGCTAAAAACAATCGATGAGCGGAGGCTGAGCGCCGTTTCTTCTCTGGGACCGATTGCCGATTCCGTTTCCAAGCGCATTGCGCAGCTTGAAACTGATTCCGTTCCATCCCGCCTGTGGAAACATGATCCTACGTTATGGGCGACTGATCCCGAGGGCCAGGCAGAAGTGAAAAAGCGAATGGGTTGGATGGACTCACCGCAGAAAGCACGTGCCCTGCTCCCCGCCTACAAAGCCTTTGCAGATGAAATCCACAACGAAGGGATTCGTCGTGTGCTTGTTCTGGGAATGGGCGGTTCCTCGCTCACCGCGGAGGTGCTTAGTTCTTTACAAGCCGCCGCAAAGATAGAAGCTCCTGTCTCTCTGGCAATTTTAGATTCAACGGATCCTGAACAGGTATCTTTGACGAGCGGGAATTTCCCGCCCGATAAAAGCTTATACATTGTTGCCAGCAAATCAGGCGGCACAGCAGAAGTCATGGCGGCCTTTGATTACTTTTCGAAATTAAGCAACGGCAATGGTTCGCGCTTTGTTGCAACCACCGATCCGGGCACCTCCTTGGAAGCCCTCGCTCAGAAGCACAACTTCAGAAAGGTATTCCATGCCGATGAATCGGTGGGTGGGCGGTATTCTGCGCTGACAGATTTCGGTATGGTCCCTGCGGCGCTGCTGGGAATGGATCTGAATCAATTTCTTGACCGCGCCGATTGGATGAGGAGTCAATGCGGAGAGCATGTTCCTTCCGCGCGCAATCCTGGTTTGGTGTTGGGAGCCGCGCTCGGCGAGGCCGCTGTGGAAGGGCGCGACAAGCTCACGGTTCTGAGTGACGCACCTTTATCTGCATTTGCAGGCTGGATCGAGCAGATCATCGCTGAGTCCAGCGGTAAGAATGGCAAAGGCATCCTGCCGGTTCCACTCGAACCGATTGGCGATGTCAATGCTTATGGCAAGGATCGACTATTTGTTTATCTGCGTCAGACAGGGGAACTGCATGAAAACATCAAGGCGTTGCGTGAAGCTGGGCATCCTGTGTTAGAGTTTGAAATCCCCACTGTGAATGAGATTGGCGCAGAAATGTATCGCTGGGAAATAGCCACTGTGGTGGCTTGTTCAGTTTTGGGAGTGAATGCATTTGATCAACCAAACGTGGAAAGCAGCAAAAAGATCACGAAAGCGAAGATCGCGGATTATCAGCAAAAAGGCATGCTGGAGGAAGGCGAGCCGGTTTGGACGGGGGAGGCTGTTACAGTGTTTTCCCCCTCCGCAGTGCATGGGGAGAATTTAGAAACCATCCTCCAGAATTTCCTGAAAGAGGCAGAACCCAATGGCTATGTGGCCATTAACGCTTATTTGCCGCGTAACGACGAAATGATCGCTGCTTTGCAGGCATTGCGCGTCGCGATCCGGGCAAAGACAGGCAACGCGGTGACCGCTGGCTTTGGGCCACGCTTCCAACATTCGACCGGTCAATTCCACAAAGGTGGACCGAAGAAAGCACTGTTTATTGTCATTACCGCCGAGTCGGCGGCAGATTTTGAGATCCCAACCGAGGGCCTGACGTTTGGCACGCTGATCCGTGCGCAAGCCTTGGGCGATTACGAAGCGCTCATCGAAGCCGGAAAAAAAGTCTTGCGTGTACATCTTCCTAGTGTGGAGGAGATAACGCGGTTGGTAGAAACGTTAGCGTAAACTGGAGGTTTAAATGATCAACCTTGCTTCTGGAAAATGTGTGGCTTGTCGGGCCGGCGAGCCCACTTTAACCGATGACGAGATCGCGCAACTTCAACCACAACTTCCTGATTGGCAAGTGAAGGAAGTGGATGGCATACAGCGACTCGAACGCATTTTTAAGTTCAAAAATTTTGCTCAGGCACTGGAATTCACAAACAAAATTGGCGCGGTTGCTGAGGAAGAGAACCATCATCCATTAATCATTACGGAATGGGGAAAAGTCACTCTTCAATTTTGGACGCATAGTATTGGTGGACTGCATAAAAATGATTTCATTATGGCTGCCAAGTCAGATGAGCTTTATCAGTAGTTGTTATGGAAGAGGAATCAATACAGCGCGATTTTCTAAAAGCACTTTGGGTCCGAGTTGTTGATTTGTCTTTCCAGGCGATCAATCGCATTGGACATAGTGCCTTGGGCGAACCCAAAGAATTTGAGGTCGAGACTGTCCAAATCGAACTTAAAAGACTTTCCCCAATGTTCTCAGGATTCCGTATTGCACAAATCAGCGATATTCACATGGGTGGCTGGATGAATCCTGAGCGTCTCCAACGTGTTGCCGATTTGGTGATTGCTCAAAAACCTGATGTCTTATTGATCACAGGAGACTTTCTTAAAGGCCGTAGTTTTACAGCGGCTGCAGAGCAGGGGATCAAGGATTTGATAACAGTATTCCGCCCTCTGGCAGCCTCCATTCCTTCCTTCGCTGTGCTTGGCAATCATGATTATCATACAAATCCGGATGCGGTTCGTGAGATGTTACGGCAATGCAAGATCACAGATCTAACAAATGCCGTTTTTACAGTAACACGCGAAGGTAGAAGCTTATATCTATGTGGCGTAGATGATGTCCGGCATGGTGATGTGCGCCTAAATGATGTCCTCGCTCAGCTGGATGAGAACAGTCCTGCCATATTACTAGCTCATGAGCCGGATTTTGCCGATATTAGCGCGGCGACTGGAAAATTTGATCTGGAAGTTTCGGGGCATTCACATGGGGGCCAAATTGTCATACCGTTCTATGGACCTCCCCGACTGCCGGATTCAGGTCGAAAGTATCCCAGTGGGCTATATAAAGTAGGGAATATGCTGCAATACACAAACCGCGGCGTAGGGACAGATCGACTGGCAATTCGAATTAATTGTCCGCCCGAAATCACCGTCTTTGTTCTGGGGCATGAATAAACATGACCGTAAAAAAAATGACGCGGCGGGGATTTCTCAAACTCCTGGGATATGGATTCATTGATTTAGCCTTATTATTGATGGGTGGTATCGTTTATGACATGTTTGTAGAGCGAGGCTCATTTTCAGTCGAGACGGTACAACTGACGTTCAAGAGGCTCCCCAAAGTGTTTTCCGGCCTGCGGATTGCGCAAATCAGTGACATTCATATGGGTGGCTGGATGAACCCCGATCGGTTTCAGCAAGTGGCGAACATCATCAAAGCTGAAGGCCCCGATCTTTTACTCATTACCGGCGATTTCCTGCTCGGCCATCACTTCTCAAGTGCTGAGAAACAAGCCATCGTTGATCTGATTCCCATCCTGTCTTCCCTCGCAGGATCCATTCCATCCTTTGCCGTGCTCGGTAATCATGATTATTGGACAAGCGCCGAAGCCATTCGCCAGATGCTTTTTTCATGCGGCATCACCGATCTAACAAATACTGTTTTCACACTGACTCGGGAAAACGAAAGTCTACACCTATGTGGTGTGGATGATATCTGGAAAGGTGAGGTTCGTCTTGATCAGGTTATTTCTAAACTAAAGAATGATAGTGTCGCCATCCTGATGGCGCATGAGCCGGATTTTGCTGATACGAGTGCAGCAACAGGAAAATTTGATCTGCAAATTTCTGGTCATACTCATGGCGGACAGGTGAATCTGCCTCTTTTAGGCCCTCCTGTCCGACCCTATCTTGGGCAAAAATATCCGATTGGCCTTTATAAAATTGGAAATATGTTCCAATATACAAATCGCGGCGTAGGGATGGCCAGGTTACCTATTCGATTTAATTGCCCCCCGGAAATTACAATTTTTGTTTTAGAGCGTGATAACTCATAATTTTATAATTTCCAAATTGGCGGTAAGTGCTTAATAAATTTCACTCTTCGATCGATCTAGGTATTTTGCAAGCCGGATAGAAAAGTTATCGCCGAGGATGGCCATCCTTGGCGATAAAACCTTTCGGAGGCTGAGGCAGGTTTAGGCGTAGTGCTGAAGCGCTGATCATTCGTGAGTCAAATGTTTGGTGAATGGAGTCCAGTGTAAGGCTTGACGTCGACATAGCGTCATTATCTCGTGCCGGTTGTTGACGGTCAAATTGATTTGTGGCATAATCTGCAGAACGTTATTAGCCCGGGAAGCGGGAAAAGGCGATGAAGAGAACGAGTAAATCTGTGTAAATTGTTAGAGAAGCCTGCGGAACGTGGTGAGAGCAGGTCAATGAAGCAGGTTGAAGATCATCTCGGAGCCGCAAGCTGAAATCATAGTAAGCGAGCCGAAGTTGTTCTTCGTTATCAGAACAGGGTGATGGTAGTCATCCAATGAGTGCTCCGTAAATATGCGGGGAACCAGAGTGGTACCGCGAGAATTTTCTCGTCTCTGTTTGAGACGAGATTTTTGTTTTTTGGAGGCATGAATGTTCAAACCTGTCAGTTCTAAGCTCAACGTCACTTCAATGGAAGAGAATGTCTTAAAGTTTTGGAAGCAAAATGATATTTTCAAGAAAACCGTTGAGCAACGTCAGGGTGCGCCAGAGTATGTTTTTTACGAGGGTCCCCCCACGGCAAATGGAAAGCCTGGCGTACATCATGTGCTGGCGCGCGCGTTCAAGGATATGTTCCCACGCTACAAGACTATGCGCGGCTATCATGTCTCGCGGCGCGGTGGTTGGGATACACACGGCTTGCCTGTGGAAATCGAAGTGGAAAAGCAGCTCGGTTTCAACAGCAAACATCAGATTGAAGAATTCGGCATCGATAAATTCAATGAACTTTGCAAAAAGTCCGTCTTTACCTATATCCAGGACTGGGAGCGCCTCACGGACCGCATCGCGTTCTGGGTTGACCTTGAAGATGCCTATGTGACGTACACCAATGACTACATTGAGTCGGTCTGGTGGATCTTGAAAAATTTCTGGGATAAGGATCTTCTCTACAAGGGATATAAGGTGGTGCCTTATTGCCCACGGTGCGGCACGCCCCTTTCGGACCATGAAGTCGCGCTCGGTTACGATGAAGCGACCGACCCTTCAGTATTTGTCCGGATGCCATTGGTTGATCAGCCGGATGTCTCGTTGCTGGTGTGGACAACAACACCCTGGACATTGCCTGGGAATGTGGCAATCGCAGCTCATCCTGATGTGGATTATGTCATCGTGGAACGTGACAATAATGGAACACAGGAAAAATTGATCGTTGCCAAATCTCTGGTTGAAAAAGTCTTTAAGGATGAGAAAGTATTAGTTCTTGAGACATTCAAAGGCAAGCGATTAAAGAATGTGAAATATCATCCGCTCTTCACTTTTTTGCCACCGGATAAACCAGCACACTATGTTGTGCTTGGCGATTTTGTGACCACAGAGGATGGTACAGGGCTCGTTCACATGGCACCAGCATTCGGTCAGGAGGACATGGAAATGGCAAAGCAATACAATTTGCCGGTGCTCATGACCGTCCTCCCCGATGGTACATTTATCCCCGAAGTAAAGCCGTGGCGCGGAGTGTTTGTCAAGGACGCCGATCCATTCATCATCGAGGATTTACAGGCACGTGGCCTACTCTTCAAGTCTGAGGCTTATACACACACCTATCCTTTTTGCTGGCGATGCGGCACTCCGTTACTTTATTATGCACGCGAGTCCTGGTACATCCGCACGAGCGCACATCGGGATCGGTTGGTTGAATTGAATAATACGATCAATTGGGTGCCGGAGCACGTCCGTGCAGGGCGTTTTGGGAATTGGCTATCCAACAACATCGATTGGGCCTTGAGCCGCGAGCGTTACTGGGGTACACCGCTCCCGATCTGGGAATGTGCATCCTGCAAACACCGCGAAGGTGTTGGTTCCGTCAAAGAACTTTCGGAGAAAGTTGGTCGTGACCTGAGCGAATTAGATCTGCACCGGCCCTATGTTGACCAAGTTCATTGGGATTGCTCCGACTGTGGTGGCATGCAGAGCATGACGCGTGTGCCGGACCTCATCGATGTTTGGTTTGATTCAGGTTCCATGCCTGTCGCGCAGTGGCATTATCCGTTTGAGAACAAAGAGAAATTTGAATCACAGTTCCCTGCGGATTACATCTGTGAAGCTGTCGATCAAACGCGCGGCTGGTTCTATTCGCTGCATGCCATCAGTACTTTACTGTTCAATGAAGTCGCTTATAGGAACGTGATCTGCCTCGGGTTGATTCTGGATGGGGAGGGGCAGAAGATGTCCAAGAGTAAAGGCAACATTATCGCGCCTTGGGATGTGTTGAACGTTCACGGCGCGGATGCCTTCCGCTGGTATCTTTATACGGCGACTCCGCCAGGAAACGAGCGCCGCTTCTCTTCGGATTTGGTGGGCGAGGTCATACGCAGTTTCACGCTCACGTTGTGGAATGTCTATTCGTTCTTCGTGACTTATGCGAATCTCGATAAACCCACCGTTACCACGCTGCCGATTGCGACCAGTGATCTGGATCGCTGGCTCTTATCTGAACTGAATGTGCTTGTCCGTGACGTGACGGAAGCCTATGAAAAATATGATGTACCGAACGCGACGCGTCCAATAGAAGGATTCGTGGAGAAACTTTCCACATGGTATCTGAGGCGCTCGCGCCGTCGTTTTTGGAAATCTGAATCGGACTCTGATAAACAGGCTGCATACTCCACCCTCTACACCGCTCTAATTACCGTCGCGAAGTTACTCGCGCCTTCCATGCCTTTCCTCGCTGAGGAGTTGTATCAGAACCTGATCCGTTCCACGGATGAAAACGCGCCCGAGTCGGTGCATCTCGCCAAATGGCCTGAAGTTCTGCCGGAGATGATAGACGAATCCCTCAACCGCGATATGGAATTGGTCATGCATCTTGTGTCCTTGGGACATTCAGCACGCCAAAAGGCGAATCGAAAGGTTCGCCAGCCATTGGCAGAAGCGGCATTCTCTGTGGGCAATTCGAATGAACGTAAAGCTGTAGAGACTTATGCGGATTTGTTCACCGATGAGCTGAATGTCAAGCAAGTCCGCTTGTTGGATTCAGCGACGGAGGCGGTATCACATGCCGTCAAGCCCCTGCCCAAGCAACTGGGGCAGAAGTATGGCAACAAATTTCCAGCCATTCAAAAAGCAATCCTGGCAACGAACTCGGAGCAGGCTGCGCATACTTTGCTGGAAGGTAAGGCTCTGAAAATTGATGTGGAGGGCACCTCTTATGACATTCTTCCTGAAGAAGTGGAAGTGAAAGCATTGGCGAAGGAAGGCTTTGCCGTGGCAGAGGAAGGCGCCTATGTGGCAGCCCTCGTTACTGATCTGACGCCTGAACTCGTTCAGGAAGGATTGGTACGCGAGTTTGTCCGCCGCGTACAGGATCTGCGCAAGAGTGCTGACCTGGATGTGGCTGACAGGATTACGTTATTCGTCGAGGCCTCGGCCGGCCTCAGGTCCGCTCTGGAGGCGCACAAGGAGTACATCACTGCCGAAACATTGACATCCAATCTCGTGTTTGGCAGTCCACCCGAGGGAGCCTCCACCACCGAAGACGAGTTTGACAGCGAAAAAGTGACCGTTGGCCTGCTCAAACAGTGAGCCGATGCTTTCACCGCCGTTCCCGTGAGTGAGAGACAGCTTGGAATCCAATGAAAAAATTGAAAGGCGTGGCGCGCACTCGCACCACGCCTTTGCCTTTATAATTGCGGCTATTGAACTTTATCACTGAGGTGAACTATGTTTGAAAGACTTCCGCTATATATAAAAAAAGCTTTAGCCTGGAGCGTACATCTCTTTACAGCGACTGGCGCGGTCTGGGGTTTTCTATCGCTGTTGGCGATATTTGAACGGAATTGGCGCGCGGCCATTCTCTGGATCATTGTTGCCATGTTCGTAGATGGTTTCGACGGGATGCTGGCGCGCTGGTTCCATGTGAAGGAATATGCCCGCGGCGTGGATGGGGCCTTGCTCGACAATATTATCGACTATTTAAATTATGTTGTTGTGGCAGCGTTGATTCTCATTAAAGCACCGAATCTTCTGCCGGCTGGTTTCGAAATGGTTGGTGCATTTTCAATATTGTTGACCTCCGCCTATCAGTTCACGCAGGTAGATGCAAAGACTGACGAGCAATCGTTTTTCTTTAAAGGTTTTCCATCTGTATGGAACTTTCTTGTCATTTACATGATGTTGTTGGGGTTGAATCCCTGGATTAATTTCACCCTCCTGGTCGTTTGTAATGTTCTGGTATTTGTCCCCGTGAAGTACCTCTATCCCAGTCGAAATACTCGCCTGCGAAGGCTTACACTTGGCCTAACCTATCTTTATGGTGCGATGGGGATCTGGGCACTTTTGCAGTATCCAAGTGTCCCTCAATGGGTGGTTTGGATTTCGCTTGTGTATGTGGCTTATTATGTGTTGCTTAGTTTCTTCCCGAAAATTGGAAACGTTCATCCTGCATAAGTTCCATGTACATTCACAAGGTTTCTGAAGCCACAGAAGAACTTCATACTGCGTTAGAGCGACTGGTTCCACAACTCGGTATTCACAAGATTCCTCCGACTTGGGAAGAACTGAACAAGCTGATCACCTCTGAATCCTCCATGCTGCTTGTGGCTCATCAGTCCCGGGAAGAGGATCCAATCCTAGGCATTTTATGCCTGACCATTTATCGTGTGCCAACGGGTTTGCGTTCCATCATCGAAGATCTAATTGTGGATGAAGACGCGCGCAGGCAGGGAATTGGTGAAGCACTGATGCGTTATGCAATCGATTTGGCGCGCAAGGCGGGGGCCGATGGAGTGTCGCTGACCTCCAACCCTAAACGTGAGGCCGCAAATGAGTTATATCGGTCAATGGGGTTTGAACTGCGTCATACCAATCCGTACTTCTACGAAATAAATAAATCAGGCAGGTCATACTGACCTGCCTGATAATGGTTCTCGAGTAGCGTCTATTTGTTATGGCCGTTTCCGTTCCCATTATTGCTATTCCCGTTTCCACTGTTGTTTTTATCTTTATTCTTGTCTTTATTCTTGTTATTCCCGTTTTCATTCGTATGATTCCCGTTATTGTCGTGGTTGGACACTACAATGCCAAGACCTTTCTTGCTCAGTAACGCTTTACGCAATTGGCCCCAACTCTTAGGGGTAGTCCCATCCTCCGTGAAATCGCTGAATGCGCTGTAGTCATTGTGCTGTTTTGCGTAAAGCAGATCCTGAAATAACTGTGAATCCCCCCCAAGTTCGCTTGTCACCCAAAGTGCCTGTGCAATCACGCCAAATCCAACTCCATCCTCATGGACAGACATGATTGTGTCATAATCTACGCCTTCGATATCAGAGAAGAAGGTTGCCAGAGCTCCGCCCACCGGATGCTGAGGCTCTTGCTGATCTGGGATGACAGTTGTCGGGTCAATATCGACCGTTTCACCCAATGCCAGTTCGTTGATAACGGGATTCCCATCTCCATCGAGCAAGACAAGTCCAAGTTCAATTGCTGTTTCCTGGCTGACGCGCACAGTTTGCGAGACCTGATTTAAATCCATCAAATTCACAATGACTGTGACCACCCCGGTGGTGGGATCGGATTCCAGAGTGATGCTTTGTACCGTCCCGCTGATCGGAGTTACCTCTTGTGTGGCAGGCGCTGCAAGAACTCCCCCAACCTGGGCCATGGAAATAAAAATTGTCAAGACAATGCCTAGAAGAAGTTTCATTCGGCTCATAAACGTATTCTTACCTTTGCTGCTTCCTTGTATTTTACAGATTTGCGAGAATGCATTCCAATGATTTCTGTATTATCGACATAACAATTATGAAAGGTTATCTAGTACTATTGTACACTCTTCAAAATAATTATCGTACTATGTGTAACCTTCTTGTGATTATCAAAAGGTTACAGCACAAGGCTATTCCTTGGGCTGTGATTTTTGGTACTCCTCAGGAGTATCGAGATCAGCAAGAACACTTGGTGTATCCACGTTTACATAATGGATTTCATTTGCATGTCTGGCCAGGAAATCCCGAGGCGACTCGGGCGGTTTCAGATCAAGGATTTCACTCCATAGTGGACGCGCCACCAGCCAGGGATGACCGCGTTTCATATGGAAGCTGGGCACAATAAGCATGGATTGGCTGTCTCGGTATGCCTCACAGATCAATCGCACGCTCTTTTCCTGGACTTGAGGCTGGTCGCCGAGACCGATCAATGCTGCCTGCGCCTGTTCCGGCATCCTTTGCAGCGCATATTGGATGGATGACAGCATTTCACCGGCTGCATAATCGGTATTATGGATTTTTCGTACTGGATATGGACTGATTGTTTCTTCAACTTGTTCCCACGCGCCGCCTGTCACGACAATTACATCTTTAATCCCCGCATTCAAAAAGGTGCCGATGACATGCTCAATGACGGTTGACTTTCCCCACGGTAATAACATTTTCGGTTGTCCCATCCGTTTTGATTGGCCTGCAGCCAGGATGATTGCTGAGATCATAGAGTTTCATCTGAGATAAGCCGCTGATACATTTCTGGGGTATCTACATCCAGCAATAGACGCTCATCGTGCCAGGGCAAATATTCCACGCGATGTTTATGAAATATCGCCCGCCCACCAACATCGCCTTCCAAGCTCATCAAATCGGAGAAAGTGTTACGGTCAAACAAAACGGGATTTGCACGCTGATCTATAACCATCGGTGCAACAATTGGATAGAGTCCCCCCGCGTGTTTTTCAACCAGGGCCCGAAGAATGGAAGTCGTGACTTGGGGCTGATCGGTAAGGAGAAATATCATCCCACCTATTTTAGAATGGCTACGGTGAAGAGTCTTTACACCAGCTCTGATCGAGCTTCCCTGGCCACTTTTCCATGCCTCATTTTTTATGACAGTTACGTTCAAATCTTTCACGGCGAATTCAACTGGTTCTGCACTCGCGCCGGTAACTACAATAACCGGTGCAAGCCCAGCCTCTAACGCAGTCCTGGCGACTGCGCGCACAAACGGTTCGCCCTTCCAATCGAGCAACTGCTTTGGCCTGCCGAACCGGGAGGACTCGCCGGCAGCAAGAATAATTCCGGCAATTGGTTCATGGACCGCAAAGATTTCCTCTTGTTCTAAACTGGAGACGATTACTGAATCGTAAGCAGGAATTAAAGCTTGTGCTACTCCTTGAGCAGCAGATTGCAATTCATGAGTGTCTGCCTGATTTAGCAATACAACTTTTCGTGCGTTTGCAGGAATATTTTTTAATCCACTTTTGCTATGTTTTAATACGCGCGTCAAGGAAGCAAAAGTAATCGATTCTCCAATCCTTAATCCGCTGAGTCTTGAAAAAATCTCCGGTCGGTGCACATTCTCATCGTTTAATGATTTGCCAAGACCTTTCAGACCGACTACTTGTACAACGAATTCAACAAACTCTGGGATGGGTGGCTCGTGTTCTGCCCATGCTTTCAAAGGCTTGCCGCGCGATCCGTCGGCTTCAATAAGCAAAGGAACGGAATGATAGCCACAAAATTGTTGAAGCCAATTCATTAGACTGTTATTGATGGGTTTCGTTCGATCTTCATCCATCTTCCCCGTGATGAGGATGATGCCTTTCATTCCATGTTCAAGTTTTTCAATCGGGCCGGGCGACTCTGTAATGATATGCTGGTCTGCCAATCCAATCTGCCACGCGCCAAGATGAGATGTCGCAGTTACGATAACAGGTGATGACCTTTCATCCTTCGCTTCGAGACGGTATAGTCCGTCAGCACGGCGGCTTAAAGTTCTTGCCAGTTGAAACATTGCAGTTGTTTTTCCACCTGACCCAATGAACGCGATACACGGCGATGAATTGACGCGCAATGCCTGAGCTAATGAAAGATTCATGTTTGCGATTATACATCTTTCATTCCTTCATCCAATCACAAGGTAAGGTATAATAGCCGCGCCATGCACGAATAAAGCGTGGCAAACTTCTAACAAGGCATAGTATGGTAAGCGATCCTCTCATTTCCACAGACTACTGGACAGATCTCCAGATCACGCAACAAGACGTCGAATATCTACACAATCATCTGTTTGAACTTGAAACACCATTAACAGCTCGTGAGCTTGTTTCAGTGCTCATCGATGAGCGTATTCGTGTCGAGCGTCTTGCTTTACAAGAACGCCGCCAAACCGGTGGCAAGACGTATCTCCCTAAAGAGTCGTATCAAGTTGGTGATGAACTTATTTTCCCTGCACTGAATTGGAAACATGGCAAAGTGACCGGCGTACGCGGCGGAACAAACCCGGAGATCGGAACATTTGATGTCTTAACGATTGATCTGGGCAATGGTTCCGAACGACTCTTTGCGTCCAATCTTTCGAATCATGTGCTGAACGACGAACCTGTTACGGTTGAAGAAGAGGGATTTGACGCGGAAGCAATCCTGCGCGCGCAAGGCAGTGAGATTGAAAAGAAGATCGAAGCGGCGTTTCGGGCTGACGATGATCTTGTCCGGATTGCAGGTCGCTGGTTCCCCCGCGCGTTGCTGGTCGACGTCAATGTGGGCCATCTTAATTTAGCGGAAGCCGTTTTGGATATGGCCGGAGGCGAGCCGCTTCCTACATCTGCCTTGTTAAAGGATGTCGCTTTGCCGGAAGGCTTGAATCCCAAACTTGCAGAGTTTTCTCTCAATCTGGCTTTGCAGGAGGATGAACGTTTCGATGAGGTGGGCCCTGCTGGAAAAGTCTTATGGTTTCTGCGTCGGCTTGAACCTGAAGAAGCCCACGAAGCGCCCCTACACTTGCGTTATTCTCCAATTGAATATGATCGTGCGGCGTTGACTCCACAAATGTTGGAGCTTGAATCTCAACTAGATGATGAGCTGAGTGAGCTTGAGGCGAAATTGAATAAGGATGTGAAGGAAGTCACTGTTGCCTTGATTTATCCACATCTGCGTTCGGGGACATTGCCGCTTTCCGCGCGCGTTCGTCCTTTATTCCCTACAGCCTATGAATCGCCGCGTGTTCGCTTTACGCTGGTAGATGGCAGGACAAAACAAAAGATGCCAGGCTGGGTCGTGCGCGAGCATGGATATGTTTTTGGCCTGCGCGAATGGTATAAGGCAAATGATTTGATGCCCGGCAGTTTGGTGAGGATTCGCCGCAGTGAACATCCTGGCGAAGTGATTATTGAGGCAAAGACATACCGCTCAACAAAAGATTGGGTGCGCACCGTAATCGTGGGCGCGGATGGCGGCATGGTGTTTGCCATGTTGAAACAGTCTATTTCAGCGGAGTTCAATGATCGAATGGCATTTGCAATTCCATCCATGGAAACCGTGGATCAACTCTGGCTTCAGGATAAGAAACGCCCATTTGAGAAACTGGTTGCGGATATGATCCGTGAGATGTCCAAGTTGACTCCACAAGGTCATGTGCATGCTCAAGAGTTGTACTCTGCTGTGAATATTGTCAAGCGTGTTCCGCCGGCTCCGCTGTTTGCGTTGCTTGGGAGTAAACCTGAATTTACTCATGTTGGTGATTTACATTTCCGTTTGAACGATTTGGAGTGATCATGGTGGTGGCAGGAAAACGTTTTAGCCTCGTCAAACCGACTGTTAATACCCCCTTTCATATTGATTTCGATTGGTGGAAGAAGAATGAACGCGATTGGCACGTCTACTTGCGTTCCCTGCTATGTCCAGAACATCAGGCAGATTTCGAAAATGCTGATGAGGGTCAGACAATTGACTGGGTGGATCCGTTAACGGCTGAAGTAAAACCGGTCGATGGAATCCAGAATGCATTAATGACCCATTGTGTCAAACAGCCGGATTTTCTCACCAGTCAGACCGCGCTTGTAGAAGCAGTATTCCGTTTGTTCCTGACAAACGGCAACAATCCCATGACCTCAAATGATTTAGGTGCCAGATTAAATCGTCCGGCTGAGACAATCTTGCGAACCCTGGCAGGTGCAAGAGTCTACAAGGGAATCAGACCATATAGCGTTTAAGTAAGAACAAAAATCAGGAGATAGGGGAGATAGTTTGCCTCTTTTTCAATGAAGTAATACAATTGGATATCCGGCCCCTGTAGCTCAATGGACAGAGCACCAGCCTTCTAAGCTGTTGGTTGTGGGTTCGAATCCCGCCAGGGGCGCAGGAAAAACACTAGAAAAGCCGAGGTTTTTCAAAAAAGCCTGGGCTTTTCGATTTTAAAATCACACAGGTATAGCTTAAGTGTAGCACTAAGGTGTAAACCATAAGCGTAACTGAAAAAGTATGTTGTGCTGGCTACTTGCTTCATCCGCCCAGATTTGTGAGATAAAGCAAATGAAAAGAGGAGTATCATGCTATTACATACTCATCTCACAACCTAACCGGGAGCAGCAAGATGGGCAAATTCC
>Ga0065704_10000324_pt1 | contig 38798 bp, 35 predicted proteins | sample SwiRhicommuniRL2_FD_59091 | JGI IMG/M metagenome (GOLD analysis project Ga0065704, IMG submission 59091) | Switchgrass rhizosphere bacterial communities from Rose Lake, Michigan, USA - RL2 v2 (version 2) | ecosystem: Host-associated > Plants > Roots > Rhizosphere > Soil | place: East Lansing, MI | reverse complement strand
GTCTGCGGCGGCGCGGGCGATCTGCTGAATCATCTCGACAGCCAGGATGTGGTGACCTTTACCGGCTCCGCCAGCACCGGCCAGAGCCTGCGCATTCACCCGAATATCGTGGCGAATTCCATTCCCTTTACCATGGAAGCCGACTCCCTCAACTGCTGCGTTTTGGGTGAGGATGTGACGCCGGAAAAGCCAGAATTCGCGCTGTTTATTCGCGAAGTGGTACGCGAAATGACAGCCAAGGCAGGGCAAAAATGTACCGCCATCCGCCGCATAATTGTGCCTCAGGATCGGATGGATGCCGTCAGCCAGGCGCTGATCGCGCGGCTGCAAAACGTGGTTGTCGGCAACCCGGCAGAGGACGGGGTGAAGATGGGCGCGCTGGTGAACGGCGAGCAACGCGCGGACGTGCAGGAGAAAGTCGATCTGTTGATTGCGGCGGGTTGCCAGGTCAGACTCGGCGGAAAAGCGGATCTGCAGGCTGCGGGGGCATTCTTCCCGCCGACGCTGCTTTTCTGCCCACAGCCAGATGAAACCCCCGCCGTGCATTGCACCGAAGCCTTCGGGCCGGTCGCCACGCTGATGCCCTCCCGCAATTCAGACCACGCGATGCAGCTGGCACGGGCGGGTGGCGGGAGTCTGGCCGGTACGCTGGTCACCGCCGACCCGGCTATCGCCCGCCAGTTTATTGCCGGCGCGGCGCGGGCGCACGGACGAATTCAGATCCTTAACGCCGAATCCGCCAGGGAGTCCACCGGACACGGCTCTCCGCTGCCGCAGCTGGTGCACGGCGGTCCTGGCCGCGCAGGTGGCGGTGAAGAGCTGGGAGGACTGCGTGCGGTGAAGCACTATCTGCAGCGCACCGCCATTCAGGGCAGCCCGACCATGCTTGCCACCATCGGCAAACAGTGGGTACGGGGTGCTGCGGTTCATGAAGATCGCGTTCATCCGTTCCGGAAATACTTTGAAGAACTGCAGCCGGGCGACAGCCTGCTGACCCCGCGCCGCACCCTGACGGAAGCCGATATCGTTAACTTTGCCTGCCTGAGCGGCGATCACTTCTACGCCCATATGGACAAAATCGGCGCGGCAGAATCCATCTTTGGCGAACGGGTGGTACACGGTTACTTCCTGATCTCTGCCGCGGCGGGTCTGTTTGTTGATGCCGGCGTTGGGCCGGTGATTGCCAACTACGGCATGGAAAACCTGCGCTTTATCGAACCGGTTAAGCCGGGCGATACCATTCAGGTGCGCCTCACCTGTAAGCGTAAAACGCTCAAGAAACAACGGACCGCCGATGAGAAGCCAACCGGCGTGGTCGAATGGGCCGTTGAGATCTTTAACCAGCACCAGCAGGCGGTCGCGCTCTACTCCATCCTGACGCTGGTGGCGCGCCAGCACGGCGACTTCTGACACGTTCCTCTCTCGCACGTTGACCGGGGTGTGATATTGCCCCGGTCTTTTTTTAACCTGGCAAGACCAACAAATAACCTGGCAGATGCAGGCAAACGCTTTTCTCGGGCGCCTGTCAGGATAAGGCTGTCACAACACAATAAACACAACAAGATGAGGTCTACGATGGGAAGCAATTCTTCTTTTTCTGCCCGTAGAACGGCACTGGCTATGGCCGTTGCGCTGTGTTGCGCCTGGCAATCACCTGTTTTCGCACACGGCAGTGAGGCGCATATGGTCCCGATGGACAAAACGCTGCAGGCGTTTGGCGCCGATGTGCAGTGGGATGATTACGCACAGATGTTCACCCTTGCGAAGGACGGGGCATATGTGAAGGTCAAGCCCGGCGCGAAAACCGCTATTGTGAACGGCAAAACCCTCACGCTGCAGGTGCCGGTGGTCATGAAAGGCAAAAAAGCGTTCATCTCCGAGACCTTCATCAACGACGTTTTCCAGTCGGGTCTCGACCAGACCTTCCAGGTTGAAAAACGCCCTCACCCGTTAAACGCGCTAACGGCTGACGAAATTAAGCAAGCCGTGGAGATTGTGAGAGGCTCTGCGGATTTTAAACCGAACACCCGCTTCACCCAGATAGCCCTGGCCGAACCCGAGAAAGCCAAAGTGTGGGACTTTGTGCTCAACGGCACGGCGGTGGACTCTCCCCGCCAGGCGAACATCACCATGCTGGACGGGAAACACGTTATTGAAAGTCTGGTGGACCTGAAGGATAAAAAGATCCTGCGCTGGGACGCCATTAAAGATGCCCACGGCATGGTGCTGCTGGATGATTTTGCGACCGTTCAGCAGATCATCAACGAGAGTGCAGAGTTTGCCGAGGTTCTGAAAAAGCGCGGCATTACCGATACGAAGAAAGTGATCACCACGCCACTGACCGTCGGCTATTTTGACGGCAAAGATGGCCTGAAACAGGAAGACCGGTTGCTGAAAGTGGTGAGCTATCTGGACGTGGGCGACGGCAACTACTGGGCGCACCCGATTGAGAACCTGGTGGCAGTGGTCGACCTTGAGCAGAAGAAGATTCAGAAGATTGAAGAAGGTGCCGTTGTGCCGGTGCCGATGACGCCGCGTCCGTATGATGGACGTGACCGCATCAACACGCCGAAAAAGCCGCTCGACATCATTGAGCCGGAAGGCAAAAACTACACCATCACCGGCGATATGATTCACTGGCAGAACTGGGATTTCCATCTGAGTCTGGATTCCCGCGTGGGCCCAATGATTTCGACCGTCACCTACAATGATAACGGCAAAAAACGCCAGATTATGTATCAGGGCTCCCTGGGCGGGATGATCGTCCCTTACGGTGACCCTGACGTGGGCTGGTACTTCAAAGCCTATCTGGATTCCGGCGATTACGGCATGGGCACCCTGACCTCTCCGCTGGTGCGCGGCAAAGACGTGCCGTCCAACGCCGTGATGATCAATGAAACCATTGCCGATTATACCGGTGCGCCGATGGAGATCCCCCGCGCCATCGCCATTTTTGAACGCTACGCAGGACCGGAATATAAACACCAGGAGATGGGTCAGCCTAACGTCAGTACCGAGCGGCGCGAGCTGGTGGTTCGCTGGGTGAGCACCGTTGGCAACTACGACTATATTTTCGACTGGGTATTCCACGAAAATGGCACCATCGGGATTGATGCCGGTGCAACGGGGATTGAGGCGGTGAAAGGCGTACAGGCGAAAACGATGCATGACCCTACTGCCAAAGACGATACCCGATACGGCACATTAATTGATCACAACATCGTCGGGACCACCCACCAGCACATCTATAACTTCCGTCTCGATATGGATGTGGATGGCATCAACAACACGCTGGTGGCAATGGATCCACAGGTGAAACCGAACACCGCTGGCGGCCCGCGAACCAGCACCATGCAGATCAATCAGTACGCTATTGATACCGAGCAGCAGGCGGCGCAGAAATTTGACCCGGGCACCATTCGTCTGCTGAGCAACACCAGCAAAGAGAACCGCATGGGGAACCCAATTTCGTATCAGATAATCCCTTACGCCGGGGGGACGCACCCGGTGGCGACCGGCGCGAAGTTCGCCCCGGACGAGTGGATCTATCACCGCCTGAGCTTTATGGATAAACAGCTGTGGGTGACGCGTTACCATCCGGATGAGATGTACCCGGAGGGCAAATTCCCAAACCGCTCAACCCACGATACGGGGCTTGGCAAATACAGCAAAGATAACGAGTCGCTAAACGATCAGGATGACGTCGTCTGGATGACCACCGGCACAACCCACGTCGCCCGTGCCGAAGAGTGGCCAATCATGCCAACGGAATGGGTGCATACCCTGCTCAAACCGTGGAACTTCTTCGACGAAACGCCGACACTCGGCAGGAAAAAAGACGCGCAGAAATAAAAACAGACCGGGCGTAATGCCCGGTTTTTTATTTGCTGACTGTCTCGTCCTGCTTATCGTTATCTTACTCCAGCCATTCTTTAACACCTTCTGCTGGCTAGTCTTAAGTTCCGTCGTGACAGCGCCCAACGCGATGCCATACTTGGCTGTATGGGTTAGCTCTTATGGTTTAATATTGTGACACCGTAACGGCGATATGTACGGACGGTTCCTCCGCCCGTTCCTGTCTCACTTGCTCACAGAAAAGGATAAAGAGCATTTATGGAAAAAAGAAAAAAAACGACGCCAGAGCGGGCTGCCTGGCCGACGCGTCAGGCGATGGTTATGCACGGGCTGGCGATGAACCTGCCGTGGCTGGCATTCGTCAACATCAGCTTCGCCGTGATGATCCTGCTACGCCACGTCTCGCTTAAGCCCGACGACCCCCTCTACCTCCGGTCGCTGCCTCTGCTGAAGTTTATCGATGCCTCGATGTTCGGCATTATTATTCTGTCAGCTGCGTTAATCATCATGGCCTGGCGACGTATTGCCGGCATCAGCGTGGTGCTCTTTTTCTGTAGCGTCATCTGGTCGATATCCTGTTTCTGGTTTATCACCGATCTGTTGCTGCCNCACGTCTGGCCCCTGTGCGCGATTCTGTTACTCGCCGGGTTGACGGCGCTCTACTTTTACCCCCNTGGGTTACTCNCCTTCGTGATCCCGCTCTGGGTCACGCTACCGGTCGCAAGCTGGGTACTCAATGATGGTGTCAACCTTCACTTTGCCGCCGTCTGGACCGTCTTTACGCTGATTTTGCTCTGCGGGCGTTTCATCCTGATAAGCTGGTTTGATGAAGCCTGGCGACGTAACCAGCAAAACCAACTGTTGATTTCGCGGCTGGAAGCGCTGGCGCATCAGGATCCGTTAACCCAGACCGCCAACCGTCGCAAGATGGAAGTGGTACTGGAGAATGCCGTTGAGCAGAAAAAAGCCTTCTCGCTGATTATGCTGGATATAGATTATTTCAAACTTTACAACGACACCTATGGTCANCAGGCCGGTGACGAATGNTTGACCCGCGTGGCGCAGGTNCTCCGGCAGTCGGTGCGAACACCNGACGATGTCGTGTCTCGCTACGGCGGTGAAGAGTTTGTGGTGATCCTCTTTGATTGCCCGGAAAACACAGCCGAAAAAGTTGCCATGCGTATTCAGGACGGCCTGCGCGCGGAGGCAATAGCGCACGATGCCTCAAAAATCAGCGATCGCGTCACCGTAAGCATGGGCATTGCAGGAATGGCAGAGGGTCTGGCGGGGACGGAGATTATCGCCCGCGCCGATGAGGCGCTGTACCGGGCGAAAGCGGCCGGACGGGACCGCTGGTCACGATAGCCGTGTCGGGTGGCCGTTGCGCCAGCCCGACACGCTTTGTTTTAATATCGCACACATACCGATTTGGTTTCACACCAGCCATCCAGCCAGTCCGGGCCGAAATCGCGCCCGGTGCCGGACTGCTTCATGCCACCAAACGGCAGGTTGGCGTCGATCAGCGTATGGCTGTTCACCCAGACGGTTCCCGCCTGCAGCCGGTCGGTGTATTCCAGCGCCTTGCTGATATTTTGCGTCCAGACGCTGGCCGTCAGCCCATATTCGGTGTCGTTGGCCAGCGCCAGCGCTTCTTCGCCATCCGCGACGCGCACCAGGTTGACCACCGGGCCGAACACTTCTTCGCGGGTGAGTCGCAGCGCGGCATCCGGGTTCACCACCAGCGTCGGCGACACGTAATAACCTTTGCCATCCGGCCCCCGGTTACCGGTGATCAACTCCGCATTGCGCGATTTTGCCTCGTCGAGGAAGGTCTGCACTTTATCGCAGTGCGCGCGCGAGACCAGCGGGTTGATGAACGCCTCCGGCGACATGCCCGGCCCGACGCTCAGGGATTTCACCGCCTGTTCAAACCCGCTGACCAGCGTGTCAAACAGCGGCGCTTCAATATAGATACGGGAGCTCGCCGCACAAACCTGCCCCTGATTCAGGAAGCTGCCGGTCATCAGACCTTCAATTACCCAGGCCGGGTCAGCATCTTTCAGCACGATAGCCGGGTTTTTACCCCCCAGCTCCAGCGTCACCCCCGTGAGCGTATCCGCCGCCGCGCGGGCAATTTGCTTGCCTGTCGCCGTTGAGCCAGTAAAGCTCACTTTGGCAATATGCGGATGTGAGGTCAGCGCGGCACCGCACACCGCACCGCTTCCCGTGACCACATTAAACACCCCGTCGGGGATGCCCGCTTCACTTGCCAGTTCCGCCACGCGCAGCATGGTGAGCGGCGTGGTTTCTGAAGGCTTAATGACAATGGAACACCCCGCCGCCAGCGCAGGCATGACTTTCCACATTCCGATCATCAGCGGGAAGTTCCACGGCACAATCCCGGCCACCACGCCAACCGGCTCTTTGCGCGTCCACGCCTGATAGCGGGCCCCCTGCGGTAAGGGGATGGAGAGGTCGAGGGTTTTACCGGCAATTTTCGTGGTAAGCCCTGCGGTATAGCGCATCCAGTTCAGGGTGCAGCCCACTTCAAAGGCGCGGGAGATATGAATGGATTTCCCCTGCTCCAGCGTCTCAAGCTGGGCCAGCTCTTCGCTGTGCTGCTCAACCAGATCGGCGAAATGCAGCAGGATACGCTCACGCTCTGCCGGTAATTTTCCGGCCCAGCTACGGGCAACAAACGCACGCCAGCCGGACATCACGGCGCGGTCGACATCATCAACGCTGGCATCGGCGGTGGAGGCGATGACGTCGCCCGTTGCCGGATTATAGACATTGAGCCGCTTTTCACTGTCCGACGCGGCCTGACGCCCTTCAATCCACAGGCCATGATGTCGGTCTAAAAACTGCTGTACGGCAGGCTGAACGGCTACCTGAGATTCAGACATAGGGTACTCCTTCGTTTTTATTCGCAGGGTGTTAATGCAGTCTAAGAGGGGTTTTGGATTCTCGCTTTTGTCTCTGTGACATTCGCTTTGCCACCTGTGACAGGCTCCGCAAATCATGATAATTCCGTCTTATAACGCTGTTACCGGTGAGTGTTCTTTCCTATAGTCAGCCTCATAGCTCTGACAAAATGCAACACAAATGCAACAATGCAAAAACATTGACGGTGCAGCGAGATAAGCGATGGCGTGTGCAAGCGAAGAGGAACAGTATCAACAGTGGCTGGCACAAATTAACCAGGTCTGCGGGCGTTTTAATGCGCGTCCGCTGGAGGGGGAATTCGTCGGCGAGCTGGAAACCAGCTATGCCCGTAGCCTGAAGTTAAGCACCGTAACCGCAGGTGGCGTTAACCTGTTCCGATCCCGCCATGAGATTAACGACAGTAACGATGCCTGGTTCTACACCGTATTTCAGCTGGAGGGCAGCGCGGAGATTGAACAGGACGACCGCCGCGCGGTGCTGAAGACCGGCGATATCACGCTGCTTGATGCTTCCCGCCCGTGCTCCATTGCCTGGCATGAAAAATCCCGCCAGATTTCGCTGCTGGTTCCGCGCCAGATTATTGAGCAACAGTGTCGTTTTCAGGAGGTAAGCTGCGCGCTCACCCTTTCGCGCACGCTGCCCACCGTTCAGTTAAGCCACCACCTGCTGATGGAAAGTATGGGGAATGCCGATCTGAGTGACCGGGAGAGTGAAGCGGCGCTGGAAGCGATGATCTGTCTGCTTCGCCCCGCGTTCCAGCAGCGCGACGTGGCTCAGCCACGTAAAGAACGCCTGTTCCGCAATGTGCTGTCATTGATTGACGATCATATTCAGTCTGAATCACTGCGACCAGAATGGATTGCCGCACAGAGCGGGATGTCGGTGCGAAGCCTCTACCGCATGTTTGCTGATAAGGGGCTGGTGGTCGCCCAGTACATTAAAAACCGCCGTCTCGACCTGTGCGCACAAGTGTTGCGCTCCGCCAGCGATGATGAAAAGCTGGCGGGCATTGGCTACAGCTGGGGCTTTTCCGACCACAGCCATTTTTCAACCGCCTTTAAGCAGCGTTTTGGCGTCTCGCCTGGCGAATATCGTAAGCGCTTTCGCTAACTACTTCTTCAGCCATTTCCCGTTGATGCCTTTCACGTACTCGCCCGGCTGGGCGCGGGCAACCAGCTTTTGCCCTGCCATTTTCGCCACTTCATCCACCGGCAGATTGTTGCTGTCAGCCAGCTTCTGATAGCTTTCCGTACGCGCGGCGTTAATGCGATTGACCAGCGCCAGGGTTTCCGCATCCTGTTTGATTGGCGCAAGATAACCGCTCAGGGTTTCCCCCACGCGCCCCTGCGTCCGGGCGTCATTTAAGGTCAGCGTTGCCGCCTGCACGTTCATACCGAGCGCCAGTAACATCAGAGCTAATCGTTTCATGGCATCCTCAGAACAGATCGCTGCGTGATTTCAGCAGGGTTTCAACGTCTTTATCGACCTTAATGTGGATCTCATGTTCGATTTTGACATTCATATTGATGGTAATCGGCTCCTTCGGCGCGGCGACTTCAATGCGCGGCGTACAGCCGGTCAGTAGCGCGGCAACGGCAACGGTGAGCACACCAGCCATCTTTTTCATTGTTGTTCCTCACTTTCCTTGCCAGTCGAACTGCGGATACCAGGTATTGCCGCGTGTTGCTCAAACCAGGTTTGCAGGTTGTCTCCAAAACGCAGGCTACGCCAGAGGGTAAAGACATTCTCTTCATGGGTATAGTTCAGATTAACGTAGCTGCTTTTACCCTCTACCCGGCTGGTTCCCTTAAGGGTCGCCTGCATGGTTAATTCACCCAGATTATCTAAATTGATTCTTGTCCACGAGCGAGAAATTTCCATATAGCGCAGCCAGTTAATTGCGGCTCCCGCCACCATATTATCTTTTACGATGGCGTCCGCCGTGTCTTTATCGATACGCAGCGTCATCGGGCCGGGGTTGGTCAGCCAGCCATCTTTGATGATCCATTTTTCATTGTCCAGCCAGAACGGCAGCGCCCCGCTCACCGGGCCAGACATCGCAAACTGCTTCGGATTAACGGCACTGATCAGCTCGCTGGAGGAGATATTGTCTACCCGCAACAGCGCCGGATCGTGTTGCGGCATCCTCAACTGCTGCATGGTGATTTTTCCGCCGAGGGTTTCCACCTTCACATTGGTGAGCAAAAGCGGGTTCGCCTCACTCCAGGGGTAGTCACCCTGCAGGTCCGCCGTGATATTCCGCGCGGTCACCAGGTTTACCACCTCGCCAATCCGCAAGGTTACCGGGCCGCGCGTTCCCAGCGACCAGGTGCCCTCACTAAACCGGAACGGCAGGACAAAGTCGACGCCGTTGATCTGGTTGTCTGGCATCCAGGCGCTACCGGCTTTCAGTACGCCGTGACCGCCCGCCTCAAAGCCCTGACCCGCGGCCGCCGAGAAGGCCACCTGCGCATACAGTTCGCCGTCACGCAGCGTCATTTTCCAGTCTGGCGGGATCAACGGCTGGAACACGGTGAGCGATTGTTTCGGCCACCAGGCCTGCCCGCGAAGGCGTTCCCCGTCCCAGCGTCCGTTCACCTGTACCGGACCGATAGCATCGGCATGCAGATCGCCCTTGAACTGGAACAGTGTCGGGTCTGTTCCGTCTACGCTGAAGGTCAGCACCGACGGCGGCAATACACTGCCGCCGCTGAAACGGGTTTGCCCGGCATTCAGCGACAGCGCTCCGCTGAACGTCGGCTTGTCAGGATCGCGATACCAGCGCACCGGGTTATCCAGCACCAGACGGGGTTTACTGACCTCCATGGCACCGTACTTGAGCTGGTCAAAACCGGTTGAAAGCGCGGTCAGCTCAATAAGGTTGTCGCGCCATTCGCCTTTTCCGGCAACATCCCAGCGCGCATTCATTGGGGTGAAGCCCCCTTTGCCCCAGTAGCGCCACTGCCACAAGCCGTTGTCGGGTAAAAAGTCACTGGCCTGGCCATCCAGATGCAGTTCAAAATCACCCATCTCGTTCTCGTGCGCCCGCAAAATGGCCTGCAGGCGTCCATCGACCCCCTTTTGGGTCAGCTTAACGCCCGCCAGCGGCCAGCGAATTTCATCAATATCCAGTGAATCGATAATGCGACCACGTGAGCGCAGCAGCGCGCCCGGCTCAAAGGAGAGCTGCGGTTCATACAGGCTTCCGGTCAGTTTTGCCGGCAGTCTGGCATAGAGCACCAGGTCGTTATGTTTCGCCTCGCCGCTCAGATGAAGCGGCATGTCGCTTTGTTCCATACTGAGCCTGCCCGGTCCGATATTCAGCACCGCGTTACCCTTCCCCGCATCCCCTTGAGTGAGCACATTCAGACGCCCGGTCAGGGTCGCTTTCTCAAGCCCCGCCTGCCAGTTATCGACACGAAGGCCAACGCGCCCGCTCAGCGGCATGCCGGAAAGGTTCCAGTTCCAGCGTCCGTCACTGATATTCAGCTGTTCCGCGGTTATTTGCCACGGCAGATCGAGCAGCGGATCGGGGTTATCCCGCGCCATGACCACCAGTTGCCCCTGATTGGCTTCCCAGTCGAGATCGGCATCGACCAGCGAGGTTAACTGTGGCACGTTAAAGGTCGCAACCGCATGGCCTTTAACCGGCACGCCGTCCGGCACCAGCGGCAGGGTGAATTGTCCCACCAGTTTTATCGGCTGTGGCTGGTCGGGAAGTTGTACATCGAACTGGGTAACAGAGAGGGTCTGACGGCGGAGCATCCCTTTAATGCTAACCTGCTCACCTTTGTAGGCAATCTCCTGACGCGCGGGCGTCAGCGACGCCTGAAGTTCTCCCTGCCACTGCTGCCAGGGCGAGAGCGTCAGACGATGGACAGTAAGCCAGGTATTCGGTAACACCGCCTGCCACTGCGCCAGCGTTTTGGGCGCGACCGTGGACGGTGCGGACTGGGGAATTTTATTGAGGCAAACGGAGTTCAGTTCGAGCGCGCCGACATCCAGTTTCCAGCGGCTGGGGTGCGACAGGGTCGCGTTATCGACTCGGGCAATTTCGCAGTCATCCACAAGATAGCGAAGATCGGGGATGATCAGGGCATGACGCGTGAGTCTGGGACTTTGTTCAAAGGCGATGCGTGTCCCGACAGGAAGCCAGATCCCGGCAAGGGTTGGTACCCACTGGGCAAGGGTCATCAGCAGCGTCAGCGGCACCAGAATGAACAGCAGTAAGAGCGCAATTGCGGCTTTGTATGTACCCCTCATGGGCAGTTAATATCCTGATTTAGCGAAAGAATTAAGCCGACAGTGCCGATCATTGTCGCATGTTTAGCCAGTCAGTTGAAGAGAATGCCAAATTTAAGGATAGATGCTCTAAAATAATTGATAGAACTTATTGAATTCAATAATATTTCAGAAATTGTAAGATAATTTTAATCATGCTAACGTGAATGCAAAATCACTGGAGAAAGTCTTATGAAACTCGCGGTATATAGCACAAAGCAGTACGACAAAAATTATCTGCAACATGTTAACGAGGCTTACGGGTTTGAGCTTGAATTTTTCGACTTTCTGCTGTCCGAAAAAACCGCCAAAACGGCGCACGGCTGTGAAGGCGTTTGCATTTTTGTGAATGATGATGGCAGCCGTCCGGTGCTGGAAGAGTTGAAAAAACAGGGCGTGAAATATATCGCCCTGCGCTGCGCTGGCTTCAACAACGTGGATCTTGATGCCGCAAAAGAGCTGGGGCTGAAGGTGGTCCGCGTGCCGGCATATTCTCCGGAAGCGGTCGCGGAACATGCCATCGGTATGATGATGTCGCTGAACCGTCGTATTCACCGTGCTTATCAGCGTACCCGTGATGCCAACTTCTCTCTGGAAGGACTGACCGGCTTTACCATGTACGGTAAAACCGCGGGCGTTATCGGTACCGGTAAGATTGGCGTCGCCGCCCTGCGCATTCTGAAAGGGTTTGGTATGCGTCTGCTGGCGTTTGATCCGTACCCAAGCGCTGCCGCGCTGGATCTGGGCGTGGAATATGTCGACCTGCCGACGCTGTTTTCACAGTCTGACGTTATCTCCCTGCACTGTCCGCTGACGCCGGAAAACTACCACCTGCTCAACCAGGCGGCGTTTGACCAGATGAAAGATGGCGTGATGATCATCAACACCAGCCGCGGCGGGTTGATTGATTCCCAGGCCGCTATTGAAGCGCTGAAGACCCAGAAGATTGGCGCGCTGGGGATGGACGTGTATGAGAATGAGCGCGATCTGTTCTTTGAAGACAAATCTAATGACGTGATCCAGGACGACGTATTCCGCCGTCTGTCTGCCTGCCATAACGTCCTGTTCACCGGACACCAGGCGTTTCTGACTGCCGAAGCGCTGATCAGCATTTCAGAAACCACGCTGGGGAACTTGCAGCAGCTGGAAAAGGGTGAAGAGTGCCCTAACGCTATCGTGTAAACCTATGTGCCGGGTGCGGCTCTGCCCGGCCAGCTACGCCCGGTCTGGTTTCCAGCACCGGTGAGCAAAGCGCCACCAGAGCAGGACAGCCAGCAGCGCAATGGCGCTGAGCACGCTAAAGGCCGTCGCAAAAGAGTAATGACCAGCAATCGTGCCGGTTAACGCCGGGCTCATTGCTGCCCCGACACCCTGCATCAGCATGACCACGCTCTGCCCGGCATTCACGTGCCCACTCCCGCGCAACAGCACCACGATAAACGACGGCACGACAACGCCCAGGATCCCCGCGGCCAGACCATCAAGAATTTGTACCGGGATCATCATCAACGGGGCGTCTGTGGAGGCTGCCAGCGCCGCCCGAACGGGCATGATCAGCAGGGCCAGCATGATGAAACGCCAGTAACCGTAGCGCTCAATTCGACCTGCCACCCCAATGGCGACGGGGATCATCACCGCCTGAGAAATGATGACGGTGGCCGCTGCAAATAATCCGGGATTGATGGTTGCCGGTGCCGCAGCAACCCTCATGCTCAGCATCGGCAGCAGTGCGGCATTGGCCAGATGGAACAGCAGCAGCGTCAGCCCGGTTATCAACAGCGCCCGGTTTTTAATCAGCACCGCGACGCCGGGGACCGGTTGACGGTCTGAAGAGGTCAGCCCCCGCGCCGCATCGTTGTCGATATCTGTATGACGAATGGCAAGCAGCGCGCACAACGTCAGAAGCGTCGTACAGGTCATCAGCAGGAAAATGCCCCCGACGCCCCAGAACCAGGCAATGCCGCCCGCAATCACCGCCGTCAGGAAATTGCCGGCGTGGTTGAACGCCTCGTTCTTCCCCATCTGCGCGCTAAACCCGTTCGGGCCCGTCAGACCCAGCGTAATACCCGCAATCAGTGGCCCCACAAACGCCGCGCAGATACCGGTGATAATTTGCGAGACGGCGACGACGCCGCTCTGCTGACTAAACCAGAGCAGCAGCGTACTCAGCGTAATGGCGATACAAAGCAGTGCCAGAACCGAACGCTTATTGCGGGAGGTATCCGTAATAAATCCCGCCGGCAGCGTTGCCAGTAATCCCGCCAGCCCCCCGGCGGTCATCAGGATGCCGATATCATCCGGGGTCCAGTGACGTTCCGTCAGGAAGATGCCGAGAAAGGGCCCGAGGCCATCGCGAACATCAGCAATGAAAAAACTTGTCAGGCACAACGCCCGCAGTGAACGAAGAGACATACTTCCTGCCTTTTGCATATTGGCTGGCTCTGTTAGCGACGGCCTGTACGTTCGACGCCCTGTTAAAATCACGATGCAGTATACCGGAGCGTGTTGAAGCTAAAATGACCTCTCCACTCTTCTGCCGCGGCAAACTCTTTTTATAGAACTTCACGCTTTCCAGATACGCCCATTTATGGGAGTATTTAGGAATCGATTGTTTCCTAAATGATGAACACAATGTCTGAGAAGCTACAGAACGCACGCGAGCGCGGACGTCCTCGGCAATTTGATCTCGATGCGGCCCTGGATCTGGCGATGCCGGTATTCAGAGAAAAGGGTTACCACAGCGCGTCGATAAGTGACCTGAGCGAGGCGATGCAGCTCACTGCGGGCAGTATTTATAAAGCCTTTCACGATAAACGTGGCCTGTTCCTGCAGGTATTCGCACGTTATACCTCCCTGCGTAATCAATCGTTGCGCGAGCGTCTGGCGCGACAACCTGATGGCCGGGCCAAAATAGCCGAGCTGCTGAACTTTTATCTTGAATCGGCCAGCGCTGTCGAAGGGCGCCGCGGCTGCCTGGTGGTCGGCAGCACCCTTGAACTCAGCCAGTTTGACGGCGAAATTGCCGGGCTGGTGCAGAGCGCGCTTGCACGAAATCAGCACACGATCCTCCAGCTGATCGAACAGGGTATGCAGGACGGTTCAGTTAATTCGCGACACGACGCGCAGGCGTTGAGCGGCGTTTTGCTGTGCCTGGTCCTGGGCATGCGTGTGGCGGGCAAAGCCGGAGAATTACCGGCGCGCGAACGGCTGGTAGAGACGGTGATGGCGCTACTCGCCTAAAAAATTTACCCATAAAGGAAATGATCATTTCCTAAATAGCTGGAGGTAGTCATGTCTGAGAATTCAATCCCCCTTCCGTGGTCGCAGCCTGTCGCGGGCTTGCCCGGTTTTGCGCACTATTACTCAACGGTCGATGGGGTTCGCCTGCACTATGTCAGAGGCGGACAGACGCAAGGTGAAACAATCGTGCTGCTTGCAGGCTTCCCGCAAAGCGGGTTTGCCTGGCATAAGGTGATGGCTCTTTTAGCCGATCGTTACGATATCATCGCACTCGACCTCCCGGGCCAGGGCGACTCCGATAAGCCACAGTCTGGCTACGATACCCTCACGCTGGCCAGTTCGGTTTTTGGGCTGGTGCAGGCACTTGGGATCACAAGGCATTACCTGGCCGCCCACGATGTAGGTGCATGGGTTGCCTGGCCGTATGCCCTGCGTTATGAACAGCAGGTAATCAAGTTGGCTCTGCTTGATGCCGGTATCCCGGGTATTACTTTGCCGGACGCCCTGCCCGCGACGCCAGAAAAAGCCTGGAAAACCTGGCACTTCGCGTTTCATCTTCTCCCCGACCTGCCGGAAGCCTTAATTAGCGGGCGTGAAGAGATTTACCTCGAATGGTTCCTGCGGCGAAAAACCGCCAGTCCGATGGCCTTTAGCGATGCGGATATCGCCCGGTATGTCCGCCTGATGCAGCAAAACGGGGCGCTGCGTGCCGGGCTGGCCCCTTACAGAGAAGCGGCGGTCTCCGCTGTTCAGAACCGGACGCTGGCTGAAACGCAAAAACTTCGGGTGCCGCTGCTGGCTGTCAGTGCCGATCAGGGTTCGATTGCCGATATGGCTGCCCCGCTTCGCCAGTTTGCAGAGACGGTGAGTGGCATTACGCTTGCTCATTGCGGTCATTTCATTCCGGATGAACAACCTCAGGCCCTGAGTGAGGCCCTGGCAGACTTCTTCCGTTAACAGGAAGCGCACGGTGTTGATCACTGCTGGCACCGTGCCCTGCTTCATCAACAAAGACAATTGCTGTCGCCATAAAATAAACCTCGCTCAAAATTTATTAAGGAGTTAATCTCGCAAAGAAAATAAGGGGGCATTATGAAAAACTTGATACTCAGTGTTATCGCAAAAATTTCCAAAATGGACGCTGAAGCTAAAGAGCTGGCGGCCAAAGTAGAAGCACAGTCTTTGTTGATAGGCGCGTTGTTACTGACCATTGGTAAAAATGGCGGTATGAACGAAATGCTCGAGAATGTCAGAAAAGCGATCAACGCGGCACTCGAAGCAGCAGATACGCCGCTCAAATCCGACGCTGAAATGTTACTGAACGAATTCAATAACCTGATTTTATTAACCCAGCTACTCGAAACTAATGACTCAGAGATAAGTATCGAGTCGTTAAAGGAAGCCCCAGGCGAAACGGCCTCAGATTGAAACCCATTCCTAGAGGCTGGAGTTCAGTCTCCAGCTTCTCGTTAAACCCACGCCTTACGCGCAGCGCGCCATGACCGTGTGAGCGTGATTAGACTTTACCAAGCAGAATATTCAACATCCGTCGCAAGGGTTCCGCAGCGCCCCACAACAGCTGATCGCCGACCGTCAAAACCGAGTATATAGGGTCATTGTTAAGCGACATTTTCTTGTAACGGCCAATACCCACCTGCAGCGAACCGCTAATGTTAGCGGGAGTCAATTTACTGACACTGTCATCCTTATTATTGGGCACATAGTTAACCCATGGATGGGAATGCGTCACAAGCTCTGCAAATTCTTCTTCGCTGACTTCACGCTTGAGCTTCAGGGTTATTGCAGCACTATGGCAACGGATCACACCGACCCGAATACACAAGCCATTTACTGCAATCGTACCCGGAGAGAGACCAAGAATTTTGTTCGTTTCTGCCTCACCCTTCCATTCTTCTCTGCTATTACCATCCCCTAAATCGCTGTCAATCCATGGAATAATACTGCCCATTAAAGGCGCGCCGAAATTCTGGATGGGCATGTTAGCACTGTTAATTAATTCACTCACTTTATTGACTAAAGGAAGCACTGAACCTGAGGATTCCAGCTCATCAGAAGATAAATGTTTACTGATATAAGCGCTTTGAGCAATTAATTCCCGGACATATTTAGCACCCGCTCCGGATGCAGACTGATAGGTCATCACACTCATCCATTCTATCAGGTCAGCTTTAATTAACCCTGACAGTCCCATAAGACTCAGCGTAATGGAACAGTTTCCCCCAACAAAAAGTTTAATTCCCTCTTTGATGGCACGATCGATATTTGTGCGGTTAACCGGGTCGAGAATAATGCAGGCTTTTTCATCCATCCGGAGCGCTGAGGCCGCGTCAATCCAGTAGCCTTGCCAGCCATGGCTAATCAACGCAGGATAAATTGCTTTGGTATAATCCCCGCCCTGACAGGTTATGATGATATCCATTTCGGCCAGGGCGCTAATAGAATTAGCATCTTTGAGTGTGTGGTTGACGCCACCAATGACGGGACCAGCGGCACCTGCACTGGAAGTACTGTAAAAATGCGCGGAAATATTGTCGAAGTCGTTCTCTTCGATCATTCTTTGTAACAAAACAGAGCCCACCATTCCTCGCCAACCAACAATACCAACCTGCTTCATTTGCTTAACCTTAATGACGTTATGAGAATGTTAATTTTTCAAAACATGTTATATCTCATCCCACATTAATGGTCATTACGAATTACATCATATTCGGCCATTATTAAAATGTTTCATACGGCATCAGCAACTTTTATACCTTTTACACGGCATAAATAATTAAAGTTGTGGATAAGACATAATCAAACAAAAACCGGGCATCACGCCCGGTTTTGTGGCTGATCTGAATCAGCGCTACGCACTCAACCCGCGATTCTCCAGCATCGGTTCAATCCTGGGATCGTGGCCGCGCCAGTTCCGGTAAAGTTCAGCTCAATCACTACTGCTCCCGCGCGACAGAATCACCTCGCGGAATGTCTGCCCGTTATCGCGGGTTAAGCCGCCCTGCTCGACAAGCCACTGATAGCCATCGTCTGCCAGCATTTGCGTCTATAGGTAATCCAGATTCAGTGTTTGATAATACAGGTCAACCTTTTTTATCTGTGGTAAACGTTGCTATTACTTTTTTTTCATCTGCAATTTTACCAAGATTTTCTGGCGCTATTATTCTGCCAACGGGTGTGTATCCGTAGTTTGTCTGAAAGGTCTCATAAAAAAGTACCAGGGTACGATGGCCGTATAACATGAGATCGCCCTGATTAATGGTTCCAGGTTTGACCTGGCGGGTCGGTAAGGGACGGGGCAGATCAGCAAATTTCTCGTTCCCGTTAAGTTCCTCCATCGTTAGAGTCAGGGGAAGCTGTTCAATAAATGCCTTAGCGGCTGGATTATTCTTAAGTTCAACGTAAAAAGTTTGCTGATTGATAGTCATTTTAACGGTCACGGCTTCTTCCTTGTCTGGCTGCAAAGAATTACTGGCACGAACCGGGAATAAAAAGCTCGCGATGATAATAAATAACAGGAATAATATTTTTTTCATCCAGATTCTCTCCCGCAAATGTGCTGCACCTTTCAGGTGCAGCATCAATGATTATTTTAGATAAGCTTTTAAAAAGAAGTCAATTTATCAAATGGGTTCAGAACCGTATGCTTTTCTCCGGACTCCTCTCTTACTGGAAATTCTACACGATAGATGTATGCTGACTAGCTAATGATTGCTTAATGGGCTTATAAGCTATAGTTATGTTTTGTGAGTATTTCACTGATGAAACGTAATCTGAATGACCTCCTTTATTTCATTACCGTCACCCACGAAGGGAGTCTAACCCGTGCGGAGGCTAAACCAGGGGGGGCGCAACCGGCTCTCAACCAGGCAATATCGACGCGGGAATATCGGCTGCAGATCCTACTGCTCACACGAACTACCCGTAACGTATCTCCAATTAATGAGCTGTACTCATAATCAATATAAATTTATACGCATTATCGAATTAATGCTCTGCTGCTAAGATTATCCCTGTTCAGGAATGTGTCACTGAAGTCTGAAGAGATTGAACCTGATCTCAGTCTGATAGTGGTGACAACAGCCCATCTCCTATTCAGGAAGAGTAAAAATGACAGATAACATCATAGGCAAAGTAATTGTAATCACGGGCGCATCAAGCGGTATGGGTGAAGCGGCTGCACGTTATCTTGCTGAAAAAGGAGCAAAGGTTGTGATGGCTGCGCGGAGAATAGACCGCATAGAGGCCATTGCGAGTGAGCTCCAAAAGCAGAATAAAGAAGCCATCGCCGTCGCAACCGATGTGACGAAACTTGATGACGTAAACAACCTCATTGAGACTGCGGTCAACAAATTCGGTCGTGTAGATGTTCTTATCAATAATGCCGGCCTGATGCCACTTTCCCGCCTTGAACAGGGAAATGTCGATGAATGGAATCAGATGATTGATGTCAATCTGCGCGGGGTTCTACACGGGATTGCTGCGGTGTTGCCTTATATGAAATCACAAAAAACAGGTCATATCATTAACACCGCATCTGTTGCTGCACACCTTGTCTTCCAGAGTTCTGCTGTCTATTCGGCGACAAAATTTGCTGTTCGTGCATTAACCGATGGTTTGCGCCAGGAAATGGCGGCACATAACATTCGCGTCACGTTAGTCTCCCCCGGTGCTGTTAAAACAGAACTTTTGGAGCATATAACGGATAAAGATGTTAAGGCTGCAAACCAGGATTACGTTGAAAATGTTGGCGTGCCAGCAGAAACCTTTGCACGCATGGTAGCCTTCGCAATTAATGAACCAGAAGATGTTGGTGTGAGTGAAATTATTTTCAGACCAACGGCTCAGGAATTGTAATTAGTTTAGTGGCGGCAACTGGAGAAAAACTATCAGGATTTAGGCTTTCAGATTCGGCATACCCCTATGCCTTTTCCTAAGCCTAAAAAAACGATTTTTCCTGCACCTAACAGCGAGAAATGTCCGCTTCTGGCACGAAGCGGACAAGATGGCTAGGCTGAAGGTCTGTTGTGAGCGAAAAGCGGAAGTTCGCATTTGTCGTAACAACCGGGAGCTGGGACTATCATTGGCATCTGATAATCAACAGGGAGAAGAGCAGGTCACGGTTTCTCAAAAAATATCTTCAGGCAGCGAGAATTGCAGAATGCTGACGAAGATGATTTTGGAAAAGTTCTGCATAATCTGGTGATACAGCGGCATTTACGCTTTCCCTTTTCGCAAGTGCAGTTTTCCATGCGGAAATCCGCGGAAGTCCCTCAAAAATCGCCTCAGATACTGATGCATCAATGATGGAGAAGTAACGGAAAACAGGAGCGTAGATCGCATCAACCATACTGAATTTGGAACCCGAGAAATAAGGCCCTGAATTCAATTCAGATTCAATATATTCAAGTTGCTCACGGAGCACAGCGCGTTTGCTGTCTGCCATGGCCTGATCAGTCGTATTTAAAAATTGCCAGGCATTTCCAAGCATTAATGTAGAGAACTCGATCCATGCTCGCTGTCTAGCCCTTTCTAATGCATCGTCAGCATACAGCGAATCACCATCTTGCGTTTCATTAAGATACTCGCAGATCACAATGCTCTCAAAAATAATGGCATCTTCGCCCTCTGCATGATGCACTTTAAGTAGCGGTACCTTGCCGGTGGGTGACAGAGCAAGAAACCAGTCAGGCTTCGCCGACAGATCTACATTTACACGGTCAAATGGCACATTTTTTTCGAGAAGAACGATCGCTGAACGCTGCACAAAGGGACACAATGGGTGGCTAATCAGTGTCAGGTCATGGGTAGACATCTCAACCTCCAGATAAAATAATAGCCCGCCGCCATAAAAGGTGGCGGGCTTGATGAATTGTAAATCTTATTTTGGTGGCTTAGATTGAAACGCCGCCGTCGATGATGATTTCTGAACCCACGGTCCAGGCAGACGCATCGGAGGCAAAGTAAAGCACCGCTTGCGCGACTTCCTGAGGCTTACCAAAACGACCGGCAGGGATGGTTGCAACGATATCTTTCATCACTTGATCATGATATTCCACGGGGATCCCCGCCTTATCGTAAAGCGGCGTGTCAACCGGGCCTGGACTCACCGCGTTGATACGGATCCCGCGAGAAAGTAACTCGTTAGACAGTGTTTTCGACATGTTGAGTAATGCGGCTTTGGTGGAGCCATAAACTGAAGAGTTCACCGGGCCCGTGTGCGCATTTATAGATGTATTAAAGACCACTGATGCAGAGTTTGCGAACACTGGCAACAGCGCCTGCATCAGGAAATAAGGACCTTTAACGTTGATATCATAAATGCGGTCGAACATTTCTTCTGTCCATGCCTCAATTGGCATATACATTGATATACCCGCATTCAGGAAAGCAATATCCAGCTCACCAAAATGTTCCTGAACCGTCTGAGCCAGCGCTTTCTGTGCATTCACATCTGCAGAATCCGCGCTCACGACGACCACATCTTTACCCAGCTCGAGTTTCGCCTTTGCGACAGAATCAGGGTTAATACCAGTAACCATTACGCGTGCACCTTCTGCGACAAACAGCTTCGCGGTTGCAAGACCAATACCACTTGTTCCACCCGTGATGAGTGCGCGTTTACCTTGTAATCTGGACATGAACATATCTCCCGTGAGTTTTAACAGCTGATCGGCAAATGACCGATTTGATCGCCACTCTATACTCATGCTTTAAGGGTGATAAGATTGTATTTATGAATATGTTCCATGCGTTAAAAGCATAAATAGGTTTAGGATGGACAGATTACTTTTGATGACATGCTTTGTCCGCACTGCGGAGACAGGCAGCTTTTCTGCAGCAGGCAGGGATTTAGGCTTAGGGCAACCGAACGTGAGTCGCCATGTTGCAACCCTCGAAGAGCATTTGCAGACCAGATTACTCCACCGATCAACCCGCAAGCTTTCCCTGACTCCTGAAGGAGAACGTTATTATCTGGAAGCAAGGCGTATTCTGGAAGCGGTCGAAGAGTCAGAGTCTTCTTTCAGAGAAAATGTGACGCCCACAGGGTTACTGCGCGTTGCTTGTCCCACTGCACTGGCTCACACATTTTTGATTCCGCGCATACCCGATTTTTTAGAACGCTACCCTGAGCTAACACTCGATCTACAGATTAATGACCGCTATATCAATCTCGTTGATGAAGGCGCTGAGCTGGCAATCCGCATTGGTCACCTTGAGGACAGTGCAATGCGTGCCCGCAGACTTGGCATGTATGAGCGAGTCTGTGTTGCCAGTCACAAGTACCTGGCTGAACATGGGATTCCTGACACCCCGGAGGATTTAAAAAAACATGATTGTTTGATCTATACCCTGTTATCAACGGGCGCTACCTGGAGATTTCGGGATATGGATGTGCCTGTTTCTGGCCGGCTCAGGGTCAATTCACCTGAAGCAGTGCAGAAATTTGTCAATGCTGGGGTTGGGATCGCACAGGGCCCAGAATGGTTGTTCGAGGAGGGGCTGGCAAATGGCAACTTACAATTATTACTGGCGGATTACACTGCATCTCCCGTTCCCATTCAGGCTGTTTATGTTGCAAATCGACTTTTACCAAAACGCGCGATTGTGTTCATGGATTTTGTTGCTGAGATTTTTGAAAAAAATCCCGGCTTCAAAGTTTACAACCCATTGAAATGAATCTGAGATGACGAACTGACCGGCTGGCCGTAAATTGCATAGCAAGGTGTAAATAACTTCCGCTCTTGGCACAGAGCGGCCAAACTCACTGGATTGGACATTCAATGTATAAGGGAAAAAATTGCTGATTTTGCATTCAGGCCCTGTTAACTTGAATGACAATGAAAACACACTCTGTCCTATTCCATTCAATGATTATTATCACCTGTCTGACTCAGGTGGGATAACGTTCGCCATTTTCCCGCCGGTAAGGCGGGCCTTACCGGTAACAATCCAGTGAGGTAAATAATGGATATCGCTACAGTCACAACGTCAGAAAAACCCACTTTGCACTTGTTATGTGGGAAAATTGCATCAGGCAAATCCACATTGTCAGCAAAGTTAGGTGCATTATCCGGCACCATAATTGTCAGTGAAGATTATTGGCTGGCTGCCCTCTTTGCCAATGAAATGCAATCCATAGCTGATTATGTGCAGTATTCCTCAAGACTCAGAAACGCTATGAAGCCTCACCTGGTGTCGCTACTCAAAGCGGGTTTATCCGTAGTTCTGGATTTTCCGGCAAACACACAAACCAATCGTGAATGGATGATGAGCATCATTAAGGAGTCAGATGCCAGTAACAGGCTGCATTATTTGAAAGTTACTGATGAAGTATGTAAATCCCGCTTGCGCGCCCGTAATGCAGAAGGAATGCATGAATTTACAGCCTCAGATCAACAATTTGAAACCATAACGCGCTTTTTCGCAGAGCCAACGGCTGATGAAGGGTTTGATATCATTGAATACAGCTAAATTTACCTTTCGGCACAAAGCGGACCGGCATAAGAGCCGCAAGGTCCGCTGTGAGCGAGGAGCGGACATTTACTATTCATACCTGTTTAGCGCCACACTCTTTTGAGTGTTCCGATTGTCCATACATCAGTGAGTACTCTTCCGGCGTGTTTGAGAGGCGCATTCCAGATCCGAATAGCGCCTCGCTCACCGTAAAAAACTCTTTATACTCTTTTTTCCTAAGGTGACCTTGGTGGTTCGCCAATGCTTTTTAACAAGGAGTTGTATTGATGCGGATCTGACGCATAAATCTTATCCAATACGTAGTTTGCCACCTTGGAAATTTCTGGAATCTCCACAGGTTTGAATCCGCGATCAGGGATTGATTCGAGATGTGAAAACTCGTTGTTAAGTCTATTCACAAGAGCTATCGCTGTCGGATCCTCTTCGCCAAAGAATTTCTTGATCCGTTCAAAGGCATCGTTCTTGTCATCATGGTGCGGGAACTTAAAGAACAGAAATGCCTCAAGGAACTTGCGGAGGTTGTTACCAAATCCATAGTATGGTTCATGAGATTCATTCGCTCCACCTTGATTACGGCACTTGTAAATCTGATGAAACAGGTAGTTGAATTCAGTGATGTAGTCTCGCAGATATGAAGGCATCAGGGAAATCTGACTTGCCCCTCCATTTCTCTCAACAATGAAATGTTGGCATCCACCGTGATTCCTCTCATTAGGAAGTGATATTTTCTTTAGATATTTCAAGAAATCTAGGTTGTGAGTGGATATAAAAAGCTGCTTGTAGCGATAGCTGTTTGTTCCATCTGCATTCTTGATGGGTTTCGCAATCAGGCTTTCAATCAAGCTGAACATGAAGAAAATGTGATTTCCGTCTAGGCTGGAAATCGGGTCATCTATATAAATGATCAGATCCTTACCTTTGCTTTCTGGCTCTTCCAACTTGGCTATGAAGTAGCAGAAAGCAATCAGGCTGCATTCGCCTTCGCTCAAGTTGTAGGCAGATTTGCCATCTCTGCTGACTTCAAACTTAACCGAAGTATTCTCAACATTGTCTTTGGCTTCAAGCTCGATGCCGTCATGACCAAAGAAGTGGCTGAGCAACTCATTCACTCGCTCCGCGCCCTTGCGTTCATCCTTCTGCTGACCCTGTAGACGGGTCACTTCGGTTTCTTGTTCAAGAATTTCGGCTTCAGCTTCGGTAAATGCAGTGTTGGCTGTGTCAGCATCTATCTTGAGACTGGCAATACGCGCTAATTCAGTATCGTAGGTGATGTCTGCGATAAAAGACGCCACATCGGTAAGCCGTAGAGATTCTCGTGCTGTGCTTTTATCGTTCTCCAGCGAAATTGTGCGGCCATTATTTTTGGCGATCAGATCATTGATGTCGCCCACGCATTGCTGAATTGCAGTCGGATCATGAATATAGACAGGCATGGGAACCTGCTGAAAAATGGCGTTCTTTCTCTTATCCAACGCCGCCTGCAGAGCTTTGAGGTCCTGCATGTAGCCTTTCAGATGTTCAGCAAGTGCTATCTTGCTGGTATCAAATAATATTTTTTCTTCTGCGTAGAATTTATCGCCAGTCAAAGTCAAGAAGTTAGGAATAGCTTGGATTTCGGTGGCGATAGAAGTCAGACATGAATCGATACTCGACTCCAGAGCCGAGGATTCCTTACTGAAGTGAGAGTCTAATACCTGCCAGATGTCATGAGGAAGATTCTGACGGCAGAATGCGCAAGTGTCCCGCTTATCTTTGTGTAGCGGTATACCTTCCTTCACCCACATCTGGAGAGCCGTCTCATTCAACAACTCCTGAATTGGCAGGGTTGGCTTAATCAATCTTGAAAGTTGTTCTTCAGCTACTTTGCTTATTGATTCGATGTTGAGGTTTATCGATACTGTATCGGTAATATCAGGTAGGGCCTCTTGCTTCAAGAGATTGACCTTGGCTGCTTGTTCTTCGGTTGTCAGAGCTATGAAGCTAGGTTTTTTGACTGAGCCAATGTCTTTTTTGATGCTTTCTATGTTGTAGACAGCAGGACCGTAGATGCGATTCTGTTTAATCTTATTGTTGGCATGAGAACGAAGTTTGCCCTCTAGAGCATCAGACGCAGTTTTATGATTGTCTTTCGTCCGATCTCGCTCTTTCTTTTTAGCTTCAAGCTCATGTCGGAGGCCCGCCTTCGATTCAACACTGCCTAGTCTAGTTTGAATTGCGGTAATGGCATCTTCGATTTCTTTGTTCTTTTCACCAACAATAGCAAACGTCTTGATCTCGCCGTCGGTCTGATTGACCAAGAAGCTTAGGTTATCGCTCACAAAATCCCGGTTGTAGACCCGAACATCGTAGCCATGACCGGCAAGGCCTACCTGTGTCACATCACCTTTGTCACCACGAATAGTGAAATTTGGGTCCACGTAGTTGTGTGGAATGCGCCCCGTTTCCAAAGCGCGGAAAATTCGCGAGAGTGTAGTTTTACCAGAGTAGTTCCGTCCGTAGAGGATGTTGAGCCTCTTGAAATTCTGGACGTTGTTGCCTGCATCTTTAAGGCTATTTTTCCAACTGAGGTCCGTAAAACTACCGAAACTACCGATGTCAACCTGACTAAACATGAACACTCCCCTAGCGCTGGCTATAGGTTGCCAATTTGCAATTGAAACAGATTGTTAATCTAGTCTACTCTGAGTTTAAGGAATGTTTGAATAGGTTATTGATACATTTGATGAATAATTTTATGAACTGAAATTCAACATCCATCTAAATGCCCCTCAAAAAGTTCATAGGTCGAGGTTGGGTAATGAAGCTGGGACCTGCTCCCACCTGGTTGAAGAACATAGAACGTTAGCTATGTCCGCTTCTGGCACATAACGGCCCTGGAAATTGGGAAAATCACCGGACCCTTAGCAGATCTGAATATCTGGTCGTCTATCTCGGCGACAGCATTTCACGTTTCATCTGCCAATACTGCTATATGCCCTGCCCTGCAAAATAAAGCGTGCCTTTCCCTCTTTCGCATTTAGGTGATCGAGCACCTCAATCAACTTTTCGCTGCCAGCATACGGTGCGTTCTCATCGAAAAGGTTGAGCTGGGCCCCCCCTGGCTGAAGAAGTCACCCAACATGATTCCGGCGTTGTGATAACGATGGTCATCCTTCCAGATTTTATCCAGGCTCTTTATGTGGCGTTAATGATTTTGGGGAAGAAAAATCGGTCAAAAAAAACCGGGCATCGCGCCCGGTTCTGTTCCCATACTAAAAAAGCCCTTAAGCATTCAATCCACGATTCTCCAGCATCGGTTCAATCCTCGGATCGTGCCCACGCCACTGGCGGTAAAGTTCAGCTAAATCACTACTATTCCCGCGCGACAAAATCGCCTCGCGGAATTTCTGCCCGTTTTCGCGGGTTAAGCCGCCCTGCTCAACAAACCACTGGTAGCCATCGTCTGCCAGCATTTGCGTCCACAGGTAGGCGTAATACCCTGCCGCATAGCCGCCGCCGAAAATATGGGCGAAGTAGCTGCTGCGATAGCGCGGAGGAACGGCGGGCAGATCCAGCCCCTCTTTGTGCAGTGCTACCGCTTCAAAGGTGTCAACATCGTCCACGGGTTCGCTGATGCTGTGCCAGTTCATATCCAGCAGCGCAGCGCTAAGCAACTCGGTCATGTCATAACCTTTATTAAACTGCGTCGCGTTAAGCATTTTATCGCGCAGCGCCTCGGGCATCGGCTCTCCGGTCTGATAGTGGCGGGCATAGTGGGCAAACACCTGCGGGTGGCTCGCCCAGTGCTCGTTGATTTGCGATGGGAACTCGACAAAATCACGCGGCGTATTGGTGCCGGAGAGGGAGGCGTAGCGCTGGCTGGCAAACAGACCGTGCAGCGTATGACCAAACTCGTGGAACAGGGTGACCACATCGTCCCAGGAGATCAGCGCCGTCTGACCGTTAGCCGGTTTTTGATAGTTGCAGACATTGTAGATAACCGGGCGCGAGGCAAACTCATACGATTGCTCGACGAAATTCCCCATCCACGCCCCACCGGCTTTCGATTCGCGGGCAAAGAAATCACCGTAGAACAGCGCCATCCCTTCGCCGGTATGGTCGAAAATTTCCCACACGCGGACATCAGGATGGTAAACCGGAATATCGAAACGCTCGACAAAGCGGAGGCCAAACAGCTGGCTTGCAGCCCAGAATACGCCATCCTGCAACACCGTGTTGAGCGCAAAGTACGGCTTGATTTGCGACTCGTCGAGGGCATATTTCGCCTGGCGCACGCGCTCGGCATAAAAAGCCCAGTCCCACGCCTGCACGGTGAACCCGGCCTGCTCGTCATCAATCACTTTTTGGATATCGGCTTGCTCAAGCGTCGCTCGAGTGCGTGCAGCGGGCACAATACCGCGCATAAGAGCCAACGCGGCGGCTGGTGTTTTCGCCATTTGATCGGCGATACTCCAGCTTGCGTAGTCCTCAAATCCCAACAATTTTGCCTGACGCGCACGCAACGCGGTGAGACGCAGGATCAGTGCCCGGGTATCGTTTTCATCCCCTTTCTGGGTACGCGTCCAGCCCGCGTTAAACAAATTTTCGCGCGTCTGACGGTCACGCAGCGCGGAAAGTGCGGGTTGTTGAGTGGTATTCAGCAGCGGAATCAACCAGCGATCGTTCAGCCCTTTCTCCGCGGCGGCATGGGCAGCCGTCGCAATCTCGTCAGGATTGAGTCCATCAAGCTGATGAGCATAATCCACGACCAGCCCACCGGCTTTGGTGGCGGCCAGCAGACGCTGATTAAACTGGCTGGTGAGGGTAGCCGCCTCGGTATTCAGCGCTTTCAGCTCCGCTTTTTCTGCATCATTCAGCCGCGCACCGGCCAGCACAAAGTGCTGGTACGTCTCTTCTGCCAGCCGACGGGATTCGGCGTCCAGTGCAGCACAATCCTGCCAGACGCTCTCTACGCGAGAGAACAGCGTGTCGTTAAGCCAGATATCGTTCGCCAGGGCAGCAAGCTCGGTAGAGATCTGCTCTTCAAGCGCCTGTAAGTCATCATTGGTGTGCGCAGAGGTCATGGCGAAGAAAACACTGCTGACACGCGAGAGCATGGCACCGCTTTTTTCGAGTGCCAGCACGGTATTGTTGAAATCGGGGGCGGCCGTTTGCGCGACAATCGCGTCAATTTCGGCTCGCTTCTGGCGTATCGCTTCATCGAATGCCGGGCGGTAGTGACCGTCGTTGATTTCGTCGAATCGGGGTGCCTGATAAGGCAACAGGCTGCTTTCAAAAAAGGGATTAGTGGCCGACATCTTTCACTCCTGAGTACGGTTATCTTCCCAGAGTAGGCCAGGCCGCCACTGCCTGCAATGCCGTCATACAAATGTTGCCTTAACGCATCCTTCTCGGCCGTGCTATGTTAGTACAACACAAAAAGCGTTGAGGAACAGTGAGATGATTATTTTAGTTACCGGGGCAACGGCAGGTTTTGGTGAAAGCATCACGCGTCGCTTCGTCGCCAACGGACATAAGGTGATTGCGACGGGTCGTCGTCAGGAGCGTCTGCAGGAGCTGAAAGATGAGCTGGGTGACAGCATCCTGACCGCGCAGCTTGATGTCCGTAACCGTGCCGCCATCGAAGAGATGATTGCTAACCTGCCGGCCGAATGGCGTGCCATTGACCTGCTGGTCAACAATGCCGGTCTGGCGCTCGGTATGGAGCCTGCCCANAAAGCCAGCGTNGAAGACTGGGAAAACATGATCGACACNAACAACAAAGGNCTGGTGTACATGACCCGCGCCGTGCTGCCAGGCATGGTTGAGCGCAATCGCGGCCACATTATTAACATCGGTTCGACCGCCGGAAGCTGGCCTTATGCGGGCGGTAATGTTTATGGCGCGACCAAAGCCTTCGTGCGTCAGTTCAGCCTTAACCTGCGTACCGATCTGCACGGCACCGCCATTCGCGTGACCGATATTGAGCCGGGCCTGGTGGGCGGAACCGAATTTTCCAACGTTCGGTTTAAAGGTGATGACGCGAAAGCAGACAAAACCTACGAGAATGCGAACGCCCTGACGCCGGAAGATGTCACCGAAGCGGTCTGGTGGGTGGCAACGCTGCCAAAACACGTCAACATTAACACGGTAGAAATGATGCCAGTCAGCCAGAGTTTTGGCGGACTTAGCGTCCATCGTGGCTAACATTGCCCTTCCCGGCCTGCGGGCCGGGTCTGTTTCAGGCCATAAAAGAATGGTAGTATGTTCAGGCTAACTCTCTGAGAAATGACAACTCATGGCCGCTGAATCGCAACTCAATCCTACCCAGCCCGTAAACCAGCAAATCTATCGCATTTTGCGACGTGATATTGTCCATTGCCTGATCCCACCCGGAACGCCGCTCTCTGAAAAAGAGGTGTCCGTGCGGTTTGACGTGTCCCGCCAGCCCGTGCGTGAGGCGTTTATCAAGCTTGCAGAAAACGGTCTGATTCAGATCCGCCCGCAGCGCGGCAGCTATGTGAACAAAATCTCGCTCTCCCAGGTGCGTAACGGGTGTTTTGTCCGTCAGGCCATTGAGTGCGCGGTGGCGCGCCGTGCCGCATCCTTGATTGATGACAACCAGTGCTACCTGCTGGAGCAAAACCTGCATCAGCAGCGTATTGCGATTGACCGCAAACAGCTCAACGACTTCTTCCAGCTTGATGACGAGTTTCACCAGAAGCTGGCGCAAATTGCGGACTGTCAGCTGGCCTGGGACACGATTGAAAACATCAAAGCCACCATCGACCGCGTGCGCTATATGAGCCTCGACCACGTCTCACCACCGGAAATGTTGCTCCGACAGCATCATGATATTTTCAGTGCGCTGGAAAAACGCGATCAGGACGGTGTAGAAAAAGCGATGACGCTGCACCTGCAGGAAATCAGCGAATCCGTACAGTTAATTCGTCAGGAAAACAGCGACTGGTTTAGCGAAGAGTAAAATACGCCGCCCCCGTTTCGGTTGCGGCGAAGAGATTAGCGAACCACCAGCACCGGAATACTCGCATAGCGCAGGATAGATTCCGCATTTGAACCGAGCAGATGGGTGCTGATGCTCGGGTTTTTCGACCCGATGACGATCACGTCATATTCCCCTTCTTTGCTCAGTTTGATAATTTCATCACGCACGTTGCCAAAGCAGACCAGGCTGTGGATATTCTCCCCGGGGAGATCAAACAGCCTTTTNAGCTCGTTCATTTTCTTCCCGGATTCTGCGGTCATAAACGCTTCAAACTTTTTGATATCGGCGTTGAATCCNCGCAGCAACGAGCGGCTGCTGTTGGGGAGAATGTTCACCAGCGTAATCGACGCACCTTCCGCCTTTGCAAGGTTGGCCGCGTGGCGAACCGCTTTGTCGCTCAATTCCATTTCAAATACATCAACAGGCATTAAAATCTTCTTATACATAAGCCTGACTCCTTATTCCTGTGAAAGGGGTATTCCCTGCTTCAAGAATGACAGTCGGAATATAAACAAACCCTAAACGCTTGCCTGCAGAAACTATCAACAAAGGAAAATAAATGTGGGCTTTGTAAATTGCTGTCGTGAACCGTCAGCACCCACCAATATTGAGAAAAAAGTGTGAGTTTGATCAAAAACAAAAAAATGAGATGCAGACAGGCGTATTTATAGTGCCCCGTGAACGGTGAAACCTGAAATAGCGCCGTAACGGATAAGTGAGAGAGGAGAAAATACCATGATGACATACGACCGTAACCGTAACGCAATTACCACCGGCAGCCGTGTAATGATCAATGGCACAGGACACACCGGCGTGATTAAAGCGATCCACAGCGAAGGGCTGGATGCCGCGCAGGTGCGTCGCAGCAAAACGGTAGAAGTGGAAGGTTGCGAAGGTAAGTTCGAACCGATTGAACTGATTCGCCTGGGTATGCACTGATTCATGCGACATCATGCCGCCGCACGCGGCGGCATGTGATGACTTAGCCGTTCGCCGCGTACTCTGCGACCGTGGCTTTTGCACCTTTTTGCACTAACGTCTGGTAAGCACGCATTACCGCATCCACAAAGACGGTTTCATGCGGGAGTTCTTTGCCAAAAATGGCCTCAATGCCCAGCAGCGCCTTCACCCGGTCTTCGCCCTCAGCACTTCCCTTCACCGCCGCCTGAATGACCGCCTGCTGTGGGTCGCTCACGTCGATAGCGTTGCCCTGCTCATCGACACCACCGACATACCGCATCCAGCCTGCAATGCCTAATGCCAGCAGCGGGAAGCTTTTTTGATGCACCAGATGCCAGCGCACGGAATCGAGCATACGCTGCGGGAGCTTCTGGCTGCCGTCCATCGCGATTTGCCAGGTACGGTGACGTAACGCCGGGTTGCTGTAGCGGGCAATCAACAGGTCAGCATAGTGGCCTAAATCAACGCCTTTCACTTTTAAGGTCGGCGCCTGCTCGTTCAGCATCAGCGCATGGGCGGCAGTACGGTAGTGCGCGTCTTCCATGCAGTCGTTGATATGCGGGTACCCCGCCAGATAGCCAAGATACGCGAGGAAAGAGTGACTGCCGTTAAGCATGCGCAGCTTCATCTCTTCAAACGGAATGACGTCTGAAACCAGCTCCGCCCCGGCCTTTTCCCACTGCGGACGGCCTGCAACAAAGTTGTCCTCAATCACCCACTGACGGAACGGTTCGCACGCCACGCCTGCCGGGTCACGAACGCCAGTCAGCTGTTCAATTTTATCCAGCGTCTCCGGTGTAACCGCGGGAACAATACGATCCACCATGGTGGACGGGAAAGTGACGCTGGATTCAATCCAGTCTGCCAGCTCGCCGTCAACCGCGCGGGCATAAGCGCAGGTCACATTACGCATGACGTGACCGTTCTCCGGCATATTGTCACAGGACATGACGCTAAACGCGGGCAGCCCGGCAGCTTTGCGTCGCGCGAGTGCTTCCACCACCACACCCGGCGCAGATTTCGGCTGATGCGGATTTTGCAGGTCGGCGGCAATTAACGGGTGATCGAGCATCAGTTTCCCGGTCGCCGGCGAGTGGCAATATCCCTTTTCAGTAATGGTGAGCGAGACAATCGCCACCTGCGGCTCACACAGTGCGGCCAGCACGCGTTCCAGCCCGTCAACCTGTGCATGCAGTGCGTTCCTGACCACGCCCACCACCCGCGATGTCCACGCATCGGCAGACATTTCCGCCACGGTGTAGAGATGATCCTGTGCGTTCAGATCGGCAATCTGCTGTTCACCGCCAATCAGGTTTACCTCACAATAACCCCAGTCGCTGTTGTGTTCCGCGGCGAGAATGTCGGCGTACACCGCCTGGTGCGCACGGTGAAATGCGCCAAACCCTAAATGAACAATGCGTGCCTTGAGGCGTTCGCGATCGTACTGAGGAAGCGTCGCTTTCGCCTGTAATAACCGGTTTTCCATGATTAAGACTCGTTAAGTTATGTACGCTGGGATTCGCTGCCGCTCTATATGAGCAGCAGCGCCTGCTGACTACACCAACTAGAATGGCAGTCGGGGTAAAAAAGAACTGCCATTAACCATACTGATCCTGCAGTTTGAGATTTTGATTTATATTAACTTTTACGCATGTGGTGTGACATGAACATAAAGTTGTGTGACAGGTCACTAAAGATATAAACCATTACCGCCGCGATGAAACCGCCCCATAGCCAACGGAATCACGTGCCGGCCCCTCCGCCGCATCTTCCGCCACGCTCAAATCACGATCGCAGACCTCTGGCATGCAGATGGCGGCGATCAGCCCAATCACGGAGTAGGCGATCATCATGGCGACAATTGGCCACCAGGAACCGGTCATATTGCAGAAGATCCCGGCGAGCACTGGCCCAAAGCCTACCGCCACCAGCCCGCCCGCCTCTTTTGAGATAGCCATCCGNGTAAAGCGGTTACGCGAGCCAAACATCTCCGCCATCGTGATNTTTTCCAGGGCAAACAGTCCCAGTACGGCGAAATTATGGATAACGATGATGGAAAGCATGATCACNCCCGGCGCATAGCTCTTATCAACGATNATCGACAGCATCGGGTACGCCAGAATAATGGCGGAGATATTGAGCAGNATGTACGGCAGACGACGCCCNACTTTATCGGAGAGCCAGCCCAACAGCGGGATAGAGATAAACCCGAGAATTGAGCTTATCATCAGCGCATCGGTGGGGATCGCTTTATCGAACAGCAGCGTCTGAACCAGATACCCGGCAAGAAACGTCTGGATCAGTCCCGAATTCCCCGCCTGACCAAAACGCAGCCCGGTTGCCAGCCAGAAGGACTTACTCTTCACCATCGCTGCAAATGATAAATCGTGTTTTGTCACCGGTGCGGTTGTCTCAGCCTCGTTCACTTTTTCAAATACCGGGCTCTCCTTGAGGTTCATTCGCAGCCAGATGGCGAAGATCATTACCACCACGCTTGCAAGAAACGGTACACGCCAGCCCCAGGCAACCAACTGTTCGCGGTCGAGGGCGAAGAACATAATTGCCCAGATAGCCGTTGCACTTAGCGTCCCGCAGTTGGTGCCCATCGCCACCAGCGAGGAGATAATGCCGCGTTTCCCTTTAGGGGCGTACTCCGCCAGCATGGTTCCGGCGCCGGAGATTTCAGCCCCTGCTCCCAGCCCCTGGATGATACGCAGCGTCACTAACAGGACGGGCGCGAAAATCCCAATCTGCGCGTAGGTCGGCAAGACCCCGATCAGGGTCGTGCAGATCCCCATCATAGTAATGGTGATAAACAGCACCTTTTTACGGCCAATGCTGTCGCCCATTCGCCCGAAGATAAAGGCGCCGACAATGCGCGCGATATAGCCTGCACCGTACGTCCCCATCGCCAGAATCAGCGCCATTGCGGCCGATTGTTCCGGGAAGAAGATCTCATGGAATACCAGGGCGGCCCCCAGCGAATAGAGCTGGAAATCCATAAACTCCAGTGCGGTACCCAGCCAGCCGGAAACGGCGGCTTTCACCAGATCTGAAGTCGTTCTTTGTGGTTGTGTTTGCGTCATAATGGCTATCTCTGCAAGGTAAGATGCGTACCACTCAGAGCCTGTCTGCGCAGGCTCTTAACCGCGTGAATTATTATTGCCCGAACGTGAGTAAGACTTTGCAGCACTGCCGCTGATCTTTTTCAAACCGTTCGATGGCGTCTGTTACGTGGTGATAGTCAAAAGTGTGGGTGATCAGTTTGTCCGGGTCGATCAACCCCTTTTCCAGCCAGTCGATGACGACGGGGAATTTGTTGGCATTCAGCCGTGATGAGAATATCGCCAGCTCTTTTCCGGTGATCCCCTGCTGAACAATCTGGCTTGGGTCGCTGGAAAACCCCATCAGCACAATGCGTGCCGCCGGAGAGGCAATGGTGATGGCTTCCTGTAAAATTGTCGGATGACAGGCTGCGTCAATAATAAGCGTCGGTTTGATCCCTTTTTCTTCCAGCGCCGCCTGTAACGACAGCTCCGCGTTGTTGAACACCCAGTCCGCGCCGCTGCGTTGCGCCATCGCCAGCCGTTCATTGATCCGATCGACAACGATAACCTGCTTCACCTTATAGACACCTTTCAGCGCCTGGAGGGTGACAAGCCCCATGGGGCCTGCGCCGTAGATCAGGGCGATATCCTGCCCGGTGGGTTGTGCGTGGCCCGTCACGTTAGCGGCAATCGTGAACGGCTCGATCATTACCGCGTGTTTATCAGGAATAGCATCCGGAACAACCCAGGCATTTTTTGCCGGTACGACGGCATACTCACTAAAGCCTCCGTCGCGATGAACGCCCAGCACCACCAGAGAGGTACAGACATTGGGTTTGCCCACGGAGCACGGATAGCAGTGTCCGCAGCTGATCACCGGGTCAACCGAGACGCGCTCGCCCACGCGGGCCGGGTCAACACCCTCACCAACGGCATCAATCTCACCAAAAAATTCATGGCCAATCACGCGCGGGTATCGGGCAAACGGATTATGCCCGCGGTAAATATGGCTGTCTGAACCGCAAATACCGGCCAGTTTGACGTTGACGCGCACTTCACCTGCCGCGGGTTCCGGGAGTGGACGATCTTCAATCACCAGTGCATTGGGTTGTTGAATCACTACGCTTTTCATCGTTCGCTCCTCGTTTACCAGTTCCACAACGTGCCATCTTCGAGACGGGCAACCGGAAGATAGGCAGGATCGTACGGGTATTTCGCCGCCAGTTTTTCGTCAAATTCAATACCCAGCCCGGGTTTGTCGCCCGGATGCATATAGCCATTATCAAAGCGCCAGCTGTGCGGGAAGACCTCCAGCATCTGTTCGGAGTAACCCATATATTCCTGTACACCAAAGTTTGGCACCCACAGGTCAAAATGCAGCGCGGCGGCGTGGCAAACAGGCGACAGATCCGACGGTCCATGTGAGCCGGTACGCACCTGATAAAGCGAGGCGAAGTCCGCGATGCGCCGCATGCCGGTGATGCCGCCCGCGTGGGTAATGGTGGTGCGGATATAGTCGATAAGCTGCTCTTCAATAAGCTGCTTGCAGTCCCAGATGCTGTTAAACACTTCTCCAACCGCAATCGGCGTGACCGTGTGCTGACGGATCAGACGGAAGCAGGCCTGGTTTTCCGCTGGCGTAGGATCTTCCATCCAGAACATACGGAATGCTTCAATGCTCTTACCGAATCGCGCCGCCTCAATCGGGGTCAAACGGTGGTGCATGTCGTGCAAAAGATGCTCATTAAAGCCAAACTTACTGCGCACCGCATCGAACAGCTTCGGTGTGAAATCGAGGTATTTTTCAGTGGACCAGAGCTGCTCTTCCGGCCAGTCACCTTTAGTGGCGGGCTCGTAGGCCAGCCCTTTTCCTTTCGACATGCCATAGGTGGTTTTCATACCCGGCACGCCGCACTGAACGCGGATCGCCTTAAAGCCCATCTCTTTATGCCGGGCGTAATCTTCCAGCACGTCATCAATGGAGTGTCCGGTGGTATGACAATAGACCATCACCCCTTCCCGGGATGCGCCGCCCAGCAGCTGGTAGAGCGGCATATTGGCCGCTTTGGCTTTGATATCCCACAGTGCCATATCCACGGCGGAAATGGCCGACATGGTGACCGGACCACGACGCCAGTAGGCGCCTTTATAGAAGAACTGCCAGATATCCTCAATGCGGTGCGCATCACGGCCGATCAACTGCGGGCAAAGGTGATCTTTCAGATAAGAGGCCACCGAAAGTTCACGTCCGTTGAGGGTGGCATCACCCAGGCCGACGATGCCCTCGTCGGTGGTAATCTTAAGGGTGACAAAGTTACGCCCCGGGCAGGTAACAAAGACTTCAGCCCCGACAATCTTCATAATCCATTTCCTTACATCGCTCATTGTGATGCTGGAAACTTACTCTTCTGCACTACTACCATACAAGTATAATGATCATAAAATCAGCGAACGGTCACAAAAAAAATCGGGCGCTCAGGCGCGCCCCCATCCGGCAACAATAATCAACATGCCGCACAGTGCAACCAGCGCCCCGGCCCAGTCATACGCGCTGAGCTTCACACCATCCACCACGCGTAACCACAGCAGCGCGGTACAGACATAAACCCCGCCATAAGCGGCGTAGACGCGCCCGCTGGCCGCCGGGTGCAGCGTCAACAGCCAGACAAACAGGGCCAGCGCAATGCCCGCCGGGATCAGCAGGAATACGGTTGCCCCCTTCTTCAGCCAGAGCCACGGAAGGAAGCAGCCGATGATTTCACACAGCGCGGTGGCAAAAAAAAGCAGAGTGGTTTTGAGCATATTTACAGTCATGTGATGATTTATTTAGACATCATACCTGATGATATCGTTTACTTTTCCATACCCGTGTCGCGGGTATGCCGTTATTTCTCTTTGGTGTAGAATCTGAACGGGATAACTTAATTATCTGCGCCCATTTAAAAGGAAACGCTATGACTACATTAAGCAAACGCCTTTGTCTGACAGCCCTGCTGGCGCTGTCATCGTTCGCCTTTGCCGCCTCTGCCACCGCCGAAACCAGCAAACTCATTATTGAGTCTGGCGACAGCGCGCAAAGCCGTCAGAACGCCGCCATGGACAAAGAACAATGGAATGACACCCGTAGCCTTCGTCAGAAGGTGAACAAACGTGTTGAAAAAGAGTGGGACAAAGAAGATGTCGCTTTCGACGCGCGCGATAAGTGTCAGCAAAGTGCCAACGTTAACGCCTACTGGGAGCCAAATACCCTGCGCTGCCTGGATCGTCGAACTGGCCGCACGGTCGCGCCATAATGTCAGTACAGTGTGACGTTAAGCTCCGCCCTCTGGAGCGTGAAGACCTGCGCTTCGTCCACCAGCTCGACAATAACGCCAGCGTGATGCGCTACTGGTTCGAAGAGCCTTACGAGGCGTTTGTTGAGCTGTCGGATCTCTACGACAAGCACATTCACGATCAGAGCGAACGCCGTTTTGTCGTGGAGTGTGAAGGTGAAAAAGCCGGTCTGGTGGAACTGGTTGAGATCAACCACGTTCATCGTCGGGCAGAATTCCAGATTATCATTTCACCTGAGCATCAGGGGAAAGGTCTTGCCACGCGGGCGGCGAAGCTGGCGATGGATTACGGATTCAACGTCCTGAATCTCTACAAGCTTTATCTCATCGTGGATAAAGAGAACGAGAAAGCAATCCATATCTACCGCAAGCTGGGCTTTATGGTGGAAGGCGAACTGGTTCACGAGTTCTTTATCAACGGTGAATACCGCAACACCATTCGCATGTGCATCTTCCAGCATCAGCACCTGGCCGGACACAAACCGTCAGGCGCCAGCCTGCTGAAACCCACCGCGCAGTAACCTGCGCGGCTTTTTCTCAGTAGTATTCAATACTGTTCTTAATGGTGTACTTGCGCTCAACGGCGGGCTTCACGCTGTTGTCGGTGATCGTCAGATCGCAACTCACCGGATTATTGTGTCGATCGTAATCACAGCTCTGATTGACGTTGCCCAGCGGCTTGTCATTCAGCATGCTCACGGCGGAGTAATCCATTCTTTTGCGAAGATCTTTAGACGGCGTCGACTGGACGGATAAATGCTGGTCCCCGGAGACGGTGGTTTTCCCCAGCGGATAGCCATCCGCATCATAGCGGTACTTCACTTCCATCTCTTTGCCGTGCGCCGCCACCACAAACCCGTTATCGTCGGTATCCCACGTTACGCCCGCCGACGGCAATTCGGCCAGCTGGCATTTCCCCTGCAGTTTCACTTTTCGCTGCTGGGTTTCCGCATCAAGGTAGTAATTAGCATCCAGTACCAGCGCCACGCCGGTATTGGCCTCGAGGTCGTGCAGTTCGAGGGTATCGAAACACCCTTCCGTCGACATCGTACCGGTTACCCGTTTGGAGACTTCACCTTTGTCGTTGAACAGTGTCTGGGTAAAGTCTTTTACCGGGCCGCGCAGAGGGTCAAAATCAAATTCATTGGAGAAGCTCGCCATCTCGGGCGTAAACGACAGCGGCGCGGAAGGGTTGTCGCACCCCACCAGTGTTGCTGCCAGTAGCGTTATCGCTGCGTAGTTCTTCACATCATTTACCGAATCAGGGAGAGTATTCCCGATCATATTAGCAAATACCGTTGTTCACACGATAGCAAAATGTCAGGCGAAAAGAGACGTACAATCAATGCATTAATCTCTCTTACCCTCTGCAAAACCTCGCCAGAACGAGAAGGCGCTGTGCCCGCTGTTGAACAGGAAACACACCTGCTTTGAGCACATGACGGATATTCTGTGACATATTAACAACATGAAAACGCCGGCAGATTGCGCCATCTAACTTTTTTCTTTGATATATTAAATGTTTAACATCCCCTTTCTTCCTCTATAAGGATGCGCTACCCTCACAAATGCGTTCGCGTCCAAAACCGCCTGGAATCTCTATGCTTTCTTTATTCATGAAAAAACGTAGGCAAAACGCTGATTTTTGATTGCTCA
>Ga0065704_10000376_pt1 | contig 38995 bp, 35 predicted proteins | sample SwiRhicommuniRL2_FD_59091 | JGI IMG/M metagenome (GOLD analysis project Ga0065704, IMG submission 59091) | Switchgrass rhizosphere bacterial communities from Rose Lake, Michigan, USA - RL2 v2 (version 2) | ecosystem: Host-associated > Plants > Roots > Rhizosphere > Soil | place: East Lansing, MI | reverse complement strand
GGCGGTGTGGCGGGCCAGCAGCGGGATGCGGTCGCCAGGACGGATCGCGATGGCGCCTTCGAAACCCGGGGCTGGCCCATCGTTGCCGCTGTTTGCGGCGCCGTTTACCGTTTCTGCCGAACGATAGGTGGCATCCAGCAAGGTATAGCTGGCCGAGAAAGTGAACGCCTTCACCCGCGCGTCGCCGGCCAGTTCGACACCCTGCCGCAGCGTCTTGCCGAAATTGCGGAAAAAGCCATAGCCTGACGTGTCATTGGCCACGAACAGGATATCGTCGCTGCTGGCAGTGCGAAAGAGGCTGGCGTGCACATGGCCCCAGCCATTGCCCGTATCGACCCGCAGTTCCACCGTGCGCGCCACCACCTCGCGCAGGGGCGGATCGCCCGCCAGTGCATTGGGCAGGCGGCAGGGGCTGGCAGGATCGGAGCAGCCCAGTTCGACGGCCGAGGGCGCCCGGCTCGCCTGGCTCCACGACAGCGAGAGCGCTGTGCGTCGGTTGGCCCGCGCCATCAGGGTGGCAGCGGGATTGAGCCGACGATAGACGGGATCACTGCTGAGCGAACCGGTGCCGCCACCTGGCGTGATGCCGTCGCGATTGTGGATCGCCACATGGTCGTATCGCGCGGCCAGATCGAGGCTGAGCCCCTTGCCCAGCGCCATGTGATCGAGCAGGTAGGCCGAAAGCGCAGAGGTTCTTGCGCGCAAGTCAACCCGTGCGTCGAACGCGTCTTGCGAGGCTTGCGTGCCATCGGCAAATGCGCCCGGTCCATCGACGGGCCTGATGGTGCGATCGGGCAGGATATAGCCGAACTGGGTGCCTTGCATGAAATGGGCGCTGCTGCCGATATAGGCGCCACCCAGCGTGATATCGTGGTGCAGCGGCCCGGTAGACAGGCCCATGGCGGCTTCCAACGTCAGCCCCCATTCGCTTTGCCGCGTGAGCGATCGGTTAATCAGCCCGTCACAGGTTTCGTTCGGCTCGGTATTGCGCAAGACGGCCGCGATGCAGCGCCATTTGGGAAACGGGGTATTGGCCTGGGATTCGTCACCGACGGGAACGTCTTCATACCCCGCCGCAGCCAGTGCCGCCTGTTCGGCGCTGTCTGGCTGATAGAGACTTTGCCCCAGGGCGTCGTCGTTGACATCGCCGTTGTACGTCGCCGTGCGGATGTGCCGCCAGAATGCGTTGCCGCGCAGGCGCACGCCGCTCCCAAGCCGCGTCTCGCCATTGAGCACGATCATGCCCATGCGATTGCGCGTGTTGTCGGGCGCGGTGTAGATGCTGTGCCGATCGGCGGCCAGCAGGCGCATTTCCTGCAGGCCGTTGCCATTCAGGTCCGTGTCGGCAAAATGCCCGGCAAGCGAAAACGACGAGGCGGCGTCCGACCAGCCCAGTTTGGCGAAGCCGCGCGTGGCGCGCGAGCGTGACACATCGCGCCATCCGCTTTCACGGAAATGATCGGCCGTCACGAACCAATCCAGGCCGCCACGGGTGATCCCTCCGGCCTCTACGCTGCCGGTCAGGCGCCCGAACGCTCCGCCGGCGATTTCGGCAGTAACGCCCGGATCGCTCTTGCCGCTTTTGGTGCGCAGGACCAGCGCGCCGCCAAGCGCATTGCGGCCAAACTGCGGCGCGGCACCCGAGACCAGGTCGACATCGGCCAAGGCGCCGGTGGGGATCAAGTCCCAGTTCACCACATCGCCGAACGGCTGGTTGACCCGCACGCCATCGAGAAAGATCGACAGCCCCTGTGCCGTGCCGAGCAAAGGCGATGCCGTGAGGCCGCGATAGTTGACATCGCCTTGCAGCGGGTTCCCCTGGATGTCATTGATCGTCACGCCCGGCGCCGTGCGCGCCAGCAGCTCCGCGACGGTCGCCGCGCGCGTTGCCTGCAGGGTCGTCGCATTGCCGACCTCGTCCGCTTCGCCGGCAAGGGGCGTGGCGCGGACGATGATGTCTGGCGGGGCGGTTTCTTCCGCGCAAGCGGGCATCACCAGGCCGATCGCCGAGATGCTCGCGTAACGCCAAACCTTCAAGCCCATCGCGCGCCTCTAAATGCGTTCTCCTTCCATGCTATAGCAGGCAAATATCGGAACTGCCCCTCTGATCGCGCATGTTATCCCAAAGGATGACTAGGGCCTGTGCCGGCGTTATGGGCGCAGGCATGACGCAGCCGCCCGCTACCGACAGCCAGTCCGCCACCCCCTACAAAACGCTGGGGGGTGAGGATTTCGTCCGCACGTTCTGCGCCCGGTTCTACGAACTGATGGATAGCCTGCCCGGCGCTGCGGCTTGCCGCGCCGTGCACCCCGCGTCGCTCGACCGCGCGCGGCAGCGGCTTTACGAATACCTGACCGGCTGGCTGGGCGGGCCGCCACTCTATACCAGCCAATATGGTCATCCCCGCTTGCGCATGCGCCACATGGTCGCGCCGATCGGCGAAGCCGAAATCACCGGGTGGTTGCTGTGTTTTCACCAAGCATGGGAAGAACTTGCCCCACCAACAGAACACTCTGCCGCTATCGTGCAAAGGGTCGAAGCGCTGGCCTGGCACATGGCCAATAAAGCGCCGGAAAACCGGCCTGGTGAAAATGCAAGAGAATCTTGAAAACACTCGCCAAACCAAGTGTGCAGTGCAATAACTGTATCTTGCATCCGTTCAGCAAAGATTCGTCAAGGCAATGTTTTAACGGCATTTTTGACGACCGGGAGTGTCATCATGGACCATTCACCCAAAATCTGGAGTGCGCTGCTTTGCAGCATAGGCCGTCACGAACCCAATCGCGCCAAGCGGTTCTATGACGCGGGAACCGAATATGCGCCTTGCAAGAATTGCGGGCGCCCGCTGCGCCACTGGGGCCACCGCGACTGGCGGCCGTGACCGGTCCACACGCGCCTCAATCGGTTACCAGGCGATAGCCCACTCCCGGCTCGTTGCGGATCACACTGTGCTCCACCTCGCCGTTTTCCAGTTTGCGTCGCACTCCCCGCACGGCGACGCGCAAATATTCCACATCGGTCTCGTGCCCTGCCCCCCACACCGCACGTAGCAGCGCGGCGTGGGAGACCACCCGCCCTGGATGGCGGCACAGTTGTGCCAGAAACGCGTATTCCTTGGGTGCCAGATGCACTTCGACGCCATCGCGCATCACGCGGCGCGCGGAGAGGTCCACCGTGATGGGGCCGATCTTGACCACCGGTTCCTCCGCCATGCGGCTCAACCTGCTGCGCAAGGCCACGCGAATCCGGGCGTGAACCTCCTCGGTATCGAAGGGCTTGGTGACATAGTCGTCCGCGCCCAGGTCGAGTGCCGAGACTTTCTCGTCCGTCGCGTCGCGAGCCGAAACGACAAGCAGCGCAGCGCCGGTGGCCTTGATCAACGGGATCAGTTCCAGCCCATCGCGATCGGGCAAGCCCAAGTCCAGCAGCACGAGATCGGGCTTGTCGATCGCCAGCGCGGACAATGCGGCGCGGGCATCGCCGGCTTCGATCACCTCGTGCCCGGCGCGGCTCAGGCTGCCACGCAGCAGGCGACGGATGGCGGGTTCATCGTCCACGACGAGTACGCGGGTGGCAAGCGCGTTCATTCGCCCCCGATCTTTCGCAACAGCGTTTCATCGAAATGCAGTGTGAAGCAAGCGCCCGTGCGATCGCTGCGGTTGGCGGCACTGGCCTCAATCCCCATGGCCCGCGCAAAGCCCTTGACGATGGCAAGACCCAGGCCCGTACCGCCCTTGCGATCAGAGCCTTCCACTCTTGTGAAAACTTCAAATACGCGAATTTCCATTCCGGGCGGCAGGCCGGGGCCCTCGTCCATGACGACAAGATCGAGCCCATCGGGGCGGCGGCGCGCCATGATGGTGATCGCTCCTTGCGCTCCCCCATGCCGTACCGCGTTCTCGATCAGGTTGATCAGGCAGTGGTGAAAGAGGCGCGGATCGACCGTCACCAGCGGGAGATCGGGCGCGATTTCCATCGCCACGTTTCGCCCGGCCAATGTCCGGCGCAGATCGTGAACCGCACTGGCCACCGCCTCGGCCAAGTCCACCGCTTCGGGCCGCAAGGCAATCGCTCCCGCCTCGATCCGCACCATGTCGAGCAGGTTGGCGATGAACCGTTGCAGGCGATCCGCCTCTGCCCGCGCGGTGGCCAGGATCGGTGCCTGCTCGGCATTGGCTGGCGTCAGTTCGCGCAAGGTGCCGACGACGGCGGTCAGCGGGGTGCGCAGATCGTGGCTGATCGAAGACAGCAGCGCGGCGCGCAGCCGGTCGCGTTCTTCCAGTTGGCGCACGCCGGCCATGTCGTGTTCCAGGCGAATGCGTTCGAGCGCAAGGCCCGCCTGGTCGACCAGGCTGCCAAGCAAGGGCAGACGGTCGCTGCGCACCGGCGCGGCGGCATCGCCCCGGGCGAGGCCAAGCACCGCAAGCGGCGCCCCTCCGGCAGCGAGCGGGGTGAACAGCCATTCCGAGGCTGTCAGCGTGCCCGATCCGCGCCCGGCGGGCTGCCCGCGATCGAAGGCCCAGCGGGCCGCTGCCATGTCGAGCACCTCGAGGCGGTTTTCCGGCGGATAGGCCGCCGCGACATCGAGCACGCCATCCACCGGCAGCAGCAGCACGGCATGGGCATCGAGCAGCCGCGCCGCCTCTGCACAGAGCACGCGGCCCAGTTCCTCTGCCGAGGTGACGCCGGTGAGCATCCGGGCAAATCCCGCCAGCGCGGCACTGGTGCGCGCGCTGGCCCCTGCCAGCAGGGCCTGCTGCCGCAATCGCGCGGCAAGCTGGCTGCTGACCGCTGCAACGGCGACGAGCACCAGGACCGTGATGATATTCTGTGGATCGGAGATCGTGAACGTGCCCGTGGGCGGGATGAAGAAGAAGTTGTAGGCGAGCGATGCCGCAAGGCCGGTCAGCACGCCGGAGGCAAGCCCATAGCGCGTGGCGGCCAGCATCACCGGCAGGAAGTAGAGCAGCGCCACGTTGGTGATCGGCGCTGCCGCGAACAGCAGGCGGCCAAGCGCGGTGACCAAGGCTGTTGCGCCCAGCCCCGGCACCAACCCGCTTACCACCCGCCGCCAGTCCGCCTGGGGTAGACGCACGCTGCCGGCCACGGGGCGATGCGCCACCGGAACCTGCTGCAGCGCAAGATCGGGCAATCTGCGGGCCAGGACGTCAACCGTCAGCCGACGCTGCCACGCGAACCGGCGCGGGCGCGGCGCGCCGACCACCAGCAGCGTGGCGCGGGTATCGGCTGCCGCCTGCGCCAGGCCTTCGACCACTCCGGCAGCGGGCGTGGCCAGTATTTGCCCGCCCAATTGCGTTGCCAGGTGCATCGCTTCGGCCAGCCGTGCATTGGCCTGCGTGCCGCGTTCCCCCGCCGTTTCGATATGCACGGCCGTCCAGGGTGCGCGCAAGGCATCGGCAATCCGCCGACCGGCACGCACCACGTCGCTGGCGGCATCATGGCTGCCCACGGCCACCAGCACGCGATCGGCCGTGGCCCAGGTTCCGGCCAGCGCCTGCGCGCGCACGTCATCGAGCATCTGCGCGTCGACGGCCTGTGCCGCGCGGCGCAGCACCAGTTCGCGCAGGGCAGACAAGTTCGACCTGGAAAAGAAGTGGTGCAGCGCACGGGCCGCTTCCTGCGGGACATAGACCTGTCCGGCGCGAAGACGCTCGATGAGTTCGTCGGGCGGCGTATCGACAACCTCGATCTCGGCCCGGTCCAGCAGCCTGTCGGGCACCGTTTCGCGCACCCGGACATGGGTGAACGAGGCAACGACATCGTTGAGGCTTTCCAGGTGCTGGATATTGAGCGTGGACCAGACATCGATCCCCGCTCCCAGGATTTCCTCCACGTCTTGCCAGCGCTTGTCGTGCCGGCAGCCAGGCGCATTGGCATGGGCCAGTTCATCCACCAGCACGAGCGCCGGCTTGCGCTCGAGAATGGCATCGAGGTCCATTTCCAGCAGCGTATGGCCGCGATGGGCCACCTCCATGCGCGGCAGGACGGACAGGGGGCGCAGGCGCGCCTCGGTTTCCCGGCGGCCGTGGGTTTCGGCGATCCCCACTACTACATCCACCCCGGCGCGGACCTGGCCCAGCGCATCGTCGAGCATTTCGCAGGTCTTGCCAACGCCCGGCGCCGCCCCAAGGAAAACCTTGAGGCGGCCGGTATTCTCCTGCTCTGCCAGACGTAGCAGGGCATCGGGATCGGGGCGGGTGGGCGTCATCCGCGCTCTTGTGCGCGCACCGGTGCGGCTTCGTCCAGAGCCCGATTGAGCCGCAATACGTTCACGTGCGGTTCGCCCAGCAGGCCAAGCAACGGTTGCTCCACCTGGGAGGCGACCAGAGCCCGCACCTTTTCCGGCACGATACCGCGAGCCGCGGCCACCCGGTCCACCTGGAAAAGAGCCGCCTCGGGGCTGATATGGGGATCCAGCCCCGAGGCGGAAGTGGTCACCAGGTCAGGCGGAACAGGGGTGCCTGGTGAAACCGGGGAAAGATCTTTCTCGGCCGCTGCCACGCGATCGTGCAGCGCCTTGGCCGACGGAGCGAGATTGCTGCCCGACGAAGCAGAGGCATCGTACCCGCTGCCCGCGGCCGAAGGGCGCCCATGAAAATAGCGCGGGCTGGCAAAGGACTGACCGATCAGGTCCGACCCGATGACCTGGCCATGATCGATCACCAGGCTGCCATTGGCAGCCCAGGGAAATGCCACCTGGGCCACGCCGGTGATCGCGGCGGGATAGGCAAGGCCGACGAGGCCGGCGAACAGGCCTGTCATCACCAGCGAGGGACGCAGCGCTGCAACGAATTGATTGCTCATGACGGTGGTTCCTTCAGGCGAGGTGGAGCGCGGCGACAACCATGTCGATGGCCTTGATCCCGGCGAACGGGGCCATCAGGCCGCCAACGCCGAACACCGCAAGGTTGCGTGCGAGCAGCGCCCCTGCCCCGACCGGGCGATAGCGCACACCCTTGAGCGCCAGCGGAACCAATGCCGGAATGATCAGCGCGTTGAACATGATCGCCGACAGGATCGCGCTTTGCGGGGTGGCGAGGTGCATGACGTTGAGCACCGAAAGCTGCGGATAGAGCACCAGGAACATCGCCGGAATGATGGCGAAGTACTTGGCCACATCGTTCGCCACCGAAAACGTGGTGAGCGCGCCGCGCGTCATCAGCAGCTGCTTGCCCAGCCCGACGATCTCGATCAGCTTGGTCGGGTCGCTGTCGAGATCCACCATGTTGCCCGCCTCGCGCGCGGCCTGGGTTCCGGTGTTCATCGCCACGCCCACGTCGGCCTGGGCGAGTGCGGGCGCGTCGTTGGTGCCATCCCCGCACATGGCCACCAGCCGGCCGCCTTCCTGTTCGCGGCGGATCAGGGCAAGTTTGTCCTCGGGCGTCGCCTCGGCCAGGAAATCGTCTACCCCGGATTCGGCCGCGATGGCGGCGGCGGTCAGCGGGTTGTCGCCGGTGATCATCACTGTGCGGATGCCCATCTGGCGCAGTTCGGCAAAGCGCTCGCGAATGCCCGCCTTGATCACGTCTTTCAGCGCAACGATGCCCAGAAGCGTGCCGTTTTCGGCCACGGCCAGCGGCGTCTGCCCCTGGCGCGCAACGTCTTCGGCGATGCGGCGCAATTCAACCGCGTTTTCGCTGCGGGCAGCGTCGGGCGCGCTGCGCAGGATGGCATCAACCGCGCCCTTGGTCACGACGTGGCCGGCATTGTCGAGCCCCGAGATGCGGGTTTGCGCCGTGAAGGGAATGACTTGCGCCCCCTGGGGCAGTTCGGGGGCGTCGAGCCCATGCGCTTCCTGGGCCAGGCGCACGATCGAGCGACCTTCGGGTGTTTCGTCGGCAAGGCTGGCGGTGAGCGCCGCGCGGGCGAGCGTTGCCGGAGCAATGCCGGCGAGCGGCAGAAACTGGCTCGCCTGGCGATCGCCCACGGTGATCGTGCCGGTCTTGTCGAGCAGCAGCACGTCGATGTCCCCCGCCGCTTCCACCGCGCGGCCGGACTTGGCGAGCACATTGAACTGCACCAGGCGGTCCATCCCGGCGATGCCGATGGCCGAAAGCAGCGCGGCAATGGTGGTGGGGATCAGCGTGATCAGCAGCGCGGCCAGCACGGCCACCGGGATCTGCCCACCGGCAAAGCGGGCAAAGGCAGGAATCGTGGCGACCGCGATCAGGAAGATGATCGTGAGGCCAACGAGCAGGATGGTGAGCGCAATTTCATTGGGCGTCTTCTGGCGCTGCGCGCCTTCGACAAGGGCGATCATGCGATCGAGGAAGCCCTGCCCCGGTTCCTGCGTGATGCGCACGGTGATCTCGTCGGAAAGCACGCGGGTGCCGGCCGTGACGGCAGAGCGATCGCCGCCCGCCTCGCGGATCACCGGCGCGCTTTCGCCGGTGATGGCCGCTTCGTTGACCGAGGCGACGCCCGCGATCACTTCGCCGTCGGCGGGGATCAATTCCCCGGCCGCGATCATGACGAGCGCGCCCTTTTGCAGCGTGGCTGCCGAAACCTGGCGACCATCCGGCAGGCGGGCAACCAGGTCTGACCGCGTGGCGCGCAGCGAAGCGGCCTGGGCGCGGCCGCGCCCTTCGGCAAGGCTTTCGGCAAAGGTGCCGAACAGCACCGTCAGCCACAGCCAGACGATCAGTTGCACCTGAAAGCCGAGCGAGAGGCCAGTGTTGCCGACGAACAGCAGCACGGTGAGCAGGAGCGCGACCACGGCCGTTACGAACAGCACCGGGTTGCGCACCAGCTGGGCGGGATGAAGCTTGCGCAGCGCACCGCCCAAGGCCGGCACCACAAGCTGGGCCGAGAACATCGAGGTTGGTTGAGAGGTTGATTGGGACACGTCAGGTATCCTCAGTAAAGCAGGCCGGCAGCGCCGGTGAGATGATCGGCCACCGGGCCAAGCGCGAGCGAAGGCAGGAACGTGAGGCCACCCACGATCAGGATCGTGGCGATCAGCAGGCCGATCCACAGGCCGCCCGTGGTGGGGAAGGAACCGGGGCCAGCAGGCGTGTGCTTGCGCGCGGCCAGGCTGCCGGCAATGGCCAGCACGGGCACGATGACCAGGAAACGCCCCAGCCACATCGCCGCGCCCAGCAGGCCATTGTAGAACGGCGTGCCGGCGGAAAGACCCGCGAAGGCAGACCCGTTGTTGGCCGTGGCCGACGTGAAGGCATAGAGGATTTCCGAAAAGCCGTGCGGCCCCTTGGCCAGCGGGCCGGCAAGGCCAGCAGGCAGGACCACGGCCACGGCCGTCATCCCCAGGATGCACAGCGGCAGGATGACGATGGCGAGCACCGCCAGCTTGACTTCGCGCGCCTCGATCTTCTTGCCTACGTATTCGGGTGTGCGGCCCACCATCAGGCCGGCGAGGAACACGGCGAGCACGGCAAACAGCAGAAAGCCATAAATCCCCGAACCCACGCCACCGATGACGATTTCTCCCAGCTGCATGTTGAACAGCGGGATCATGCCGCCCAGCGCGGTGAAGCTGTCATGCATGGCGTTGACCGCCCCGCACGATGCAGCCGTGGTCACGGTGGCAAACAGCGCGCTGGCCGCCGCGCCAAAGCGCACTTCCTTGCCTTCCATGTTGGCACCCATCGCGCCCAGTTGGTGCAGCATCGGGTTGCCCGTCGCCTCACGCCACCAGACGATCGAAGCACCCGCAACGAACAGCGCAAGCATGGCCCACAGGATTGCCCAGCCCTGGCGCGTGTTGCCCACGGCCTTGCCGAACGTGTAGGTAAGGCCCGCACCCAGCGCGAAGATCGACAGCATCTGGACGAAATCGACCAGCGCCGTGGGATTTTCGAACGGGTGTGCGGAGTTGGCGTTGTAGAACCCGCCACCATTGGTGCCGAGCATCTTGATCGCTTCCTGCGAGGCGACCGGGCCGACCACGATGGACTGCCGCGCGCCTTCCAGCGTGTGGGCATCGACCAGGCTGGCAAAGGTCTGCGGCACGCCGCTGGCGACCAGGAACAGCGCATAGACCACGCAGGCCGGCAACAGCACATAGAGCGTGACGCGGGTGAGATCGGCCCAGAAATTGCCGAGCTTGCCGGTTTGCGAGCGGGCGAAGCCGCGGAACAGGGCAAAGGCAACCGCAATGCCCGTTGCAGCAGACAGGAAATTGTGAATGGTCAGCCCAACCATCTGCGACAGGTTCGAGAGCACCACTTCGCCGGCATACCATTGCCAGTTGGTGTTGGTGGCGAACGAGATCGCCGTGTTCATCGCGCCATCAGGCGTCAGCCCGGCAAGGCCGCGCGGGTTCATGGGCAGAACGCCCTGCAACCGCAGCACGGCATAAGTGAAGATCACCGTGGCGAGCTGGAACACCAGCAGGTGCATCGCATACTGCCGCCAGGTTTGCTCCTGTTCGGGATCGACCCCGGCAAGGCGATAGAACCCACGTTCCACCGGCCCGAGCACAGGGTGCAACAGCGTGCGGCGGCCTTCGTAGACGGCAAAGAGCCAGAGGCCGAACGGCTTGGCCATCAGCGCAACAAGCACCGTGAAAACAAGGATCAGGCCAAAGCCCGACAGCAAGGCGGCAGAGTTCATTGCGGCCCCCCGATCAAAACCGCTCGGGCCGCAAAAGCACGGCCACGAGATAGACAAGCAGGCCTGCCGCGACGAGCGCGGCGAGCGTTTCGGATACGGTCATGAGATGTTCCCTCAGGCCTTGGCGCAGAGCGCAACGGCGGCGAGCGTGATACCGAAGAGGCCGGCCAGCACGGCAAGCCAGACAAGGTCGGTCATTGCCCACCTTCCTGACGCAACCTGGCTTTGCGGGAGACGGGCAGCCAGGCCCGCGGTGGCAGGGGCAGCAGGCGGAACAGGCCGCCGCCGCCCAGAGCAAGGCCCAGGCCGCTCCACAGCGCGGCCACCATCACCAGCGCTATCACCAGCGCCAGCGGGCCAGGATGCCCATGCTCGGCCAGTTCCACATGGCGAAGGCCATCGGCCAGGATCGGCACGGCAACCAGGGCGCCCAAGCCCGCCAGCCTCAGCGCCCAATCCTGCGCGCGCGGCCCCAAAGATCGATAGTCCATGATCAGCTCCATGGCTGTTGATGGACCCGATGTGCGCTTTCAGGCCGTTAAGTTTCCACGGCAGGATGTGGCGAGGGCATAAGGATTGCGTAAAGACCGCGATCGGCGATCAATCTTGGGGGCGCGCGGCATAGCGGCGCGCCAGCGTGGCGCAAACGAACAACTGCACCTGGTGGAACAGCATCAACGGGAGAACGATCAGGCTGACCGCGTGGCCGGCGAACAGGATGGTGGCCATGGGAATGCCGCTGGCCATGCTCTTTTTCGATCCGCAGAAAACGATCGTGATCTCGTCTTCCTTGGAAAAGCCCAGCCTGCGGCTGCCCCAGGTGGTCGCTGCAATGACCAGGGCCAGGATCACGCAATCGAGCACCAGCACCACGGCAAGGTCGCTCGGCGCCAGCCGTGTCCACACGCCGGCCACCATCCCGGCACTGAACGCGGCATAGACGACCAGCAGGATCGATCCGCGATCGACATAGCCAACCAGCTTGCGGTGCCGGGCGATCCAGTCGCCGACGAAAGGCCGCGCCAACTGGCCGGCGGCAAAGGGCAGAAGGATCTGCATGCCGATCGATTCCAGCGACTGCAGCGAAAAACCGCCGCTGGCTGACGTGGGCAGAACGAGCGCGGTCAATACCGGCGTCAGCACCACACCCACGAGATTGGACACCGACGCGCTGCACAAAGCGGCCGGCACGTTGCCCCGCGCAATGGAGGTAAAGGCGATCGAGGATTGCACGGTCGAGGGCAATACGCACAGGAACAGCAAGCCGATCGCGATGTCGGGCGCGACCAGCCCGCCAACGGCATGCACCACCGCAAGGCCGATCAACGGAAACAGGACAAACGTGCTGGCAAAGACAAGCGATTGAAGCCGCCAGTGCGACAGGCCCTGCCACACCGCCTGTGGCGACAACCGCGCGCCATACAGGAAAAAGAGCAGGGCGACAGCGGCCGCCACGGCCACATCGGCCACGGCCGTTCCACGCCCATGCGCCGGGAATAGGGCAGCGATCGCGATAGTGCCGAGCAGCAGCAACAGATAGGGATCGATCAAGTTGCGCAGCGTCCGCATGGGAATCCTTGGCTGTGAGTGGGTTCGCCCGAATTAGTCCGCATTGCGGCAATGCACAATATCGCGCCATGAACGGCTGGCGGCCTAGCCGCCGTCTTCGGGCTCAACAGCAGGCAGCCTATCGAGCGACCAAGGCGCGCGGGCCAGATGGCGGGCCAGGAAATCGATGAGCACGCGAACCCGCGCCGGGCGGTGCGTGCCGGGCGGCGTCACCAGGTGCAGCGCGATATCGGGTGGGCGCCATTGCGGCATCACTTCGACCAGGCGCCCGGCCGCCAGGTCCTGCCAGACCATGAAATCAGGCTGCAGCGCAATGCCTTGGCCAGCAAGCAGCGCGGGCGCCAGCGCATCGGCATTGTTGGCGCCAAGCCGGCCTTTGACCGTCACCACATAGTCCCCTTCCACCGCGTGATGGAACCGCCAGGATTCAGGGCTGTCGAGATTGGTATAGAGCAGCCCGGCATGGGCAGAAAGATCGCGCGGATGCCGTGGCGTGCCATGCGCTGCGAGATAGGCCGGCGCCGCCACCAGCGGCCGGCGAACCGCGCAAAGCCGCCGCGCACGCAGCGAGCTATCGTCCAGCCCGGCGATGCGCAGCACGACATCGTGGCCGCCGCCGACCACGTCCACCCGCGCATCGGACAGATCGAGATCGAGCGCAACGTGGGGATATTCTGCCAGGAATTGCGGCAGCAGCGGCGCCACGTGGCGCAGGCCAAAGCCCATCGGCACGGCCAGCCGCACCAGCCCGTGCGGCACATCGCCTTCGGCGCCGGCCTGCGCCTCTGCCGCTTCGCCATCGGCAAGGATGCGCCGGGCGCGATCAAGCACGCCGCGCCCGCTTTCTGTCAACGCCAGGCGGCGGCTGGTGCGATGAAGCAGGGGCACGCCCAGACGGCCTTCGAGCCGGGACACGGCCTTGGACACCGTGGGCTTGGACAGGCCCAGCGCGTCGGCAGCGGCGGCGAATGAGCCGCTGTCCACCACTTTGGCAAAGATGGCCCATGCTTCCAGATCAGGCAACGGCATCATGCAAATTCCTTCACCGATAGTTTTCCATCATTGCCATTTATTCGCAAGTCGAAATGCCTAGATTGGCCCCAACAGCTGAACGGCGCCGTCCGCCGCCAGCCACACGGAGATACGCCATGATCGAACTGCGCCCCTTTTCCAGCGTCGGCCGCGCCAACCACGGCTGGCTGGATGCCGCCCACCATTTCTCCTTCGCCGATTATTACGACCCCGCCCGGATGGCCTGGGGCAACCTGCGCGTGTGGAATGACGATACCATCGCCGCCAAGAGCGGCTTTCCGCCGCACCCGCACCGCGACATGGAAATCATCACCTACGTCCGCGAAGGGGCGATCACCCACCGCGACAGCCTGGGCAACGAAGGACGCACGGCTGCTGGCGACGTTCAGGTGATGAGTGCGGGCACCGGGATCACCCACGCCGAATACAACCTGGAAGACGAAGCCACCCGCCTGTTCCAGATCTGGATCATGCCCACCCGCCAGGGCGAAAAGCCCAGCTGGGGCGCACGCCAGTTTCCCAAGGGCGAGCGCGCGGGCGAACTGGTGGTTCTGGCCAGCGGTTATGCGCAGGACAAGGACGCCTTGCCGATCCGCACCGAAGCGCGGCTGGTGGCAGCGACGCTCCAGGCGGGGCAAAGCGTGGACTATGTGCTGGGCGCCGAGCGCAAGGGCTATCTGGTGGCGCCGACCGGCAAGATCACGGTCAACGGCGTGGAAGCCCAGGCCCGTGATGGCGTGGCAATCGCCGAGGTGGACACGATCACGATCACCGCGCTGGACGACAGCGAGATCGTGCTGGTCGACACGCTCTGATCGCTTGGTTCCCGCAAGGTGGCCGTGCCGGTGTGCGGCCACCTCCCCTGCTGCATATCCCGAGGTAAACGGCCATGCCTGCACCAACTGCCCCGCATCAACCACATGCCCATGCCACCAGCACGGGCGCCGGAACGTTTCAATCCCGGCTCGCGATCGGCGGGCGCGAGGGGCAGGACGATATTCTGGCGGACGAGCCGCTGGCACAGGGCGGCCTGGGCACGGGCCCCACACCCTATGATCTGCTGTGCGCCGCCCTGGCCACCTGCACGACGATGACCCTGCGCTTCCATGCCGGACGCAAGGGTTGGGACGTGGGAACGGTGGAAACACACGTGACGCATGCCCGCGTGCCCGGCCAGGTTCCGGCAGACCAGTTCACGCGCGTCATCACACTCGATCCATCGCTCGATCCTGCTGTCCGCACCGAATTGCTGGCCGTGGCCAACCGCTGCCCCGTGCACAAGACCCTGACCACAGGGGCCGGCGTGGCGACGACGCTCGCTGCTTGAACCCGGCATCGTTCACACATTCCAACAGGGGAATTGCCATGCTGCCCGCCACCTTTTCGCCCGTTCTTTCCCGCCAGGATTGGCTTGCCGCCCAGGTGGGCGCCCACGATGCAGACAGCATCGGCTGCCGCGCCCCGGCTGTGCCCAGCCACGAGAAGACCCGGCTGCAACGCTGGATGAGCCGCATATTCGGCGACAATGCACCCATGCCGCTCAGCGATCCCCGGCTGGAAGCAGTGCGTCGTTTTGCCTGCGCCACCCGCGCGGGCAAGATACCCGATGGTGCGTTGATCGGCGAACTGCGCCAGCGCGGGCTGGACGAAACCGGACTGGCCGCGATCGCTCGCTTCGCCGCCTGAAGTCGCGTGAATATTTTTCATCGTTAGCGTGAAAAGGTCGCGTTTGGCAGGCCACCGCCTTTTCGCCATGGTTGCCACGACCAGCCATTTTGTGGAGCTTGGTTGCGGCATTTGGCAAAGGCTTTCCCATGCGACTAGACCTGTCGCCCTATCTTTCGCAAAAATTCCTCATGCCAATGGAAACAGAGCGGCACAGTGCCTGTTGGATGGCTTGGCCGGTTCGGGCCGAACTGTGGGGCGATCGCCTGGCCGGCGCCCAAGCCGATTTCGCCACCGTCGCCAGCACCATCGCCCGTTTCGAACGGGTCTTCATGGTCTGCCGCCAGGACGATATCGCGCAGGTGCGCGAGCTGTGTGGCGACCTGGTAAACCCGATCGTGGCGCCAATCGACGATAGCTGGATGCGCGATTCCGGGCCCACCTTCGTTCAAGGCAGCAAAGGCGGGTTGGCAGTCGTCAACTGGGCATTCAATGCCTGGGGGCAGAAGTACCATCCCTATGCCGCCGATGCCGCGCTCAAGCAGCGCATTGCCGAATACCTTGGATTGCCGCTGGTCACATGCCCGTTGACGGCCGAAGGCGGTGCGATCCTGTCCGATGGCCAAGGCACGGTGATCACGACGGAAAGCTGCCTGCTCCACGCCAATCGCAACCTGGGCTTTACCCGCGCGCAAGTGGAAGCGGAACTGCAGGCGGCCCTTGGCGCGGCAAAGATCGTCTGGTTGCCCGGCGATGCCGGCGAGGTGGAAACCGATGGCCATGTCGATTGCCTGGCCGCGATCGTGCGACCCGGTGTGGTCATGATGGAAGATCCTGCCACGGCGGCGCCATCGCGCGCGAGCACGCTGGCAGCCAATCGTGCCGCCTTGCTGGCGCAGCGCGATGCCAAGGGACGCGCCTTCACGATCCTGGACATTCCCGCCGCACCCACGATCGATGCGAACGACGCGCGCCACCAACCCTCGTACGTCAATTTCTACATCGCCAATGACGCGGTAATCATGCCCGGCCATGGGGTGCCGCAGGACGCAGCCGCCCGCGCCGCCGTGGCCGCTGCCTTTCCCGACCGGGAAGTGGTTCAGTTGGTGTTGCCCACCCTGCCGTATGGCGGCGGATCGATCCACTGCATCACCCAGCACCAGCCCGCCCCGCAGTTCCTGCCCATCGGAGCCCCGCCATGCGCCCTGTGACCGTTGCCGCTACCCAATTTGCCTGCACCTGGGACCTTGCCGGCAATCTTGATCGCGCCGAATCCCTGGTTCGTCAGGCCGCTGCCGAAGGCGCGCAGGTGATCCTGCTCCAGGAACTGTTCGAGGCGCCCTATTTCTGCGCCGATGAACGCCCGGCCCATTTCGCGCTGGCCCGCCCCTGGGCCGACAATCCTGTTCTGGCGCGCTTCGCCGATCTGGCGGCCGAGCTTGGCGTCGTGCTGCCGATCAGCTTCTTCGAGGCGGTGGGATCAACCCATTTCAATTCGCTGGCGGTGATCGATGCCGATGGCACCGATCTTGGCCTCTATCGCAAAAGCCACATTCCCCAAGGGCCAGGCTATCGCGAGAAGTACTTCTTCGCGCCGGGCGACACCGGTTTCCAGGTGTGGGACACGGCATTCGGCCGTATCGGCGCGGGCATCTGCTGGGACCAATGGTTTCCGGAATGCGCCCGCGCCTTGGCGTTGCAGGGCGCAGAGCTGATTTTCTATCCCACCGCGATCGGCAGCGAGCCGGCCTTCCCCGGCTATGACAGCCAGCCGCACTGGCAGCGGGTCATGCAGGGGCACGCCGGCGCCAACATGGTCCCGGTGATTGCGTCCAACCGCGTCGGGTTCGAAACCAACGAGGATGGCGACATCACGTTCTACGGTTCATCCTTCATCGCCGACCAGTTCGGTGCCATCGCCGCGCAAGCATCGCGCAGCGGTGAGGCCGTGATCACCGCCACGTTCGATCTCGATGAAATCGCCCCGCAGCGCGCCAGCTGGGGGCTTTTCCGTGACCGGCGGCCCGACCTCTATGGCGTGATCGGCACGCACGGCGGCTAGGTCGACCGCCAGTGCCGTCAGGCGGCCGCAACGGTTTCCTGAATGAAGGCAAGTTTTCCCACGATCGCGGGCGACAGGTGGAACGGGTAGAGATCGGACTGCCCCATCGCCCGGTTTACCGCATTCATGGCAAAGGACACAGGCGCCATTTCCGCCGCAAGCGCCGCAGCGTCGGCGCGGTAGGGATCAAATTCCACCGCCACTTGCCCGTCACCACCCTGCCCGCCGAATGCGGTTAGAGACAAGTCGAACCCTCGCGCCGTGGCCAGAACATCGACGATGTGCAGATAGTGGGCAAAGGTTTCGGCAAAATCTTCCCAGGGATGGCTCGTGGCATAGGAACTGACGAATTGATCGGTCCAGGGCTGCGCACCACCGCTGTAGTGCGCCGCAAGGGCCGCGCCATAATCGGCACGCTCGTCGCCGAACAGGGCGCGGAAGCGATCGAGGCGCGCAGGGTCGGTCGCAACCAGGCGGGACCAGTAGTGATGGCCAACCTCGTGCCGGAAATGGCCGAGAAGTGTGCGGTAAGGCTCGCCCATGTTGAGGCGCACCTGCTCCCGGTGCGCGTCGTCGGCCTCTGCCACGTCGAGCGTGATCAGCCCCTCGTCGTGACCCGTGATGACCTTTTTCCGTCCGCCCGCCCCGGCATTGGGATCATAAAGAAAATCGAACGCCAGGCCTTGGACTGCCGCGGTTTCCTCGGCCTTGGTTTCGAGCGGCAGGCCAAGGCGGATCAAGGTGTGAAACAGGCGCCGCTTGGCTTCTTCCACTTTGCCCCACAAGCCTGGCACGGCCGGATCGGCAAGATCGGGGATCGTGCGATTGTGCCGGCAGGCACGGCACATGCCGGCGGGCGCATCGCGCGTCGTCAGCCAGTTGCAGATGCCGAAATCGTTGTTGTTGGCGCAGACCACCAAGTCGGCCGCGTTGTCATCGCGGTCTTTCCACACGGTGCCTGCATCGGCCAGATGGCGAAAGCGGTCTATCGCCGGATCGTATCCCAGCGTTGCGCTGCAATCAGGGCAGACGCGGACCTCGAAATGATTGAGACGCAAGCAATTCGGGCAGGCAAACGGGCGCATCGGTGGTTCCGGTATGGCGAGAAACGGGATCGGGGGGCGGGAGGACGCAAGGATCGGCTTGGCGTGGAGAACTACGCGCCGTGGCCTTGGCGGTTCCGCCGCGTGTTGCGATGCGGCCGGTCATCGGGCACAAGCCGACGACGATGAGCAGGAAGCGCCGCTATCTGACCGCTACGATGCCGGACGGCTATGTCAAGACGATCGGCCCCACTGCCGACCGTTTGACCCATTACTGGCGGATCGTGGCCAACCTGGAAAACGGCAAGACCGAAGTGTTCTGGGGCCATACCCGCTCCCTGGCCGAGGCGCGGCGCAAGGAAGCGCCGGCGCAGGAGGCCGCCCGCACCCGTGGCTGGAAAAGCTATGTCTTCGAGATCGCCGAACTGGTGGAAACGCCCGCCTGAAGCACGCCCACGCTCGGTATAAATTCCAGTCTTTCAGCGCCATGGAGCGAGATTGCCCCTCATCGGATGTTGTTTTCGGGCGATAGGTCCAGAATTGACATTCCTTTACAGGCAACGCTGCCGGCAATGTGCAATGAGGGCCACAGATCGATTTGGGATTTGGCTTGTGGCTATCAACATTCCGCATGGGCATTGGCAGGGTGCGTCGGCTTACCTGCCGGATCGGCGGTCTTCCAATTGGGACCATTCGCGCTGGCGCATGTCGCCGCGCTGGCCAGTTGCGCCCTCAACGATCCGCAAGGTCCACGGTCCCAAGATTGCCATTATCCTTGGCATGAATACGATGCTGTGGGGGGCGGTGTTCTCGATCGCCTGGTTTGCCACGCACGCCTGATCGTACTTTCTCGGCACCATTGCGGACCGCCCTGTCAGGGAACCGACTTGTCAGGGAACGGTATAAGCGCGCGAGGCTTGCCCTCGCTCGATTGCGGAGCCTGACGCTGCGGAAACCCTGTGGCAACTGGCAAGCCCCGCGCCATAAGCCCCGCACCAACTGACAAGCTCCGTAGCCGTTGCCCTTAACCGGCGATCGGCAATTCCAGGGTGAACGTCGTGCCCGCTCCGGGCCGGGTTTTGCATGAAATCGCGCCACGGTGCCGCACCATCACGGTGTGGACGAAGCTCAGGCCAAGGCCCGCGCCGCTCGTCTTAGGGCCAAGCCCGACAGGCCCACGGGCAAACCGCTCGAACATGCGCGCGCGCAGGTCCTCGTCCATGCCGCAGCCCTGGTCGGCAATGTCACACAGGCCCCAGACCGAACCATCGGCACGCACCTGGCGCGTCAGCGTGCAGGTAATCCGCGTACCTTCGGGGCTGTACTTGATGGCGTTGCCGATGACGTTGACGAGCGCGCGGGTGATCAACGAGCGTTCGCCCATGATCAGCATGGGTTCCTCGCCTTGTGTTACGATCTCGATCGATTTGGCATGTGATTGTGGCCAAAGATCGTCGATCGCGTCGATCAGCATGTCGCCAAGATCAACCTCTTCCAGGGTATATTCCAGGTATTCTGCGCGGGCGAGTTGCACGAACCCGTCGGCCAGGCGCAGCGTGCTCTCGGCGTAATGGCGGATGGCGCCCGCTTCAATCGGGGCGATATGATCGGCTGGGGCTGTTTCCAGCACGGCCAGGATCGATGCCTGGGGAGAGCGCATGTCATGCGTAAGGAGTTGCACGACGTCGTCACGCTGGCGCTGCGCGGCCTTGGCTTCGCTGATGTCGACAAATCGGATGATCCAGCCGGTGCGCTGGCCGTCCGTCTGGGTCTGCGGGGCGATGCCTACCAGATAGAAATGCGCCTGGTCGCGCTGCACTTCGTGGGTGAGCGCCGCAGCGGATTCCGGCGGAAAGGGCACTCCATCGCCGCTTCCCGTGCGTTTCACGCAGGAGAGCAGGTCTTGCGCGCGCGTCTCGCCACGGGCGATCGCCATGCCAAAGCCGGCAAACAACTGGTGCGCGGCGGCGTTGGCCAGGACGATTTGGCCCGAAAGGTTAGCCACCAACGTGGCATCAGGCAATTGGTCCAGCCGATCGGCAACGAAGTGCCGCATCTCCCGATTGCGGGCAATGGCCGCGTGCAAAAGCGAAATTGTCCCTGCCACGCCGCGCTTGGCCAGGCCGGACGGCGCCATGTTTGGCAGCAGCGAAGGCTCCGCCTCCAACCGCAGCAATTGTGCACGCATGAATTGCTCGATCACGGCCAGTTGCCGCCATCCCCACACCAGATAGGCGAGCACCAGCCCGAGCAGCGCCGCGCCGGGTGGAACCCAGGCGTGCCAAACCAGCAAGGCGAGCCCGCTCACCGCCAGGACCAACGCGGCGCAGATCGCGAATACGGCCAGCGCCGGCACTGGCCGCCATAGCCCCAAGCCAGCCATGAGCAGCACGAGCGGTACGAGCCCGATCGCCAGTCGCGCGCCCAGGCCCGCCGGGCGGATCATGGTGTGGGAGATCAGCCCCTGCAAGACGTGTCCCTGCACTTCCAGGCCCGACATGACGCGGCCAGTGGGCGTGGGATAGCGGCTGCCCAGCCCGGTGGCGGTCGCTCCCACCACCACCACGCGATCGTGCAGCAGTTCCGGCGGCACTTCGCCGGCGATCACGGCCGCCGCTGACACTTCGGACCAATGCGGAGCGCGGCTGCCAAACGGGATAAGGCGCGGTCCCACGGGCAATTTGGCGCCGCCCGTGCCTGATGCCGCCTGGGCGGCAAGCGCCATCAGGTGTTGTGGCCGCCCATCGGGACCGGCGGCAGTAGCCATGCGCACGACGCCATCGGCGTCAGGCTCGATCGAGGCATAGCCGATGCCGCTTGCCGCCCGACGTACCGCCTCGATCGGCAAGACAGGCTCTGCCGCCATTCCCGATCTGCCCGCCACGGGGGGAACCATCGGCAGGAAGATCGGCGCAGCCGCAGCAATTGATTGCCCCAACGCGGCGTCGGTCGCGGCGTCTCCCGCCTCGGTGAACAAGACGTCATAGGCGACGGCGCGGGGCTGCCCCGCCTTGATCCGATCGATCAGTGCGGAATGAATGGCCCGATTCCACGGCCAGCGGCCCAGGCGCGCAATGCTGTCGTCATCGATCTCCACCAGAAGAACCGATTGGCCGCCCACCGGCGCGCCCAGTTGCAGCAGGTGATCGTAGACCGCGTTATCCAGCCGCAACATCGTGCGATCGCCGGTCAGGATCGTCACCAGCACGCTTGTCGCAATCAGGATCAGCCACCACTGCGTGCGCAGCTTCGCCTGGTAGCCCAGGCTCACCAGGCCCCCTCGATCCGCACGTCCTGATAGTCGCTCCATCGCGCAACCGCTTGGCCGCCGACCGTTTCTTCCATCAGCACGCGCCAGCGATAGCGGCCGGCCGGCAGGGCCAGCCCCACCAGCAAGTGGCTGGAAATATCCTGCCTATCGATCTCGGGGCGATCCTCCCGACCAGGCTTGGCCAGTTGGAAGCGAAATCTTGCCTGGCTGGGGAAGGCCGGATCCCAGTGGAACGTGTATTGACGGACCGGGCCGTTCCAGCTTTCGTCCACCCAAAGGCGCAGGCTGTTTTCCAGGCGGCGCTCGAACGCGGTAACCGCAGGCTTTCCTTCCAGGCCGTGCTCGTCAACGCCGGTAACGCGCGCGAAATAGTGGCCATCGGGCTGCGCGGCGAGCACGGCGGCAGTATCTGCGCCCGTCGCCTCATCAAGTACCTTGAGGAAGCCGGCATCGGCGGCCAACTGCACGTGATAGGCGCGCGCACCGGGCAAAGCCTGCCAAGAAAAGCGCAGATCCGGCCCGCCCTGGACGGCATCCGCCGCATTCCAGACCGGGGGCGCCAGCAGTGCGACCGGCGCATCGAGATCGGTGGCCGAGCCGAAGCCCGCAGGCAGCACTTGCGCCGACGTGCCGGCCGGATCGAACCCGACCTTGCCTTCCAGCACTTCGCTGGTGGCACGATGGCGATCGGCATCGTACCCCATGCGGAAACGCGTGCCGCGAACAGAGGTGACGGCGCCGGGAGTCGCAAACTGGAACGTGCTGGCAGGATCGGTCATCGGCGTAACCGTTGCGCTGGCACGGCCGCGCTCGATGGCGAACAGCCGCTCGACATGGCGATCGAGCACGACCTTGCGCAGTCTCATCACCCGCACGGCCGATGCCGATGGGAGAGCGATGCTGGTCTCATCGGGCAAAGTGACGGTCAGGAAAGACTTCGGGCCGGTTTCCAGCAAGACCCCCTCGCCCACCGCCATGCCGTTCGTGGCCGGGCGCCCGTCGATCCTAACCTCGCCGCGCCAGCTGAACACGGTGCCGCGTACCGGCTCCTGCTTGAGCAATCGGCGCGGGAACAGCAGGACCTTGCCGACCGGCAGGCGCAGCGGATCGGCAACATGGTTGAGCTGCTGGACCGTGCGAAAGGTTTCCGCGCGAATGAGATAGGCGCTGGCCAAGCGGAACAGGTTGTCGCCCGGCCGCACGATGTATCGCACCATGTCGGCCTGTGCCGGAGCGGCAGACAAAACGCCGGCTGCCGGTGCCGCATGGGCCGTGGGGCAGGCGAGCGAGATCGCCCCCGCCAGGATCAGGCGCAGGCGCCGCGCCTTATGCCGAGAGCGCTTCAAGGCGATACCCATAGGCGTAGATCGGCACCAGCTTGAAGCCGTTGCCTGGGCGCAGATTGAGCTTGGTGCGAATGTTGGAGATATGCGCATCGAGCGTGCGGGTGGGCAGGTCGGGATTGCGGCCCCACAGCGATTCAAAGATATAGGTGCGCGACAAGGCGCGGTGCATGTTGCGAAACAGAAGGAGAGCCAGGGCAAATTCCTTGGCCGTGAGCGCCACCGCTTGGCCATCGCGTTCCACCGTATCGGCGCGGGTGTCGAACCTGTAGGGTCCGAACTGTTCGACCATGGGGTTGGTGGTCGGATAGGCGCGCCGCACCAAGGCATTGACCCGCGCCTTGAGCACGGCTGGCGCAACCGGCTTGATCACGTAATCATCCGCCCCTGCCGAAAGGCCCGCGACGATGTCTTCCTCGGCCGAACGGCTGGTCAACATCAAGGCAGGCGGCGGCACTTCCAGGTTGCCGCGCGTCCATTCGATGATGCCCAATCCCGTCATCCCCGGCACGTTCCAGTCGAGAATCAGCAGGTCATAGGTAGCGCGGTGCAAGGCGCGGGTCAGCACTTGCCCGTCTCCGAACACTTCGCAGGTGTGCCCAGCCTCGGCCAGGGTCATTTCCACCAGCCCGGCCAAAGCCACATCGTCTTCGAGAATCGCTATGCGCACATCGGCCCTTCCGCGCCCGCAATCCGGGGCGTTGCTCCCCTTCCATACCAACGCGCGCGCCGATTGCGAGATAGCGCAGATTTCCTTTGCAATGTTTTACAGCGGCAGTGTCGATGGTGTGGAATTGCCTTAAAGACATACAAGAGAGGCATTCCCGAACCCGCAGAAATCTGCCATTATGCAGTGCACTGTGTGGCGGTCGGCCCAGGCGGAACACGGTGCGGATTGTTAAGGAATAGACATGGACCGCCCCCTCGATAGCCACAGCCCATGCGCGATAGACCCCGCCGACATTCCGATCGTGGATGGCAGGCTGGGCGGACTGATCGGCATTGCGCCCAATGCCTATGTCTTGTTCCATCCTGACCTGACCATTGCAGGCTGCAACGATGCCTATGTCGCCGAGGTTGGCTCGCGCCATCGCGACATCGTGGGCCGCTACCTGTTCGAGGCATTTCCCAGCGATCCCGATAGCGAAAGCTACCGCCTGCTGCGCCAGTCGCTCGATCGGGTGCTGCAATCCTGCAAGACCGACCACATCCCGCTTATCCCCTATCCCATCCGGGCCAAACCCGTGGAGAGCACGTCCGCTTTTCCCGGCATGCGCTATTGGAGCGCAACCCACACACCGATCGTGGGGGAAAGCGGGGAACTGCAATATATCCTGCAACACACGACCGATATTACGGCGCTGATAAATTCATCCTTGCCCGCCGAACGCGGCGCCATCATGGGATCCGGCCTTCTGATGCGCGCCAGCCAGGTGCAGGCGGAAATCGAACGCCTGCGCGACCTGTTCGACCAGTCGCCGGGGTTCGTTGGCATTCTGCGTGGCCCCGATCACGTATTCGAGATTGCCAACAAGGCCTATCGCGCGCTCGTGGCTGGCCGCCGGCTTTTGGGTCTACCCGTGCGGGAGGCGCTGCCCGAAGTGGTCGACCAAGGGTTCATCGAGCACCTGGATCGCGTTTTCCGCACCGGCGAACCCCATATCGGCCGCAGCGAATCCGTTTTGCTGCAACAGACGCCCAACCTGCCCCCGGAAGAACGGTTCGTGGACTTTGCCTATCAACCGCTGCGCGATGCCGACGGGGTGATCCATGGCATCTTCGTGCAGGGGGTGGACGTGACGGACCATCGCCGCGCTGAAATGCGCATGGCGACGATCATGAACGAGAGCGTCCACCGCATCAAGAACACCCTGGCCATGGCCCAGGCGGTCGTTTCGGCAACCCTGCGCAATGCGCCCGACGTGCCGACCGCGCGCCGCGAAATTCTGGAGCGGCTCAGCGTTCTGGCGGTTACCCAGCCGGCCCTGATCCAAGGCCGCCTGGCGCCATCTGACGTGGCCTTGATCGTGGCGGCCGTGATGAAGCTGCATGTCGATCTGTTCGGGCGCATAACCATGGATGGTCCCAGCGTCGAAATCGAAGCGAGCACCGCACAGGGCTTGGCGCTGATCCTGCATGAACTCGCGACCAATGCGATCAAGTATGGCGCGCTATCGTCAGACAGTGGGCAGATTTCGCTGCGTTGGCATGTGATCGAGGCGGAAAATCGCGTGGAACTGCATTGGCAGGAAACCGGCGGGCCAACAGTGCAGGAGCCCAAGCGCAAAGGGTTCGGCACTTCGCTCATCGAACGCACGCTATCGCGCAGTAGCGGCAATCGCGTCGATCTGACTTTCCCGCCAGAAGGCGTGCAATGCCGGATCAGCCTGGCCCTACCGCAATAGCCTCGCTTAATGCCGGCGCCAGCCGGCAGCGCGAGCGGCGCGCTCGGCTGCGGGATCGAGCGCAGGCCCCTGCGCCATGTCTTGTGCCATGATCATCAACGTCGCATCCGCGCTGCCGGCCTGGCGATATTGTGCTGACGCGTCTTGCGGGGTTGCACTGCTGCTTTCGACCTGGCGTTGCAGCCGCCAACCCGTGCTGTCGTGACAGGCGATGCCGCTGCCCTGCCCGGCGGCATAGCCCCGACACAAAGCCCCGCTGGCATCAGCAAAGCTGATGACCACACGCACTGGCGCACCCTGTGGCATGTCCCCCGAAAGCTGCGTATCGAGCGCGCGGGCCAGTTCCCCGCTGGCATAGCCCGGCAGGGCCGCATCGCCAGCCGGGTGCTGCAAAACCACGGCCAGCGTCAGCGAGGCAGCAAGCGCCAAACCCACGCCCCCGCCCCAGGCAAAGCGCCGGTTGCGCCGGGCGCGGGCCTCCGACAGATTGGCGACGCAGCCTCCATCCTCGACGGCCGCCACCAACGCCGCAGGCAGCGGGGCTTCCAGCACGGGAGCATAGTGCGCGGCCAGTCTCGCCTTGAGCGCCTGGTGGCGCTCCACCTGCCGAGCCAGCACAGGATCGGCAGCGACAGCTTCGGCCACTCTCGCGCGTGCTGCCTGGTCAAGCTGGTCGTCGGCATAGGCCGCCAATTCTTCGGGCGTAACCGTCATTGCCCTTCTCCCAACATGGCGAGCAAGGCATCGCGCCCGCGCACGAGGCGCGAATTGAGCGTGCCGACGGGGCATCCCACGATCTGCGCCGCTTCCTTGTAGGACCAGCCTTCCACCATCACCAGCAACACCGCCTCGCGCTGTTCATCCGGCAGGCGGGCCATGGCGCGGTCCACATCGGAAAGTTGCGCGCGCGCTTCCTGCCCACCATCGGCGCCCACGGAAAGACCGGCGTCCTCCGCCACGAAAGTCTGCCCTCGCCGGGTATCGGCGCGCGCCTCGTCAATCCACAGGTTGCGCATGATACGGTACATCCAACTGTCCAGGCGGCTGCCCTCGTGCCATTGCTGGCGGCTGCGCAAAGCGCGTTCAACGGTCATCTGGCACAGATCGTCGGCCCGCGCCCCATCGCGCGTCAGGCCCGTGGCGAACCGGCGCAGCCGGGGCAACAGGGCCAGCATGGCGGATTCGAAACGGTCGACCAGCGTTCTTGCCTTTTCCCATGGATAGAACGAACCATGTCGTCCGTTTCATCCATAGGCACTTCCGCCGGATTTGGGAAAGCGTCATGCGCACCAGACTTGCAACCCTGTCTTGCGTCTTCGCGCTTGCCTTGTGCCCGGCCCCGCCCCTGGTCGCGCAGGGGATCATCCCCAGCCTTGGCCAGGGCATGGACAATACGCTCGATCCGCTGGCGGATGCCGCGCGCCGATCCGTGACCCGCCTGCCCCAAGCGCTCGACAATGGCCTCAACCGGGCAGGCGAACCGATCGAACAAGCCGTGGCGGGGCTGGCAAAGGCGCGGATCGATCGGCTTGACCGGCTGCTGCGGCAAAATCCCGCCCTGATCGAACGCGATCGCGCGGGCAATCCCGCGCGCAGGGGCGAAGTCCTCCTCGTTGCTCCGGATGCTGCCACGCTTGGCCGTGCCCAGGCTCTGGGCTTCACGGCCCTGGGCGAGGAACGGCTGGCCTCGCTCGATCTTTCGGTCACGCGCCTGTCCGTGCCGGCTGGCCTTTCGCTCGCGCGCGCGCAGGCCCTGCTCGATCGGGAACTGCCGGGCGCCACGATCACGGCCGACGTGCTTCACTTTCCCGCCGGTGCGCCCGCTCGCGATCGCGGCGCGCCGACCATGGCTGCGATGCCACCCCTGCAAACGGCCGTAGGCATGATCGATGGAGCGCCAGCGCAGCCAGTGGACGCATTGCAGGGCTTTGCGCCCGGTGCGCCGACACCGTCGGATCATGGCAGCGCCGTGGCCAGCCTGCTTTCCCGCGCCGGCGTGCGTCATATTGCAGCGGCCGATGTCTATGGCCGCGGACCTGCAGGGGGCAGTGCCCTTGCCATTGCCCGAGCCGTGGATTGGCTGATCGGGCGGCAGATCAGGGTGATCACGGTCAGCCTGGTCGGCCCCGCCAATCCGCTGCTGGCACGGGCCATAGCGGCGGCGCTGCAACGTGGGGCGGTGATCGTGGCGGCGGTTGGCAACGATGGTCCCTCTGCCCCGCCAGCCTATCCCGCGAGTTATCCCGGCGTGCTTGCCGTCACGGCGGTGGACGCACGCAACCGGGCCCTGGTCGAAGCAGGCCGCGCCCTGCATCTCGATTATGCCGCGCCCGGCGCCGGCATTCGCGCGGCCAATGCGCGGGGCCAGTTCATGCCGGTGCGCGGCACCTCGTTCGCAGCGCCGCTGGTGGCCGCGCGGGCCGCCGCCGCGCGCGATGCCCACGCGGCCCTGCCCCAAACGCTCGACCGCGAGGCGATCGACCTGGGCACGCGCGGCCCCGATGCGGTTTACGGGCGCGGTCTGTTGTGCACGATCTGCCGCTGATCGACGGCTGAAAAAATTCTCCAACCGATGGATTAAGCCGACAGGCAGATCCGTTTTCAGGGCAAGGAGATCGCACCGGCCAAGGGCGATCTCGCAGTCTGGAAAGGATCACGTCATGCGTAAGCTCTTTGCCACTTCGCTCGTTGCCTGCACGTTGCTGACCCTGCCTGCCCATGCCCAGTTGCTGGGCGGCGGCGGCCTTGGCGGCGGATTGGGGGGAAGCCTGGGCGGCACCGTGGGTGGCGTCATGGGCAACACCGTTGGCGGCGCGGGCAGCCTTGGCGGCACACTTGACGGCGCGGTCGATGGCACGTCCACCCTGGATCACGTTCGCTCTGCCACCAAGGGCAGCGCCGACGCCACAGGCAGCACGAGCGGCAGCGCCAAGGTGAACCGTCGCACCGGCCATGTCCATGCCGATCGCACCGCCAGCGGCAGCGCAACCGGATCGGCAACACAGGGCCTCGCCGGTCCGGCAGGTTCGCTAACCGGATCGCTGGCCGGCAGCGCCAGCGGCACGCTGGGTGGCAGCGCCGACGCGCAGGCCATCGGAACCGACCAGGTGGGCAGCGCGGCACGCGCCGCAACCAACACGGCAACCGCGGCAACCGCCCGCGCGCGCGACACAGCCGCCATGGCCCGCGATCGCGCAAGCCAGCGCGTCAGCCAAGCGCGAAATGCGGCGGAAGACACAGCCGCCGCTGGCAATGCCAAAGTGAGCGGCGCCGCAAGTGGCGCGGGCAAGGCTGCGGCCAACGCCGCGCAGCAGGCTGGCGCCAATGCAAGCGGGAGTGCGACAGGCAGCGCCAGCGGCGGCCTGACCGGTTCGGCCGCAACCCCGCACTGACCGTCATCGAAAACAACAGCATCCCGGCGTGTTCAGGCGCGCCGGGATTGCTGCGCGTGTTGCTTCAGGCAGCCAGTCCCGGCCCCAAGGCCTGCCGCAAGGGATCGAGCCAAGGGGAGAAATGCTCCCACTGGTCCACGCCGGAACGATAGATCGGCTGGCGGACCTGTTCGGAACTGGCGGTGCGCACCGCGCGATCGGTCTTGTGGAACGACAGGCAGGCAGGCTCGAACGGCAACTGGCAATGATCGAGAATGCGGCGAACCTGCGTTTCCAGGTCGGCCACCACGTCTTCATAGACCACGCGCAGCACCTTGCCCGGCAGCACACGGTCCCAATGGTCCATCAGCGCCACATAGTCCCGGTAATAGGTGCCCACTTCGGTCAGGCCATAAGTGAACTCCTGACCTTCGGCGAAGAGCTGCTTGAACCCGGAAAAGCAGCAGCCCATGGCTCCGCGCCGCGCATCGATGATCCGGGCATTGGGCAGGATCGCGTGGATCAGCCCGATGTGGCGGAAATTGTTGGGCATCTTGTCGATGAAGAACGGCTTGCCCTGCCGCCGGTAGACCTGCGTTTCGCGCATGAACGCAGCGCCCATGTGCTCCAGTTCCTCGGCCGAAAGCGTGGCGAGGTTGGCCGGATAGACCGGAGCCTCGTCTGCCCGGCGGCGATCGAGCTTGTGCGCCAGCGTGAGTATCTGGGGCAGTTCCATCGTGCCTTCGACTTGCGAATGGCTGGCCAGGATCTGTTCGAGCAAGGTGGACCCGGCGCGCGGCAGGCCGACGATGAAAATCGGATCGGGCGCATCATGCCCCTTGCCCGAAAGGCGCGCGATCATGGCGTCATCGATCTGCTCACGCTGCAACTGCATCTCGGCCGAAAGCCGGTCAGGCGTATATTTCAGCTCATCCCGCTTGAGCCGGTTGCCGCGTTCGTAATAGGCAAAGGCCTCGGCATGGTCGCCGCGATCTTCCAGTGCCTTGCCCAGCGCGAAGCACAGGTGATAGCGGTCGGCAAGGTCGGTGCGGGGCGCAGCTTCCGCCTCGCGCATGCGGTCCATTTCATCGTCGGTGAAACGATAGGTCTTGAGGTTGGCCAAGCTCCAATAGGCATCGCCGTAATCGGGGCGGACGGCCGCCGCCCGGCGATAGGCCCCGATCGCCTCGTCCTGCCGGCCCACGGTTTTCAGCGCGTGGCCATAGGTGAGGTTCACGCCGGGATTGGCCGGCATCGTTTCCAGCAACCCTTCGTAGACGGCCATGGCCGCATCGAAATTGCCGACATGCAGGTTCTCGTTGGCGAACAGCATCTCGAACTCGGGATTGCCCGGTTCCTTGGCCCGCAGGCTGGTTGCTTCCGTCAGCGCCTGCTCGAACTTGTGCCGCCGGGCCAGCACTTTGACATAGTCGAAATGCGCGCTGACATGGCCTGGTGCCAATTCCTTGGCGGATTCCAGCAGGAATTCCGCCTCGTCATAGGCATTGAACCGCAGCCCGATCTCGGCCAGCAGGCGCATGCCCTCCACATGGTGGCCCTGGCGCTGGAGAAAGGCGCGGCACAGGCGCTCGGCCTTGAACAGCTTGCCCTCTTCCAGCAGGCTTGCCACCGTGAGCAGTTCGGGCGGCAGGGCGGCAAAGTGCCGGTATTGCGCATCGGCAAAGGCGGCCGGCCCCGCGCGCCCGGCGGCAAGATGCAATTCGGCCTGGGCGCGCCAGCTTGCCGGCAAGGCGCCGTTGTGCGTCACGGCCGTGGCATAGGCGGCCTGCGCCTCGTCCAACCGGCCCAGGGTGCGCAGGGCGTGCCCCCGCTCCTGATGGGCGCGACCATAAGTGCTCTCGCGGGCAAGCAGGCGGTCGAGCGTTGCCAGCGCCTCTTGCGGATGGCCGCCAAGACGCTGGATCACCGCCAGCGTGTAGAGCGCATCGCGGTGATCGGGATCCTGCTCAAGCACGACAAGGCATGCGGCCATGGCCTGCCCGCCCTGCCCCTGCTGCAAGAGTACCTGCGCACGGCGTAACGTTTCCTCGATCGTTTCGGCCTGCGCCACCGCTGCCATGCTTTTGCCCTTGCCTGATGGTGATGCCTGATGGTGATGCCTGATGGTGATGGCCCAGGAAACCGTGCGGCGGCCCGGCCGTCAATCATCGAACCATCGAAACAGAAAAAAAGGGCGCCGTCCGGGTGGAAGGACGGCGCCCTGGCTGCCTAGGCTTACATGCGATAGCCCAGGCGCAAGCCGATCGTGCGTGGCCGTGCGGTCGTCACGCGCAGTTCGCCATCGTTGCTGCTCTTGAACAGCTGCGGGCGTGCATCGGTGAGATTGTCGGCAAACAGTTCGAGGTTCCAGGCGTCCTTGCCCACGCCGAACGACAGGCTGACCGTGCTATAGGGATCGAGCCGCTGGGACACCGGCATAGCCTTGTACACATCGCCAGCAGCCACAGTGACGCCATTGTAGACCACGGTCGGCCCGCCCCACTTGAAGTCCACATTGCCGAAATCGGACGAGATCGCCGCGCCGACATGGTGGAATGCGGCCTGGACGAACGGACGCAGGCCCGAGGACAGTTCCTTTTCATAGCGCGCGCGCAAGTTGAACTGGAACTTGGGGCTGAGCGCCAACGGACTGCCCACCGGCAGCACCGTGCTCGATTTGGAATTGAGCAGGCGGGTGATCTTGGAGTCGTTGTAGGAGAAGGCGCCGTTCAGCGTCAGCCCGATCACGGGGCGATAGGTGATATCGCCCTCGACACCCTTGATTCGCGCATCGATGAAGTTGCTGGTGAACGTCTGGTTGGAGATGTTCTGGTCGAACACCGTCATCTGCACGTTGGACCAGTCGATCTGGTATGCCGCCACGTTGATCTGCATCGACCGGTCGAGCAGCGCGAACTTGCCGCCCACTTCGTAGTTCTTCACCTTGTCCGGCGTGTAGACAGCCAGCTTGGCAAAGTCAGACAGGGTGGGGCAGATCGCAGAGCCGACATTGCAGGGCTTGCGGTTGAAGCCACCCGGCCGGAAACCGTCGGAATACGTCGCGTAAATCAGCGAACCCTGACCGAACTTGTACGTCAGGTTGCCCTTGAACAGCGTGCCGGTGTACTTCGCCGGCGAGACAGAGGCGAGCAGCGTGTTGAGATTGGCGCTGACGCAATAGTTGGTCGTGGGCACCGGCGCGGGCGAATACGTGCCGGTGGCAGCATCATAGATTCCACGCGCGGCCGAACAGAAGCTACCTTGCGAGGAGCCGTTCATCGACGCCTTTTCGTTGTAATAGCGCACGCCGCCGGTGAGGATCAGCGACTTGGGCACGATATCGAACGAGGCCTCGCCATAAGCGGCAAACTGCCGGTCGCGGCGCTGCACATCGTTGAGGAACGCGGTTTTCAGCGTGCGCACGCTGCCGTCATAGGGATTGGTGACCGGATTGGGCTTGCGCGAATAGATGAAGCCAGCCTCTGGCGAGGCATAGGACCAGTCGGTATCGTCGTAGAGCTTGTTGATATCATAGAACAGGCCCGCGGTGCCGCGCAGGCGCTTGTCCCCCGGCGTGACCACGCGGAACTCGTGGGTGTAGCGCAGGGTCTTGTCGCGCACCTGGTAGCTCTTGTTCGGCGCGTAGCACTTGTTGCCCTTGGTCGAGGCTTCGGCGGTGTAATAGACGCCGCGATCGCACTCGTAATAGGGAAGATAGAACCCGATGTTGGAATAGCCCGAATAGTCGGCATTCTGCACGGCATTGTGGTGCATGTAGCTGCCGGTGTAGATCAGGCTCAATTCGGCCAGGCGCCCGTTGAGCGTCCAGGTCGTCAAATCGGTATCGTCGCGCAGAGAGTTGTTGCCGAACTGCGTGACCTGGAGATCGCCGACGTCGGGTTCATAATCGAACACGCCTTCGGTCTTGAGCTTCTGGCGCACGTGCATCAGGTCGATCGACCAGTCCTCGTTCAGCTTGAACGTGGCGGCCGCGCGGAAACCGGCATAGCTGGCGTCGTTGTAGTTGTCCTTGGCATAGGCATCGTTGTTGATGATCGCGCGGCTGGGCGCATTGTATCCGCTGCCCGTGCAATTGCTGACGCCAATGCAGGATTCGAGCGCGCGGTGGACGAGCAAGGGATTGCCGGTGGGCAGCTTGCCCGCTTCGCCCACATTGCCGTCGAACGGCATCTGGTAGGTGCCGCGCACGTTGTCGATATAGCCGCCCTGCTGATCGCCATAGACGACAAGGCGCACCGCCAGCCGGTCCTTGATCACCGGGATGTTGACGAAGGCGTCCAGTGCCTGGCTGCTCGATCCGCCCTTGGTGAACGAATAGCTGCCGTTGAAGCCGGCGTGGAATTCGGCCAGATCGGGCTTGTTGGTGATATAGCGAACCGCACCGCCCATGGCGCTGGCGCCGAACAGGGTGCCCTGCGGCCCGGCTAGCACTTCGATCCGCTGAAGATCGACCGCGTAGAGATCGAGGTTGCGCCCCACCAGCGAGGCCGGCGCATCGTTGACATAGAGCGCGACGCTGGGCTGTGTTCCGGCAGTGCCCGCCACCTGCAGGCCGGGGCTGTCGGTCGAAAGGCCGCGAATGTAGATGGAGGAAGCACCCGGCCCGCGCGAGGCACTGCGCACGTTGGGCAGGAATTCGATGAACTTGTCGAAGTTGACGACGTTGAGCTTGGTCAGCGCCTCGCCGCTCAGCGCCTGGATGGCCAGCGGCACCTTGTTCATCGATTCCGAACGACGGGTGGCGGTTACCACGATCTGGTCGAGCGCAACCGCGCTTGGCGCAGGCTCAGCCGGCGGCGAGGCGGCATCCTGGGCCATGGCAGGCGCGCCGCCGATAGCCATGATGGCCATGGCGGCAACGCTGCAGGACAGTTTGCCATAAGCCGATGTGTGCGATTTCCATTTCGATGCGGACGTCATCTGTCCCCCCATTGGCGCAAATGTGCTGTCACTCCCTGCACAGTCGCGGCGGGCATCATGCGCGGGTATGAAATGCCGATGATCTGCTCGCCGCGCGCAACCGCGTTTTTCAGGTACGGTGCGCCGTTTGCCCAGGCTGGTGAGCCGGACATCTCCGTTGAGGCAAATCTGGAATCTCTAGTCCCCGCGCTGCGGCCCTTCCCGCGCTGCAAGGCCGAGCTTATGGCAAAGCACAGCCTAAATCCATCCCCGGTCCCGCCAGTTCGGAGCTATGCCAGCGGCCGAGTTTTCCCTGCGGAAACAATTGCAATTGAAACCTCACGCAAGGCAAATGTTGCCGATTTGTGGCGGATTTTCGCCGGTCTTGGCCAGATTCAACCGCACGGAACCGGAGCCTGTCACCCAACCTGCGGCCCACCTCTGGGATATAATCAGCAACACTTATTGCTTGGTTGATTTGGCCTTATGCGGGCCGCGTCACGGCCGGGAAACCCTGGAGGAGGAAGCCACAGCCGCCGTGCGCCCGCTCGTCGAAACCTGCCTGGCCCACCTGGCGTTCGGTTGGGCCAGGCTAAGCTGGCAACAGTGCGCGCCGCCTCAGAACTCGATGCCCGCCTGCGCCTTCACGCCAGACCGGAACGGATGCTTGACCATGGTCATGTCGGTGACAAGATCGGCCGCTTCGATCAGTGCGTCAGGAGCGTTGCGGCCGGTGACGATCACGTGCTTCATCTCTGCCCGGCTGGCGAATACGGCGAGCACTTCGTCCAGCGGCAGGTATTCATAGCGCAGTGCGATGTTCAACTCGTCGGCCAGCACCATGTGATAGGCCGGATCGGCGATCATCCGCTTCACTTCCTCCAAGGCGGCGCGCGCGGCCGCGATGTCGCGCGCGCGGTCTTGCGTGTCCCAGGTGAAGCCTTCGCCCATGGGCTTGAATTCGACATTATCGGGAAAGGCATCGAACACCGCCTTCTCGCCCGTGGACATCGCGCCTTTGACGAACTGGACCACGCCCACTTTCATGCCGTGGCCGATCGCGCGCACCACCATGCCCAGCGCCGCGCTGGTCTTGCCCTTGCCCTTGCCGGTGTGGACGATCAGCAAGCCCTTTTCGCGGGTCTTGCTGGCCATGATGGTGCTGCGCGCGGCCTGCTTCTTGCGCATCTTTTCGGCGTGGCGTGCGTCATCGCCCGCCTGTTGCTGAGAGATTTCAGGCTCCATCGCTATGTTCCCTTCGCATGAGATAGACGTCCATGATCCAGCCATGGCGCGCGCGCAGTTCGGCCCGGCGCTGCGCGATCCGGGGGCTGGCATCGGCCAGCTGGCCCTGCTCCAGCGCTTCGTGCGCCATGCCCAGGTAAGCGCCCCACCAGATCGTGATGCCCTGCGGCGCCAGCGCCTCGAAAGCGCAGCCGCTGTCGAGCATGACCACCACGGTATCTGCCCCGTCAGGCCAACCCTGGGCACGCAAGTTCCGCCCGGTGGTGACCGTGACGGCGCCGGCCAGCGGATTGAGCGGAATGGCATGGGCGGCGGTCAGCGCCTGGATGCTGGTAATGCCCGGCACCACACGGACACGGATGGCCATGCCGTCGCGGGCCAGCCGCTCGGCAATCCGCAAGGTGCTATCGTAGAGCGACGGATCACCCCAGACCAGCAGGGCCAGCCTCCCGCCGCCGGGCAGATGCGTGCAGACTTGGGTTTTCCATGCTGCGGCAATGGCGTCATGCCAATCATTCACGGCGTCGAGATAGGCCCCGTTCGCGTCGCGGACCGGCAAGTCGAATTCGACAACGCGCACCGGCCGGTCGAGGGCGGCGGCGCAGATCGTGCGGCGCAGGTCGATCAGGTCAGACTTGGCACTGCCCTTGCGCGGCAGCAGGATGAGATCGGCGGCGTTCATCGCTGCCACCGCTTGCGCGGTCAGGTGATCGGGATTGCCAGTGCCGATGCCGATAAGATGAAGATCGATCACCGGGCCACCGGCGCGATCATGTGGAAATAGCTGCCCGTGGCAAAGCCGCGCCGCGATCCGGTTTCGGCAACGGCCGCGCCATCGGCATCGGTTACCCGCGCAAGCGGCGCATCGTTCTGCTCGATGATCGTGGAATAGTGAAATTCGTGCCCGCGCAGTTCCGTGCCTTCGGCAAGGCCGGCGATGGGCGCCAGTAGCTGCGCATGGCGATAGCCCAGGTGCATTCGGCGCTGGGCATGGCTGGTCACCAACCGCAGCAAGCCCGCCATGGCGTGCCGATGCCCGTGCTTGTCGATCAGGGCATCCCCCAGGACCATGTAGCCGCCGCATTCGCCGTGAATCGGGCGGGTTTGCGCGTGGCGGCGCAGGCCGGAAAGGAACGTGGTGGCACCCGCGATCGTGCCGGCGTGCAGTTCGGGGTATCCGCCCGGAAGCCAGACCAGATCGGCGCTGCCGGCTGGCGCTTCGTCGGCAAGCGGCGAGAACGGCATGATTTCCGCACCGGCGCGCCGCCATCCTTCGATCACGTGCGGGTAGACAAAGGAAAACGCGGCATCGCGGGCCAGGGCAATCCGCTGTGCCGGCGGCAGCGGCAAAGGACCGGTGGCCTGCGGCAATGCTGCCGCTGCGGCGGCGTGGCGAATGGCAGCAAGATCGACATGCGCGCGCAGGAACGCGGCATAGCCGGCAATCGCATTCTCAAGGTCCGGGTGCTCCACGGCCTGCACCAGACCCAGGTGCCGCTCGGGCAGGGTCAGGTCGGCCCGCCGGGGCAGCGCACCCAAGACCGGTATTCCCGTCGCCTCAAGCCCGCCACGCGCCAGGCGCTCGTGACGCGGGCTGGCAACGCGGTTGAGAATGACTCCGGCAAACGGCAGATCGGGATCAAGGGATTTGAAGCCCAGCGCCGTGGCAGCCGCCGATTGCGCCTGCCCCGAGACATCGATCACCAGCACGACCGGCCAACCCATGCGACGGGCAATGTCCGCAGAGGCGCCGTTGCCTGTGGCACCCGCGCTTGCCACGCCATCGTAAAGGCCCATCGATCCCTCGGCGATCACCAAGTCCGCATCGTGCGCCAGCGCCGAGATCGCGTTGAGGAGCCCGCGATCCATCGCCCAGCTATCGAGGTTGTAGGACGGCCGCCCGCTGGCCGCGCGGTGAAACGCGGGATCGATATAGTCCGGCCCGCTCTTGAAGGGTTGCACCGCCAGGCCGTCGTCGGCCAAAGCGCGCAGCAAGCCCAGCATCACGGTGGTTTTGCCCGTTCCCGATGCCGGGGCGGCAATCATCAGGCCCGGTGCCGTCATTCCACCGCTCCGGCAAAGCGGGAGGCGGCATCCTGCGGCCGGAAGCGGCGATCGTATCCTGGCGAATAGAGGCTGCTCTCGGCAAAATTGGCCGCGCCCAATACGCGGCCGACCACGATCAGGGCGGTTCGCTCCATGCTGCCGGCAACGGCCTGCTCGATCGTGGCGAGGGTTGCGCGGACGATCCGCTGATCGGGCCAGCTTGCCCGCCAGACCACGGCCACGGGGCAATCCGCACCATATTCGGGAACGAGATCGGCAACCACGATGGCCAGGTTATGGATCGAGAGGTGAATGGCCAACGTCGCGCCAGTTGCGGCAAAATTGCGCAGGCTTTCGCCTGGCGGCATGGTGCTCGCCCGGCCGGGGGTGCGCGTCAGCACCAGCGACTGGCCCAGTTCGGGCAAGGTCAATTCCGTTTCCAGCGCAGCAGCAGCTGCGGCGAAAGCAGGAACGCCGGGCGTGATCGTGAAACCAATGCCCATCGCCCGCACGCGGCGAAGCTGCTCTCCCATGGCCGACCACACGGAAAGGTCGCCGGAATGCAACCTGGCCACATCGTGCCCGGCGGCATCGGCCTTGGCGATCTCGGCCACGATATCGTCCAGCGCCATCGGCGCGGTGTTGATGATCCGGGTGCCGGGCCGGCAATGATCGAGCACGGCCGCCGGGATCAGCGAACCGGCATAGAGGCACACCGGGCTTGCCGCGATCAGGCGAGCTCCGCGCAGGGTGAGCAGATCGGGCGCACCCGGCCCGGCGCCGATGAAATGCACGGTCATGTCAGGGGTCCTTGGGCAAGAGCGCATGTTGCCATGCGATCGGGAGAGATGTGGCGCGGGCCGAGTAACCGGGCTCCTGCGCCGGCAGCCGCCAGCGCGGATGCTTCAGCCACGCTGCCAGTGCCGCGCGCTGCCAGCGCCGCAGCCGATTGCGTGAGAGTGATGGCCGCTTCCAACGCGCCAGGCGCTATGCCGGCCAGCGGCAGATCCAGCGCCAATGCCAGCGGGGCGAGAACCGAAACCTTGTCTTGCGCAGTGGCGAGATGGGTCACAGTCGGCTGTCCATCCTGGGCCAGGGCCAACGCCACGCGCAGGGCGGGCAGGCCCGCGCCGCTGCGAAAGCCAAAGCCGGCCACGATCACAGCGAAACGCTCCATTGCACCACCGGATAGCGGGCGCGCCATCCCTGCCGGCTGCCGAGCGGAACGGCATCGGCAAGCTCGATCCTCAACAGTTCACCACCCTTGGTCCCGTGCCATCGGGCCAGCAGGGCTTCGGATTCCAGCGTGACCGCGTTGGCGACAAGCCGGACCCCGGCAGGCAGCTGCGCCCAAAGCTGCTCCAGCAGCGTATCTGACAGGCCGCCGCCGATGAACACGGCATCGGGCATCGGGCCGCCCGGCAATGCATGCCCTGCCCGGCCGCCGACAATCTCCAGCCGATCCACACCCAGCGATGCGGCATTGGCGCGCGCACGCAAGGCGCGGACGGGATCGGCCTCCATCGCGCAGGCGCGATTGGCGGGATGGCAAAGCAGCCACTCGATCGCGATCGATCCCGATCCGGCGCCAATGTCCCACAGCAGTTCACCCGGACGCGGAGCCAGTGCCGACAGCGTGAGCGCGCGCACGGGACGCTTGGTGATTTGCCCATCGTGGGCGAACCAGTCATCCTGGCGGCCAGCCGACGAGGGCAGCACGGGGCCGGCCCCGGCGCAATCGATCCCCACCGCAACGGGATGGGCGATGTCGGCAAAATCGAGCGCTTGGGCGGCCACCTTGCGAACCCGCTCGCGCGGTCCGCCCAACGCTTCCAGCACATGCAGCGGCGACGGGCCGAAACCCAGGCGCGCCAGGTATTGCGCCAGCGCTCTCACCGCATGGCCATCACGCACCAGAACCAGCGCGCGCCGCCCCGGCGCCAGATGCGGGCGCAACCGATCCAGCGGCGCGGCGTGAAGGCCAAGGCAAACCGTTTCCTGCAAGGACCAGCCCAGCCGTGCCGCCGCCAGGCTGAAAGTGGACGGAGCGGGATGCGCGATCCATTCGTCGCGCGCCAGGTCGCGGGTCACGGTCGCCCCGCCACCAAACCAGAACGGGTCGCCCGAAGCGAGCATCACCACGCGCTGCCCACGGTGCTTGAGCAGCGCGGCAACGCCCTGCGCAAACGGCGCTGGCCATTCGATCACGGGACACGTAAGCGCGGGCAACAGCGCAAGGTGGCGGGGCGAACCGACGACCAGTTCTGCCGCAGCCAACGCCGCCCGGCTGGCGGCACAAAGGCCGTCCATGCCATCTTCGCCAATGCCAACGATCGTCAACCAAGCCTGTGGAACAGGATCAGACATGCCCCACATCCTTCTGCTGGGTGGCACGACAGAGGCCACCGCGCTGGCTCGCCTGCTTGCCG
>Ga0065704_10070288_pt1 | contig 39072 bp, 31 predicted proteins | sample SwiRhicommuniRL2_FD_59091 | JGI IMG/M metagenome (GOLD analysis project Ga0065704, IMG submission 59091) | Switchgrass rhizosphere bacterial communities from Rose Lake, Michigan, USA - RL2 v2 (version 2) | ecosystem: Host-associated > Plants > Roots > Rhizosphere > Soil | place: East Lansing, MI | reverse complement strand
TCGTTCCCAGCGATCCCAGCCTTCGCTGGGATGACGGGTTGGACGGTCGGCGGCCGAGTGACGCCTATCTCAACATACATTCGTCATCCCCGCGCAGGCGGGGATCCAGCGCACCACGCGCGGGCCTTGCGCCGATCGAGCGGCAAGAACTGGATTCCCGCCTTCGCGGGAATGACGAAGGAGGGTGGTGGGCGCTCTCCGCGCGCGTTGTCTCAACGTCCCGCGACCCAACTGACGGGTCTCGTTCAGTTCTTGGCGTATCAGCCCTTGGCGCCGAAATCCGCGAACGCCGTTTCGAAGGCGTCGTGGTTCGCGGAGGCCATGGCCGGCGCTGAGCCTTGCGCTGCGCCGGGGCCATAGATGAAGCCAAAGGCGGGGCTGGCGCGCAGGCCGAGCGAGCCGGTGCGGGCGTACCATACGCGCACGCTGCTCCAGTCTCCGTTCGAGGAAACGTCTTCGGCGAGGGCGGCGGTCTCGATCATGCCCGGTGCGGACCAGTTGGCGTGGTTGAGCACCACGTGACGCTCATCGACCACTTTGCTGACCACCGCGACGTGGCCAACCGGCATCGCCCCGGAAGCCTTGAACACCAGCACGGCGCCGCTGCGCGGGGCCTGGCCGCGATCGTAAATGCCTTGTGCCTGGTTCCACCACGTTGCCGCATTGCCGTGCAGGTCGACGTCGGAGTGCGCGCGGGCGTAGGGCACGCACTGCAGCGGGCTGGCAAGGGCGGGTGCCGCAATGAGGGCGAGAAGGGCGGTGAGTGCGGCGACCAGCTTTTTCATTGACGCCGACTATAGCCGGCAGTCGTTACCACGCCAGAACGCAGTTCCCCCAGTCACCGAAACCATTGCACGGCTCATCGCTCGATCCGGCGATAAATGTGCGTTGGCCAGTGAACCGGGACTGAACCGCCACGCGGATCAACCGACGAGTTTGAGTCGCGCTTCTTCCTCGCGCACGACGCGGGGCTGGTCCGGCCAGATACCGCGCGTGTCATAGACCAGCTTGCTGGCGCGCTCGGCCAGCGGCACGACGCGGAACACGTCATGGTCGACGAGCACGATCAGGATTTCGCAGGTCTCCAGCGCATCGTCGATGTCGATCTGCGAGGCACCGGTGCCGGTGAACTCGATCGGCAGTTCGGCGGCGTGCGGCTCGACGATATGAATGCGCTCCCCGAACTTGCGTGCGAGGCGGCTGGCGACGAAGCGCGCCGGGCTCTCGCGGAAATCATCGATGTTCGCCTTGAAGGCAAGGCCGAGGCAGGCGACTTTCGCGCCTGGATGCGCTTCCACCAGCGCTTCGGCTTTGGCGATCACGTGGTGCATCTTGTGATCGTTGACGCCGCGCGCGGTGCGGATGAGCGGTGTTTCCTCGGGCGCGCCATGGACGATGAACCAGGGATCGACGGCAATGCAGTGGCCGCCGACGCCGGGGCCGGGCGAGAGGATGTTCACGCGGGGGTGCCGGTTGGCGAGGCGGATCACTTCCCACACATCGAGGCCCATCTTGTCGGAGACGATCGACAACTCGTTGGCGAAGGCGATGTTGACGTCGCGGTAGGCGTTCTCGACCAGCTTGGTCATTTCCGCCGAGCGCGCATCGGTGGTCACGCATTCGCCGCGCACGAAGCGCTTGTAGAAGGCGAGCGCCTTGCGCGCGCAGCGCGGGGTGATGCCGCCGATCGAGCGGTCGTTGTTGGTCAGCTCCTCAAGGATGCGGCCAGGCAGCACGCGTTCAGGGCAATAGGCGATGGAGATATCCGGAATTTCGCTCGTCAGGCCGGGCACTTTCAGGTCCGCGCGCATTTCCGCGATCATGTCGCGCAGCTGCTCGGTGGTGCCGACGGGAGAGGTCGATTCGAGGATCACGACGTCGCCCGCCTTGAGCATTGGCGCGATCGTGCGCCCGGCGGCGAGGACATAGGAAATGTCCGGCGCGTGGTCCTTGTCGAACGGCGTGGGCACCGCGATCACGAAGACATCGGCAGGCGCCACTTCGGTGGAGGCCGACAGCATTCCGCGCGAGACGACACCGTGCACCAGCCCGTCGAGATCGACTTCCTCGATGTGAATCTCGCCGCGGTTGATGGTGTCGACCACCTTCTGCGAGACGTCGAGGCCAAGCACCTTGCACCCGGCGCGGGCGATCACGGCGGCGGTGGGGAGGCCGATGTAACCCAGGCCGACGACACAGACGCTGGGCTTATTGTCCGATTTCATGCGCGAGCAACTCCACGATGCGTTGAGAGGCCTGGCCATCCCCGAACGGGTTGTGGGCACGCGCCATGGCCTCGTAGGCGGTGTTATCATCCAGCAGGGTTGATAATTCGGTAACGATGCGCAGCGCATCGGTGCCGACGAGCTTCGCGGTGCCCGCCTCGACGCCTTCGGGCCGCTCGGTCGTCTCGCGCATCACGAGCACCGGCTTGCCGAGGGCGGGCGCTTCTTCCTGCACGCCGCCGCTGTCGGTCAGCATGATCTCGGCGATGTTCAGCAGCCGGGCGAAGTGCGGATAGTCGAGCGGCTCGATCAGCGCGACGTTGTCGAGGCCGGAAAGGCGCTCGTTCATTACCTTGCGGACATTGGGATTGAGATGGACGGGGAAGATCACCGCCGTATCGGGGCGCGAGGCGATCTCGCGGATGGCGGCGGCGATCTGCTCCATGCCATCGCCGAAGTTCTCGCGGCGGTGGCTGGTGACGCCGATGATCCGCTTGCCGGTGAATTTCGCTTCCAGCGGCGCGAGACCCGCCGCCAGCGCGGGTTCGGCCTCGATCTTCGACGAGACCCAGTGCAGCGCGTCGATCACCGTGTTGCCCGTCACATGGACGCGTGCGGGATCGACGTTTTCCTTCAGCAGCGCGCCTTCGCTGGTGGTCGTCGGCGCGAAGTGCAGGCTGGCCATGGCGCCGATGATCTTGCGGTTCACCTCCTCGGGCCAGGGGTGATAGATGTTGTAGCTGCGCAGCCCCGCTTCGACATGATCGACCGGCACCTTGCGATAATAAGCCGCCAGCGCGCCGGACATCGCGGTGGCGGTATCGCCCTGCACGATCACCCGGTCCGGCTTGACCTCGTCCATCACCTTGCCGAGGCCCGTGAGCAGATTGGCGGTCAGCGCGTCGAGCGTCTGGTCGGGCTGCATCACGTCAAGGTCGTGGTCGGGCACGATGCCGGCGATTTCGAGCACCTGATCCAGCATCTGCCGGTGCTGCGCGGAGACGCAGACCACGCATTCGAAGCGGGGATCGGCCCGCAGCGCATGGACCACCGGAAACAGCTTGATCGCTTCGGGACGAGTGCCGAAGATGACGAGGATACGGGCCGGAACAGGAGCAGCAGGCTTGGTCATGTCTGCGGGGTTAGCAGCCGGGAGTTAATCTAGGGATAAAGCGCGTTTTGTCTCATCGATCTCTTCCAGGGGCGCCGGAAAGTTCGCTGAGGGGGCTAGGTTGGAATTGGCCGATTGCAGTCATGCATTGCCGCCGACCGGCGTTTCCAACAGCTCCCTCTCGCCCCGCTCAGGCTGAACGGACGGAGGGTTAAAAATCGGCAAGGGCATGTCCCGCAACCAGCAATTTCCGGTCATCCCTCCCGGCCTCCGTCCGAAACGCCCCTCTTCGCCGGCCGGCGTGGACAAACCCGCGTACGCACTTGCCCGGCGCGGCGTGCTGGGCAATCACCGCGCCATGGCAATTCTCAGCGACAAGTGGATTCGGCAGCAGGCTATCGAAAACGGCATGATCGAGCCGTTCGTCGAGGCGCAGCGGCGCGACGGGTGCATTTCCTACGGGCTTTCGTCCTATGGCTATGATGCCCGCGTGGCGCCGGAGTTCAAGATCTTCACCAACGTCGATTCGGCCATCGTCGATCCCAAGGACTTCGCCGCCAATTCGTTCGTCGACCGCGAGACGAATGTGTGCGTCATTCCGCCCAACTCGTTCGCGCTTGCCCGCACCGTCGAATATTTCCGCGTGCCCAGCGACGTGCTGGTGATCTGCCTGGGCAAGAGCACGTATGCCCGCTGCGGCATCATCGTGAACGTCACCCCGCTGGAGCCGGGCTGGGAAGGGCATGTGACGTTGGAGTTTTCCAACACGACGCCGCTGCCCGCGCGCATCTATGCCAACGAGGGCGCGTGCCAGTTCCTGTTCCTGCAGGGCAACGAACAGTGCGAGACGACCTACGCCGACCGCGCCGGCAAGTACATGGGCCAGAAGGGCGTCACGCTGCCCCGCCTGTAACGGGCACTCGCTCTCACACTCCGGGCAGGGCCTGATCGGTAAAGCCCCAGCCGCGCAGATGCTGGGCGCGTTCGATCAGTGCTTCGGCCTCGCCGATCGAGAACGGGTGGGCGCTTTTCATCGACTCGAGTTCGTCCCAGCTGACCGGGACCGCTACGGGCGCGCCTTCGCGTGCCCTTGCGGAATAGGGAAGTACCGCGGTCGCGCCGCGCTGGTTGCGCAGCCAGTCGATGAAGATGCGGCCCTTGCGCTTCGCCTTGCTCATCGTCGCGACATATCGGTCCGGCTGCGACAGGCTCATGGCCTCGGCAAAGCGGCGGGCAAAGTCCTTGTGGGCGTCCCAGTCGTGCCCGCGCTTCAGCGGGACGACGACATGCACGCCCTTGCCGCCGGAAAGCATCGCGAACGTCACCAGCCCCAGATCCGCCAGCCGCGCGCGGATGTCGCGGGCGGCGCGGATGCAGTCCTTGAAATCGAGGCCCTCGTCGGGATCGAGGTCGAAGATCATCCGGTCGGGCAGTTCCACATCGTCCGTTCGGGCTGCCCAGCCGTGGAACTCGATAGTGCCCATCTGGACGCAGGCGAGCAGGCCTTCCGCGTCGTCAAGGTAGAGGTAGTCCTCGCTGCCGCCATCCTTCTCGCGAATCGCGACATGATGGACGTGTGCGCCGAACGAGCCGCTGTCGTGCTTCTGGAAGAAACACTTCTTCGCGCGCCCCTGCGGGCAGCGCACCAGGCTGGTCGGGCGCTGTACGATGAAAGGCAGCATCAGCGGGGCGATGGCCGCGTAGTAATCGGCAAGGTCGCCCTTGGTCTCGCCGCTGCCCGGGAAGATGACGCGGTCGCGGTTGCTGACCTTCACCGCGATCGGCGCCGTGGGGGGCGCTTTCGCACGCTCCGGAGCGACCGAGCTGGCCTTCTTGTCCTCCCTGAGGCCGAGGAAACTGCCATGGCGGACCCGCCCGTCACCGGTGAACTCGGCAAAGGCGACCTCGGCCACCAGTTTTGGCGTCACCCAGCGCGCACCGCGCGCCTCGGCGCGGTCGACCTCCAGCGGCGCGGTCTTGCGCGCGATCTTCTCCAGCCGGCCCGCTAGGTCGGCCAGCGTGTCGGCATCGAAGCCGGTGCCGACCTTGCCGCGATAGACCAGCGTCTCGCCTTCGTACTGCCCCAGCAGGAGCGAGGAGAACGGGCGCCCCTTGGCGCGCGAGGGTGCCCAGCCGGCGATCACGAATTCCTGCCGCCGGGTGCATTTCACCTTTACCCAGTTGTTCGTGCGCCGCCCGCGATAGGGGGCATCGACGCGCTTGGCGATGATCCCTTCCTGTCCCGCGGCGCACATCGCCTCATACAGCTTCTCGCCCGCGCCGATGACGTGATCGGCGACGAAGATGGGCGGCTGCGGATCGGGCAGCAGCGCTTCCAGCCTTTCCTTGCGCTCGATGTTCGGCATCGCCGTCAGATCCTCGCCGTCCAGTTCGAGCAGGTCGAAGGCATGGAACTCCAGGGCGTCGGTTTCCGCCTGGCTGCCGTGGCCGCGCTTGAGCACCGCCTGAAGGGTGGAGAAGTCCGGATTGCCGGACTTCCCGCGCGCGATGATCTCCCCATCGATCAGGCACGGCGGCAGGTCCAGCGCCGCGATGTGCGCGGCGAGGGGGGCGAACTTGTCTGTCCAGTCCAGCCCGCTGCGGGTGTGGATCACCGCCTTGGCGCCGGCTACGGAAACCAGCGCACGGTAGCCATCGAACTTGATCTCGTGCATCCACAGGTTGCCGGTGGGGACCGCATCGACCAGCGTGGCGAGCTGCAGGGCCCGGAACTTCGGCGGCTTGCCGGAAGTCTTGCGCGGCGATACCTGCTTGCGGGCATTGCGGCTCGCCGCTTTCTCCATGACTTGCGTGAAGGCATCGCCCTTCTTGCCTTCCAGCGAATGGGTGCCGTCCTTGTCCGCCTCGATCTCGGCCATGGTGCGCCCGGTCAGCACGCTGGTGAGGCCCTGTTGCACCAGCACGTCGCCTTCCTGCCCGTGCGCGTCCGCGATCTTGCGCAGCAGCCAGTTCTCGCGCTTTTCGCCGTTCCGGGGTTTCATGCGCACCAGCAGCCACTCGCCCTTCATCCGCTCTCCCTCGAGAGTGAAGTGCAGGTGGCCGTCTTCAAGGTCGTTCGCGCTCTTGCCGGCGATGGGCGCCCAGGTGCCGCGATCCCACAGCATCACGGTGCCGCCGCCGTATTCGCCCCTTGGGATGCCGCCCTCGAACTCGCCGTAGGAAATCGGGTGGTCCTCGGTCCGCACGGCGAGCCGCTTGTCATCGGGATCGGCGCTCGGCCCTTTGGTCACCGCCCATGATTTCAGCACGCCGTCTATTTCCAGCCGCAAGTCCCAGTGCAGCCGCCGCGCCGCGTGCTTCTGCACCACGAAGCTGTTGCCGCCAGACCTGATGTGCTTTCCCGATGGTTCGGCAGTCTTCGAGAAGTCACGCTTGCGATTGTATTCGGCAAGCAGGTCGGCGGCCTGATCGGATTTGCTCATTGCTCGTGCTGTCCTTTGCCGATGCGCCGGTCGCGGGCCCAGTTGCCCTCGACCACGGCCAGCAGCGTCAGCATCACCACACTGGCGACCGTGCATACCGCGACGAGGGGCCAAAGGCCCGCTCCGCAGGCGACGCCGACCATGGCCGTCAGCCAGAGATGCGCGGCAGTCGTCAGGTTATGCAGTCGCCCCCGCGCGAAAACGATGAGGCCGGCGCCGAGGAAACCGACGAAAGCGCCGGTCGCCTCGAATATCCTCAAGGGGTCCATGCGGGTTTCTCCCCGGCCATCGAACTGGAAGTAGAGCGCGATCACCGCGATCGCCATCGCGGCGGCCGATACGCAGATCAGGCCGTGCGTGCGCAGGCCCGCCGCATGGCCGCGTATCTCGCGGTCAAGGCCAAGCAGCGGACCGAGAATGGCCGCCGCGCCTATCCGCAGCAGCAATTCCCCGTCAACGTCCTGCACCGGAATCGCGGCGTTCAGTTCCATGGCTCATGCGCGCTTGCGGCTGCGCGTGCCGGTAGAGGACGAACCTTTCTTGGCCGCCGGCTTGCGCGATGACGATGATGATGAGGAGGAACTCTTGCCGCCGCTGCTGCTGCCGACGGATTTCTTCAGAGCGGCCATCAGGTCGATGACGTTGCCTTCGCCGCTGCCAGGTTCCTCGACGTCCTCGAGGATGCGCTTGTTGCCCTTTGCCTTGGCCTTCTTGTCGATCAGGCGGTGCAGGGCATCGACATAGCGGTCATGAAATTCGGCAGGTTTGAACGGCGCGCTCTTCTTGTCGATCAGGGTGGTCGCCAGATCGAGCAGGTCGGCGTCGGGCTTGGTATCCTCGATGTCGCGGAAATAGCCCTGTGCCTTGTGGACCTCGTCGGCATAGCGCAGCACTTCCATCACCAGTCCGCGTCCGCACGGCTTGATAGACACCAGCTGCTCACGCCCGCGCACCGCCAGCTGGCCCAGGCCGACCTTGCGGGTCTTGCGCAGCGCCTCGCGCAGCACGGTATAGGCTTCCTCGGCCAGATCGTCCGCCGGAACGACGAAGTAGGGCTTCTCGTAATAAAGCACGTCGATCTCGTCGGCATCGACGAACTGGACGAGTTCCAGCGTCTTGCGGCTTTCGATCTTGACCGCCTCGATCTCTTCCTCGTCGAGCAGGACGTAGCTGCCCTTCGATACCTCGTAGCCCTTCATGATCTCGTCGCGATCGACCGGGCCCACCCCGGCGGCCACCTTTTCATAGCGGATGCGCTTGCCGCTGGGTTCGTGGATCTGGTGAAACGAGATCGCCGCCCCCGACCGGGTGGCGGGATAGACCTCGATCGGAATGGAGACGAGAGCGAGACGTATCTGGCCCTTCCAGTAGGCGCGTGCAGGCATCGACAGGTTCCTTCCTCGCGAAGAAAGCGCGATCCGGCGCGGAAGGTTCCCTCGTGGCGCATCTACGGCGCGCCCGTGCCGATCCCGCTTCCGGGTCCGTCTAGAAGGGCTTTGGGCTCGATGACGAGCAGCGCCAAACTTCTCTCCCGGCGAACGTCCACTGCGGGCCGGTCACAAGATGTCTTTCCATGGGCAATACACGGTTGTATCGCGCTAGTTCTCAGAAAGTGCAGCAAGGACGCTCAATGCCCTTTTCCACCAAGGCCCTTTTTGCTTCAACGGTGTTGATTTTGGCCGCAACTATCCTAGTTTCCGCGCCCGTCGCGGGCTCCACTTCAAGCGAGGCGGCCAAGCCAGAGCAGTTGCCGCGCCGGTTTACTGCTGAGCACAAAGGCGTCTTCAACGGCAGGAAGCTCGCGTACCGTTCGACCGTGGAGGAATTTGTGCTGGGATCGGCCGAAGGGCCGGGGACAGCAAGCGCCTTCGTCACCAGCTATGAGAGCACCGCATCACGTGGGGGACGCCCGCGCCCGGTGATTTTCGCGTTTAACGGCGGTCCAGGCTCGTCCTCGCTCTGGTTGCACATGGGTTTCCTCGGTCCTCGCCGGGTCGACATGGACGACAGCTCCGCGCCGCGTACGACTGCCCCTTTCGAACTGGTCGATAACCCAGACAGCCCGCTCGACGCCGCCGACATCGTTCTGATCGATCCGCCGGGAACCGGATACAGCCGCATCCTGCCCACCGGCAAGCCAGAGGACTACTATGGCGTGGATGCCGACGCGCGGGCAACCGTCAGCATCATCCGGCAATGGCTGCAGCGGCACGGGCGCGAAAACGCGCCCAAATATATCATTTCCGAGAGCTATGGCACGATCAGGGCGGCCGTCGTCGCCAAGCTTCTGGCGGGCGGTCCGACGGCGACTGGTGACATGGACGGGATCACGCTGAACGGAATCATCCTTCTTGGCCAGGCGATGGAACTGCCGCGCTTCACTCCGACCGATGAAGCCATAGTGCAGGCCCTTCCCACCCTGGCCACTACGGCCTGCTATCACCGCAAGATTGCGGGAGAGTGCACGCCGGCCGGTCAAACCGACAAGGCAAGACGTTTTATCCGTGATGTCTATCTGCGCGCGCTGTTCGAAGGGGCGTCGCTGCCGGTGGAAGAGCGTACCGCCGTCGCTCGTCAGTTGAGCGCGCTGATCGGCATTCCTCCCGAAACCATACTTTTGAACGATCTGCGCATTTCTGCGGGGACGTTCACCGATCTTCTGCTGGCCAGCGACAGACGGCGGCTTGGCATGTACGATGCTCGATATACATTGCCTTCGAGTGCTAATGGTGGTGACCCCGTCGCCGACGATCCCGCCATGGGCCAGTACGTCCCGGCCTTCGTCGGCGCGTGGAACGACTATGCCCGCGATGTTCTCAAGGTCGGGCTCGATCAGCGATATGAACCGATTGCGTTCGGCGCGGTCGGCGCCCGATGGGACTTCGGCTTCGGTCCCGGCGTCCCGGTCGGAAGCCGCAACTATGCGCAAGACCTCGCGGCTGCGATGACGCGGAACCCGGGCCTGCGCTTGATGGTAGGATCGGGCTACTTCGATCTTGCAACCCCCCTGGGGCTCGCTGAGTATACGGTGAGCCATTCAGGCATTCCGTTGAACCGGACCGAGTTCCGCTCCTATGAGTCGGGCCACATGCCCTATCTGGGTGCCCAATCGCGTCATCAACTGTCGATGGACGTACGCCGGTTTCTGCAGGATTGAGGGGGCGATCGCCTGGCCCATGAGCGGCGGCCGGGCGTCATCGCGGCCGAAGTCTATCTTTGCGGTGCAAACACGACGGTCTTGGTGCCGTTCATGATGATGCGATGCTCGGCCTGCCAGGCGACCGCCCGGGCCAGCACCGCACATTCGATGTCCCGGCCCACATTCACCAATTGCTCCGCGCTCAACATGTGCGAAACCTTGAGTGCGTCCTGCTCGATGATCGGTCCTTCATCCAGATCGGTCGTCACATAGTGGGCGGTGGCGCCGATCATCTTCACGCCCCGTGCATGGGCCTGATGATAGGGCTTGGCACCCTTGAAGCTTGGCAGGAAGCTGTGATGGATGTTGATGCACTTGCCGGACAGGAAAGCGCACAGGTCCGGTGACAGGATCTGCATGTAGCGGGCCAGGACAACAAGGTCGATGTCCAGTTCCTTTACCAGAGCGATGATCCGGCCTTCCTGCTCGGCCTTCGAATCCCGGGTGACCGGCAGATGGTGATAGGGAATGCCGTTCCACTCGACGAACGACCGCATGTCATCATGGTTGGAGATGACAGCGGCAATGTCGATGTTCAGAAGTCCCGCCTTCCAGCGGTGCAGAAGATCCTGCAGGCAGTGCCCGAATTTCGATACGGCGATGAGGACGCGGGGCTTCACCGACGCGTCGTGCAGTTCCCAATCCATCTCGAACGGCTGCGCGATCGGCTCCAGGCCTTCGCGCCAGGCGGTCAGGGAGCCCCTCGACTCGCCTTCATCCCTGAAGACGGTTCGCATGTAGAAGATGCCGGTGGATTCGTCATGATAATGACTGGATTCGACGATCGAGGCGTCGTTTTCGAACAGATAGCCGGATACGGCGGCGACGATGCCCTTCCGGTCGGGGCATCGCAGCAGATGGATATATTTGTTCTGAACATGATCCACGATCTTGGCCATCCTTAAACAGTGAATTCCTTGACGGCGTCTTCAAACCAAGCCGCCAGATGATCGGCGTAGCTACTGTCGGCGTAGAGGTGATAAACCGGATCATCGGAGACTTGATCGATCAGGATGCGCGTCTGCGCGAACAGCGTCTGCGCGCACCGGCCTGGCGTGAAGACACGCGGATGGAGATCGATACTCGTTCCCTTCGCCAATAGTGCCCGTCCGTTCGCGCCTGATACTTCAAAGACCACGCGCCCATCGGTGACATCGGCAACATGAGCAAGGCCGGTCACTTCCGCCGTCAGTGCCTTGCTCCAGTCCGCCGTGCCGTTGACGATCATCCAGTCCTGCGGCGCGAGCCACAGCAGCCGAGGGCGGCGTCCGATCGCGCGATTGGGCGCACGGGGAAGCGGCGCGCCCAGTGCACCCTCCGCTGCCGCAAGCATGGCGACGCTTGCCGGGCGGACCCGCAGGACTTCGATCCGGTCGACCGCGATGCGCTCGATCCGCAGTTGCGGCGCGGTGATCGGCGTGTTCACCTCACGCATTGAGACGCTCTCCCGATGGATCATAGGCGGCCAGTTCCACGACTTCGGCGGGCCGCTGGCCGCGTTCGGCGATGACCATCACCGTCTCGCCCAATCGTCGCTGTCCGCCAATCAGCATGGCGAGCGCCACCCCGCGCCCCAGCGTAGGGCTCAAGCTGGAAGACGTGACATAGCCGCCGCTGCCTTCCTCACCCGCGCGTGGGACGATATGGCTGCCAATCGGGAGAGCGGCGGCGCCATCGAGCGCGCGCAGCCCGACGAGTTGCAGACGGCTGGCTGACTGGTCGTTGGGCCGCAGCAGTGACCGTTTGCCGACGAAGTCGTTCTTCTTCTTGAGAACATGGCCCCAGCCCACGTCGAGCGGCGATGTCGTGCCGTCGGTATCGGCGCCGACATGCAGATAGCCCTTCTCCGTGCGCAGCACCATCCAGCCGTCCACCCCCACAGGCCGGATGCCGTCCGCTTCGCCCGCGATGATCAGCGCCTGCCATAGTTCGGCGACGCGGGAAGCCGGGACGTTTACTTCATAGGAAACCTCCCCGGTATAGCTGACGCGGAAGACGCGCGCCCTGATGCCGGCTACATGGCCTTCGCGAAAGCTCATGTGCGGGAAATCGCCGGCTTCTACGGGAAAGTCCGTGCCCGCCTTGCGCAGCACTTCGCGCGCGGCAGGTCCGCTGATCGTCAGCACCCCCCAACTGGTCGACACCGGCGCCACGATGACGTCAAGGTCCAGCCATTCGCATTGCAGCCATTCTTCGAGCCAGGCGGCGATGCGATCGGCCCCGGCGCCCGTCGTCCCCACCAGATAGTGATCGTCGGCCAGCTTCGCGGTCACGCCGTCGTCAATGATCACGCCCTGTTCGTTCAGCATCAGGCCATAGCGGCAGCGCCCGGCCTTCAAAGTCGACATGGTGTTGGCATAGATCAGGTCCAGGAACTTGCCCGCGTCCGCCCCCTTGACCTCGATCTTGCCGAGCGGCGAACCTTCGAACAGGCCGACCTGCGTGCGCACCAGCCGCGCTTCGCGCTGTTCCGCCGCGTGCGCCGTCTCACCGGGCAGCGGGTAATAGGCCGGCCGCAGCCAGCCACCGAAATCCTCGAACACGGCGTCGTAAGCCGCATGGCATGCATGCCCCGGCATGCGCCGCAACGGGCGGAAAAGGTCGCCGGTAGCCGGACCCCGGAAGCAGCCAAGCGGCACTGGCGTAAAGGGAAAGCGATAGCGAGTGGTGCCTGTGTCCTGGATCGACCGTCCGGTTAGCGATGCCATGATCGCAAGGGCGTTCACATTGGACGTCTTGCCCTGATCCGCCGCCATTCCGAGCGTGGTGTAGCGCTTGAGATGCTCGACCGAGACAAAGCTCTCCTGCCTGGCGAGCGCGATGTCGGAAACCGACACGTCATGCTGGAAATCGACGAAGGCCTTGCTCTTTCCGCCCCCGACATTCCACAGCGGCGCTATCGGCTGAACCGGGCGTGCCGGATCGGCAAGCGGGGCGTCTCCGGGACCGGAGACGCCCGCGGTTCTGGTCGAAGCCAGTGCCGCGCGATGCCCCTCTACCAGCCCTGCCGCGAGGTCCATCGTGCCAGCCGCCGCACCTGCAGAAATAACCGGCTGCCTTGAGACGCCGGGACGGAACATCGCCTGCTGCTCGTCGTAGCGCAGCGTGCCTCCCGACTGGGAGAACAGATGCACGGTTGGATTGAACCCGCCAGACACTGCCAGCAAATCGCAGGCCAGCCATCGCGTCTTCCCTGAATTGTCCCTGATCTGGACGGCCGACAGTTGCTTGTACCCTTTGGTGTCGCAGACGACCGCCTCGCCGAACAGACGCACGTTCCGGGCCGTGAGCGCAGCGGCGAAGTCAGCGGGGACGGGCCGGGGATCGACCACCGCCTCGATGTGCACTCCAGCCTCGAGCAGACCGAATGCGGCGGCATAGGCCTCGTCATTATTGGCAAACAGGACCGCGCGCCTGCCCGGCGCCACGGCATAGCGGGCGACGAACTGCGACACTGCCGATGCCAGCATCACGCCGGGCCGGTCATTGCCCGCGAACGCGATCGGGCGCTCGATCGCGCCGGTTGCCAGGATCACCTGTCTCGCGCGCACCTGCCACAAACAGCAACTGGCCTGTCCGTCCCGCGCAAGAACTGCGGGATCCCAAGCCAGGCGTTCCACCAGCGTCAGCATGTTGTGGTCGAAATAGCCGACCGCAGCCGTCCGCTTCAGCACGGTCACTTCCGGGGCAGCGTCCAGCATGTCCGCGCTCTGCGCCGCCCATTGGCGGCTGGACATGCCGTCGATGCGGCCATGCGTCCAGTTGAGGCTGCCGCCCAGCTCCGCATCCTGCTCCACCAGCATGACGCGGGCGCCCGTCGCAGCCGCCGTGCGCGCAGCCGCCAGGCCGGCAGGACCCGCGCCGATGACCAGCACGTCGCAGTGGGCATAGCGGTTCTCATAGCGATCGGGATCGGGTAGGTTGGGCACCGTGCCGAGGCCGGCCGCCTTGCGGATCGCCCATTCATACAGGCGCCAGCTCGGCCACATGAACGTCTTGTAGTAGAAGCCCGCATTCAGGAAATTGGCGAAAAGATTGTTGATGCCGCCAATGTCGAACCGGGCATTGGGCCAGCAATTGACCGGCTTGGCCGTCAGCCCATCAAACAGCTCGATTTCGGTTGCGCGCACATTCGGCATAGACCGGTCGCCGCTGCCCAGCTGGACCAGCGCATTCGGCTCCTCAACGCCCGCGCCCAATATACCGCGCGGCCGGTGATATTTGAAAGACCGGCCCAGCAAACGGACGCCATTGGCGAGCAGCGCCGAGGCGAGCGTGTCACCCCTGTAACCTGTATAGGCACGCCCCCCGAAGTGGAACGTCAGCGGCTGGGTGCGATCGATCAGGCCACCCGACGCCAGGCGGAAAGGCTGGAGGTCCGCCGTCAAAGTCCCGCTCCCTTATCGGACGGCACGGGGCAAGGCTCATGCATCTGGTAGATCGCCAGGATCTGATGGGTGGTCGTGTCGCGCACCATGTTGAACCAGCGGCCACAGCCATATTGATGGACCCATCGTTCGGCATGCGCACCGCGCGGATTCAGTCGGTCGAACAGATAGCCTGCCCATTGCGCGTCGGACACGCTCTCCGCGGGGCCGGGCCGCTGGATGTGACTCTGCCCTCCGCAATGAAACTCATGTTCGTCGCGCGGGCCGCACCAGGGACATTCGATCAACAGCATTAGTCAGAAGCCTTTAATGCGCGATGCCCGAGGCAGCGGCTTCATCGATCAAAGCGCCGGTCGTGAACCGCTCGAGCGAAAAAGGCTCCGCCAGGGCATGGGGGGCGCCCGTCGCGATGTGATGGGCCAGCAGCGTTCCGCCCGCCGGGATCGCCTTGAATCCGCCGGTTCCCCATCCGCAGTTCATGAACAGGCCGGGCACAGGCGTAGTGCCGATGATCGGGCTGGAATCGGGCACGACATCAACGATGCCGGCCCATTGCCGCAGGAAGCGCACCCGGGCGAGCGCAGGATATTGCTCCGCGATGGCGCCCAGCACGTTGCGCGCAACCGGCATGTTGCCGCGCTGCGCGTAGGACGGATAATGGTCGAGCGCCCCGCCGATCACCAGACCACCCTTGTCCGACTGGCTGATATAGGAGCCTGTCGCCAGCGACAGAACCACGGTGTCGATCACTGGCTTTACGGGTTCGGATACGAAGGCCTGCAAGGCATAGCTCGTCACGGGCAGGCGGAAACCGGCAAGATCGGCCAGCACCGTCGAGCTTCCGGCAACGGCCATGCCGACCTTTTTGCAGCCAATTACGCCGCGCGAGGTTTCCACGCCAGTGACGCGACCATCAGCCGCGCGCTTGAAACCCGTCACCTCGCAATTCTGAATGATGTCGATGCCCAGCGTATCGGCGGCGCGGGCATATCCCCAGGCGACCGCGTCGTGGCGCGCCGTGCCGGCCTTTTCCTGGATGAAGCCGCCCAACACCGGAAAACGCGCCGTGGCCGAGACATCGAGAAAAGGTACGCGCCTGGCGATGTCGGGGACGCTCATCATCTTCGTCGCGACGCCGTTGCAGTTCATCGCGCCGACCCACCGGGTCGCCGCCTCTACATCATGGCGGCTATGCGCCAAGGTGATGATGCCGCGCTGGCTGAACATCACATTGTAATTCAACTCCTTGTGCAGCCGCTCATAGAGGCTGACGGAAAAGTCGTAGAGCCGCGCGCTTGCCGGATAATAATAGTTGGAGCGAATGACGGTCGTGTTCCGGCCGGTGTTGCCGCCGCCGATCCAGCCCTTCTCCAGCACCGCGACATTATGAATGCCATGATTCTTCGCTAAATAATAAGCCGTCGCCAGCCCATGGCCGCCCCCGCCGATTATCAGCACGTCATAGGAGGCCTTGGGCGCCGCATTGCGCCAGGCAGGACCCCATCCCGTATGCCCGCCCAGCCCTTCCTTGATAAGCTTCCAGACAGAATAACGACTTTTCATGCGAGCCCCTGCCGCGGCATAGAATACATTCATGTATCGTCAATGGCGAAGCGGCTGCAAGCGTCTTTTTGGATCGACGTGGTGGGATAGCGTCTGGCGCGCATGATGAGTTAAAGGAGAAACCACCAGAATACCGGGCATTCAGGGTGCACGGTGAGGTAAGATCGGCTGCATCGATCATAAAAACCGTCATCGGCTTTGGCCGCGCTCTTGAAATGACGATACATTTATGCATCTTGCTTGCAGATACGTGACGGATTGCCGACAGCCCCAAAGTCGCCGTCGGGTGAGTCGAAAGGAAAGCAGGCCATGAAGTCCCATGTTCGCGTTGCGGTGATCGGCGGAGGCGTGGTCGGATGCAGCATTCTTTATCACCTGACCAAATTGGGGTGGTCAGACGTTGCTCTGATCGAAAGAAAGGAATTGACGGCGGGCTCCAGCTGGCATGCAGCCGGCGGGTTCCACGCGCTCAACAGCGACCCGGGCATCGCAAAGCTGCAATCCTATACGATCGAGTTGTACCGGGAGATCGAACATCTTTCCGAGCAAAGCGTTGGCATGCATCTGACCGGCGGCATCAACATCGCGGGTACTGACGAGCGCTGGGATTTCCTGCGCGCCGACCATGCACGGCACCGCGTACTCGGCCTGCAGACCGAGTTGCTCACCCCGTCGGAGATCAAGGATCTCTGTCCGCTCATCGATGTCAGGGATGTACGCGGCGCGCTTTTTGACAGCCATGAAGGGCATGTCGATCCATCGGGCACGACCTATGCCTACGCCAAGGCGGCGCAGCGCGCCGGGGCGGAGATCTATCGTCACACCCGCGTGATGGACTTGAAGCCGACCGGGCGCGGTAGCTGGCGGGTGATCACCGACAATGGCGAAATCGAGGCGGAACATGTGGTCAACGCCGCCGGCTTGTGGGCACGGGAAATGGGCGCGATGGTCGGGGTGCAACTGCCTCTCATCCCGATGGAGCATCATTATCTGATTACAGAGGATATTCCCGAGATCGTCGCGGCGACTAAGGAATTTCCGCTCATCCTCGACCTCGATGCCGAAATCTATATGCGCCAGGAACGCAACGGCATGCTCGTTGGCGTCTATGAGAAGGATGCGACACCTTGGGCCGTCAAGGGCACGCCTTGGGAATATGGCGAAACCGAGTTGTTGCCTCCAGAACTGGACCGGCTCACCGACGCGCTGATCAAGGGCTATCAGCGGTTCCCGGCGGTCGCGGAAGCCGGCATCAAGCGGATCATAAACGGCCCCTTCACCTTCGCGCCCGACGGAAATCCGCTTGTCGGCCCAGTGCCGGGCGTGCCCAACTACTGGTCGGCCTGCGGGGTGATGGCTGGCTTCGCCCAAGGGGGCGGGGTCGGCCTTTCCATTGCGCAGTGGATCATCGATGGCGAACCGAGCGAGGACATCTTCGCCATGGACGTGGCCCGTTTCGGCGCTTACGCGACGCCCAGCTACACGATCGAAAAGGCCAAGGAATTTTATTCCAAGCGTTTCATCCTTGCTTACCCGAACGAATACTGGCCAGCGGCGCGTAACAGCCAGAGCGATGTGCTCTATGACGTACTGAAAGCGCAGAATGCGGTTTTCGGAGTCAGCTACGGCCTCGAAATCCCGCTCTATTTCGCTGACGAAGGCGAGGAACCGCGGGAGGCCCCTTCGCTCAAACGTTCCAATGCCTTCCCCGCCGTAGCGCGAGAGATCAAGGCCACTCAGGAAGGCGTCGGCATTTTCGACGCCTCTTCCTTCGCCAAGTACGAGGTAAGCGGTCCGAACGCCGCAGCCGCCCTCGATCGGCTGCTCGCCAACACATTGCCTTCGGTGGGCCGCGTACGCCTGGCTCCGATGCTGGCGGAAAGCGGGCGCTTGATGGGCGACCTGACGGTCATGCGCCTGGCCGAGGATCGCTTCATGATTTTCGGATCAGGCTATCTCCAGAACTGGCATGGTCGCTGGTTCGACGAGCATCTGGCCGGCGAAGGCGTAGTGATCCGCAACGTCACGCTTGACTATCAGGGCATCCATCTGGTCGGCCCCAACGCCCGCAGCCTGCTTGAGCGGCTGACGACGATCGACGTCAGCCACAAGGCCTTTCCCTTCATGGCGGTGAAAGAGGCCGATGTCGGCCTTGCCCCGGCGATGATCGCCCGCATCTCACTGTCCGGCGAATTGACCTATGAGATTTATGCGCCGGCACAGTATCTGCGGACGATCTACCTTAAAGCAATGGAACTCGGCGCCGATCTGGGCGTGGCGAATTTCGGCCTGCACGCACTCGCCGCGATGCGGCTCGAAAAAAGCTATGGCATCTGGTCGCGCGAATTCAGCCGCGACTATACACCGGGCATGTCCGGCCTCGATCGCTTCGTCGACTTTGGTAAGGACTTTATCGGAAAGGCTGCCGCGCTCGAGGAAAAGAACTCACCCAGGGAGCGGGTTCTGGTCACTTTCGCTGTCGATGCGATTGACGCTGACGCGACAGGCTATGAGCCGGTGTGGCATGATGGCGATTACGTCGGCTTCGTCACTTCGGGCGGATATGGCCACCGCGTCGGCACCAGCATCGCCATGGCCTATGTCGATCGAGCCGTCGCCGACAAGGACGCGGGATTCGAAGTCTCCATCCTGGGCCAGAAGCGGGCCGCGCGATTGGCCCGAGAACCGCTCTATGACCCGAGCGGTTCACGCGCACGCGCCTGAACCAGAGACGCCGCGCATCTAAGGCTTTGCATCAGCCGCCAATGTTCAAAACTTGGTCGAGAGCCTGCATGTATGGGACTGATACGACGCTGTCACACGGCGCTCCGTTGCGCGCCCCAGGGATCGTAGCGGACGCTTGATGCAGGAGTGCTTCGTGGTCGTTAAAGGCCGCCTAGACGAGCACGCCGCGCTTGTCGCTCCCTCGATTTTCTCGAGCCTTCAGCCTGATGCATCCTGGCTACAGTGATCTCTGAATGCCTCCAAATCACCCGCCGCCGCCCTACTTTCGGCTTGACAATACACATATGTATGCTGTGATGTTGCATCATTGGCCGGGTTTGGCGAAAAGGGGCGGGAAATGAAAAAGGGAATTCTGCTTGGAAGCAGCGGGCTTCTGGCATTCATGATCACGGTGCAGGCGGCTAATGCCCAATCTTTAGGGATTTCCGAAGATTCCGACGAGATCATTGTAACAGCCCAGAAGAAAGACGAACGGCTGCTGGAGGTTCCGGTTGCGATTAGCGCCGTAAGTGCAGACACTCTTGTATCGCAAAACATCACATCGCTCAGTGCATTCTACAACCGCGTCCCCGGCCTGCAATATGCCGGCGAGCGGACTTCCCAGATTTCCATTCGTGGCGTTACGTCCGGCGGGCAGGCCAATCCAACGGTCGCTCTGCTGGTTGATGATATTCCGTTCGGTTCGTCGACTTACCTCGGCAATGCGACAGTGCCCAATTTTGATCCTGCGGTGTTGCAAAGGATCGAGGTTCTGCGCGGCCCCCAGGGAACGCTTTACGGCGCCGCCAGCCTGGGCGGCTTGCTCAAATACGTGACCAAAAATCCCGACACGAACACCTTCTCTGGTCGCGCGGAAGTGGGAGCGAGCAAGGTAGAAGATGGCGGTTACGGGCATTCCATACGCGGTTCGCTCAATGTGCCGATCCTGGCCGATCATGTCGCGTTGAGCGTCAGTGGCTTCCTGAACGAAGCGCCGGCTTGGGTCGACAATCTATCAACCGGTACCTTGCGCCGGGACACCAACACGAGCAAGAATTGGGGCGGGCGCGCGGCCTTGCTGGTCAAGCCTTTCGAAGGCCTGACACTCAATTTCTCGGCGATGAAGCAGCGAACCGATACCATCGGCGCTGCGCAATATAATGTGCGTTCGGCAACGGACCTCACGCCGGTCAACACCAACGTCGCTGCAGGTCCGATCGGAAGCGCGCTGCCCGATCGCACGACATCTACCGGCCTGGCAGACGGCCGACGCAACCACGAATTGTACAGCGTTCGCGGCGATTGGAATCTTGGCTTCGCGACACTGACGTCGGTAAGTGGATGGAGCCGCAGCGACGTTTCGGACGTGACCGACACGACACCGATTTTCGGGTTCCTGCTGCCCTTCTACGCCAATAGCCAAACGGCCACCATCGACAACGCTTCCTCGCTGCGTAAGTTCTCTCAGGAAGTTCGATTGAGCGGTTCCGGCCCGATGATCGACTGGCTGGTCGGCGGCTTCTATACGAAGGAGCATACCGACGCACCGCAGACCATCCGATTGCTGGGCAGCGGTGGTGAGCTGACCGGAACGCCCTACGTCGGCTCCAATCCATCCAGCTATCGTGAAATCGCCGGTTTCGCGGATGTGACCTGGCATGCCACCGACAAGCTGGATATCCAGGTGGGCGGACGTTATGCCGACAACAAGCAGAACTACGCCTCCTTGACGACTGTAGACGGCCCTGTCGCGCCGATCTTCGGCCCCTCCACGATCAATGTGACGGGATCGAAGGATAATGCCTTCACGTGGCTCTTCACGCCGAGCTACAAGATCGCGCAGGACATGATGGTCTTCGCCCGCGTGGCGACCGGCTATCGCCCCGGCGGCCCCAACCCGGTGGTGCCGAACGTACCCCGTGACTTCGGGTCGGACCGCGTCACAAGCTACGAAGTCGGTCTGAAGGGGCAGACCCTCGACCGCGCGCTGACCTATGAAGTGGCCCTGTTCCAGATCGACTGGAAAGACATTCAGTTGCAGAGCACGGACACCACGCAGTTCATCTTCTACGTTAACGGCCCCAAGGCGCGCAGCAGGGGTGCCGAAGTTCAACTGGGTCTGAAGCCATTTGCTGGCCTCTCAATCGACGCCAACGCGAGCTATACGGATGCGACGCTGCGGAGCGACCTTCCGCCTTCGTCGGCGGCAGCTTCCTACCTGATCGGATCGAAGGGCGATCGCCTCCCCTCCACCGCCAAGTTCGCGGGCAGCCTGTCGGCGCAGTATGATTTTGCAATCAGCGACAGCCTGGACGCATTCGTGGGCGGAACGATGGTCTATCTCGGCAAGCGTCCGGGCGGCTTCATCAACATCCCCGGCGCCGTCCGGACCGATGCGCCCGATTACACATTGGTCGACCTGCGAGCGGGATTCAGCATCGACAAGCACTGGCAGTTGTCGCTCTTTGCGCGCAACGTCTTCGACAAGGATGGCGTCCTGATCCTCGACAACCGCAACGGTTCGCTTGCGCGGCCGCAGGTGACCTTCACCCAGCCTAGGACCGTCGGTTTCAACATCGCAGGATCATTCTGACGATCGAGACAGATTCTGCAAAACTGCGGGGAAGGGGGCGATGATTACCATCGCCCCTTTTTTTGCCGGGTTTGTCCTGCCTGCGCTCGCTTCCATCAACCGTCCCGGCCCAAGGATCGGCCGTTGCCAGATGAACGATGTGCTTGGGTCGATGCCTTCTGCACGACCGGCATCACCCGGCCAGGCGGGGCATGCAGCGGTCGACTTCAGGACTCCGCTATCAATGAGCCGGCTTTCGCCAAGCCCTGCCGCAGCGTCTTTGCGGCCGCCCAATAATGCCAGGCAGCCCAGAAACCGGTAAACGACGTTCCCACAAGCACCCAGCGCAGTGACTCGCGGGGGTCGGAGAGATGGGGCGACAAGAGATCGGAGACCGCCCCGATCAGCAAAGGCGCCACAGCAAGATTGGCGATATTGGCGCTGAACAGGATGAAGGCGCAAATTTGCGACCGCATGCCGGCGGGCACCAGGTTCTGGGCGAGCGCCAACGTTGGACCGATGTAGAGATATATCAGAGGCACGAACAGCCAGGAGGCGGCCAGGGCAACGCCTTCCGAACTGGCAACGAAGGCGATGATCGAGGGGATCGTCCCCAGAAGCGTGGCAAGGGATACAAACCAGGCCTGATAACGCGGATCACGGTGCGCAAGCGTCTGCATCGCCCAGGCCGTGGCCAGCGTGACGAGCGTGCCGCCGATTGCATGCATCAAGCCGAGATGCGCACCACTTACGGCCAGGCTCATCCCATGCGAGCGGCTAAGGAAAGCCGGCATCCACCACAGCAATCCCCATCCCCAGAATGTCAACATCGTCGCCCCCGCCAGGATATGCAGCAGGGCAGGTTGCCGACCCACGAAGCGAAGCGCTTCATTCACGCTGACCGGATTGTCGGCGGGCGATACATTATCCATTTGCCCGCGCCTTGGCTCCTTGATGGTGAGCGCGACAATGGCGGCGAGCGGCAGGCCCATGCATCCAAAGACGATCAGCACCATGCGCCAGCCATAAAGATCGTTCAGCCACCCGCCCAAGGATGCCCCCAAGGCAGCGCCAGCCGCCGCGCCGAGGGCAAAGAGCGACATGGCCAGCCCGCGGCGATTGGGAGGGAATTTATCGCTGAGCAGCGATTGCGACGGCGGCGTTCCACCGGCTTCCCCGATGCCGACGAAGACGCGGGCGAAGAACAATTGCCAAAAGCTTTTGGTAAGCCCGCAGATAGCGGTCAGAGCAGACCATGCTGCCAGGGACAGTACGATCATGCGTTTCCGGCTGGAGCGATCCGCAAGCGCTCCCAACGGAATACCTGCCGAGACATAGAAGATTGCCATCGCCGCGCCGGTCAGCAGGCCGACCTGCCCGTCGGACAAGTCGAATTCCGCCTTGATCGGCTCGATCAGTGTCGAAACGACGAAACGGTCCGCAATGTTGAGAGTGTAGACCAAGGTCATCAATATCAGGACGTACCAGCGATCTGCTGGCGCCGTACGCTCAACCATAACGTCCTCATGGCCTGGTGGCGGGGCTTGAAACGCTCCGGTTGCAGGAAATCGGGTGCTCAACTGATCTACACTATCGAGCGGCTGACTGCCTCCAACTCGGTAACATCAGATATTCCTTCACGGCCAGGCGAGAAGCCGGTGAGGATCCTGTAATATATGGGGCTGAGTTGACGTCGTCGCTCTGCGCTCTGCTTTATGCCGAGTGCATAGTAACCGACCTGATGATAATAGGTGATGCGTGATCGCACGAGCGCTTCATCGCCGTCATAGCCCGCCTCGACGAACAGGCGGCGCAGGGCATCAATCCTGACCGAATCCACGGTCTGGACGACATTGGCGACTTTGGGGGAGGACGCCGCCCAATTACGCACGGCCGTATCATAGTCTGGACGGAACTCGCGCTCGTCGATCCACAACTGCATCAGCACCTGATATCGCTCACCCGGCGTGCCAGGACCACTAAGCACCGACACGAATGGCACGGTATTGCATGACCGCCAATCGTCCAGAAGCTGTTCCAGCAAGTCCTCACGGCTTTTGAATCGCCAGTAAAAGCCCCCTCTGGTGACCCCGCTCGCTTTCGCAAGACGGTCCACTTTCACCGCGTCAATCCCTTCCCGGATCAGCGTCTCCCGAGCTAGATCAAGCCAGTCCTGCGTCGAAAGATTGCCGCCTTCGTCGTCCACTTTCTTCTTACCAGCCACAAATCTGCCTCGCGTTCAGCTTCCTCCCGTCATGCCGACAGATACGGCCACTTCGATGGCGCAGCCATTGCCCTCTCGCCATGACGATACAGGTCCGTATGTCAGCAACGATCGGTGCTCGTCAAAAGCTTTATATGCGCGGGGCCATTCAAGCCCCGTTGTTTTCAGGCGAAACCGGATTCCAGCGCCGTGATCTTGCGAGCCATATGGATGTCTCGTTCAGAAAGCCCGCCGGCGTCATGGGTTGTCAGCAGAATGGATACGCGGCCATACACGTTCGACCATTCCGGGTGGTGATCTGCCTTCTCCGCTTCCAGCGCGACAGCTGTCATGAAGGCGAAGGCGGAGACGAAATCTCGGAATTCGAACTCTCGCACAATGGCGCCGCGAGCCGGTTCGTGCGTCCAGTCTGGCAATGTTGCAAGGGCCTGCGCCCTTTCCTGATCGTCCAGCCGCGTCACCGCGGGGCCTCAACGCTCTGGTCGATCGTGCCGAAGAGAGATCGGCCGGTGTCGTCCTCCATCCAGATGCAAACCGTGTCGCCACGCTCGAGGAAGGGGGTCGTCGGCCCGCCATCGCGAATGGTTTCGACCATCCGCACCTCGGCGATGCAGCTATAACCAAGGCCGCCATCGGCAACGGGCCGCCCCGGGCCACCATCCGCGTCGCGGTTGGAGACGGTGCCTGAACCGACGATCGTACCCGCGCCAAGCGAACGGGTCCTGGCGAGATGCGCTATCAGCGTGCCGAAGTCGAAGGTCATGTCGACGGCGGCATCGGCGCGGCCGAAGGGCTTGCCGTTGAGGTTTACATGCAGCGCACCGTGCAGCTTGCCGTCCTGCCACCGCGCGCCCAGTGCATTGGGCGTCACGAACACCGGCGAAAGGGCACTGGCAGGCTTGGACTGATAGAACCCGAAGCCTTTGGCCAACTCGCCTGGGATGAGGTTTCGGAGCGACACGTCGTTGACGAGGCCGACAAGCCGGATAAGGCCGCGTGCCGTTTCCGGCGTTACGCCCTGCGGAACGTCGTCGGTGACGACGACGACCTCGGCCTCCATGTCGCAGCCCCACGCCTCGTCGGCAAGCGGGATCGCTTCGCACGGGCCCAGGAACCTGTCGGAGCCACCCTGGTAGACGAGAGGATCGTGCCAGAAACTCTCGGGCAGTTCCGCTCCCCGCGCGCGGCGCACCAGTTCGACATGGTTCACATAGGCGGAGCCGTCGGCCCATTGATAGGCGCGCGGAAGCGGCGCGGCGAGGGCGGCGGGATCGAGCGGCTGCCCGGCAACCGATCCGTTCGCCAGATTGGTGGCGAGGGCCTCGAGCTTCGACTCGGCTGCCGCCCAGTCGTCCAGCGCCGCCTGCAAGGTCGGGGCAACTGCCCCTGCCTCGACATATTGGGATAGATCGTCCGACACGACGATCAAGCGGCCGTCGCGGCCATACTTCAGGCTGGCAAGCTTCATGCGTTGGGATCCTTGTGCAGCCACTCGGCGTGGCGGGGCGCGCGCTTGGTCTGGCTCCATTCGTCCAGCATCAACGGTGCGACGCGCTTGAGTTCGGCATATTGTTCGTCGGTGCCGATGTTGCAGGCCAATTCGACGCGGTGGCCATTGGGATCGAAGAAATAGATCGATCGGAACACGCCGTGAAAGGTGGGGCCGAGAACGTCGACCCCTTGCGCCTCAATATGTGCCTTCGCGGCGAGCAGCGCGGCTTCATCCTCGACCTCAAAGGCGAGATGCTGGACCCACGCCGGCGTGTTGGAATCACGACCCATCGCGGGCTGGTTCGGCAGTTCGAAAAAGGCCAGCACATTGCCGCCCCCGCAATCGAGGAAGACGTGCATGTACGGGTCATCCTCGCCGGTGGATGGCACCTTGTCCTCGGCAAAGGCGGTGGTGTAGCTCATGCCGAGCGCGCGTTGATACCATTCCACCGTCTCCTTCGCGTCATTACAGCGATAAGCGACATGGTGGATGCGCTTGAGTTCTGGTGCGGTCGTCATGCCGGCTCTCCAACATTGAGTGCTCCCCGCTGCAACTGGTCGCGCTCGATGCTCTGGAAGAGGGCGGTGAAATTGCCTTCGCCAAAGCCCTCGTCCTTCTTGCGCTGGATGAACTCGAAGAAGACCGGGCCGATCTGCGGCTGGGCGAAGATCTGGAGGAGCAGGCGCGGATCGCTGTCCTGCGTCGATCCGTCGAGCAGGATGCCGCGCGCCTGCAGTTCGCCCACCGGCTCGCCATGGCCGGGAAGGCGCTCGTCGAGCATCTCGTAATAGGTGGCGGGAGGCGCGGCCATCAGCGGCACGCCCAGCGCCTTGAGCCTGTCCCACGCGGCGATGAGATCGTCGCAGAGCAGGGCGATATGCTGGATGCCCTCGCCATTATAGGCGCGCAGGAATTCCTCGATCTGGCCGCCGCCCGCCTTGCCTTCCTCGTTCAGGGGGATGCGGATCTTGCCGTCAGGTGCGGTCATCGCCTTGCTGGTGAGGCCGGTATATTCGCCCTTGATGTCGAAATAGCGGATTTCACGAAAGCCGAAGACGCGCTCGTAGAAGCTCGCCCAATGGGCCATGCGGCCGCCATAAACATTGTGGGTGAGGTGATCGATGATCTTGAAGCCCGCGCCTTCCGGATGCCGGTCGACACCGGGCTCGTAGACGAAGTCGATGTCGTAGATCGACAGGCCGTCATCATCGTCCTCATAGCGGTCGATGAGATAGATGATCGAACCGCCGATGCCGCGCACCGCAGGAAGGCGCAGCTCCATCGGGCCGGTGCGCACCTCGACCGGTTCTGCGCCGCGCTCGATGGCAAGGGCGTAGGCCTTGGCCGCGTCCTTGACACGCCACCCCATGCCGCAGGCCGACGCGCCATGCTCGGCGGCGAAATAGGCAGCGGGGCTGCGCGGCTCGTAATTGGCGATCAGGTTGATGCCGCCCTGTCGCCAAAGCTGCACGTCCTTGGAACGATGCCGTGCGATCAGGGAGAAGCCCATGGCGGCGAAGACCGGCTCAAGCATGCCCTTTTCCGGCGCGCTGAATTCCACGAACTCGAAGCCGTCAAGGCCGATGGGGTTTTCGAGAAGGCTCATATGATCTTTCTTTCGGAGTTGCTTTAGCGGGCGATGCCGTTGGTCACCGGGATCACGCCGCCGTGGATGGCGCGGGCAGCAGGCGAGACCAGGAATGCGGCCACTTCCGCGATAGCGTCAGGGTGGGTCCATCTCGATGCACCGGCATCAGGCATGGCAACCCGATTGGCCGGCGTGTCGATGATCGATGGCAGCAGCGTGTCGATGGGGGTGGGCGAGGAGGTGGGGGAGCACCCCGTCCACGAAACGGCTGAGATTGGCCTGGTTGAGGCCGGCGATATTGATCCGGCCATCGGCCGGCATGTAGATGCCATGCGTGCGCCTGACGGCAGCGACGGCATCGGCATCGATGGAAAGCCGAGAGAAGAGACCGCGCTGCGTTGCGATCGGCGCGAGAAGGGGATGGGCCAATGCGAGACCTTGCCGGACTTTCTGGAGCCGGCGACGCATGTCGGTGAGTTCACTCGCCCAGTCTGCGCGCAGAGTCGCATTATCGAGGATCATTCGGACAACGGCAGCGCCGTGATCAGGCGGCATCGACCACAGGCTGCGAGCAATCGTCAGCGCGTTGGTCCGGGCCAGTTCCAACGATGACTCGGTTCCAGTCTGGACGAAGAGGGCGCCGACCCGGTCGCGGTACACGGCAAAATTCTTGTCGCAACTATAAGCCAGCAGCGCGTCTGGCACCGCCGCCAGCATGTGCCGCGCGCCTTGCGCGTCCTCCTCCATCCCATCGCCCAGCCCCTGATAGGCGAGGTCAATAAACGGAATGAGGCCACGCCGATTACACACGGCGGCTAGCGTCTTCCACTGTTCTTGTGAAAACCGCGTACCGGTAGGATTGTGGCAGCAGCCGTGAAGCAGAAGCACGTCGCCCGCCTCCGTTTCCGACAGCGCCAACATCATTGCGTCGAAATCGACGCTGCCTGTGCTTTGATCGAAGTAAGGATGCGTACGCACCTCCAGGCCGGCTCCCCGGAAGATCGGTGCGTGGTTCGGCCATGTCGGCTCGCCAATCCAGACCCGCGCATCGGGTCGTGCCCGGGCCATCAATTCCGCGCCGACGCGCAATGCCCCCGTGCCGCCGGGGGTCTGCAGGCCGAAACGGTGCGCACCGAGCGTTTCGTTGCCGGACACCAAATACCAAAGGAGCTGCGCGAAACGCTGGTCACCTTCGGCGCCGAGGTAAGACTTGCTGATTTGTCCGGCGAGGAGCGCTGCTTCAGCATCCTTCACCGCGCGCATGACCGGGGTATCGCCTGTTTCGCTGCGATAGACGCCGACGCCCACATCGATCTTGTCGACGCGCGGGTCGGCGCGATATTCCGCGATCAGCGCCAGCAGCGCGTCGGGCTTTTGCGGCTCAAGGCCTGCGAATGCGGGAAACGACAGCATCATGCACCAGCCTTTGCGCGTGCGTAGTCCTGGGTCCCGGTATGGAGGACCGGATCGGTCGGGAGGAGGGTTCCAACCTCGATCGGCTCATGCCCGCGCAGGCGCTCATAGATCGGTCCGAGATCCGCATCACGCGTCTGCTGCAGGAGATCTTCGAAGCTCTCGATGACGAAGTAGTTCTGCTGGTAATCGTCGATCCTGTATTTCGAGCGCATCACCCGCTCGAGATCGAACCCGATACGATGGGGAGACGGATCGTCGAGAGCGAACAGGCTTTCGCCATAGGAGGAGACAATGCCGGCTCCATAGAGCTTGAGATCGCCGCCATCTCGGATCAGCCCGAACTCGACGGTGTACCAGTAGAGGCGGGCCAGTGCCTCGATCATGCCGAGCTTGGCGGCGCGAAGACCACCTTCGCCATAAGCCTGCATGTAGTCGGCGAAAACCGGGTGCGCGAGCAGTGGAACATGCCCGAACACATCGTGGAAGATGTCCGGCTCCTGCAAATAGTCAAGCTGATCGGGCGTGCGGATGAAGCGGCCTGCAACGAAACGGCGATTGGCAAGGTGCTCAAAGAATATCTCGTCGGGCACCAGGCCGGGGGCGGCAACGACCTGCCAGCCCGTGGCGCGATGCAGCCGTTCATTGAGCTCTTCGAAATCGGGAATGCCCGGCTTCGACATACGGAGGATGTCCAGGCCTTCCATGAAGGCCGGAATGACGCGCGCCGGCAGCATTTCGGCCTGGCGAGCAAACAGCCTGTCCCACATCGCATGCTCTTGCGCCGTGTAGGAAGCCCAGTCCTGGGGAACGGTCCAGTCGGGGGCCGCACCCGGCGGCAGTGGTTCTGTATTTGCCATGACGACAATATATCATGGGGCTTTGAAAATCTGTTTCAATATTCACGGATATTGGCCATAGATTGATCATATTTAATCATAAAAATCCAGTATGAGAATTGAATATCTCATGGATTTCGTGCGAACATGCCGGGGCGCGGAGCCGTTTGCGATGAACAAGAAAGGCCGAGGTGAAGCAATGACGATGACCCTTCATGGCTATTGGCGATCGTCGGCATCCTATCGGGTGCGGCTCGCCGCCAATCTCAAGGGCGTGGCCTATGAGCAGGTGAGCTACGACCTTAGAAAAGGCGAGCAGGGAACTGCGGCGCTCCGCAGCTTGGCGCCTCTCGGCCTCGTGCCTGCGCTCGAGGTAGATGGAAGCAGTCTGACGCAGAGTTTGGCGATCCTTGAATGGCTCGAGGAAACCCATCCCACGCCGCCGCTGTTGCCCGCCGGATCGATGGACCGCGCTGCGGTTCGCGCAATGGCCTCCACAATCGCATGCGACATTCACCCGCTCAACAACCTGAGGGTTTTGCAGGCACTTCGGCAGAATCTAGGTGCGTCGGAACAGGCGGTGCAGCATTGGATCGCCCGCTGGATTAGGGACGGCTTTGCTGCGCTCGAGGTCATGGTCCGCAACCACGGACGGGGCTTTTGCTTCGGTGACACGCCGACGATGGCGGATTGTTGCCTCGTTCCGCAGATCTACAACGCCCGTCGCTTCCATGTCGACCTGATCGATTTTCCAGAACTGCTCGCGGTGGATGCCCGGTGCGGCGAAATCGATGCATTTGCCTGCGCGGCGCCCGGGCGCCAGCCCGATGCCGATGGAGCGAGCGCATGACGGCGGAACGCAAGATCGATGCGATCGACCGTAAGCTGATGTATGAACTGCAGCGCGATGCGTCGATCAGCCATGCCGACCTGGCCGAACGTGTCGGCGCCTCGACGGCCTCATGCTGGCGCCGCATGCGTGCATTGGAAGCCGATGGGGTGCTGGGGCGGCAGGTCCGCCTGGTAAATGCCGCGCGGCTGGGACGCGGCGTCAACGTCATCTGTCACATCAGAATCAAGAACCATCTGATCGAGACCACGGAAGCGTTCGAAGATTTCATCGCGTCGCGTGATGAGATCATCGAATGTTATTCGATGTCGGGCGACTGGGATTATCTGTTGCGGATCATGGTGTCCGACGTGGAGGACTATAACCGCTTCCTGATGCGGACAGTGCTACGACATCCATCGGTCGCCACCGGGTCGTCTCACTTCGCTCTCTCGCAGGTAAAATACACGACCGCTGTGCCGCTTTGAAAGGCGGCGCGACATGCGACCAACAGCAGCAGGCCAGTGGCGGTAGATTGGGGGCGCATGCGCGCCGGTGGCGTACAGGGACCATGAGAAAGCATCCGAAATAGGCTTTGCATTTCTCATACCCAGTGCCACAATGCACATATGTATCGTGTTATGTAAGAGCCATTGCGAAACCGGAGAATGTGTCGAGCTATGGGGCGAACCGCCAGTCTGAAATTTCCTCCTCCGATGGAGAAACCGCTATGACGCCCGCCTTCTACACCCGGGAACAGGTCCGCGCGCTGCTGGACTATGACGGATGCATCAAGGCCGTGCGCAAGGCCATGGCGGACTTCACCGCATCGGCGAAACCGCAGCCGCTGCGCTCCATCGTGCCGGTCGGCCCGGAAAAGCTGTTCGCGTTGATGCCGGGCACGTTGGCGCACAGCGAAGGTCTCGGCGCCAAGATCATCACCGCCTTCGGCGATCCCGAACGGCCAGGCCGGTCCGCCCACCGCGGCGTAACGGTGCTTTTCGATGCCGACACGGGCGAGCCGTCCTGCATCGCCGACGCCGGCGAAGTCACTCACATCCGCACTGCCGCCGCCAGCGCGGTTGCGACCGACGCTCTGGCCAGGCCGGATGCGACGCGCCTCGCGATCTTTGGCTGCGGCGCGCAGGCGCAAAGCCATATTCACGCCTTGTCGCGCGTGCGGAAATTGGAGGAAGTCAGGGTCTGGGGCCGGTCGCTGGAAACCGCGACCAACTTTGCGGGACGCATGGCGGCGGAAACGGGACTTTGCATCGCCGCTTACGACGAAGGAGAAGCGGCCGCGCGTGACGTAGACATCATCTGCACCGTAACCGGGTCATCAACCCCCGTGCTTTTGCGCGACTGGGTTGCGAACGGCACCCACGTCAACGCCGTCGGATCAAGCTACGCCGGCCCGGTTGAGGTCGACACGGCCCTCGTGGCGGCGAGCCGCTATATTGTGGACAGCCGCGCTTCCGCAGAAGCGGCGGCGGCCGAGTTGATCGTCGCACGTGATGCCGGAATCCTCGGCAACGACCATATCCGTGGCGAGATCGGCGAAGTTCTGCTCGGACGGGTTCCCGGTCGCACCAGCGTTGACGAAATCACCTTCTACAAGTCGCTCGGGCACGTGGTGCAGGATCTTGCGGCGACCCGTTACCTGCACGCCCGCGCGACAGGCGGACTATCCTCGACAGGAGAATTGGCTCCATGAATGCTGTTACACGGTTGACCGCTCTACCCGTGGTCGATGACATTCCCGCCCTGCTTTCGCGGCAGACGCCCGGCTGGTCACTAGAACAGCCGTTCTACCTCGATCCCGCGATTTTCGAACTCGAGCGCGCGCTCTGGTTCCCCAGACAGTGGATGGTCATGGGACACATCTCCGAACTGCCGGTCAAGGGCGCCCACATTGTGCGCGACCTGTTCGGCCACGAGATCGTGATCGTCAACGCCGGCGATGCTGGCTTCCGCGCATTTCACAATGTGTGCACCCATCGCGGTTCGCGCATTTGCAAGGAGGATGGCCGTTCTCCCCTGCTGGTATGTCCCTATCACGCCTGGTCTTTTCGCCTTACCGGCGAGTTGCGCTCGACCCAGGAAGTGCCCGAGGGCGTCGACGTCGAGAAGCTTGGCCTGCACCCGATCGCTATTCACGAGGCTGGCGGCCTGATCTTCTGCGGTCTCGACGGGTACGCTCTCCCGGATTTGACGCCCGCGCTCGACGCCCTTCTTCCGGCAATGCGGCACCATGGCTTTCACCGGGCGAAGATCATCGAACGGCGGTCTTATCCCACCGCGGCGAACTGGAAGCTGGTTCTAGAGAACTTTTTCGAATGTTATCACTGCCGTCCATCCCATCCGGAGTACTATCGGATGAACGGGCACGTGAAACAGAGCGCGATCCGCGATGAAGCCGCCGCAGCCGAGTGGGAGCGCGAGGTCGCTGCGTGGCGCGAGGCAGTGGGTGACGCGGAATACAATGTGACGATCCGCCATCCGGGCGATGTCGACCAGATGAAATTCTCGCTCTATCGCCAGCCGATCGGTCTGGGACGCAGCACCATTTCGCGTGACGGCACGCCCGTCGCGCCGCTGATGGGGGGATTCACCAGTTTCGATGGCGGCGAGACGGCAATGCACTTTGGCCGGCTATGCTTTGCCGGCGGATATAACGACCATATCGTCCTGTTTCAGTTCATTCCGCGTGGGCCGGAAGATACCGATGTGATCGCGACCTGGCTGGTCGATGCCGACGCCAATTCCGATTTGATAGATGTCGATGCGTTGACGTTCATGTGGGACGTGACCACCAAGCAGGACAAGCAGTTGATCGAGGACAATGCCGCAGGCGTCAGGTCACGCGCCTACCGTCCGGGCCCCTACACGGCCCTTGAATCCCAGTCCTCGCAGTTTGTTCAGTCCTACGTGGACGCAATGCGCAAGCTATTGGCGGCCTGACTGTTCAGCCGGGGAGGATCGTCCCAACTTCCCCGGCAATCCGTATCGTCGTCCCAAAGGCGCGCGATTGCTCGCTTAGCCGGGCAAGGATCCGGCGCGCTTCGGCCCCCCTGGCACGGAACGGGAGACCACGCGCCGCGCCAGGCGCGGAATTGATCGTCAACGGATAAAGGACGATGTCACGCACGTTCCGGCCCAGGAAGCGCGTCATCGCTACCATGCTGTCGAACCACTCGGCGGGCAGTTCGAACGTGATCGGACCGTTGGGCCCCTGCGCGGTCATTTTGCGGTCGAGATCGAGAAACAGGCTGCCCATGCTGTAAAAGATCGGCTTCCCTTGATGGATCTCGATGCCCTGCAATTCGTGAGGCCCGTGCCGGATAACCATATCCGCCCCCGCATCGATCAGATCGCGAAACAAGGGGGGCAGGAAATCGCCGGGCGTGGGATCGACGTAGGAGCCCGACGCGCTCTCATGCGCATGGATCGAGAAGACGACCCAGTCCGCCGCCGCGCGTGCGCGCTGGATCGATTCGAGCAACGCGGTGCGATCGTCCGGATTGACGACATAGGTCATGCCCGGCCGCTCCGCGACCCGGTACAGGCGATCGGCGATACGCACTTCCTTCGCGTCGGGCCCTGGAAGATCATACCCTTGCCATCCGATCCGGTTGGCAATCGCGATCAGCGCCGGCATCTCCCCGCGCGTGACCAAAGTCACCGCCTCGAAGCGTAGCGGATTGACCCCGGGTCGCGGACCGGCGCCGCGAAACGCATTCCCGGCAGGCGACATTCCGGTGAATGTCGACGCCGCTGCAATCAGAGCCACCTTCCCCTTGGGGGTCGTGAGAATTGCGGGCGCCCGTGCTTCATCCAGGCTCAATCCCGCACCAGCATGAGCAAGCCCAAGCGAATCCAGTGCGGCGTCGGAGGCCCGCAGGCCAGCGTCACCCCAGTCGGTCGCATGATTGTTCGCGCGGGACAGAAGATTGATGCCAAGCGATTGGAAGGCGCGCACGGTCGAGACTGGATGAAGCGGATAACCGCCGCCATTTTCCGCAGCCGCATAGCCTTTGAACCCAGCGAGGTCGAACATGTTGCCCTCCGCATTGGCGAAGGTCACGTCCGCGCTCCTGATCAAGGCTGCGACCGGTCGAAAGCCCGAAGCATCGAAGTCGGGCTTGTCGCCATAGGGGCCAAGGAGGTCGCCCGCCGCGAGGAACTTCAGATCCGAGCCCTCGGCCAGTGCGCCTGCTGGCCTCGCCTGCAGCGCGGCCAGACCCATTCCCCCAAGTCCGGCAAGCGCCCTGCGCCGCGACAGGGCGATCATTGCCAAGCCTGCTCCGCCACGCGAAGCATGTTCTTCCCGAACACACCTTCGATGACAGGCTCCCCATGTCCACGATGGAGTAGTTCGTCGGCAAGTTCTGGCAGCCCGGACGGCGCAAAGAAGGCTGGATGGAAGTCCAATGGATATTGATCGGGTGGCCAGAAGTCGGAATTATCCGCTACGATCCGTTCGATACCGGGCAAGTCGACGGGGAATCCGAAGTCAAGTCCCAGCGCCACATGATCGGGGCCGGCGATGTCGATCAGATAGTCGACATGGTCGGCCAAGCGAGCCGCCGTCGGCGCGCCTTCGCCCAAGAACAGATTCAATCCTACCGCGCCCACCACACCACCTGTCGCGGCGCATGCGCGGATCTGCTCGTCGGCAATATTGCGTTGATGATACTGAACCGCTGACGGGTTTGAATGGGAAAAGATCACCGGGGCCTGGCTGATCTCCATGGCTTCCATGCTGGTCCGATAGCCCGCGTGCGACACGTCCACGATCATGCCGACCCGGTTCATCTCGGCGATAACCGCACGGCCGAAATCGGTGAGCCCGCCATCCTCGTCATGGCAGCCCCCACCGGCTGCATTGTTGCGGTTGTAGGCAAACAGCATTTGTCGCACGCCGAGATCGCGATAAAACCGGACCATCTCTATCCGGCCATCGAGCGCAACCATGCCTTCCAGATCGAACGCGACCGCCATTCGGCGACTGGCCTTGGCGGCTGCGATATCGTCGACCGACTGGACGAGCAGATAGCGATCCTGATTCTCGAACAGCCATCGCCTGAACGCTGCGATCGTCGCGACGCAGTCATGCCAAGGCATGAGATCGAAGCCCACATTGATCGACAAGAAGTCGACATTTGCATCTCGCCAAAGGGCAAGATTCTCGAGATTCGCTGATCGATCGGGCATGAAGCCGGAGTGCGCATCCCACACCAGTGTCCGACGGGTCAGTTCGCTTGCCGCTTCTTCGAATGCCATATCAACTGCTCCTGCAGCCCCCGATCATAAGATACATATCTGTATTGGCAAGCCGCAACGTCAAATCTCTTCTGCTGCGACCTATAAGCCGAAGCAGGCTCCCAGTAAGGAGACCTAACCAATTGCCTTGCCGACCCGATCAGGGTTTTGGCTTGGTCTCGGGGATCAGCCCACCGGGGATCGCCTGACCTTGCACGAAGGCCCGCACATCCCGCAGGAATGCCTTTTGTCCAGGCGCATCGGAATAGAGCATGTGCCCCGCCGCATAGTAGGTAAGCGTCGCTTGCCCCTTGTGCCCCATGCGGGCAAAGACGTTTTCATCGGCGCCCATGGACGCGGCCCGGTCATACAGCCCGACACCGACCAGAATCCGCAGCGCGGGATCTTCACGCATCTGGCGCGATAGCGATGCGAGCCGTTCAGCGTTTGGAATATACGCCCAGTCCCATTTGATCGCGCCGGGCGCAACCGTGTGATAGTCGCCCAGATCCTTGACGTTCAGCTTTTCGGCCGCGAACCGCTCCATGTTCTGGTCAACGCCGCGCATCATCGCGTCCCAGTCGCGCGCTTCGTCGCTGGGCGCCGTTGCGGCTGGCTCCGTATAGCGTGTATCGAACAGGGTCAGCATCTTCCCTTCGGCCTTCAGCAGGTCGGTCGCTGGCGCTTTGATGACGAGGTTGCTATTCGCAAAATAGTCGGCCGACAGGCCTGTCAGGCTCGCGAGCTGGACGCCGATGGCTGTTTTTTCAGCTTCGGGCAGTCGATTTCCGAGCAGCAGCGCGCGGATGTATGGCCCCAAAGCAAAGGCCCGCGCTTTATCGACGGCCTGCGCCAGGCTTTGCGTGCGATTGTCGATTAGGCCGTGATACCAACTCCAGGCCGACACATCGATCACGCGGCTGACGGCATCCAGTGGTTCCGGATCGGGACTCGTACTGGCCGGAACCGGACCGGATACCATGACCATGCCGGCCAACCGCACTTGCGACTTCAAACGCGCCAGATCGCGGCCAACATGAATGTTGCGATGCGTGCCGAAGCTCTCACCGACAAGGAACACCGGCGACGCGGTGCGCCCATGGTCTTCGAGCCAGCGCCGGATAAGCTGCACGCACGCGGCGGAATCGGCGTCACTGTTGCGGAACGTCTGCGGGTCGATCCCGGGCAGAAGGCGACTATAGCCGGTTTCAGGCGGATCGATGAAGACCAGATCGGCAACGTCCAGAATTGTGTCCGGATTATCAACCATAGGCGTGGCAGGATCCGCCTGTGCGACGGCATCGAAACGCGCCATCTTCATCGGTCCGAACGCACCAAGCTGCAGATAGCTCGATCCGGCGCCCGGACCGCCATTGTAGATGAAGACGACCGGCCGCGCGGCGGCGGGCTGATCTTTCCTCACGTAAGCGATGGAGAACAGGCTCGCGGCTGGCTTCCCGTTACGATCCTTGACGATAGTTTCGCCCACCGTTGCATCGTAATCCACGACCTGCGTGCCGAAAATGCCGCGATGATGGGTGATAAAGTGTCGCTGCCCTGACTGTGCCTCCAACGTTTCGATCGGCCAGCTCGACCGATCGCCGGTTGTCTCCAGCTTCGGTTGCGCCGTTACCGGCAACGCGCTTGTCGCAACCAGTATCAGCCCAGCGCAACGCAACCCCGCGATGCGAAATATCCGCCGCACCGGCAACGACGCATGAGACGATTGGATAGCGGTCAAATGTCGATCCTTTCTAATCGGGATATCTGTCAGGGGCGGATGACGCCGGTTGCGCCTTCTATTGCTATCACCGTGCCGAAAGGCCGAGATAGCTCCTGGAGCCTCGCCAATATTTCTCGTGCACGGCCCGGCTCGGCCAGCCGGGTGCCATTGCCCGCTTTCCGGTCCAGCGGATGGAGCCTGACCTCGCTTAATCTCCCATCGTCGAAGCGCGTCGTGGCGATAAAGCCTTCGCTCCAGCTTTCGGGCTCCTTGAAGGCCTTGTCCTTTGGGTTGCGGCTGTCTGCCTGGGCACCGTCCTCGTAACGCTCGGTTTTCTGCTCTTGGGTCAACACGACATGACCGCCAAACAGAAACACGCCCAAGCCGTAGAAAATCGGCTTGCCGCGATACACTTCGATGCCGCGCATCGAATGCGGCCCGCCCCCCATCACCATGTCGGCACCCGCGTCCACCACATCATGGGACAGGCGAACGAGGAAGTCGGCCGGTGCGCCGGGGGCGAGATCATTCATGTTGTCCGCATTTTCGTGCGCATGGATCGTGAAGACCGCAATGTCAGCGTCCCGCTTCCCGGTTCGGACGGCATCGATGATGGCGTCGTGATCGACGACGTTCATGTCATAAATCACTCCGGGCGAGGCCCCGACCCGGTACCGTTTCTCGATCTGCTGAGCAAAAGGCGTGTCCACCGTGATGGTCAGATCACCGGCCACTTGCTTCCGCTTCCATGCGGCTTGCAGATGCCGCATCGTGTCGGCGGTGACGATGTCGATCGGCCGTATTCGCAGGCCGCTGATGCCCGTCCGGGCGGGCATTCCGTCGAGCGCATCCTGCGCCTTGGCCCCCTGTTTGTAGGTCGAGGCCGCGGCAATTAGCGCAACCCGTCCCTTAGGGGTTTGCACAAAGCGCGCGCCGCGAGCTTCCGCCAGCGTCATGCCGTCACCTGCATGAACGATGCCCGTCGCGTCGAGAAGCCGGGTCATCGCCGTCAGCCCTTGTATGCCCCAGTCGTTCGAATGGTTGCTGGCTGTCGATACCATGCCGATGCCGAGGTCCTTCAATCCTTTTGCCAGCGTGGGGCGGCCCAGCAGGATGTAGGGGCTGCCAGGGCCTGGCCCGGGAAAGGTCTTGAGATCGAAGAAGGTGGTTTCCTGGTTGCCGATGGCAACATCGCTTGCCCGCAGAATTTGCGCCAACTTCCGCGCTTCGGCATCGTGCTCCAGGTCGAGCGGCTCGGCATTGATGAGATCGCCGACGCTGCTGAGGATGAAGCTGCCCCTTATTCTGGTCGACGGTGTCATATCTGCGGGGGCCTGGGCAAGCAATGTTGGCGAGATCGCCGCCAAGACGAGGCCGCATAATATCCTGCCACACCTACGCTTGCCAAAGTGCCGAATTATCTGCCCGATCATCGGATATTCCTGTTCCGAAAGTCCCTCGACGCAATGGGGACTAGATGCCATTTCATGTTCAATACACAAGTGTATTGTAGCACCTGATGGATTTGTGGCAAGGATGCTCTATGCCGTTTTTCCTCTAGCACTACTTTGGCAGAAGTATGATTTTGGGATTCCCTTGGCGCGAAATGCGTGATTCGTGGCGAGCCAGCTTTGACGGAGGCTGGCGATGGACGAGGATTGGCGAGCGGACTTGGATCGGTGGCTTGCCCCGTATCTGGAGGGGCTGGGTAACAAGACGCGGCGTCGCATGTGTCCGGCTTATATCGCCGGTCTGATTGGACCGGGTGATCGCAAGAGCATCCAGCCTATGGCGGCCCGCTCTGAAGCCATCGTCTATGATCGGCTACACCATTTCATCGGGGCAGGTCTGTGGGACAGGGCGCCGCTGGAAGCGACCTTGTGGAGCCAGGCGAACGAAATGGTCGGCGGTGACGGAGCCTGGCTGATCATTGACGACACCGCGCTGCCGAAGAAGGGCAAGGCGTCGGTTGGCGTCGCACCGCAGTACGCCACGGCGCTGGGCAAGAACGCGAACTGCCAGACGCTTGTGTCGTTGACGCTGGCCTCGGGCGAAGTCCCGGTCATGCTGAGCTTGCGCTTGTTCCTGCCGGAAAGCTGGACGAGTGATGTTGCGCGAATGGACAAGGTCGGCGTGCCTGCGCCCTTGCGTGAGTATCGCACCAAGCCAGAGATCGCGATTGAGGAGATCGATCGTATCATTGCGGCCGGGGTGCACTTCGGCTGCGTGCTGGCCGACGCTGGCTATGGCTTGTCAGCGCCGTTCCGGCAGGCGCTAAGTGCACGAGGCTTGCGCTGGGCCGTTGGTATTTCCCGGCACCAGAAGGTCTATCCTGCCGACGTGCAGTTGATCTTCCCGATGGCAGGTCGCGGGCGACCGCGGGTGCGACACGTACCCGACGTTAAATCCCGGGCCGCACACGTCATGCTCGAGGACGCGAAGTGGCGTCAGGTCAGTTGGCGCAAGGGGACGAAGGG
>Ga0065704_10070287_pt1 | contig 39328 bp, 33 predicted proteins | sample SwiRhicommuniRL2_FD_59091 | JGI IMG/M metagenome (GOLD analysis project Ga0065704, IMG submission 59091) | Switchgrass rhizosphere bacterial communities from Rose Lake, Michigan, USA - RL2 v2 (version 2) | ecosystem: Host-associated > Plants > Roots > Rhizosphere > Soil | place: East Lansing, MI | reverse complement strand
AGGCGGCGGTGGCCAAGCAAGAGGCTGAGCAGGAAGAACTGGTGTTCGACGATGCCGAGAGTGCAGACGTGGATGCGGAGGTGGAGCGGCGTGAGGCTGAGGCCGGCGAGCAGGGGAGGTAGGGACAGATGGGGGTGGCGCACAATGCGGCAGTAACCGTCGATACCTGGGAGGGGTGTTACTCCTCCCAGTGGAAAGGGCTCTGCGTGCCGGAGGCCTTTGCCCACCCGGCTAAGTACTCCAGATCCCTCATCCAACGCATCTATCAGCATGTGCGGGAGGAGGGATGGTTGGCACCGGGCGATACGGTGTGTGACCCGTTTGGCGGCGTCGGGCTCGGTGGATTGGACGCGGGGCTCCAGGGCTACCGGTGGATCGGCGTAGAACTGGAGGAACGCTTTCACGAACTGGCGCAAGCTAATATCGCTTTCTGGCAGCAACGCTATGGACAGTTACCGCAGTGGAAAAAGCCGGTGTGTCTCCAGGGGGATTCACGACAGTTACAAACAGTGCTCCAGGGGCAGGCAGACTGTTGTGTGTCGAGCCCGCCGTATGCGAATGGACTTGGGAAAGAAGAAACCTACGCAGACCATGCGAAGCGCGAGAAGGATAGTCACAGGGGCATTATGCAAGAAAAGCGTATTGCTGATCCCTACTACGGCAGCGACCCTGCCCAACTCGGCAACCTCCCTCCCGGCTCGCTCGACTGTGCGCTATCCTCCCCTCCTTATGCGAATGGGTGTGTGCATAGTGGTGGAACTGACCCACATCCAGAACATATCTTGGGGGGCGAGATACGCCACGTAGCGTATGGGCAAAGCGCAGGGCAACTCGGTGGAATGGTGGCGGGGGAACTCGATGGGGCGATTAGCTCGCCCCCATGGCAGGATAGCGATGGTCGCAATGGAGGGAGCAATATCTATGAACGGAATCAACTTCAGCGGGGACGCAATCCAGAGAATCCCTCCCTCCATGGACATCGGACTACAACGCCTTACGGAACTGCGATGGGCCAACTCGGCAATATCCAATCCGACACGTTTTGGTCAGCCGCCCGTGCTGTCGTCTCGCAGGTCTATGGCGTCCTGCGCCCTGGCGCTGCCGCCATTTGGGTCGTGAAAGCCTATGTGCGCGATAGTCAACTCGTAGATTTCCCCCATCAGTGGCAAGCCCTGTGCGAAGCTGCTGGGTTCGTCACGGTCCATGAGCATCATGCGCTGCTCACCACGCACCACGGCACGCAGGCCGATCTGTTTGGGGCAGATAAGGAGCACACGACTAAGCGCGTGAGTTTCTTCCGTAGGCTGGCGGAGGCGAAGGGCAGTCCTGTAATCGATTGGGAGACGGTGTTGTGTATGCGCAAGCCACTAGAGGGGAGTGTAGGGATGTGTGACGGGGCGATCTCCTCACCACCCTACGCAGATCGTTGCGTCAATGGGAATGAGCGCTTTATCCATCGCAACGGGATCGGGAACGGCCACAATGAAGGAGATGGTGCTACCTATGGACACACGATAGGCCAACTGTCGAGCATGCCCACCGGAGATGTACCGACAGATGGCGGTGGGGAGGCGTAGCGGAAGTCGCCAGGAAGGGGCGAGAGTTTGTCGCAGGAGCCATCTTCTCCCCCTTCCGAAACTACCGACATGTATATGCATTTTACCATGGCCTAAATACAGGGTTTCAACGTAGATATGCGGCGATTTTTTGGCACTGATCGTTTTTGAGGTGCCATACAATCGCCTAGAATCAATTATCTCGATTCATTGGAAAGGGCTTGCATGCGACGTCAGCGGCCAATTTATCCACCCAACTGGAAATCGTTTTCGCTCAGCATTCGGTATGACCGTGCCGAAGGGCGCTGTGAATGCCATGGGTTGTGCGGATTGCACCGGACACACCCTGGGCCGCGCCGCTGTGTCGAGATTGATCGCCAACCCGCCCAGTTTGCCCATGGCGTTATCGTCCTTACGGTGGCCCATGTCTGTACCTGTGATCCTCCCTGCGCTCGGGAGGATCATGTGCTTGCCTGTTGCAATAGGTGCCACCTCCGTATTGACCTTTCCTTGCATAAACAGCATGCAGCGGAAAGTCGGAGGCAAGCGCGTCAAGACGCTGGCCAACTGACATTTCTCGACAAACCGGAGGTGTAGTCATGAGTCCGTATATGCCCTTTGCGTTTTTCCTGCTTGGTGTCTTCATTAGCGCGATGCTGTTTGTCATTGCCTATGGCCTGGTGGCTATCTTCCGTCAGTTGGAACAGCAAACCGCCCTCATGAGATGTGACGACTGTGTCTGCGCGGAGGAATGCGTGGCACGACACAAGGAAGGGGAAACCCCATGAGACGCTACCTGTGTATGCTTCAGGAATTTCTGGGTCTGGTCTGGCGCCGGGACGCCGATGGCGTGACGCGGATTAATGTGCGCAAGGCGTGGACCGTGGCGCGGACCTACCACACGGATCGCCCGCCCAGGAAGAAGATGCCCTACGCGATGTAACCCTAGCGCGTCGCTTGGACCCGCGTGGGCCAGGAACCGCCGTCTTGCTCTTTGGACTGGTGAGTACATGCAGAGCCGTATAGAAGGTGAACGTAGGGAGGGCTGCATGCCAACCCCGCCAGGAACTGGCGTTGAAGACGGCACGCGGGGAGACGTTCCAATTCTTCACACGGGCAACACAGAAGTGTGTCATACTCTCTGTCAGCTCAAGCTTCAGGACAGGGAGTAGTCGCGTGGAAGTGACGGTACGCTTTAGAGCGCCACTTATCGAGAAACATCTGAAACGGATTGGGGATCTTATGGAAGGCATCAACGATGTCTTGACGCAGATCGGAAATAATGCCGAAGTGATTGCTGAGGCGGTCCAGGCAGTCGCAACTGAGATGGAACAAATGGCGAATCAGCCTGCAAATCTTGATCCTGCCAAGGTGCAAGAGGCGCATGACCGACTCGTCGAGCAAGGCGCGGCTCTACGGCAACTACGGGACCAGATTGTCGAGATTGTGCCTGACAATCCGCCAGCGCCCACGCCGTAACGCCCGACTAATCGCCTTGATGGGGGCAGGCGCGGGGGTGGGCCCTGCATACAGTTCGCTCAAGGCGATCTTTCAATTTGGCTTCGGCTACCGACTGCCAGTTAATGTTTTCCACCACATCACCTACTTTGCCGATCAAACACAGCGGGATACCATGGTCCAAAATATATCCAGGGCATTTTCCGCGCGTCTTGCCAGTACTGGGGCACGGATGTGTCCGCTGGAAGGCACGTAGCACAGCCTGACTGCGCGTGATCTTGGGACACGCCGCCTCACTGAGCGGTACGGTCGCCAGAAACCAGGCGATAAAAAAGATAACACAGTGGGTCATGGCTTTATCACCGCCATCAGCACCCCCGCTAGCCCCATCAGTGCCCCGACGACAATCGCGATGACTGCGATAATGTTGCCACTGGTCCCTTGCTGGGTTGTGACCGCCGCCTGCTGGGTCGTGGTAGCTGCGGTAATGCCCGCGGTACGCCCCTCAATCAGCGACAACCGTTCTTTCAGGTCGTTAATCTTGCTGTCCACGCCAGCGGAGGTCGCTTGCCCTAGCGTGACGACTTGCTCGATTTGTTTCTGGGCCGTGGCCTCAATGCGGGCGAGCGCTTGGGCAATGTTGACATTCTGGAGGGCGGCCATTTCTTTTTGGGCACTGAGCGCGGCCGCGATGGCGAGATTCACATTGGTCTCGGACTTATCCGTCCGCACATCCCGCTCGGCAAACTGCGTCTGGATACTGGCAAACCGTTCGAGCATGGTGGTAAAGCGTTCGTTCGTGGTTTCAAACTGTTGTTCGATCAACCGATGCATATCCCGGACCGCATCACTGATGCGGTCCGGGAGGCGGTCCTGGATGGTTTGGAGAAGTTCGGTCGCCTTGTCCGTGGCATCGATCCGCGCCTCAATGATTTGGCGGGTGGAGTGAATAAGGGACAGCACCCCTTCCCGTTGGTAGAGCAGTTCGCGGCGGAGCTGCTCTTTCGCGTCATCAATCATGATGGCGGTCAACTGTGTCGGATCGGGATTGGGCGTCGTCACGACTTGCGGGAGCATGGTTCCGGTACGCGGATTGTCGCGTGTCGTATAGGGTGACAGCGGGGGCGACGCCTGCGTCGCCCCCGGGGCCGTGGCCGAGTAGCGCGGTTGAGGTTGTTCCTCAGCCATCGCTCAACTCCCACAGCAAATCAATGTCCTTGGAGGCCGCAAAATCCTTGGGCGCGATGAAGCCGCGTCCATCAAACGGGATCGAGAGGCCAATGCCATCGAGTAGGAGCTTCACAAATTCGGAACAGATGAGGGGTTCGTTCTGCGAGACCGCCCGTGGGGGAATGCCGAGCTTGGCCGATACAATCCGGAGCGCAATGGCCGCGAGTTGGCGATTGTCATATGCCGTTCCCAGCAAGTCCACCGCCTGTTGGCCAAAGAGCACCAGGGACGGGGTCTCTTGGGGAAACGCCCGGTGCCGCGCCAGGTAGAGTTGCCCCGGATATGGCTTACCACTGTGAGAGTAGTCTGTGACATATGAACTGAGCGGAACCGCTCGTACGCCAATACTTTCGACCGACTCCACGACCAGGATGCGCCCCAACCCTTCCATGCGCCAGAGGAATGCCACATGGCTATAGTGGCTATTCGTAGCCGCCTGGATCATGCGGGAGAACGAACTTGAGCCAGAGCAGAGTAAGAGATCACCGCTGCGGATGAGCGGCCGGACGTCTTGATAGGCTATCTGCGGAATCTCAGGGCTGTCGGGCATCGAGACAGGTCTCCATGGGCACACGGCCCGCTAGGACAATCGTGACTTCGAGATACAGCGGGGCATGGCCTTGAATCCAGGTGCACGTGGCCACCTCCGACTCTTTCAGCACCTGTGACAGACTTTTGATACGCGTCACCACTTCCGTCTCATCCGTCGAGACGCGGAGTGCACAAGCTGGGAGTGTGCTCATCACAAGAAGGAGAAAAAAATATGAGATAAGCCGTTGTTTTATATGCATATAACACATGAACATTTCTATCTGTTATGCTATACTTCGTGTGCAGCTAAATCGGCGTCATGACCCGATGATACGCCAGCTTCCACACTGGTGCTGCACACTCTTTTTTGTGGAGTTCTCACAACGTGTGGAGGTTGTTTTCTATGAATGCTCACGGTACCCATCCCCGGATCTGCTTAGCCTGTGGTTTAAACTTTCTCGCATGCGCTAAAAGCAAAGGCTATTGTTCTAGGTTTTGTGCAGCGCGAGCGCTCCGGGCCGTTCCACGTGCCTCCTGCCCCTGTGAAGTTTGCGGGAAAATACGGCTTGTCACGCTCAGTGAAGTTGCCAAAGGGCACGGAAAATATTGTTCGGACACCTGTCGCAACAGCGGTATTACAATTCATGGCGAGTCTAGCCAGAAAAGTAAGTCCCCTGAATATATGGCCTGGAAAAGCATTAAAACACGGTGCTTGAACCCAAAGGCTAAGAATTACGCTAATTATGGCGGGAGAGGCATTACTATCTGCGATAGCTGGCGCGATAGTTTTCCAGCATTTCTTTCGGATGTCGGCAGACGTCCATCTCCCCAGCATAGCATTGATAGGAAAGACAATGTCAATGGGCATTATGAACCTGGGAATGTTCGATGGGCAACAGCGATGGAGCAAGCAAATAATAGACGAAACAATCGCTTGATAACATTTCGGGGCGTAACGCAATGCGCTAGTGTGTGGGCTAGAATGATTGGTGTTAGTCAGGGTTGCATGTCTAGACGCTTGAAACTGTGGGACCTGGAACGAGCCTTGACTACTCCGAATAGGGAAAAAACACAGCCTAAGCACGACGAGACTCCTCTTTTCCCATAGGCAACTCTGGCCAGGCAACATGGCCAGCATTGGCGGCTGCCACAACGCCCATAATGCTGGCCATAAGCCATGTCATTGGAACAATGCCAGTAGTGGAGATCTGTGCAACAAGGACCCCGCCAGCGGTAACAATAAAAGCACGAAGTAGGATAAACCAAAACCGCACAGGTGGCATATGTCACCTTTCTACCGGCCTGCAATCGCGCCATGCCGACTGGCCCGGGCACCGCGCCGGTAATCGGCCAAAATCTCCGCCGCAGACCACACCCGTGTTTCGATGCGGAAGTCGTCAATACTGCCGGTGTGGTAGAGCGTCTCACTCCCGTCTTGCCAGCGTCCCACCTCCAGCCCCGTCAAGGTGGTGCTGGGCACGCCGGAGGACGTGGAGGACGTGGCGAGTTGCCCATTCAGATAAATCGCCTTAAAGTTGCTGGTTCCACTGGCCACCAGGGCCACATGCGTCCATTTGTTGAGATAGGGCATAAAGTTCGTGAAGATACGCCCCGTAGTCGCCCATTGGCCATAGTCCCAATACAACACATTGTCTCCGTGCGGAATATGCGCACCAAAGCGGACATTGGCATCCGTGGTGATGACCCCAAAGGCGCCACCGTTCGTCCCGCCTGGGGTATTCACCCAGAGAAAAACGGTGACCGACTGATTACTGGGCCACGCATAGCTCGTCTGCTGCACGTACTGGCTCGACCCATTAAACGTGAGCGCTTTGGGGCCTTGCCGGCCTGGACCATGGATCGGGGCGGCAATCAGCGTACCAGTCAAACTGTTGCCCGAGCTATCGGCGGCGGTACTGCCCGCCGCCTCATCAAATTTCCACCGGATGGTTTGGGCCGTGACGGGCGGGCCACCAGCCGCAAACAGATAGGCGCCGGCATCCGTCACTGTCCCAGCGGTTCCCCGACTATTGCCCACAATGTCGGTAAAAACAGGCGACACCGTATGGCTAACGCCACGAGCGTTGCTTCCGCTTCCAAGACAATACGGCGAACCACTGGGAAACCAGGGACTGGGCGCAGCGCAGGTCGTGAATGAAGGATTGCTGCCGTTGGCTGTGTTTTCAGTCTGGCTCGTGCCAGAGCCATTATCCAAAATCCCTGTGCCATTGTTGTAGCAAAGATTATTGCGGACATCCGTGCCAGAAGCCCCAGGATTAATGTCCACGCAGGCATCGGGGTTGCCCACGACGGTATTGTTATAGACTTTGGCGGCAGAGGTTCCTGGGTAGACGTGGATACCACATCCTTGCACCGCAGAGATCACCACATTGTTATAGGCCTGATTATTATTCCCACTGGAAAGGATCAGCCCGCAGCCCGTGCCCGAATCGCGGGGGATACCATTCCCTGTGCGCGTAATAAAGTTGTTGCGGAGCACGTTGTTACTACAACTGGAACAGCCAGACGAGTACTGGTGGATGCCATACCCTACGGTGTCATGGATATAATTGCCTTCAGCGAGCATGTTGGAGCCCGTGAGGTACATCGCATAGTACAAATGATGGAATTCATTGTTGACAAACTCAATGCCATCACCGGCTCCTAGGAACCCGAGACACCCTACGGTTGCATCCGTGACACCCGCAGGCCCTAAGCAATTCCGAAAGATCGAGTTCTGAAAACGCAGATGGTGGGAGGTTGCATCGTCGTTACGGGTCAAGCGGCCACCTGATGGGTGAATGTTGGTCCCGTCAAAGACTAGGTTGTCGAACGTGAGATAGGAGGCATTTGCGATATAGATCATGTCAAAAGGTTGACTGGTATCGGACCACGCGGCGTTGATGATGGCCGTTTCTCCGGGATACCCCGCAATAGTAATACGATTTGACACCGTACCGGTGGGCCAGGAGGTCCCCAGGAGAGCGTGGAGCTGCTCAGGATAACTCCCCCCTCTAATATAGAGCGTATCACCTGCGGAGGGACAGCCGAGCCCACTGCGAACCGTTTGTTTGGGTGTATTGATATTGGTGGCCGCGCTACAGCTATTCGCATCACAGCCGTTACAGGTCGATTGTACGTAGTACGTGACCCCCCACGCTGAGGTGACGCTAAAGACAAAGAAAAATAACCACAGCCAGTATCTCATTGCAGGATACCCACAATCTTCAGCAGCCCATACTTCGCGACCCCATCGACGCTGGTCAGGTTGGCATCGGCACTACAGGGCGTACTCGCGCACGTGAAGCCATCAGCGTTGTACGGGTTAATGGTTGGCGTGCCGTTGACGGTACACCCCGTCGCAGCATAGGTCCCTACGCCACAGGTGCAGGCACCGGTGACAATGGAAGTCCCAGTCCCACCCGTCAGGATGGGGGTCATGGTGAGAGTGCCGGTGTTGGCATAACACGCCACCGCCAGGACCTTAAAGGGCCGCCGATAATCGTTTGTGATCCCGCTAGGCAAGTCATCATCGGCCACCAACGGGGGAGCATCAGAGGCCATGCTGCCAAACGGGATCACGAACGTCTTCAGTTTGTACTTATCAGGAACGCCGTCACTCAATGGACGCCAACGGCTAGAGGTGGTGTCGTAGATGAGCGCAAAGCTATCGCCAAAGTTGAGAGTAACATCGCCGGCAGTCGTCTGCCCTGGGGTGAGGAGCAGCCGATTGGCGGCGCTCGAGGCCGTGCTCTCATTTTTTAGCACGAGCGCATTGGTGGTCCCAATGTTGTGAATAATCTTGAGCTCCCCATCACTGCCTGCGTCCAGGCCCGTAATGTTGCGGTCTGCCGCGCCACCGCCCAGGCGAATGACCGTGTTCGCATGCAACACGCCACCCGCGGTATAGTCGTTCACGTCGCCGCCCAACGTGGTGGGCGTGTTATCGCCCGTCCAGGACCAAATGGTGGGCGCATTGATAGGCTGACTGCTCGTGTTGATCCCAGCCCCGGTGAGCGCAATCGTGTTGTTGACATAGGCACTCGTGAGGGTCGTACAGGTGGGGATGGCATCCGCATTCAGACTTGTGACTACCTGGTTGGTACACGCACCAATTCCTGCCGCTGCCAGTGTCGAATTGACCGCACTCCCCGCGCTCCATTTGATATACAAGTTGTTCGCCGCGGCGGGAATACAGTCGTTCACCTCCGTGCCAGTCCCGGCATAACACGCGATGCTCTTGTCAATGCCGTTCTGGACGGTACCAGACCCAGAGCCTGCCGTCCCAGGGACATAGGCGATATTCTGGGCGATAATATTGGATCGCGCCCCTAGCGTCGTATTGTCCTGGGCCATGCGCCCGACGACCATCCCGTTGGCGGGCGGCGAGAGTTGGGCATGGCAGCGCCCTGCCACAATGGTACTCGCCACGACGTAGTACTCCCCGATCCCGCTCGCATTGGTGGCATCAAAGATGCACGACGTCAGCCCCAGGACCACGAGTTGCGCATAGGTGCCCGCCGTGGAGCCTGCCCCGGACCGCACCACAAAGAGGGGCACGGCGGTATCCGTAGTGGCCGCGAGTACGGCCTTCCCCGCGCTATCGATCTTCGCCAACAACCATTGGGTGGTCCCAGTCGTCGTGGCATTGGCCATCGTCACATAGCCAGGAATAGACTGCGGGCCAGCATTTTGTGCCCAGCCGAGCGCAGGAAGACCCAGGAGCAGGAGGAGGGTAATGAAGCGTTTCATAGGCATCTTTCTTTAGCGCACAAAGCGCCGATCGACAATACACGTCGCAATCTTCTTGAAGGCAGCGGCATAGGCCGTATTCAAATTAGCGAGCGCGGTTTTGGCCGTGGCAATATTGGTGACAGCGTTAATATCCGTGTCGAGCGCAGCCTTAACGGTGTCAAGCCGTCCCGTCACCGTGGCCAGCGTGGCGGTATCACATAGGTTGTTGGCGGCGATATCGTCCTTGTAGGGCTTGTGGGGGTCAGCGGCCACGAGCGCGGCATCCACCGCATCCTTTTCGCCTTGGGTCATTTCGACCATGAGACCGCTTACCACCTTGATATGGTCTTTGCGCGCCATCCCCTCAAAAAAGCTCCGTTGGGCCGCTGTGTCTTCAGCGCTGAGAATGGTTTGGGTATACGGCGCGGAGCAGACAGGCGCGGTCGTCGGATCACCCCGGCCCCGAAAGTAGACCAAGCGGGTGGTATCCCCACAGAGCACGGCTTCGGCCGAGACCAATGATGCCCACGCGCACACACACAGACAGGCACACACGATCACACGCATCAATTCGCTCCTACCGGCCAGGCCAGCATAGAGGAGCCCGAGCACAGCATGCCGGTATTATTGGCCCCATCATCGGCCGTCATGGTCGCCCCATTGCCCGTCCGATCCACAAACGCTACCCCCGTCGCCGCTGCTCCATCAGCACACTGCGCCAAGGGAAAGCCGGCGGTTCCTTGCGCCCCGGTGGTATAGAGCCGACTCTTCGCGATCGTTTCGACCTGTGCCGCCGTGAGGGCCGTATTGAAAAAGCGCACATCGGCAATCTCGCCGGCATACACGGTGGTAACACCTGCCGAGACGACATTACAAAGTGCCACAATGCCAGAGTTGGTAAGATCAATGGAGGTTGTACTGGTGTTACTCCCGGCACTCACCCCATTCTTGTAGCATGTGAGGCTGGTCCCATTCTGGACATAGGCGAGATGCGTCCAGGTGTCATTGTCAGTCGTCGTGGCGACTTCAAAACTACTGGTGACAAAATTCCAACAGTTAATCTCATCCCCCGCGCCGCTGTTGTTGTGGCGGTAGATGCCGTAGTAGGTGCCACCGCCACCGTCAATGTCACCAAAGATCGACTGACCCTCATAGAGATGGGCGACCGCAGGCGCGGCTCCGGTGGGTTTCACCCACAGGGAAATGGTCGTCGCGGTGGTGTTGAAAAAGACGCTACCCAACTGCCCAGTAGTAAGCTGGTCATCGACACCATCGCAGATAACCCCGGCCCAGGCTGGAGACATGAGGAACAAACACGCAAACACGCAAACATATATACTACTGCTTGACATACTCCAACATGACCTCATTTAGTATTTCCATGTCGCCAGTGGCATTATCTGTCGCGTTGGCAGGTGCGCGGCACAGCTTAAACCGCACCAGATCTCCTGCTGCCAACCCATCTGCATTAGTTTGTGTACAGCTAATCTCGTCAAGTTGGCCAAGGGTCGTTGGGATGGCGGCGTCGCCGCAATTATTGACACTGGCGTAACTATCCGTGTTTGCGTCCCCAGCATCGCCGGGCGTAACTGCCATCACGAACGTATCGACTGAGACGCCATGGGTGCCATTGTTATCGGAGAACATGCTATAGGGAATCTTGGCCACGAGCGACCCGACGTAATCAGGCGGCATGCGAAAGTTCCACCACACGCATTCTTGCGTCGTCGCATCAAATAAGAGGCGCTCATTGTTCTCAGACCGATCAATAATGCCGGGATTTGTCGTTGGTTGGTGGGCACCGACAATGGGTAGGTGAATGTACCCTTTGTTGAAGGCCGTGTAGGCGGCTACTGTCAGAAAGCCTGGGACTGAGCCTGTGACTTTCTGGGCGTTCGTGTAGTCAATGCCGCAGTTACCCGCGGTGCAGTCGATGTCATTGGCGACAAAGCTGACCGCGCCTTTGGTGGTGCCGTCTGCCGCCGCATTCGGAATCGACAGAGTAAAGGCACATGTCCCAGAGGCGCAGGTGGTGCCACCCGCGAGTGGTGAGGTCGTGGTAATATTGACATCGGTGATGTCGCCACTGCCTCCACTCACCATCCCCGCCACCGCCGCAAAGTAATCCGTGCCATTTGAGATAATAAACGCACTGGTAGGCGCGGTGGCCGACCCGGCCGAGAGGGACAGACTCGTGACACCCCCATTGATGTTTTGCCCCGACCGCGCAATCGTGACGATCCCCGCGCCGTAATTAATGATGCGCAGATATTTCCCGGCCGCAGGTTGGGTGCCACTCGCCACCAGAGTGATCGTAAAGGTACCGGAGGCCACCGTAATCGTTTTGTAGCTATCAAAATCCGCGGCGAGCACTTGATACGTCCCGGTTTGCGGATTGACCGCCGACAGCGTAACGCAGTTTTCGGCGGCGCCGCTGGCGTCAACGCCATTCGGGAACGCGCCCGTGACGGTACAATTGGCGCCGTTCGCGGCAAGCGCAGTCGCCGTGGCGGCCGGTCCACACCCTCCCGTTTTCGTACAGATGATGCCCGACTCGTCCGGCCAGATATACGTCTGATCATTGGTGAGCGGCGCGGTGAACTGGTAGCCCATGAACCCTTGGGGGTCAATCAGTTGCACATAGGCGCCCGTGATGCCCAGGTTCAGCCCGACCATCCCGGCCTGATGATCCAAGGGGCTGTAGACAAATCGCCCGGTATCCGCGTCAAACGCCCCCGCCGTATTAAACTGGATATCGTTCGTGGTGCCCGCGGGCGTGCCACCACTGCCCGTACCAGGCACGGAGCCTCCATCCACAAAGTTGCCATTCGCGTCTACCGTGACAAAATTCCCAGGCGTGAACACGCCGGCGACCGTCGCCAGCTTGCGGGTGGTGCCCGAGAAGGTAAAGCTGGCCAGGGCTTGGAAGAAGGCGGAATCGCTTTGGCACGCCCAGAGACCCGTGGCGGCATTATATTGAAAATCCCAGAACACCCACGTATTGGCCGGGAGCGTCGCGGGCAGTGGGACCGCGCCCACGTCCCAGGCCGTCCCCCAGGTGATGACGCGGGTGACCGTACTAAACGCCTGAATCTGGATTTTTTGGCCGGTGGTGGCGGTCCCGACCGGATTCTGGATGAGCGTATTCTGTTGCATCCCGGGGATGACCGCGATATCGAATGTGCTCACATCAAATTGGAGCGGCGTGGTCGTTGTCGAGAGAGGCAGCGGGCGTCGCACCACGTCTTTGTTCGTGAGAATCTGGGTATCCGTCGTGCCAACCACCGCGCCACTCGGGGCAACGACCGTACTGATAGCCGCAATGCCTGCGGTCACCGTACTTTTGAGGAGGCCCGTCATCCCACCGCCCAGGTTGATCGCGTTGGGAAATTCCGCATTGCTTTGGGCAAGGAGCGCCTTCGCCGTCAACGGAGGGACCGCTGGCGCGGCACACGTCAGGGACCCGTTGCCATCGATCGCCGTTGCAAAAGTGCCGACGACCGCACAGGCAAAGCCGCCATAAGCGGCAAATGCGCCGGCCCCGTCCGTGGCCTGGAGAGCCCCAAGCGCACCAACGGAGGCACTCCCACCGCTGCCACCGGGGCTCCACGTCCCATTCCCATGCAAGACGTCGGTGGGCACGCCTGAGAGCTTGGGCAAGAACCCATGCGCCACAACGCTGGCGTTACCCGTGAGAATATCGGTAAAAGTGATCGCGGTGGAAGGAATCCCGGTGAGAACATTGGTCACACCCGAGATGTTTTTGCCGGTCAAGACGGGATTGAGGGAGATCAGCCCACTACCGTTGTCCACGAAGTCGAGTGGGAGGAAGGTCGCAATACCCTTTGTGGTGCCATCGGCACCCGCATTGCCGGGGGCGCCACCACTCGACGACGTGCCACACGTCCAGACCCCGTTGACAAAATTGAGATGATTCCCGCCCACATCGGGACAGGACGACGGGGGTGGCATGCATCCGCCACCCACGCGTAGACAGAGCGCTTCGAGCGGTGGCACAAGGAGCGTGTACCAGAGGAGGCTGACAAGCAGGCAGAGGAGGATGGCGGTCCGGGGCATGAGGCATGTCCAGCGCAAAGAAGCCGTTGCAGACCGGCTGCTTGGCGGGACGCTCAGGGCATCTTAGAGGCAACGAAGAGTGTAGCACGGATGGGTGAAAGACGCATTAAGGCAGCGGGAGTAAGCGCCGTGGGGCTAGTCGTCCACCTTTTCCCCCTTCGCAAATTCTTGGGCTAATTGCTTGCCGACCATGACGCGGCGATAAACGTCCTGCCCACGCGGACCAGTGGGAAGGAAGTAGTGAGCGGTATACCCCACCCGCTCATATACCACGCCATCGGCTTCCAAGTTGCGGGCTTGGGCACTCGTGACATGCTTCAGTTCCACACGCGATTGTCCCCCGATTCGGGAGGGAGCCAGGTGCCACCCGTTACTCACCCGGAAGGTGCTACCATTGGTCAACACACGGTCGATGGCCGCTTCAGGGGAATAAGAGGGCAGAGCAGGCGCGTCCTCGCCCAACGTGACGCCAAAGTTCTGCATCACGGCTTTGAGTTGCGATGGTGGCACGACAAGCCCCAACAAGCGATCCCCATCATTGGTAAAGACTTGCTGCACCTTGGTAGCGATATTTTCCAGCTTATCCCAGTGGGGCATCAAGAGCCCTGTAATCAGATGTTCGGTATGAGAGAGGTATTCCGGCAGCGCCGTAATGTTTTGCGTCCAGAGCTGTTGGGCTTGGTCTTCAGGGACCAAAGTATATTTCTCTTTGGTAAGATCTGCCGCCAACTCTTTTCCTTCATTCAGGATGCCAATGAGGCGTAGCCGTGGAATGAGATTGCCGGTCTTTTTGTCCACATCTGGCAAGGTATCCATGATGGCATAGACGCGCTTGCTGCGGTTGTTTTGCGCATAGCCCTTGAGGCTAGACCCTCGTTCGGTATGGAGGAGCGTCTGAATCCGGGCTTGCAATTTGTCCCACGCCGTTGGCCGCGGCTTATTCTCCACCTTCAGCTCAATATAGCTGGTCTCAGCGCCCGTCCCTTCATGGGTAGCAATCACTTCCTCACGCATTTTTGTGACACGATCCGCCCGAATGGTTTCGACACCCGTCTCATAGGTTCCACTCTGAATCGCAGCTTCAATCACATCATCCAGTCGGGCACTAAAATCATTAAAGACACTATTTTGGACCGCAAAGGGAAACATGAAGAGACGATTGAGAAAGCGCGGAATCGTGGCGTCTAAGCCTTTCTGTGTCGTCACGTCAAGCCCCGTCGCCTCCAGGAACTCGGTTGGGCCAATACTCACATTGCGACCCACCTGAATATCACGCAGCAGCCGATACAACGCGTCTTCCGCATAGGCCGTCTCCAGATTGTCGCGCTCGCTAAAGAGGCCCTGGGCACTCGCTTGCCGTTGTCCCCGCGTAAGGGCACCCAGTTGGTCGAGTCGCCGCGCAATCGACGAGATAAACCGTTTTTCGGCGGGAAGATTCGTCGATGGTAAGCGATAGATGGGTGCGGACGCTTGATTGGTGCGGTGACTGCGCCCGAGCCCCTGCACCGTCATATCGGCCCGCCAGCCGGGCTGGAGTGGGTAGTGGTAGCGTTGGCGCTGGTTCTTGAACTTGAGCCCCGCATGGTAGTCCATCCCCGTATCGCCCTTGCCACTGAAGACCAGGATGCGCTTCTTATCATCGCGGAAGTCGCTCAGGTCCTGCGCAATGTGGCGATCGGTACGTCCGGTCTCTCGCGTGCGGACCATCTTACCCGATGCGTCTTCTTTATAGATGAGTCGTTGCTTGCGCCCAGTGATCTCCGCTACCTGATCGACGCCAAAATGGTCGATGATTTGTTCGAGCGGCCCATCGGGAATATCGGCTTGGAGTTGGGCCATCTCATCAATCATCTTGTCGCGAATCGCGACGGCTTCTGGGCTCTCAACCGGACGGCCTTCGCTATCGGTGAGTGGCACCATGACCACCGTGCCGTCATCCTGGAGCTTCGGTGTCTGTGCCCCTACGGGGAAAGACGTCTGAATATAGTCCATGAGGATGTCCATGGGGCTCAGCGTGAGGTCTTCCAGGTCTTCGTCTTCTTGGAGCTGTGCCAAGCGGCGTTTCTGGGTAGACTCATTTGTATTCGTGAGCTGAATAATCGCCGCGCCGCCGTTGGGATCGTTGATATAGGTGTCCATATCGGCAATGACCGCAGGCGTTTTGAGACTGGTGATCAACTGATTAAAGAAACGCTGTTGGGTAGACCAGAACAGATTCATCGCATTGCGTTCTTGCATGCTGCCTTTGCCACCGGTGGTTGTCAGCGCCTCTTCAATATTCTTGGTGACTTCCCGCCATGCCGCCGCAATGCGATCATAGGAAGCCATCTGTGCAGGAGACAACTCCACCTCTAATCGCTCATAGCGCACATCGGCAAAGGAGAGGGAACGGGCCGCATAGAGTCCCATCGCCTTCAGATCGCGGGCCACATACTCCATGGCGGCAATGCCACGGGAAGCCACCTTATTTACGAACTCACCTTTCGTGGCAAAGGCGGTGCCCGGTCCCCACATGCCGAGACGGTCGAGATAGCCCAGATTGGCGACTTCGGTAGCACCTGTCGCGGACAGGTAGACTACCCTGGCATTGGGCAGGAGGTCCTGGAGTTGCTGACCCGCTGCGGCCCGCTGGGAGACCTTCGTGCCAAAAATCTCGTTGGGGTCGGCCATATTATTCCCAAGCAAATGGCTTTCATCGAGCGCGATGACTCCATCAAACTCTGGCCCCAGCCATTCCACGACCTGCTTGAGGCGTGTATCAGCCGGGGTATGCTTGGCATGCCCCTTCAGTGTGTCGTAGGGCATAAACAAGACGCCGCTCTCGCGAGTGATCGGCTGTGCATGTGGAATGTTAGGACGGTGGACCGTAAACATGTCATGCTTGTCACGGCCAGAGACATCCACCCAATCACCTTGCGCTTGCGCGAAATTGTCCTGGCTTTTGCTGACCCACAAGGCTTTCGTGCGGCCTTCTTGCCAGTTGTCAAAGATAATACCCGCAATGATTCTGCCCTTGCCCGTGCCGGTGCCGTCGCCGTCGAAAAATCCTTGGCGTTTCCCATTATGGAGCAGGCGGTCATGCGCTTGGCGTGCACGGAGTACCGGGTCCAACTGGGCGATAGAGAGCCGTCCTTCCGTAATCACTTTAGGGGCAAGATGATGCTGCACGGTAATTGATGGGCCGGCCACAGACGCCATTGCGCTTGTTTCGACCAATGCCCCTGGGTGCGGCTGCGCATCGGCAATGCCGAGATTCGCCCCAATATACGGCTGGAAGATGGTCGTCGTGAGGTCTACCAGCTCGGCATCCTGCCCGGCTGGCGTCTCGGGCGGGCGCGGTGAGGATGGGGAGGGCGCTTCCGGCGCTACTCTCTCGGGACCGCGTTCCGAGGGTCGCTCAGGGGCGGGTACATCCGGTTGTGGAGCGGGAGCTGGTCGTGGAGGAGGCTCAAGAGTACTTGGGACGCCTCCTGGGGATTCAGCCCCTCCAGGCCGTCCAGGGGTAGGGCGTCCCCCGCTTGGGGATCGCGGTCGCCCGGGGCGAGCAGCCACTGTTCCACTTCCTCCGGGGTCCACGCCTCCATCTCTTCGAGGACCTGGCCTTGGAACTTGCGGAGGTGGCGAAACTGGTCGTCCTTTTGGTGCGTGAGGCTCCACTGCATCAGTTGGACGAGTGGGCTGATTTCCGGGTGGGGTGTCACCTGGGCGCGTTTCAGGAGTGTCAGGGCGCTCCGGTGTAGGGACGACTGCGGTGATGGTGCGGACATTACGTACCTCATCAAGCATGCGAAGGAGATCGGGAATCGTCGCCACCTTCCCCGTGAGTATACTGCCTTCAGCGGTGGGCGTCCCCTTGTCAATCACGATGATACGAGTCCCGAACTCCGTCCCCTGTTTCTGGTAGACTTTCCCATCCACTTCGATGACGGCCCGGATGCTATGTTGCTTGCCAATTTTGTCAAACCACTCCCGGAACGTTGCGGTCTCTGGTCCCATCCCGCGCCCAACAATCGCAACAAGTCGTCCGCCATCAGCAAGAAGCCTGAGCGCTTGCTCGACATGATTGGCGCCAACTTTGGGATTGTGTTGTCCCTGGGAGGCTGCAATGGAGAACGGCGGGTTCATAAGCACAACACTCGGATGGCGTTCTAGCCGTGTTGAGAGGATGGTGTTGAGGAAGAGGGCATCTTCTTTGGTGATCTGCCCATACCCCTGCATACGGAGCGCTTCCAGACGGCGCGGGGCAATCTCATTCACGATCACATTCTTGGGTCCTAGCGCCATCGCAGCGAAATTAGCGATGGTTCCGGTGCCCGCGCTTGGCTCAATCACCAGGTCCTGCGGCTGGAGATTGGCAACCCACGCCGTCGCATAAGCATAATCTAGGGGCGTGGAGAACTGTTGTAACTGGTCTTGCTCAGCGGTACGGAGCGTTTGCGTGGGCGTCTTTTCCATGAATGCATGGAGGACTTCTGCTGTGCCAATCGCTTGGTCGAGTGGCTTATTGATGGGAAAATCTATCTCCCGCACCTGCTGGTTGATAGCCACTTCCAGTGCATCGTACATATCCCGCGTATCATAGGCGCCTTCCGCCCGATGCGACCCATAGGCCGCTTCGGCAAGACGTTGGAGATCGCGGATATCCTTAATGGCCTTCCCCCCGACAAAGAGTTGGTGGCGAATCTCGCGGACGAGTGCCTGGAAACCTGCGTTTTGTGCTTCTTCGCTCGGCGGCGCCACTTTTGCGGTGGGGGCTGGTGGCGCTGGTGTCTCAACAGGAACAGGGGGTGGCTGATCAGGCAACACACTTTCGCGTGTGGGCAAGGGCGTTGATGCCGCCGTGGCTGTTTGTACAGCGGGAGACGCAGACTGAGGTTTCCCTAGCTCAGCGTCAATCATCCCCAGAAACCGCTCAAATTGCGGATCAAAGGTTGGCACCAACTCGGGCGATGTCATGGCTGCATCACGCATCGCTACGCCTTCCTGGCGTAGAGTCGTGAGTTGCGCTTTCCGCTCATTCGCAGGAAGCTGGAAGGCATCCGTTACCTTGGCGCCCCAGGTTGTCAGCGCTGTGTACAGTGAAGGCGGCTCAGGGGTCGGAGAGGGTTTCTCAGTAGGCGCAACGGGCTCTACCGCTTTCGGGACGGCACTGCCCTTCGGCACAATGAACCATCCATACCCTGGCCGTTCGACCACTTCATGATGCTCTGGGCTGATACCCTTCTTATGCGTCAAGGCAAAGTCGGCATTCTGTTTACTCTTGTATGGCGTGCCGCTGTTGGCGATTGTGGCTTCGGGTACCGGCTTGGGGACCGTAGGCGCTGGCGCTACAGGTGTTGGAGGTTGTGGCGGCTGAGCAGTGGCTGGAATCAAGCTCGCAGGCAACGGCGCTCCCCGTCCAGCATACGGTGCTGGTAAAAAATATTCATTGTCAGGGTCAAGCGAGAAGCGCTGTATTTCAGGCGGTTGCTGCCGTAACCGTCCCTGCTGTGCTACCGCTTCAGGCACATCCACATATTCAATCTTAGCGGTAGGCGCGGCGTCATCATAATACCATTTGGCAATCGCTAGATTATCCGTCCACCAACGTCCTGTCGCGTGCTTCGTCGCCTGGAACTTAGGATCTGCGTCAAGCCAGGGAGGCAGGGGAATAGACTTCGTGGAGGAGCCGCGATAGAGTCGGACCATGCCAGGGCCAGGAGGTGGAGGGAGCGGGACTTCTTGAGCTACGGGAGGAGGAAACAAGTCCTCCCCGCGTGCCAGTGCCCCATAGGCAATATCTACCAGGCGATCGCCAGGCTGACTGGGAATCCCTGCCTTCTGAAGCGCTACGCGTCCATCTTCACGCGACGGACTTGTAGCATATTCATCCCGCAGCATATTCCACACGTCCGCAGGTGGGCGATTGAGCACAGACGCCTCCTGCGTAAAGTCCTCACGCGGGTCCAGCGCGGCGCGGCGTGGCACTGGAGGCGGGGTGGGGCGTTGCGGCCCGCCGATGTCCTCAATTGGCGTGACGAGCGACGGAGCGGTACGTGGAGGTGTTGCGACTGCCACAGCCGGGGTAGGTGGAACAGGGGGCTCTGGCTGCGGAACAACCGCAGGTGTCTCGACTTCCGCCTCTACCATGCCTTCGGGCTGTGCTAACCGCGCTTGCTTCCGGGCCTGCATCTCCCGCTCGACCGCCTGGTCGATGCGACGCGAGTAGTCCTGGAAGCTTTGGAGCTGGTGCTGGACCGCAGGGTCAGCATTGTTCCCATGCTCGGCCTGCATCTCGCGAATCTGTTTTTGGAAGGCTTCAGCAGTCCGTGTGAAGACACGTGGCCCCATCGCCGGTTTATCACCGCCGACCATGAAATGGCGCCACCAAACATCTAGATATTCCTGGAGCTTGCGCATCTCCTCCGGGGCACGCCCCACGCGCGGACGCCCAGGCACCACTTCTTCTGGTGAAGGGACGATGTTATCAGGACCAGGTGGACGATAGCTAGGCGCCGGAAAAGTCGCAGGTCCTGGCGCGGCATACTGTGCATCAAAACGTTCTTGCTCGGACAGGGGTTCGTTGGTCGGCACGCCAGGCCCTTCAATAAGCAGCTCCTGACGTGCCCAAGGCACTAACTGCGCTTGCTGGCCTGGTGGCTCAGGTGGAACGGTCGGCGCGGGCTTAGAGGGGTCAAGGTCCTCCAGCATGCGTGTAATCCACGCTTCCTCCTCTGGAGCCATCGGACGTGCAAGTCCCTGGCGTGCCAGGGTGTCTATATCACTGGGCAAATTCATCGCACTGACGGCAGCGTCTTGCTGTGTTGCGGGCAACCGTGGAGGTCGCGCGGGACGCGGAGTCACAGCGGTGCCAGATGGTCCAGCGCCAGGACGGGGTTGCGGCTGGGGACCGGGTGTTGGTCCAGGGGGCGGCGGTGCTTCTGCTCCAGGGCCACCTGGCGGAGGCGATGGGGGCGGCGTCCCTGGCGGGGGAGTTCCACCAGCAGGCGGCGCGTCTTCCCCCCCAACGCCAAACCCTTTCTTGGTCGCTTCCACATACAGGTCATACGCCATGCGTGCCGCATTGCGGGCGGTCTCCGGGTCCATGCTGTGCTTCTGGCGGAGCATGGACTCGACGTCCGCCTGACTGCGGCTCTCGCGAAACCCTTGCGTCGCATCATGGAGGACTTGCTCTTTTGTCCAGGGCACGCCAGCAGGCGGCGCCCCTTGAGGACCTTGGCTCCGCCCCTGACGTCGCCCAAGCTCGGCATCGACATAATCACTGAACCGTTGGTAGGCCTCACGCACGCCAGTGCGTCCCGCCTGGGTCGCGGTCATGCCCATGCCCATGAGCCCTTGAACGATGGCTTGCTGGGGATCACCCGTCTCTGCATAAGTCGTGGCACTGAATAAGGCGCCAGTGGACGGAATCGCCACGAGCGGGTTTTGCTGACCGAGCACCCCTTGGACTTTACCAAGCACGTATGCCTTCAGTCCCGCCCAGGCCGCGGCCCCAATTCCCTGATCCGCTTCCGTCGCCATGGCCGGGCCGACCAGCGCAGTCACAGGGCCAAGCAGGGGCTTGAGCACCATATACTCCGCAATCTGGGGAATGAACTGCCCCACCGCGCGAAACAGAACCTGGTCGAAGCGGTTGCGGTCCTGCATCGCCTCTGGATTGACGCGCAGATACTCCACCGCTTGTTGCGCAGCTTGTTCGAGCTTGGCGGGCATCTGATCCTGGCTGATGGCCGTCCGCCCCATCGGATCAATGAGACTGTGGAATTTGCCCCAGAGGTGCGCCAGATTTTTCACCTGCCGACCGACGATCTCCCCGCCTTGGCGTAAGCCATAACCAAGGTCAATCGCACCATACGGTCCCACTTCTTCCAGCGGTTCGTCACGGGGTGGCGGCACCGGTTCTCCAGCTTCACGCGCCCGGGTGAGTTCTTCTTGATACGCGAGCTGGGTGCGGGTGGGCGTGGGAGGGCCTACCATCTTCGCGCCTAAGGGGGCGGGGCGTTGTGCAGGCCTATCGAGTGAGGGAGGCTCGGCAGCCACCGTCTTCCCTGCGGGTGGCCATTGTTGCATGCCGGGGGCGCCTAACGTGGGACCCGGCATCACGGCGCCCGCCTGGACTTGTTGGCGTGGCGCAGGATAGCCAGGGACATCGGCATAGGGCTGCATGGGTACGGGACTCTGGGCAACGGGGGGAGTCGGCGGTACGCCGGCCGGGGCAACAGGAGCACCACTGGTCCCCACAAACTCATTGGCCATCCGTTCGATATCCGCAGGACTGAGCGTCACGGGTGCGGGACCAGTCCCTCCGCCTGGCAACACCTTGGCAATAAGGTTCTGGGTTTCAGGGTAATTGGGGACGCGTCCCAACTTCTCGACGGTGCCAGGCCCGGCACTCCACGCGGCATACGCAAGCTGGCTGTCACCCTTGAACCGCTTCTTCAGGTCGCGCAAGTACTGCATCGCCGCTGGCACGTTTTGGGCCGGGTCCATCGGATCAGTCACGCCATAGTCTTGCTGCACACTGGGCATGAGCTGCAAGAGCCCTTGCGCCCCTTTGGGGGATTCGGCGTTGGGATTAAACGCCGACTCCGCCCGCATGAGGCGAGCAATTTCGTCAGGATCATGGCCGTACTTCTGGGCCATGGCCCGAAATTCAGCACTGGCAGGATTGGCGAGCGGATGTGGCGGTGTGCGCGGTTGCGCCAACTTGGGAGAAGGCGTGGGTTTTGCAGGTCGCGTCGCAGCGCTCCCGACAAACTCATCAGCCAGCGCGTTGAGGTCTACTGCGGTTGCCATGTCCCACCATACTTTTGCGCAATGGTCTTGGTGAGTTCAGCGAGTTGAGCAGGCGACAGATCTTTGCGATAGCGCCCGAGTTGCTGATAGACGGTCGCCATGAAGGCTTGAAATTCGGGACTGGAGGGATTGGGCGGCGCCGTGATGCCATGTTGCTTGAGCGACGTTTGATAGGCTTGTTGCATGGGGGCGGCAGTTGGGGATGGGGGCGGCGCGGGTGGCCCGGTTACAGCCTTTTTAACTCTGCCCACCTGCTCCCCAATCCATGCCGCACCCGTCTTTTCAAATTCCCCTAGCTTCTTCTGCGCGGCAGCCGCGGGGGTCATTGGAGCCGCAGGCGTCTTTGCACGCTGTCGCTCTTGCTCCTCACGGTCTTTCGCATACTGCGACTCGGTGCCGCTGGTCAGTCCGGGATACTGGAATCCCGGTTTTCCCAGAATACGTGCCGCTCGACCATTCAACAGATTAGTCGTGTTGTCAAGCGTCCGCAATGCCACCTCACGGGTATCAGGTATCAACTGAGAAGGAGTACCAATCTTGACACCATTGGCACCGACGCTGACACCCAAACCATTCGCCAGATACATCATTTGCGGGGCCAGCGCATTAGCCTTTTCCAGTTCCTGAGCATTGAGGTCGCCTTTTGCGGCTGACACGCCACGTGCTAAGAGCTGTGCAGACCCAGCCCAGAAGCGTTGCGCTTGAATGATTTCCGGATGATCTTGCGTAATTTGATCCCAGTGGCCTTGTACCCACTCCGCAGGATTCGCGCGTTCAGCCGGAGTCATCTTCCCAAACTGGCCGTCCAGAATACTATAGGCTTTCTTTGTGAGGCGTGCGCCTTCTTGCATGACATCAGCGGCGCTGCCCATAATTGCGAGTTGCCGGTGATCTTCCACGGAGACCTGGCGAGCTTTCCCTGCACGCGCAAGCGCTTCAGCTTCAGCCCCCGTCCGTGAGGTTTCGAGTGGCGTACCCGAATCGGTATAGTACCAGTGCGTCGCCCGTTCTTTCTCGGTGGCGTGGAGTGGAAGATCGAGATAGTTTTGATAGTTTGCCCCAAGCCGTGCCTTCGTGGTGAGCCCTTCCTCCCGTGCCTTGTCTTCCGCTTGACGTGCCGCAAGATTGGTCGCGGCGGTGCTAATCATAGGCTGTGTAGGAAAGCTGCCTGCCGGTAGCGTGGGATTGTCGATGAGAATCTGTGTCGTCAGATCCTTATCCAGCTTCCAATCCGGCATCATCGCCCGCCTGGTTTCTACCCACGTTCTGATGTCTTCCCCCCACTGCCGATGAGCATCATCATACTGTTTGCGCTGTTCTTGGCGAATAAGCGCTGGACTCGCTTGTCGGGCCTTCAAGAGGGCCGCACGATTCTGCATAGTCCGCTGGAGACGGTAGGCTTCTTCTGCCGCTAGGACAGAGGGGTGGCGTTGTTGTTCTTCGAGTGTGACCTGCCCACTCGGACGTGTGGGCCTTGGGGGAAGCGCCATGACATCCCGTGTCGGCGGAAGTCCCTGCGCAGCGAGTGGCGCGGCGGCTGGGGCCGGCTGCATGGAAGGCGCTTGTGGTTGGACTTGGGCTACAGGGGTAACCGTGGGGACAGCGCCTGGGGGTCGGGCAGGTATTGTTGGGACAGGAGGTTGAACAGCTAAGGATGTGGTGCTGGAAGGCAGTACTGCACCCTCCATTTTTGTTCGTACTTCGCGGTCAATCGCGTCATGTTCTGTCGCATACGCAGCCCGTGCCTCCTCAATACTGTTGTAAGGGGTCAAAGGACGCCCCGTATCAGGATCAATGAGCTTTGTCTGCTTCATAATGTTCCCAGCCTCTTGGTCCGTCACCTGTTTGCCACCATAGAGCGTTGGGACGTTATAGACTTTCCCATCAAATTCCATCTGTTTGTTGATATGGGTAGAATAGGCGCCGTCAGGATGACGAATGATCGGACGGCCACTGTCTAGTTTCCCCACGATGGGTGCTTGCGGGGCGGGGACTCCTGGCGCAACAGGTTGGGTAGGAAGTGCTCCATTCTCTAAGGATGGTTGTCCAGGGGTGGTATTCGGCGGTGGAAGCTCAAACCCTGCTGTGTCGCTTAGACTACCGCCCATTCCTGGAAGACCGTACTGCGTGACGAGATGCCCATACAACGACCCGATATCTTTCTGGCGAAGCCGAGCTGCAAACGCCCGATGCATGTCCGTCTCTGGCGACTCGCCGGGTTGATACGGAAAAAGTTTGAGCGCCTCCTCCGGCCCAAGCGGCGCCTCATCCCGCTTCCGCAATCCCTCTCGCACCGCAAATTGTGCTTCTCCCGGAGAGACAGAGCCACCACCGCCATACGTCCCCATGTCTAGCCCTTGCGCTTTGCCAAAGTCGGTCAGGCGGCGCCCCGCGGTCATCTCATTGTAACTGGGCAGCGTCGTCTGGCCATGCTTGCGATCACCCAATGTAATTGGTACATTACGTAATAGGTCAAGGACCCCTCCCCAGAATGAACCACCACCCCCACTACTGGGCATCTCAGGTTGACGCAAGGCTGGGGAAGGCGCTGCCATACCGATGTTCCCATACTGTTGGGATGCTGCGGGCTGGCGCAGGAAGGGCGACGGGTCCGGCTCTGCGTCAGGCGCAAACGAACTCGCAGGGTAGTCTTCCGGTTCCCACACATTATTGCGCCACGCCATGGGGACAGACTCCTAATACGGCTGGGGATAGTTGCGAATATCGAAGGAATTAACACCTTGGGGAATCAGCGGGTTACGGTTCATCGGCACATCGGCAAACGCGGAACGGGGAATCGCTTTGCCCTGGTAGCCGCCTAATACAGGACTCAGTCCACCACCACCCCGACTCCCACCCTTACTACTGACGCCACCACCGCCCATAATCCCACTGAGCATGCCGCCCATGTCCATGCCACCACCGCTGGCTCCACCGCCGCCCCCGCCAAACATGCTTCCCATGCCACCCATCATACTGCCACCCCCGCTTGCGGCAGCAGGCGCGGCATCAGCCGCAACGGCCATGCCAGGGGCCATCCCTGCGCCACCACCCATCGCGCCAGCCGCAGGCGCGGCAGCCGGAGCACCATAGATTGCGGACGCAATTTTGATGACCGTGCCAATATCTACCCCACTGCGCGAGTTGCTGAGCAGTCCCTGGCTACTCCCGGAAGGCCGCGCCGATTGGAGCGAGCCTGATGGGGTAGCGGCTCCCTGGTTATCCATGTAACGTTTTGCCATTTGGCCAAGCATCTGGGTCCAGCTTTGGTCAGCTTGTGCGGGGGCCTGTTGCAATACAGGCGTTGGACCAACGTTTGGCTGGTCATAGACATCAAAGCGCTCAGGACGACCACCAATCACATCGAACAAGCTATAGTCAGCCATTAGCTGTAACCCGTTGTTTTATTTACAAAAGGCAAACCGAGCGACCCAGCATCCTTGCGTTCTTGGTCTGAACCAACCATGGTTTGCGGGTTATATCCACCGACCATCTGGAGGTACGCCGCCAGCACCTTCTGCATCATGGCGTTTTGCGCCTGAATATCCGCCACCTGGAGCGCATTCTGATTCTGGACATCGCCTTGCTGGAGTTCCATCCATTTCTTGAGGTCGCCTTGCACCAGGGCATTGCGCGCGGTCGTGTCCTGCTCCTGAAGGGACATCCATTTCTGGAGATCCATCTGTTGCAACGCATTGGCCGCTTCAATGTCTCCCCTGGCGTACGCATTTTTGACTTCGATATCCTTCTGGTGCAGGGCATTGATAGCGTCGATATCGCCTTTGGCATAGGCATTCTGCAACTCGATATCCCGTTGACGCGCGGCATTCCGGCTCTGCACATCCTGTTGGGCAGCTTGGCCTTGCGCTGACGCGGCAGCGACTCCGGCTTGCTGGCCGGCGAGCGCCATGGCCGTATCGCGAGAACCCCCACTCGGTTGCTGACGCATAATCTGTTGCTGCTGTTGACGCTGCTGAAGCGCGAAGGGCGCAACCGTTGGACGCACGGACGATTCCACGCCCGGCAAATAGGACGCTTGGGAGCCAGAGACGGGGCGATAGGACGAACCAAAGGCAGTCTGACTCCCCGACACCGGCTTGTAGGCCCACGCTGTTGGCTGATAGTTGGCTGCCTGGGGTTGATAGGCAACCGCGGTGGGTTGATACGTGGAGGCCAGCGTACGTGTATACCCCGCGGCGGTCGGAGACGTATAGGGTGCCACGGCAGACTTATCGCCGGCAAAGACCCCATAGGTCATGTTTTGCAGGGCGGGAAGATTCGATTGAACATAGCCGCCGATGTTTTTATAGGCCTCTTCCAGGTAGGGCGGTGCTTTGGGGGTCGTCGTTTGTTTTGATTTATCCCCGCCGCTGGCTCCAAACCCGAGTATTTGACCCAAAATATACTATGCTATGTCGTACCCTGTATGGCAGGTTGGCACAGCACCCGTAGTGCTGCGCTCAGGGACGTCGCGAGAGTGAGTGGAGGGAGGGAGAGATTAGGCATGCGCCCTCCAGTGCTCGACTAGCAGTTGTGACTGGATGACGGGGATGATCTGCTTGGTACCATCAGCGTTCCACTGCCATTCGCCATGATCAAGCCTATGGACTTGCCGGAAGCCTAGGCGGGCAATAAAGCGTAACGCGCCAGCATTGTCTGTTGGAGTACGTCCTTCCAGCAATTGGAGCCCCAGATCCTCAAAACAGGTGCGCAGGACTTCTTGGCCGATCGGGAGAAGCACCCGCAACGTCCGAGCTTGTGGCGCGGCCCAGAAATGCAGTCGTGCCCGCACACCATCAATCCAATCATCGCCCCAGACGGCAAAGAGCAGCCCCTGGCCTTTCAACCAGTCAGCACCCTCCTGATAGGCCACCAGCAACGGAACATGCATAAAGGTGGCAAGAAAGCGCAAGGGACTGAGCCCGACTTCGCCCCAGAGTTGGGCATGCTCACCATCTCGGAAGACTTGGAAGTACCAGAAGAGGAGGAAGTCCCCATTCGTGTCATCATAAGCATAGCGACTTAGGCACCAGGGAGTTTCGTGAGAAGCGCGGTAGCCTTTCGGCCCACGGTTCCGCATCTCCATGCCCAGCCACGTTTTCTCTTGAAGGACGTCACGGGGAACACGCGAGCGTGACGTGGTTGGTAGGCCAGGGATAAACGGGGCGAGTGTTGCCATCGAGAACCTCCAGCTAGAGCATAGCACGAAAACCGTGCTTACTCCAGCGACGTCAAGCGGGCATCGAATGCCGCCACCTGATCCTGTAATGCTTCGATACGCCCTTCGATTCTTTGCAGGAACCCTTCCAGGCGTCTTACGAACTCTAGCATATAGTCTGGCGTCACTTCCTGTCCTGGGATATAGGGGAGTGTCAGATACTCCCTAGTCCGTGGCTGAGCCATGTGATCCTCCTGCAACCTGTCGCGCTCTCTCTTCCAAGAACGCTTTGGCACGGTCCAAGCGACGACGGCGGGTCTTCTGTCGCCCGTGATCCCAGACAATCAGCACCGTCTCACTGTCCCAATGAGGGCACACAAACCCAAAGAGATGCCCGTTGACGAGAAGCCGCTGGTCAGCAGACGTATCAATGTGCCAGGAGAGTACAGACATCTCAGCTTCCTTGCTGCACAAGACTGAGAAGCGGCGTGCGAGTAAATTGCCCATAGGTGTCTGCCACAAAGCGGACATCACGTGGGCGTGGCGCACCAACGTCCTGCACCTCCAAAACGGTAGATTCCCAAAGTCTATACTCTACAGTACTTTGGCGCCTCACTTCCAGTAACCTGCCTCTCATCTCAGCGGGGAGCCGCAACCGATCGGTACGGTGGCGTCCGGGGGTATCATAAATGATGCGGTGAATTTCGGTGCCGTCCGCAAGGAACCGCACAGTCAACGTCCCTTCGTCGAGCAACTCGATATCCTGTGAATACGAAAGCCCTATTTTCTGCTGGGAAGAGTCAAGTCCTGACGGAATTAATGCGTCGTTGTAAATCGGTGCAGCCAAGGGCCGCCAGCCCACAACCGACGATTCATACAACGCAAACGTACCTGTGCCCGTTATGACAAATTGAAAGACGTCGGCCTCATGCGGATGCGTAATTACCTGACTCACCGTACGCCCAGATGCTGTCAGCACAAATGTCTCGACCAACGCCTGATTTCCGTAGACCTGACACGTCAGTGTGCCTGATATCAGGTCCACATCTAGGAGAAGGCTCTCTAGAAGCTTGGGTCCCGCGTAGCCCATCGTACTCCACAAGCTCATCCACGCCTTCATATCGGGTGGGGCACGGCGTACTTGGGGAATCAGCCGGTAGACCACCATTGGCGCAAGCCCGCTCAGGACATAGCCAAACGCTTTGGCTCGCAGTAAGTCAGGAAGCCCCGCTGTGAGGATCTGTTGCTCTCGCTGCCCAGTCGTCACCGTCCCCAGGCTATTGGCACTCAGACTCCCGAAGTCGCGTACCAGCAACACGGTCAGGGGGGTGTCTTGGGTATCCGCATCGACGGTGAGCTGCACGAGTGTCTGGGTACTCTCGGGCGCCCCTTCATCATCATCCCGCGTCTGGACGCGCCAGCTAAACGCGGCGCCATTATCCGTATCACCACTTTCGAGAAGAAACACGCCGCCACCTTGGTTGCTGCCGTACAAATCATTGGCCTGGCGATCATAGGTCATGGCCCGCCACGCACGCGTATCGCGCCACCACGTTCCGTCTGACTCATCCACAAACAGACTGGCGGTTGGAAACACATCGGTGCCCTGGGGATAGCTGAGGTAGTAGCGGCTATAGGCCCACACCCCTACGCATACATCACGGGCGGCCTGGTTGAGCGAGAGAATCCCATGCAACGTGAGCGAGTGGAAGAACTGGTAGTGGTCATCTTGGGACACATTTATAGCTACCGTGGTCCCTTGCAGGAGCCACAGATTCCCATCTGAGCCCAGGAAGTAGACACCCTTGGCACCCTGATCCACCGTGTTGAAAGCCCCAAGGCCCGTAGGGCACTGAATCTGCCGAGCCACATAGGACAGCTCATCCGTGCCAAGCACGAGAAACACCCGGGCGGCGGTCCAGACATAGAGATTCCCATCAAACTGCGCAATCCGCCGTATGGGATCGCCAGGGACGGAGACGGGCACATAGCTTGCTGGCGAAAAGGACTCTGGCATGTCGGGTTTGCTGGGATAGAGCCGATTGCCGACCGCGCCCCAGACACGATTCTGATGGTAGGTGATCGTCGAGAACGCCGGAGGCCGGTCATTGTCGATTTCCAACAACTCGTTCAGGCGATCATCGTCCATAATGGAGTTCTGCACCGTCATCTCGGCGGGGACTTCCATCTCAAAGTAGAACAACGCGTTCTCCAGTCCCGCCCCCGAAATCCACGCGGGATCATCGCCACGGGTACGGTAGAGCGCGCTATGCGTAATCTGGGGGTCATAGTCGATCGTGCCAGGAATCAGCGGGTTGGTGAGCGTGACGATCCGTCCGGTGGCCCCGCCCAAATCTGCCCCACTGAGCGAGTCATACAGTCGAAACGCGGCGAGAATGGCGCTGGTCCCAGGTGGGACGGTTCCCCGGATACGTATCGAGTAAAACCCATAGACATCCGGGACCCAGCCTGCGAGTGGCACAGCCCACTCTGCGGCGGTATCGCCGAGCGTCATATAGTCGGGGGTGGTCGTGAGGGCAAACCCCACCCAGACGGTGCCATTCCAGTAGCTATAGTCGTAGGTAGCGCCAGCCGCCGCCACCCCGGTCACGGTGACAATCATCTTGCGCGATGGCCGGATACCACCCACAATGACCCCATCATTCGTTACACCCGTCGTCAGTGTAATCGGGCCAAAGGCCCCCAGAGCATAGGTTGCGGTGCTGGCATCCCAGCGGCCATAGGTGGGGGCCGCACTGACGACGACTTCTTGACTCGGGGGCGACGCGTTGGACTGGGCCGAGATCACACTATCGTAGAGCCGAAACGTGTTCACGATGGCACTGGTACCGGGTGGCGTTGTCCCCCGGATACGAATCACATACTGCCCCGCGGCATCGGGAACCCAACTGCCCACAGGGAAGCTCCAACGCACATTGGTGATACCGGTGGACGTATAGACTGGGAACACATCGGGGGTGAACGGCGCCCAGACAGTCCCTTGCCAATAGGCATAGTCATAGACACCACCCACACTGGCCGCGCCAGTCAGGGCAAACACAATTTCGCTGAAGGGGCGCGTTCCGCCAATGGCTAGACCGTCAGAGGCAAGCACAGTCGTGAGGGTAATTGGACCCGCAGCGGCAAGCGTGTAGGTATTTGTTCCCGCGGTATACCGGCCATAGACGGACGGAATGAGTGGCTTGCGCAGATAGACTTGGCGCCAAGCATAGGTACCACTGAGAGCGCCCGTGCCCCCAGTGGCTTGGCTCGGGGCCGCAAAGGGGGGATTCAACCCCCAACGGCTGACGGCAATCCCGTCATCTTTCACCCGCAGCGCTGGTTGGCCGTTCGTCCCACCCGCAAAGAACGTGTAGACCTTCTGTTCACCAAAGGAGCGGGCAGAGACAAAGGCTAGAGGAACGCCAGAAAGGCCAGTGACAATCGAGACAAAGTTGCGATAGAGTGCGGTACCTGCACCCTGGTAACGAATGAGGACACCTAAATCTGAATATGTGCTGAAAAGACTATGCACATCACTCTGACTAGTCGAATTGACGAGCGTATGGCCAAGCCGTGTGAGGATGGCCCCCTGTCCATCAGGCACAACATTCAGGGCGTCGCGCAGCTCACCTTCTTCGTAGGTATGTGCCGCGAGTTTTTGGATCCAGCCCCGGTGGAACGTGACCAGCGCCGCCACAGCCTATCCATCCTCTGGGAGGAGTTTAATCGTGACGATGTGCCCTTCGTGTGCGCCCAGGCCATGCAACGCCGTGAACTCGGGCGTAGACCCAATCAGTGTCTCAAAAGCGACATCCAACGGCATGGTCAAGGCATAATGGACGATGACGGTATGCGCGGCATGCAACCGCCCCCGCACCTTCCAGGTTTCGCCAGGAGTATCGTCAGGGGCAAATGTGGCGACTTCATAGAGGGCTAGGGGATTCATCGCTTTGCGGTGGCCTTTCGATCGCCCTTGGCTTCGTGGCGCTTGACGGCTTTGCGAAAGCTGTTTGACTTCCACAGCTCGGCATGCTCCGCAGCCTCCGCTTCGCGAGACTCTTTACATCCGGCGCTTGATTTCCCCTTGTCCATGCCTATCTCCTTGCAACAGCCTGTCGCCTTGATGGTCTCATGCCCTTAACGATATGAGTGGCCAGCCCGAAAGGTGAATCTGCCTTGCTTTTAATATCGCCACTCTTGACCCGCTCAGCGATATTGGAACGGGCTTTCTGTCCAATAGAGCCTTCTTTAAACGAGACCTTCGCCATACCGATTCTCCGTCAGTAAGGAAAATTCAGATCGCTTGCTATGTAAAGATCGTCCGGCACACCCCCCATCCCAGCCTCATCCCTGACAGCCTTCGCAGCCCCACTCACCTGAAAATCCTGGTATTGGTAGTCTACTTTTGCAGCCATCCCAACCATAAAGTATTTCTCGGCTTGGGCTTGCATCACCTGTGAAGCGCCTGGATTCTTTTCCGCAAGTTCGACGGCTTTGATGGACAGGGCATCGGCTGCTGCGAGATAAATAGGGACATCTTCACGAAACGGAATGAGCGTATCTTCGTCAAGAACAGGGAGGCGGGAGCGGTATGAGTACCCGATTCCCATGGCAGTCGCAGGCACAGCAGATAATTCTATTTCGTGTGCTCCTAATGCGTTTGCGCCGCGATATGTGTACGAAAAAGGAAGTTGGCTTGAAAACGTTCGCCGTCCATCAAAACGGTTTAACGTCGGGAGCGACACTTCGACAAGCGGACGCCACCAAATTGGGGCGAAGCTATGACTGAAGTTGTCGGCTAGGGCATAGACACTCTGCTGTAACCGATACGAGCTGGCAGTAAACGTATTGCCGACATACGCGGAGCCAAGCGTTAAGGTTTGTGTGCCCACATTCACGGCTGTGACAGGATAATGGGTATTAGCGTTCCCGACAAACAGATCGCGACCGATGTCCGTAGAGAGAAATGCGGTACCGGTCCCAGTAACAGTTGTAGGCGTGGTTAGTGTCACCGTGCCGCCACTCTTCGTCCCCACCGTGGCCAGGATCGCATCCTCTTGACTAAACGACCAGTCCCAGCCTTCCCACAGGGCCTTGAGTGTATCGCGGGTCACAGCTTCAATGGTGGCGTCATCGACAGTGCCAGCGGTACGGGCACGTACGCGAAGTCGAAGTGCACTAAACGTTAACATCGTTACACCAAGCTTTCCCAGAGTGGCATTACAAACGCGGTTTCGACTAATTCTTCCCCTGGAAAATGATACAACCCCTGTAGCAACGATACGAGCATCCCCACCAACTGAAACATCGCCTGGCTCATCGCCACGTCTTGGAGTTCCCCTTCCCGCGCCGCCTGCCAGGCGACGAGCAGATACGCCACCAGCCCTTCAAACCAGTCACTCAGATGCTCCACAGGTGGTGCCTCTAGAAAGAACACAATGACGTGATTCGTCGGGTCCATGGCCCCAGGAATCCCCAGGAACGGCGGCAATCCCTGCGCCCCTTGCACGATGGGGCTGGGCAGCAGGCGCAGACGACGCGTGGTCTCAATATCTTGGGTATAGCGCGTCGGGGTGCCTGTCCTGGTACGCCAGGAGGGATCAAGCGCATCCATTCCCCAACTGATGCCCACCGGTTCCAGCTCACGCGGGAAGAAATGGACCGACAATAGTTGCAGTACGTTCTCCGGGAGTGGGAAGAAGCGCAGTCGTACATCCAAATCAAGTGCGACAGGAATGATGCTGGGAACCGTGAGGGTGACTATGCGTATCCAGAAATATTCCTGGACCACACTCTCGGGCCAGACAATATCCTGGGGGGTGGCACTGACCCAATCATCGGGGGGTTCAAAGGTCACCGTTGCCAGCCCGCCCGCGGTCAAGTTGGGCGCTTGTTTGAGTGTGAGGGCCGTCCACTGCCACCCATTCCAGTAGGTCCATTCCCAAGTGGCAGACCCAGCGGGAATGGCGGCAAAGAGGAAGCTTACCATGTCGAAGGTCGCCACCGCACCAATCATGAGCCCATCGCCCACGGTGGTTGTCGTGAGTGGCACCGTGCCACTCCCTTGGGCTTCAGCCGTAAGATCAATGTAGCTCTGAGTTGCCTCGACATAACGTCCTACGGCCCAGCGATTATAGAGCACTTGGACATTGCCAAAGACGGGGCAGACCCGTGCCAGGATGGACACCATCTGAGCTACACGGGCTTCGAGCATGGCCTGCGAGCCGGTGTCCAAAAGAAAATCTTGACACTCCGTAATTATCTCGGCCAGGCCCATCCTAGCGCCTCCTTAAAGGCAAGTCGCACGGCTCGTACGGGTGACACAGGGCAGGCGGCTACGCACTTGACTGACGGGTGACACTCAGACCACGGCTGCGCACGAGTGCTGCGGGTCACACATTGATCTTGGCTGCGCACTATTTGTACGGGCAACACATTGGTTGCGGCTACGCACATTTGATCTGGGTAGCACAGCGATCTCGGCTGCGCACATGTATGACGGACGACACACTCCCTTCGGCTGCGCATAATCAACCCGGGTGGCACTTGGCATACGGCTATGCACGGTTAATACGGGTAACACATGGGATACGGCTCCGCACATTTCTTCCGGGTGACACGATTTTTTCGGCTCCGCACACTTAGTCCGGGTGACATCACTCCAGCGGCTACGCACGGTATTCTCGGATAACACAGAACCCCCGGCTGCGCACGATTCTTCCGGGTGACACTCGCTCCGTGGCTACATCAGCTACGGATACACAAGAATGTTCTCATATCCTGGTGGCGGCACATAATGCGTATGGATACCCGGCTGGGCGGCCAAGATATAGGGCCGTGGCGGTATTTTTCCATAATGTTCATAATACGCGACCGACCAATAGTGCGCCAGGAAGCGCTTCACCGCGACGCGCTCGGCCCGCAGTTCCAGGCGACCAGCAGGGAGTTGCCCCGCCTCATAAATGGCACGAGTGGCTTTATCCCGGATATTGCGAGTGGCGAGTGTCTTCTCGGCTTGTTCGCGAAACAGCCCGGCAGCATTCCGTTGGACTTCCAGTTGCTTCCGCGCCGCATAGAGATGTCCGTAGATACAATCCTTATGATTGTGGAACTTCATAAACGAATCCCCGATCTTCCACCGGAGATTCTTGAGCTTACTATTCCAGGGTCGCAATTCCCCTTTCGCCCACACCGCATCAGGATTCAGGCCGGCTAACGACCAGAGCGCACTCACGCTTGGTGTCTTCGTGATATCGATATGCGCCGCCAAACCTGCAGCAAGTACGGAGCCAATACCGACCTGCTCCTTGGCCCATCGGGACACGGCCTGTTGATTCGAGGCAATATCAAGTCCCCCCGCCACTAATTTTTCTAAGCGCAGCAGGGTCAAGGCCATGAACGCAACCCACTCGTTGGGTTCCTCCTTCGCATACCGTAATTGATTAGCAGCCCGCTTCCGAGCTTCCTGCACTTGATAATAGTGATCGACGAGAATCCGCTGTTGTTGCGGAGAAAGCAACTTCGACGCCGCGCGGAGATCATTCGATAACCGTAACGCGCCGAGTGCGTCTTCAGGGATGTCTAAGACCTCTTGAATGTGATAGTAGAGCGTTTCAAGGATGCGGTGCTGTTGCGGAGAAAGCAGATCATCAGTAACCGTATCCAACTCTTCTAACAGCTGGAGCGCGGTTGGCCAGATTTCTGGTGTCTCTAGGACATCAGCATTGACTTCCACATAGACTCCTTCGGAAAAGACGCACACGCGAACCGGGGGACACGATATCATCGGCTACGCACTTGTACTGCGGGAGACACGCGTCCGGCGGCTGCGCACGGCAGTTGCGGATGTCACACAAGACCCGGCTACGCACCATGTCTATGGGCGTCACACAGAGCGCGGCTAGCGCACCCGGAGCGTGGGGGACACATCAAATACGACTGCGCACCACTGACGCGGATGACACTTGAAGAACGGCTGCGCACCTTCTGTTCGGGCAACACATTGGGTACGGCTGCGCACTCTATATACGGACGACACGGTACTTCCGGCTCCGCACGCGATGAACGGGTCCCACAGCGGTTTCGGCTACGCACGACGAGCACGGGTGACATTCCACGGCCGGCTACGCACACATTAAACGGAGAACACTCCTTGATCGGCTGCGCATCTCGGCTTCGGGTGACACGCGACGTTCGGCTCTCCCCTGAGTATACGCATATCCTAAGAAGGGTACAAGTTCTTGCCGCCCTGACACCTACCCGCGCGGGCAGGTCATGGGACAATCCGGAGATTAGTCGGCGCGATGAGGGTCACCCCCGCCCCAAACTCATAGGCGCCGATATCCCAGACGCTGTTCTGCGGGCGTGTGACATTGTCTTTGTCATACGAAAACAGGGCAATTGTGGTCCCCTGATCCTTCCCAACACTGCCCGTGGTCAAGTGGTAGTCATCCGTGGCTGCATTCACGAACGTAGCACTACTCCCCTGGCTATTAAGTTCCATCGTATTGCCGCTGCGCGCCTTAAAGCTCGTAAGCGTATAGGTGGTACCATTCCAGTCAAACTGGGGTCCCCCACCCGCCGCCGCGACCAGATTGTAATTACTGGTAAAGTTCGTCTGCCCTCCAAAGTAGTACATCTGGCCTAATACATTGCCCTGCACAATGTTATTGGTCATCGTGACGGCATTGGCCCCGATATTCCAGAGGTCGATACCCCGCCCCGCATTCCCAATAATGGTGTTGTTATAGATATGCGTATTACTGTTACTGTCTCCGACCGCAATGCCTGCCGAAAAATGCCAAATAAATATGCCAGCGCCGGGGGTGAACCCATTTTCATAGATGATATTATTAAAGATGCGCACCCCATGGGTATCATAGGCTTGGATGCCAATGTCATTATTAAAGACAATGTTGTTATAGATATAACTCATGCCCCCAAACTCGGTGTCACGGCCCCGGTCAATGTACAGACCTGTCACCCCCTGACATTGGCCCGGATTAAAACAGGGAAAACTTGACCCAGGATTCCGGTAGTTATCGTGGACCACGTTGTAGCGCATGATACAGTTGAAGGCATCCACGTCGCCACATTTGAGGCCGCCCGCGTCATCAGCATTGCGGCCGTTGTCATGCACATGGTTAAATTCCAGAATAATGTTGTTGCCAGTGTCGGGCGGCACAAGGGTGATCAAGCCTTCGCGGCCGGTATTGTAGATCTCATTATTGGAGAAGACGAGATGATGACCGCCCATCACAAAGCCATCAAACGTAGCGCCGTTGTTGTGCACCTTATTATTGACAAACCACCAGTGGTGACAGCCTTGCTGGCCGCGACAGACCATATATTGCTGCACGGGATTCGCGATCTCAAAGCCGTCAAAGACAATATAGGATTTGGCCAACGCTGCATTCCCGTCAAAACAAAAGGTCTGCCCACTACAGTTGATCACAGGAGTATTGCCAGGATACGCGCGAAACGTAATATAGTTGCCGGGCGTCCCTGAATTGGTCGGGCGAATATTCCCGTTGTTATAGGTCCCAGTGCGCACAAGCGCCAGTTGCCCAGCCGTCAGCGTCTGGAGCGCTTTGGTCAGCGTGCACCAGGGAGCGCTAGGGGACGTCCCGGCGTTGCTATTATTGCACGTCCCACCCATGGAATTGATGTCCACATAAAACGTCGTCCCTGTTACCGGGGGCGGATCGAGTGGTGCACTGCGCAGAGAGCCATCGATCGCGGGCTCACTCCACCCTTGGGCACACACAAGCACAGGCCCACACAAGAGAAGGACCACAACAACAGACCAGGCGCGTAGGCGAACGTAGACCATTGACCTCTCCTTCCAGGCACCAGCACCACCAACACTAATCGGCAGCGGCGGTCGCTGACGTTTGTGGCATTCCCAGTCCTTGACTCAAGAGTGCCATCCCTTTCACCAAATTCCGCTCACGCCCTAGCAACAACAAGCCCGCGGCGACTTGCATTACGGCATCGTCATAACTCACAGGCGTCTCCATTGGTTGCCCACCTTCTTCCAAGCGGCGCGGGAGCAGCACGCCTGTCAATGTATACTGCCCGTAGGCATCGGGGACTTTATACAACCCCAGTGTGGTCCAGCCGACCCGGTAAAAGCGCGTCGGCGTGCCACTGCTGGCCAGCCACTGGGGATCACTGTAGCGAAGCCGGGTGAGCGGTACGGGCAGCAACATTTTGCCGTCCGGATCGACGACCTCTGTCACCATCACCACGCGGGGCAGCAGTGGCGGCAGCGCATACCATGGGACACTGGCGATCACCTCCAGTGGAAAGGTATGCAGGAGAAGCCGATAGCGGAGTGCAACCCACTGTTGGGCGCGCGTGAGGAAACGCAACAGCACCTCTTCCTCCGCGCGCAATTGCTGTGGGTCATCTAACAGCGCACTGATACCAGGATACAGGCTACTGGCCGTGCGGACGCCCAGTGGCGCGGGTTGCGTAGGGACGGGCGGGGGTGTTGGGAGCACTGCGGGCACAGGCGGAATCGCGAAGTAAAAATTCCAGGTGGTCTGATCAACGACCGTATAATCGAGCCACACGGGAAGCGAGCCTGGCAGAGTGATGGACACCCGCAAATCACCCAGATCCGCGGTATCATCGGCTGTCAAGGTCGGGCTATAGTGGCCGTAGCCACGATCTACCACAAGCGTCGTCGCGGTGCCCGTGCTAAACGTGCCATCATTACGGCTGAGCTGGATTTCTGTTGGGGCAATCGTCAACCCCGTTTGGATAGTGACACCATTGGCACTGGCAATAAATGGCCCCAGCGTAAGCAAGGTTTGCGTGCCCTGAAGCAAGAGCGGGGTAGCTGACACCCCGGCCAACACGGTATACACCACCTGGGGCACGATGACCACATCGAGCCACACCGCCAGAGCGGTGGGCGCCGTGATGACGATCCGAAGCGTGCCGACAAGCTGCGTATCCGCCACGCTCAGGGGAAAGGCGTAGAACCCTTCATTGAGATAGGTCGCCGTGGAAGACGACGTGCTTGGCATAAAGGGGCCACCGTTGAGACTGAGGCGGCGATCGCTGGGAAGAATCGTCAGGCTGGGTAACACCGTGACGCCATCAACCGTACTGACAAAGGGGCCGGCCTGGAGCGTCGTGAGGGTGCTTTGGGGGATAAGAAATGCCATATTACCGCTCCCGCCGCAGGCGTGTGTAATGGTCGAAGAACACCCGGAGATCGTAGGCGATATGCGCAGCGCCCTCCGCCTGCATCCCAGCCGCTACGGCGAGAGGCGTGGTGCTACCCACAGTCAGTACGTCTGCCCCTAGATAGGCGGTCCCGAACACCAATTGGGAGGCAAATCCAACCCCGCTTGCCTGACTCGTGGCGGTTGCCAGTGTGACCATCCCCGCGATGCGCGTACTCTGGGCACTGACGGCGGCCAACGCCACGCTATACAAATTGGTAAGAACCTGGGGGGCAGCATTTGCCTGGATCGTGCCACTCCCTGACCGGAGCGAACTTGCCGCAGCCGTCGCTTGCGCCTGCTCCCCCGCACTCCCCGTCGCACCCGCAACAAAGGCAACCGCCTGGGCGCTGAGCTGGGCGGTTGCCGCTTCCAGGCTACTCGCCACCTGGGCAGCCGTCGCTTGTGTGAGACTCAGCCCACTGGTGAGCTGACTCGCCAGCGCAATCGCAGCCGCCTGGAGTTGGGCACTCCCTGCACCAAGATTTGTGGGGGCGGTGACGAGCGCGGTAGCCGCTTCCGTGGCTACCGCGGCACGGACTTGACCC
>Ga0065704_10070284_pt1 | contig 39613 bp, 40 predicted proteins | sample SwiRhicommuniRL2_FD_59091 | JGI IMG/M metagenome (GOLD analysis project Ga0065704, IMG submission 59091) | Switchgrass rhizosphere bacterial communities from Rose Lake, Michigan, USA - RL2 v2 (version 2) | ecosystem: Host-associated > Plants > Roots > Rhizosphere > Soil | place: East Lansing, MI | reverse complement strand
TAAAAAGGGTCTTTGATAATGTCGCCATTTACATTTTGAAATGCATCGACTACGTTGACAAAACCGAATTTAATTGTCGTTTGGATCAACTGATCTTCACTGATCCGGCCAGCAATAAAATCGCGACAAGCATTTAAGAATTTGCTTGAGGAAGAATTACCCTGCTTATCACTTTTCCGCAAATGTTCGACAATATTCCTTGAAAAGGGGCCTGCTAAGTCTTCCAGCAACAACGAAGATTTGCCACAAGGCAATAACTCAATCATTGCCTTGGCAAAGGCAAACTTATATGTCGCCGAGTTTTTGCCAAACAATATAATTGCTCGCCATTGCGATTCGAGACTGGGATCGTTTATCTGGAATTTTGTGGACATTTATTTAAATTCATTAGCAGTTTTGATCAAATTAAAAGACCTACTCTTCAATATGATCTTTCAACTCTTCTTTTAGTCGATAGAATAACTCTAATTCATACTTTAGCTGATCTTCTTCTGAAACAGCTGGTTGTACATGCGATTCTGAAGGATCGAATGGACCTTTTACAATTTCAAAAGTGACTAGGTCTCCGAGATTAAGTGTGGTTTTTAACCAATCAACATGACTGTTTGCATCGGAATCTAAGCCCCCCACGTGGAAACCAAATGCATCATTGCTGCCTCGTCTACGCGCAAAAGCAGCCATCGCATGCAATACGTAGTGAGCTTTGTTAAATCCTGCTCTTGTAATCTGTTCCCCGTTTATTCTGATATTGATGCCTATATTTTCCATGGAATTATTTGATGTGGTCTTTTAGTTTTTCTTTCAGATGATAGTAGTTTTCCAGTTTACTCTTTATCCTGGCTTCCTGGTCTATATCACTTTTGGTTCTAGTTTTGGGATCGTCAAAAGGAGCTTCAATCACCTCAAAAGTAATTGTGTCCCCTTCTTTTAGTTCAGTCCCGTACCAATAAACATCGTCGTTCTGCTCGCCATCCATTCCACTTACATTAAGTGTAAAGTCCTTACTTCCGTTATTTCTTTCCGCAAAGGTTACATTACCAGTTAATACATAGTCATCCGCGTCCAATCCGGCATTTGTGACGAGATTGCCATTGACTTTTATTTTAAGACCTAGTTTTTTATCCATAATCTTGTCTGCGGTTAGTTCTAAAGTTCTTTACTATTTCCAGTCTTTAATTTTTTCAATCAACTCCTTCGCAATTGGAATATCAGCAGGAGCAAGCTTCCAGTTTAATAGATCGCTGACCTTTATCCATTCAAGCCGATCATGATCTGTAGACTGTGTTGCTATATTTTCAGTTTCACAAATGAAGGAAATCAACTCGATAGCGCCTTTATCGTAATGATGTACAGTATTGAAAAAATGCTGTTTAATTTCGACCTTCAAGTTGAGTTCTTCAATCAGTTCACGGAGCAAAGATTCTTCGTAAGACTCTGACTCCTCAACCTTACCTCCTGGAAACTCCCAATAACCACCTAATGACTTCTCCGGCTTCCGTCGACAAATCAGAACGAGATCATCTTTCAATATAATACCGCAAACAACTTTAGTTATAGCCATAGGATTAGATCGTGTTTTTTGCCTTGTCCCGAAGAATTAGTGCTTCCTCACTAGGGTGGGAGGCAATGTCCTTTGGAAGATTTAATTTTATTCCGTTATATATACTGTACTCCGAGTCTTTCAATGAGACATCTATAGAGACAATTTTGGTGATAGGATTTACTGATATTAATTGCAAATCAAAAAGCGTATGTAAATCAGCCCGGAGGAGTATTCCATTTTGGATGTGATTAGTTTCTTTCCCTTTATAAGGAACGATATGCGCAGCTTCTAAAATAGGTTGTATTTCACAACCTGAAATTGCACACTGATAATTGTATGCCTTTAATAGGTCTTTGCGAAATTTTGGTTGGCCTTGCCTTACACTAATTTCCCGAGCTATTTTTTTCCTACCATCTTCGACGTTTTCTGGGTTAAATGGAGTAGAAAATGAGGTGCTTGTTACCAGATCTTTTACTGGTATGTTTGAACTGTCTATTAAATTAAGCTTAAATAAAACGAGTTTAAGGGAAGCCTCCAAATGATCAAATAATTCTTTGTCGTCAATAAGTTCATAATAGAACTCCTTTGGATTGGCAAACGTATTATTATATTTAGTGTTCTCTGTAGCGCCATCGACATCAATAGTTAATTCGTCTTTATTGGATTTTTTTCTAGTGATAACGTCTAATCCTTTTGGATGCGTTTTTGATTCGGCACAACCTGCGAGAGCACCTCTTCCGAGTTTGTCGAAACATATTACTATATAAATGCCATTTGAAACTTTCTGCTCGGGAGGCAAAATAGAAACGTGTAATATATTCGGGAAATTAGAAGCTCCCCTTGAGTATTCGAATTTTAGATCGACGCCTTTGTAATTCTTAAATCTGTTTTCGAGTTTGTTTCTTAAAGCGGTGAGATTAGCGAACACAGGCTTGACAAGTTCAGAATTTGTTGATATCGTTTCACCTTTGACTGGAGGATGCTTCCGCCTAAAAGAACAAAGTTCATTAAATTCTTTTTCAATCATTTTTTGAGTAGTAAAATTTGATTATTGCCTCGAACTGTAGCTTTTTTAATAACCTAATTGATTAAATATTAAATTAACTTATACAGTAGGGGGAGTGGGATAATTGTCATCGTTAGGTTTAGCAGATTTCACAATATCTTTTAAAATATCGTTTTGCTCACGTAGCGCTGCGGTGTGATCGCGTTTGGCAGCCAAATATCTATCAAGTAGTTTAGATAGTACGAGGTAAAGCCCGTAAAGACAGATCGCAATAAACCCTCCGTATATGAGGTACATTAAAAGTCCGAATGAGAACATAATTTATAATTTATTGGTTAAGGTATTTTTGTTTTAATCTGTTCAAGTATTAATATGATTTATACAATTTCTTCAATAGTAGATTTTCCACTTGATTGGTCTCCACTTGTCCATTTCCATTTCTCATGCAGTCTAATTCTTCCATCCTCAAGAGTCTCTGGAGTTGATTGACAAATTCCGGTCATTATCTCACCATCAGTATTAATATGATGATATCGCATATCTATATTTCCATCATCGTCGACGATTCCGAGCAAATGTCCGGAGACAATGTTACCACCTGAATATGAAGAGGTGAGGATATTTCCCTCTTGCTTGTAGTGAAAAGTCGTTTCACTTGAAGTGTCGCCATTATCTGTATTGGTGACAACTTTGAATATTCGATTGTGATAATTCATTTATCAATTTTGTTCTTAAGCATGGTGGCGCACAAAGTGAGTTAGGAAATATCTGTCAACCTAACTATCTTCCCATCAGTCGAAAACTCAAAAATCGACTTCCCCTGTATGTTTATTTCATCGCCTTTTTTCAAGCCATTCGAAAAATCCATTGCCGAAATAGCACTATAGTTGATCACGATTTCTGTCGAACTACGGGTATGAGTGATTGTCTCAATGGACTGCTCTCTTTCAGTGAAATAGGAGAGAGCTTCGATGGCTTGTTTCTTAAATTCTTCAATACCCTTCAACTCCATAGTGTTTTCGCCATTCATGACGTTTATGAAAATAATATCATCAGCAAAATCTGCTATCATATTTTCCACGTCTATCTTATTATATGCCTCAACATACCGGAAAATCTTATCTGTCCTATCATTTAGAACGGGGGCACCGGGCAAAGAATTGTCTATGGATTTAATTGGACCATATATTCTTTTAAAGGTGTTTAAAACGTTTTCTCCCAACCCTTCAATAAAACAGATTAATTCAACAGCTAATAGATCCTTTGTTTTCTCATTAGCAAGTCTACTTATTTTGTTTTCCGAGAGCCCGATCTGTTCTTCGACTTCATTCTGTCTAAGTGTATGCTTTTTCAGAAATTGAATTTCTTTTGGTAAATGGCTAAATTCCGATAGAAGATTTTCTTTAGGCCTAGTTGGGAAAATTCTTTCTATTGAATTTTCAAACTCAATGTCCGTAAGGCCTGCTGATTTGATTGCTATGTAGATGATTTTATAGAACTCTTCTGGTGTAGGCTTAGAAGTTTCCTTATTATTTAAATCATTCATTCTTGGCCTTTTTATGTCTGCCTGCTCTCTAATTTTGTCTTTTACAACTTTTAAAGAATTTAAATATTCACCTAGTAATGTTGGCATATTTATAGATTTTTTTATGACTTTTAGTCGAAATACTTTTTAAAGTCATATATTGTGTTTATATTTGTAATGTTAATTATAGCGACATAATTGAGAGGCAATTGAGCTTCTCTTACGATTGTCACTCATGAACGAAACCGTCAAATTCCACATGAGTAGATCGTGAGCTCGCTTTCTATTGGATTTTATTATCTTTGTAGATATCTAGTTCAATAGAGCGATGCTCATGTAAGTCTTCTGTGGACCCATAATCTCGGTTATGGCGGCTCTTGACGGTGCCAGTTCAGAAGCTTTGGGTATCGCTCTATTGGTTTTAATCCAATTTCACTTTCCCGAACTTTTCCGAGTGTGATCGTTTTAATAAATAACCAAAATGGATTATGACAAAACGATTCAAAGACCGCCAAAAACACCGTGCTTGCCTCAAGGAGGTTAGCATTCGGTTTTGCTATTCAATTCTAATAAGCAAGATTATTCGGGCTCCAGAATAATCGGCTATAAAGCTATAAAACCAAAATAGGGGATAGCGGCATACGCATAATTGTTTGTGCCGAATAAGGTGTAAACTAGAAAGGCCCTTAGACTAGGTTTTCCCGATCTGTATTCATAACACTACACCCTTTAATTTTGGGTAATTAATAAAATTGCTCTTACGAGACATAGAACACTTTAAAAGTAGCATTTTATTTTTAAACAGCAAAATTAAAAACTATAATTTTGTATTGTTATTCTATACTTAATAGATCGGGTTTTTATTTCTTTCCGACAGGAAGCGCCATAATGACCCCTAAAGATGACTAGTTACCAATTTTTAGGCGCTTTGCGGATCTGTTAATTTTTTCTTGTTGTACAAGCAGTAATAAAAAAATGCTGCAAATGACAACCCTATTTGAATGCGAAAAAATCGCAATTGGGGAAGCTATGCTCTTTTCAGAATATGGAGCCGGGCTCAAGTCATCTTTATTGAACCTATAAAATGAACCAAAAATATTCAAATGTATTAGCGCTGGAACTAGCACTATATGAAATACACGATGCAGGGTATGACCCTGTTCAAAAAATTATAGACTTTTGGGAAAAATACGATCTAATAAGTATTCAACGAACAATCGATCTATTACTAAAAAATCACACCGATACTAATTACATGAACGAAATTTATGTAGTCAGCCATAAACAAGTTTTTACAGCTGATTTGTTTCGTTTACTAGTAGCCTATTTTATGGCGCATACCAATCCTATTAAAATCGATAACATTGATATTTATGATGCTGATACCTCTCAGGTAAGTCTTCAAGAAATTACGATGACGAAACGGATTCATGATCTTTTTAAGCGAATAGCAGATTAACCTTTAACAATAAGCAGATGACAAACAGATCAAATCTGATGTCTGCCTTATTGGATAAGGTAGTACATCTGGCACCTATTAATGGTGCTGGGAAAAATAAATTAAAAAAAGTTCAATTCGAATGGGATAAAAAGTACCTCCTCGATTGTATAATATATAGCTTGAGGCAGATCATATCGGCATGTACCCCTGTGCCGATGCCAAAGAGCGTAAAGGGTGTGATACAGTTATCGCTGAATCTATACTTTTTAGTTTTCAATGCTATTATTTGTCTTTCAAAGGCATTGAAGAACAAACATGCCCTGCTTATTCTGGCATGTTTGTTTCATATGTTTAGTTTATCGGCTCAGACGCCCCGCAAGGACAGCGGGGCGGATGGGCTCTTAACTATTAGTGGTACTGTCGTATCATCTACTGATGGTAAGCCGATCCAAGGTGTTTCCATTCGTATCGAAGGTGAAAAGGGTAGGACCTCTTCTAAGAATGATGGCTCGTTTTCATTGCAAGTTTCCAATCCTAAAGGTACAGTTTCGTTCTCCCATGTGGGATTCAAGCGCTTAGAAACTTCATATACTGCTGGAGTATCAATGTCTGTTAAATTGATACCACTGGAGAATCAATTGGACGAGGTAGAGGTGGTGAGTACGGGATACCAAAAGATTCCGAAGGAGAGGGCGACGGGGAGTTTTGCGCAAACGGACATGAATTACTTTAATAGCCGTCCATCTACAACATTGCTATCAAGATTGAAAGGTCTGGTAAGCGGTTTTCGCTTCAATAACGACAAGGATATTTCTGTAAGAGGGCAAAGTACGATTTTTACCAACGATCAGCCTCTGATCGTTGTCGATGGATTCCCATATAGCGGTGACATAGATATGCTCAATCCTGAAGATATACTGTCAGTCGATGTGCTTAAAGATGCGGCGGCGGCAAGTATCTGGGGAGCAAGGGCCGGAAACGGTGTAATTGTGATATCGACAAAGAAAGGTCATGCCAATCAGCCTACAACGATTTCTTTCACCTCGCGTCTATCTATTTCAACAAAACCCAATCTGAAATATGCGCCCAATTATATGGATGCCCGGACGTACTTAGCTGCAGAAAAACTCCTCTTCAATAATGGAAAATATAATTCCTTGTTTGAGGACACCCAAAACTATCCCGTTATTTCGCCTTATGTACAGTTGCTGCATCAGGGAAAAATAGCGGAAGCTGAAAGGCTTGCAAGCCAACTTGGCAACTATGATGTTAGAAATGATCTTTCGACAGCTTTCTACCGAAATAGGCTCCTGCAAAATTATGACCTCAATATCAGTGGGGGATATAGTAAAGGTCAATATTATACGTCAATTGCGTACAACAAGGATTTGCAAAGTCTAAAAAAGAATCAGTCTGATCGGCTTTCAATCAATCTGTCCAATACCTTGTCCATTACAGATCGAATTAAATGGACAGTGGGATTAAATTACATAAAGGCAAGAAACTCGGTCGATAATGCGCTTGCTGAACTGCTGGGTGGCAATGGTTTTTATCCTTATTCACGTCTGTGGGATTACGGGGGTAACCAAACATTTCTCTATCCAATATTCAATGAAAACTGGGTAAATCACCTTGCGCCACAAAAAGGTTTCCTCGACTGGAGCTACTGGCCTCTGCAGGAGCTTGGCCGTGCTGAAAACCATAACGATAGCCATGATATCCGAGCCTATACTTCAGTAAACATACAATTGGCCAAAGGACTTACAGCCAATATTAGTGCACAGACGCAACAGAGCTTTTTGGACAACAGCCTGATCGCTCCACAGGAATCTTTCGCTACCCGTAATCTGATCAATCAGTACGCGAAACTGCAGGACGAAAAAGTTGTTGGTTATCATATTCCAGTAGGGGATATTGCTAGTTTTACAAAGAGCCGTACACAGGCGACAAACCTAAGAGGACAGCTGAACTACACACACGAAGCGAAAGATTTGCGCTTGGACATGCTGTTGGGAGCTGAGCTTTCGCAAACGCAACGTAGTTCGGATTATTTTAGGCTGTATGGTTATGATAAGGATATTCTAACCGCGCAACCTGTAGATTATATTTCCTATTTCACCTTATCGCCTTATGGAACTGCTGCCGCGATTCCGAATTACAGCGGTCAGGGAAGGGGTGTTTCGAGGTTTGTGTCTACTTTTTTTAATGGATCATTTGCATTTCGGGACCGCTATATAGTTTCGTCGAGTATTCGTATGGACGGCTCCAATTATTTCGGTGTCAATACTAATCAAAAGCTGGTGCCGCTATGGTCTACAGGAGTAAAATGGCGGCTTTCAAAAGAATCTTTCTTTAAAAAAGAACTATTCGATCAACTTGATCTGCGTGCTACCTATGGTTATAGTGGTAATCTGGCTTCTAATCTGACTGGTGTGACCACCTTGCAATACCGCATTAATGCAAGTTTTACGGGCTTACCTTATGCTACATTAGCCAATCTTGGCAATCCCGATCTCCGCTGGGAGCGTATAGGACAGGTGAATTTTGCTGTTGATTTTCGGTTGGCCAACAAGTGGCTCGAAGGTAGTCTGGAGTATTATTTAAAAAATGGAAAGGATATGATCGGAGATAAGCCTTTTGCACCGAGCAGTGGGGTAAGTTCCATGCGCGGCAATTATAGCTCGATTTCGGGCAAGGGTGTTGATATCAGGCTGACGGCTAATTTGCTGCAGGGGAGTACATTTGGCTATCGCTCTGATCTAATGTTTAGCTATACCTATGATAAGGTAAAGGCCTATGACAAAGGTATCGTCCCCGTTATGTTGTATACGGCGAATGATAATATACCGCGGGTAGGTTTTCCGGTTCACAGCTTATACAGCTTCCAATGGGCGGGGCTTGATCCGACAAACGGTGATCCTCGTATTTTGGATCTGAATGGAATGGCCAGTGCCGATTATAACAATGTACTTAACAATCTCACTGCTGATAATCTGGTGTATAGCGGCATGACCCGAGCAAAATATTTTGGTAGCTGGATCAACCGGGTTCGCTATCAGGATTGGGAGCTCGGTGCAAGCATACTATACAAATTGGGTTATGTATTTCGTAAACCCAGTCTTTCGTATAGCCAGCTTGCCAGCGCAGGAAAACTGGTCGGGCATGCCGAATTTGCTAACCGATGGCAGAATCAAGGGGATGAACTGAATACGGATGTGCCAAGTTTTAGCTATCCGGCAAATACCAATCGCGACAATCTTTATCAATACAGCACGGTCAATGTAGGTAAGGCAGCGCATATTCGTCTTCAGGATGTCTTTATTTCTTATAAGCTACATCCACAGATCGGGAAGAAAAATACAGTATTGAGATTTTCTGGCCAGTTAGAAAATCTTGGTCTGCTGTGGAGAGCAAATGACTGGGATTATGATCCGGATTATATTTCAGGAAATACCAATTCTTTAACAACTTATCCAATGCCATTTCAAGTAACACTTGGCGCTTCATTAACCTATTAAGTCAATAATTATGAAAATTTACATGTTCATCTTATATGTGTTGGCGATTAGTACCATGACAGGTTGCTCCAGCTCCTGGCTCGACATAAAACCGGATCAATCGTTAGTCGTCCCCAAAAGCGTAGTGGACTATCAGGCCTGGCTGGACAACACGTCTAAGTTCAATAATTCAAGTTCATTCGGCAATATGGAGGTCTCCGCTGACAACCTCTATGTACCTGATGCAACATTTAATGGACTGAGTTCGGCGGCTGCCCGCAATATGTATACTTGGGCAAAGGGGAACGACGATTTTTATGAAGGTGAGGGAAGTGCCAGTTGGAGCGACGCTTACGATAAACTCCTGCAGGTAAATGTGATTATTGAAGGCATCGATAAAGTGGAAAGAGCCTCAGATCCAACGGGCTGGGACAATATAAAAGGTAGTGCATTGTTCTATAGAGCATTCTATCATTATGCACTTTTAGCAGAATTCTGTGGGGCCTATGATGAGGCCGATCCCTTGGGTATCCCACTAAGGAGTACGGCAAATGTGAATGATAAGATGCAGCGTAGTTCATTGAAACAGAGCTATGAATACGTATTGTCGGATTTAGATGCGGCTACAAAATTATTGCCATTAGTACCAGCCAATAAACTGAGGCCTTCACGCTTGGCAGCTTGGGCGATGTTATCCCGGATCTATCTTGCCATGTCGAACTACACTGCTGCGCTACAACATGCGCAACTGTGCCTGGGTATCAATGATCAGCTTCTGGATTATAATAGCTTAAATGCAACGGCCAATTTCCCTTTTGATCGATTTAATAAAGAGGTGATTTTTTCAGCCTATATCGCCAATCCTGCGATCTTATCGCAGAATAACCATGTCATCGATAGCACATTGTATAGCTCCTATGGGGCGGATGACCTCCGCAAGCAGCTTTTTTTTCGTGTCAATGCTGGACTTCCACGTTTCAAAGGCGGATACTTTGGTGTCGCCAATTGTTTTATCGGACTAGCCGATGATGAGGTGCACCTAAATGCCACGGAATGTCTGTTGCGCACGGGGCAGCTAGAGGATGCCGAAAATCTGTTTAACAAATTGTTGGCTACGCGTTGGAAGACAGGTAAGTATGCTCTCGTAGATTTTAACGATCAGGCTGCCGCGTTAAAGATCGTTCTCGAAGAAAGGCGAAAAAGTTTGCTCTTTCGCTGTCTTCGGCTTTCCGATATCAAACGGTTAAATAAATATACAGATCAAAAAGTGACGATGCGACGGAAGCTCAATGGCAATGAAATCGTGTTATCTCCAAATGATCCGAAATACGTACTGCCTATCCCGCAAAAAGAATTATTGTTAAATCCCATGACCCAAAATCCAAGATAATATGAAAAAGATATTATTAAGTATAGCTATCTTGTTGAATACAGTTTTTATGCTCTCAGCACAAAGGAAATCAAAATTTGTCATGCAGTTAGCGGGCTTTGATCAATTTGAGAAAGCCGCAGTGACAATACAGCGTCTTGACGAAGATGCAGACGTTTTAAAGCTGGAAACCGAATTAACGAATAGTAACGTCTTTTCGGTGCTAGATGGAAAAGCTAAGATCGAGCTTGCAAATTTGCCGAAGCATTTTATACTGACGGTCAATATGTATAAGCAGGGATCTAGAAATGAGTTTATTGACAATTGGTATGTCTCCGCTACGGACAGTATAGTCGTAACGAATAATCATTCTGTAAGAAATTTTGATAAGGTTACTTTTTCGGGCTTCGGCGCTGAACGATATCGTTTACAGTATATGCTGGATGGAATCCTATTGAATAGGGTTAGTTACAAAAGATATTCAACGTCAGGTAGATACTTTAGTGGTGAATATGCTAATTCAAAAGATATGGAGCGGGCCGTGGATATGAATATTGAAGCTGGTAGACTTGTCAATAAATCAGAATTGGATTTTCTTGCAAAAGAGTGGATGTTGAAAAATATGTTTTACAAGATATATCATACCTATCTTTTGAGGCCGCTAACAGTTAGCTTCATTAAAAATGATTCCAAGCGAACTGAAAATATAGCGAGCATACTGCATAAATTTGAGTCGTCTTACGGAGGAACTATTGTTGAAAAGGGAAAATTGTCGTCAAGCAATTATATTGATTTTTATCTCGCTTATTGGTATTTAAAAAATACACTGTTTGGTCAAAACAAAATCAATTATAGAATCAAATTATTGGAAGATAATTTCAATGGACAGTCATTGGAAAACATGGGCTATGCGGCTTTAAATCGCTCATTTTACGGGTTGGATAAAAATAGTAGAAAAGTATTTTTGGATTGGATTATTTCGCATTCAACGTCCACGATTCGACTAGAAAAGCTAAAGTTTAGGGAGGCAGTGGCTGTCGGCAAACCTTTTCCCGATTTCGAGCTAACGGATCTAAACGGCAAGGTTTGGCGTAAAAAGGACTTATTGGGAAAAGTAGTATTTTTCGATTTCTACTATACTGGATGCAGCAACTGTGCCGTTTATTTTAAAAACACGGTATCTAAAGTAGAAGAGCATTTTAGTCAGAATCCAAACATCCTGTTTGTTAGTGTAAGCATCGATAGAGAAAAAGAACTATGGAAAAAGTCTATTGAATCGAAAAAATATAATTCAGACAATAGTATTAAACTTTATACGAATGGATTACGAGACCATCATCCTTTGATCGCATACCTAAATATAAAGGGTTATCCTTTTCCAATTTTGATGGGAAAAACTGGTTTAATTGAAACTGCGGATAATGTGAAATTGGGGAGAAGTGGCAAGAAGGTCGAAACGCTAATTCAAACTATTGATCAGGCGATACGAAGATAAAAGAAGCCGGAGTGTGACCTCCGGCTTTTCAAGAATTTACTATTGAGGAGTATATTGTCCTTCTTGATCGCTATTGGTCACAAATGTCGCTGTTGATGGCGGCGCTTGACCTATAACAGGATTTGCCGAACCCAGATTCCATTCTGACGAACAGACTTTGGAATCATTTGGTTGGCATAACAAATTATCTTCATCTTGATATTCATAATCAGCTGGATTTGTAGAAGGATTTCCAGTTGTATTATAATAACGATGAATGCCAGCCAGCTTCTTATTTGTGGCAGCTTGTTCTGTAAACGACTGCGTCAATACTGCGCCGCCTAATAATGCTACTCCCAGTAGCACTTTCCCATAATTTTTGATTTTTTCCACGGGATTAAATTTTAAATGTTTATAATTTTGTTCTTTTCAGAGCATAGAGTCCCGCAATCAGCCATATGATATTAAAGACGATATGCGTTTTCCAGCCCATAGCTTCGATGACACCACCACAATGACAAAGCTTTTTCTCTGCAAACATGACCATTAGACCAAGGTATATTGTAAACACACCCATTAATACTATCGATGCCCACAGTGCGGAGCGCTTTACCCAATATACAGGGATAATTAACAGTACAGCCAGCGCAATCTCCAAAGAGGGGATGCCATAGCCGATCGCTTTCGCATACTGACCTAGATGGGGGATCTTACTATTGCCTTTAATGAAGGTGGCCATATTCATAAACTTGGCCCAACCCGTGTACATATACATAAAGACATAACCATAGATGATCAGGTCTGGTAAGCGAAAATAGATCCAGCGTGCAATCCGGCGGATTAAACTACCGCGTTTTGTGGAGCCCGCAGGGTGATCCTGTTGATATGCTGAAATATTGAAGCGCTTTTCCATAAGCTTGTACATATTGCTGTTGTATCTTTTTTTTGTTTTCTACGGAGCCACCTGTCCATAACAGATGGATTTCCTGATTAGTCTTGCTGCTTACCGGCATCGCGGGAATAAGGCAAATTTTCTTTTGTACTGTTTCATAATGTTTGTTTTTATTGGGGCAGTCCGGATAGCATGTTCATCTGTACGTTTACTTTCTTCGATTAAGCTTGGCATTGATCTGCATCATCCGACCTGCTATTACAAAGTTCTAAAGCAATACCTGTTATATTTTGGGATTTGGAGCACTATGTTTTGGAATTGAAATACCAATATTTTGGTATTTCAGTTCCAATAAATTGGTAATCAATTCCCAATAAATTGTGTTCGTTAGTATTCCCTTTCACGCAAAATACGTCTCAACAGTTCGATACTGATCCCCATAAACCGTGCAAGCTCTTTTTGCGTAATGTGCGAAAGTATGTCGGGGTATTTGTCAAAAACAAAATCATATTTATCTTGATTGTAGAGTGACAAAAGCTTGTGCCTATAATCGAGATAGACCTGCTGCTTTTCTTTGAGGTTGGCGTACAGGTAAAACACTTTTGGATTGTGATCATTGATCTCCTCCAATCGCTTGAATGAAGTGCGATAGGTGCGGCAGTCGCTCAACGCAGTAAACTGAAAGGCATGCCGTTGGTTGGGGATCATCAGCGATTCGCTCCCGATGGCATAGCGTACGGGGCAGGTCTTTTCATACTTGCCAAAGATGCCATCCACAATCAGATACAGGTCACCCCAGTCATTGATGAGCTGCTCACCCCTGATAAATCGTTCTTCTTCAAATACGGCTGACAGCTCGGGGATTTCATTTTGCCATTGCGGATGAATATCCCCAAAAAAGGGATTAAGTAGGTCGTTTTTAATTTTTTTCATTGTTTGGTTTATGTTGGCATTTTTACGATAAAAAAGGAACAGGCAATTTACTGATGCTTTGTCATTCTTTTTTATTGAGGGGTACATAACCTATTTGAGGGGTGAAATGCATATAGCGAGGGTGAATGGTTAATGAGGGCTTCCATAGAGGCGCTTTGGTATTTCGCTACGTCGTTTTGGCTCTCTTTCCCTCGACTCGCTAATTTTCTGCCTAAAACCGCAAATTTGATTATCAGCTGATCAATGAATGTATCGTACGATAGAGCAGGATAGATTCGACCTGCATCTTTCGAGTCAACAAAATGAATTTAATATGGAAAATGAATTGCAGACAACAGTAACAGATCTATTCGCGGGATACACAGTGTTTGAGATCCTTGGTGAAGACCCGATATTGGGTGATCTGGATGATGACAAGTGTTGGACAGGATCTCTATAGACCTTAATCGTTAACCAATGGCCCCAAGTGGTTTTTGAACCACTTGGGCCAAACTAACCTGAACAACATGAATAATCAGAAAAAAGAAGAACTACAGCGCCTGCTGTGGATGGCCAATGTACAAGGTTTTTATCCGGATAAACCGGCTGTCGAACTGGAGGCTGGCTATCAAAGATGGCAAAGTCACCGTCAACAGTTTGTGCAACTGGATAAAGATTTTTCCCTCGCGGATAATGCATATGGATCTCTGGACCAGCGGTTCAGCCCTCTGACTGGCGATATATTATTTACATTTCATTATGGACCTTATCGTCTAGTGCCACGTTATCTGGTCGCAGCGGGATACAGCCTCACCATCGTGGTCTCGGCAGCGGTGCTGGACAGAGAGCGTAAACAATATGCGCGTGATCTCGCCAGAATGGGGTTGCCAGCCGATCGGCTTGAATGTTTGAATGCGAATGGTGCCATGGTCTTGCGCAAGATGCTAAAGGCCATTTCCAGCAGTCGGCTGATCCTCGTATTCCTTGATGCAAATGAATCTGTTGGTAGCGACGAGGGCAAAGAGCAGGAGGGACGGCTGCGCGTTTCTTTCGGTGGTAGTTATTTTTATTGGCGTAGCAATTTGCTCAAGCTAGCGCATCGATTTGGGCTTCCTGTACACGCCATTCATCTAAGTCCAAAACTTCTGTGTGGTAGGCAGACTTGGCAGCTGACTGAGCCCATTACCGTATTAATCTCAGCGGACAAGAATAATTCATTGGCGCTCTTAAATGCCTTTGCCAAGCTACAGGATGTATTTCGGACAATGATGGGCCAAGACTGGACAGCTTGGGAAAACTGGGGGCTGATACATCATTATAGGGGATTTGACGAACGCCCTGCTATCGATGAAAGATATCAGGGCAGCTGGATGGTTCCTTTTTCTTTTGCGGATAAAGGTTATCTATTTGATTTCTCAAGGAAACTTTTCTATGAAATTATTGCTAAAAAGGATAATATTATCTAATTTGGGTTAACAACTTGACCAATTATCATATGAAAACCTTTTCGTTCAACCTTACTTTTTTTAATAAATTGCATTATAGATTTGTACTAGGGATTGCTGTACTTACGCTAGTGCTGGTTATCTTACATGTTAATTTGTGGATGAACCACTCGCTGCTGATCTTTTTACTGTTTATAGTTCCGTATTTATTCTATTTTACTGTAAGTTTTATGATTTTCCATATCATCAGACAGCAAAAATATCGGCTCTGGTTTGTATTGCTGCCCAGCGTTGTGCTGCTTGTAATGGTTTACGATGTCGTTAAATGGTATTACTACAGTTTTCTGACTACACACAATGTGGTGTTTTATTATCCTTGGGCGGAGGGTGATGCACAAAAACTCTTTATCAAAATCATTCGTGGACTTTCATTCGTAGTCCTTTTACTCTCGGTCGATACTATTTTTTGGCAGAAAAGACGTAAAAAAATGAAGATCAATGAGCTCGAGCTTGCAGTAAAAGACATTTCTGACAATGCACTGCTGTCGGGTCATTTTTTGTTTAAGCTTTATCAATTTTCAGTGGAGAAAAAGATTGTCTTTGATCTCAAAGTGCTGGATTACTTTCAATACATCATCAATAAAATTGCCATGCGTGATGCTCGGGTAGGATTGGATGAGGAATGGATTTATCTGAAACAACTGGTAAACATGTGTGTACACCGGACGATTGAGATCAAAGGGGAGGAAGTTGTCCCACGCTATATCTGGAGCAGATCTATCCCTGCGCTTTCGCTAATGACTTGGATTGAAAATGCGGTCTCCTATAGTCCGATCGGTAAAGCGATCCCCATTGTCCTGGAGTGGATACAAGAAAATGACACAACTATTTTTAAGGTGCGTAATCGTATTGCGGACAGTGTCGAGGAGAAGGGAAGCGGCAAGGGACTGGAACTGGTCAATCGTCTTTTTGAACCTTTGCAAAAAGACCGCGTAAACGTAGCGTATCGTATTGAAGGGCGGGAGTATTTTGTGGTGGAGTTAAAATTTATGAATTAATTATGCCTAAATATAGTATTGTTGTGGTCGACGATGAAAGAACGGATGCCAATAAGGTTGTCGAGCAGATCATAAAATTAAAAGATATCCATAAAATAGGGGATTTTGAAGATGTTAAAGTCTTTGAGAAGGGAAAGGATGCGCTCAACTACCTGATGCGCAATAAGGTGGATATTCTCTTTCTGGATATACAGATGCCCGAACTCTCTGGGGTTGAGCTCTACAAGATATTGCCGCAGCAGATGCGTCCGGCACTGGTTTTTGTCACGGCTTATGCCGAATTTGCGCTGGATAGCTACAAATTGGATGCCTGCGATTACCTCATGAAAAATGTCAGTTTTGAGGCTATATTCCATGCATTAAATAAATGTCTTAAACGATTAGGTACGCCAATAATGATCGCTCCTGCCGTACAGCGTGAGTATTATGTCTACGAAGTCAAAGACTCCCGCATTAAAAGGGTCCTGAAATATCGAGATATCGTCTATATCCAGAGCATAGACAATTATGTGGAGATAGTGACCCGCAATGAGCGGCTGATCTGCAGAATTACCATGGAGGAGATCGAAGAAAATATGCCTTTATCTTATTATGCGCGTATCCATAGGGGTTACATTGTCAACTTCAAATTTGTCAAGGATATTGATGGTGCCAGAGTTTGGCTCACCGAAGGTGAAAAAGTTAGTCTTCCGATCAGTAGGACGCGCAGAAAAAATATTGCTGGAATGGGAAAATCAGCTGAATAGCCAGTCTTTTATAAACCCTAAATAAATATGTATGCGTAAAAATCAGTACCTCAGGGGCTTTTCCATAAGCCCGGGGCAGTCCCATGCCCACAAATTGATCTTGCTGGAGCTATTGGCGGTAAAGCGTCAGCTGGCGAATTACTTGGCTATGCGGGAAGAGTTAGCGCAGGAGAATGTCCTTTTGCGTGACGCGGAATATGTCAAATCCTACGTCGGTATCTCGACCGAGACGCTCTATCGCCTGCAGCGGGGTGGCTACATCTGCATAGCTAAGCGGGAGCGCAACAAGCGTTACTACCGTGATGTGGATGTAGAGCGGCTGCGCAACAGCTACCGCGGTCTGTAGTACCGCTAGATCAATTGATTTTTACCTGTACATGGATTACTTTCTTCGTGCGTCTCTCTTACTGGGGAGACGTTTTTTATTTATTTTTTTTGCATCACATAGTTTGTCAGCTTCACGCCGCTTCAGCTGACTTGCTGCTCTTGTATTACCCGATCCACGGCGCTCAAAAAAGGCTTTGCCGTGATCGAGGCATGGGTTGTGAATCGATCGCATGTTACAGCATTTTCCAGTTTATTGCAGAGTGCGGTGGCAATACCCTATCCTCGGTAGTCTTTGTGCACGTAAAGGCGGTCGAGGTAGCCGTCCATAGTGATATCACCGAATCCAGCGATTTTATTATTCACCACTGCAACGCCCAACCTTCTTCGCACTTTCTCCTGACCAACTTCTGCCTCCACGGCAGTCGGCATCGAATTGGCTTCGGGCATCCATCGGGATAAATTGCATCCCTACTCGAAGCTCACCCACAGAAAATACGATGATGGGTAGAAGTTAATAGGAAATTAGTTGGGTGTTAAGTACCTCCAAACAAACTCAAAACGAGCTTAAAAATGCAGTTCGATTTTGTCCTGTTTCGCTTCAAAATGGTGCCTATATTTAGTTGTATTCGGTCTGTTGTCGGTCAAGCTTGCGAAGCCTATCGGTCTGTTGTCGGTCTACTTTTTGTTTGCTATTTGTTGTTGATTTAAAGTGTTTTATGTTTGTTATATCAATCATATGTACCGGTACAAAACAGGGTTGATTTTAACACATGGGAACTATTGTAAACGGAGCAAATGGAGGCTTTAAGGGTAAAGCCGGCTCCATAATCGGAAGTAGTTGGAAGAGCATCAACTACATTAAAGGGCTTTATAAAAAAAGATCAAAGCCCGCATCGGAAGCACAGATGATGCAGCAAGAAAAATTCAAAACGCTGATGCGTTTTCTGCTGCCGATCAACTTCTTTTTGAAGATCGGCTTCGGTCGTAAAAATACAGAAAAATTGACACCGATTAATGCGGCGTTTCAATTTAACCTGGACAAGGCAATCACGGGTGTCTATCCCGACTATACGCTCGATTATGCCAAGGTCAGCATCGCTGATGGTGGCTTGTATGGCGGTGGTTCAGTGACTGTCGCCTACAATGCTGGAGACCTTACCTTCACTTGGAGTACGGGTGACAGCGAGACGTTCGAAACCTTTGCGGATGATATGGTCTATGTGCTGGCCTACCATGCCGAAAAGGATGAGTTTATTTCCACACCCGCACCGAGTACCCGGGCACTGGGTACTGTTACTTTCACTGTGCCTGAACATTTGGCAACGGGTGCCGTACATACCTGGCTGTTTTTGTCCAACCGGTCAAAGACCAAGGTATCCAAAAGTGTGTATCTGGGCGAGATACAGCTAATTTAATTTATCATGGGCTGAGCTGCTATGCTCAGCCTTTTTTAATAATGTATTATGACTAAAAGAACAGCTAGTCCTGCACAGCTGCGTGCACGGGCTGCATTTAAAGCCGGGCAGGCCTTTTTAGCACCTTTAAATGGATTGATCAAAAGAGGATATGCCGAAACGGCTAAGCGAAAAAGATCATTGCCTGCCGGGCTTGCGCTGGGCTATACGTTGCAGATGGCGATAAAGCATCAAGCACATGGGCCAGTGGTGGATCCATCACTGGTACGCTTAAGTGATGGTCCGCTGCCCGGAGTCCACATGCCCGAACTGCGGCGGTATGCTGATCGCATTGAGCTCACACACGATAATACCAATGCTAGACTATTTGGGGAGGATGATCGGCTGACCCTCTGCGCTTACCAGGTCGAAAAAGGTTATGCCTTTGTCAATGAGCAGATCTGGCAACGCAGGGAAGGAAAAGTAATCGTACCGATTCCTGAAGGTTTTCAGAACGATGGATTTCATCTCTATCTGCTGCTTTCAAACAGAACCGGTTCAAAATATTCACGCTCAAACTATTTGGGTTATTCTACAGCATGAAAAGGAAACATATCCTGCTGCTCCAACGGAAATATGGAGTAAAGGGTACCAACGGAACTATAACCTTTAACGGCGAAGAGATCTGTCATACGATCGAACTCCCTGACCGGAATAATATCCCCCGGATCAGTTGTATCCCGATAGGTCAGTATAAACTGATCAAACGACGCTATCCCAAACATGGGGAGCAGATCGGCATTCCCAATGTGCTGGGCCGTGAAGCCATACTGATCCATGCGGCCAATAATGCGCTGAAGGAACTGCATGGCTGTATCTCACCGGTAACGACCTTAACAGGTGAAGGTACTGGTGATTACAGTGGTAAGGCTTTAGCAAAGCTCAAAGCGCTGGTGTATAGCCTGTGGGATATGGGGGATGAGGTGTATTTGAATATTCGATAAATGAAGGGCCGGAATAGATCATTGCATTCTTTGGTGTCATCTTTATAGTTATCTGGCTATATGAATCAAACTCGCTGCGCTCAGACAGTGATTCATATTTACGCCAGATCCCGTCAAAGCTTGACAGTCAGAACGCTATATTTTCTATTCCTGGCCCTTCATATTTATCGAAACTGGTTGTGGGGGATGGAATTGGAATGCTATGCTTTGAATTCTTTGTCCTCGATTATTGATGAAGCCATACTATTCCTGGCCCTCCTATATTGCTCGAATAGAGAGGGTGAAGGAGGCCCTTCATATTTATCGAAGCTGTTGTTGGGTGGATTGAAGTTGGAATAAAACTAATATGTATGAAAAAAATCTTAAACAAAATCGGGCAGGTGCTACAGGTGGTCCTCGCAGCGCCGCTCAAACTGCCGGGAAAGGCGGGGAATATATTAAAGTACATTGCGCTGGGACTGGGAATACTGGAAACGGTCCTGGAAGAGGATAAGCCACCGCCCGAAGAGATAGATCAGCCGGATGGCAACGCTGATCCAGGCGATAGTGCTATGGAGGAAAGGAGTGAGGCCGATGAAAATCAATGATATGCGTATCTCTGCGATTGGCGGTACCATCTGCTCCATCTGGGCTAGTATTTCTTTGGGTGATATATTGCAAACAGTGCTGACTGCTGCGCTGGGAACCCTGGTCAGTTTTCTGACAAGCCGCATGATTGGTAGATGGAACAATAGGGGGAGAAAATGATACTTGATGGTATTAATGATAAAAGCGCACTCCTGCAGTGCGCTTTTATCATTAATATTGCTTGGGGATGAAACCAGGATATGACGATTATCCTTCAGACATTGCTAAAGTGAGGCTAGCCGTAAATTCTAGCCCCGTCGTTGTCACGGCCTTTATGGTCACCTTATAGTTGCCAGCTTTCAAAATGTCGCTCTTTTTCACGGAAACGACGCCTGTTTGGACATTTACACTAAACAGTTTTTCGCTATCTGTAAATGTGAGTCCATCTTTTTGTATTGAAACCAGTTCAAAAGCAGATTTATATTTTTCAGGATACAGTGTTGGCGCTGCAGAGACATAACCATTTGAGAGACCGATATGTATCAGACTAAAGTCTATGGTCAAGTTTAGATCGGGATAATATTGTCCAAACAAAAATTTAATTTGTGGAATCAGAATGACCCTGAAAGTCGTGGAGGCGACAGGAAAACCATCTTTTCTAAGCTCGGGAGTCAACTCAAACGACTTTTCAGCTTTTTTTTCCGGATCTCCTGCATCTTTTGATAATTTGATATGCGTACCTGTTATTGAAGCAATGTTTTCTTGTCCATCCTTTTTAACCAAATGAAAGCTAGCGCCATCAATTGGTAGGCCGAGAGGATCTATTTCAAAATCAGTAGATTGATCGCCATACAGTACATACGAATAAGGTAACTCGTTGCCATTTTTTAGGCCTTTGATAGCAATAGATCCAGCCGTTATCTTGATCGAAAAATTTTCTTTCCCTACAACTTTGTCCTGAGATTCTTTGGCTATGACAGTGACTTTATAATCATCGGGAATCCGTGCGCTGCTCGATTGAGCTCCGTTTGGATAGAGTAGGGAACTGTTAATCAGTATGCTTTGTTTTTCGTTATCAAATTTGATGGCCTGGTTCAATTTATCACTGAGTTTAATCCCGTTGCCCAAATTGATGTCTGCAATCTGGGAAAAGTCAAAGCTGAAAGTAAGTCCTGCGTTTGCAGATAGTTCTTTCGGCAGATTAATTTCCTGTGTTTCGCCGTAGCGAAGGCTGACCTGTGATGGTAGCGAAAGCGAGATTTCAGTGGGAGTAGGCGCTGTTTCCTTTTTACAGGATGATGCAGCTCCGAGCATCAGAATCAGTGCCGCCGCAAGGACGATTTGTGTGTTGATGTATTTCATGTGGTGTAAATTTTTGACGAAGGTAGTGATTGTAAATTATTAATGCAACTATATTGCATTTGCAATTATCTTTTTTAATTTTGCAACTCAAACAGGAATAGGCTACACGATGTTACGGTATCAGAAACAAGTTTTTTTAGCATCTCTAGTGATATTATCTATCACAAAAACTGCACATGCGCAGCGTAAACCAACAGTGGATACATTGCGAAGCTATACGCTTCCCATCGTAGAGACCACTGGCTTTGCACCAGGCCATGGGCAAAAGACGAGGCTGGATCGAAAGCAGCTGGATCGTATACAGGCACAAACGCTTGGTGAAACATTGAGCCATATCTCTGGGATACAAAATGCTTCTTTTGGTCCCAATTCTGGTATGCCTATGATACGGAGTCTAAGTGGTAGTAGGGTAAGTGTGCTATCCAATGGGCTTTCGATCAATGATTTATCGGGAATCAGTCCAAACCTTAACCCCAATTTCGATATGGACAATCTACGCGAAATAGAATTGTACAAGGGTGCTGCGAGTGTATTATTCGGAGGAAAGGCAATTGGTGGAGCAGTCAATGTTAAAGACAACACCATTCCTATGAATCGTCTGCCAAAGAAGATTGCAGGTCAGGTCAATGCGGAGCTAGGAACTAATAATGGCAATAGCCAATCGCTGGCTTTCAATGCAAACATTGGAAAGTACTGGGTGGGACATATTGGCGCAATGAGGCTCACACACGGGAATCTCAAGATCCCGGGCAATACAAAAGCAGCCATTGCTTATGATCCAAAGATCGATCATTTGACCGCCGCAATGGCACAGGTAAATGTCGATCGTGAGACGATTCGAAATCTGACGCTATATCCCTATTTGAGCCAGTTTGTGATCGAGAATATGGGCGATCCAAAGTGGGGGTTATCGGAAGCCGATCTGTATACCTTTGAAGATTATTCATTTATCAATGGATCAAAGGTCCTAAACCCTCAAAATGACAAATATGTCGCTGGGCAGGATCCCAACACACCACTTTACACTGAAGTCGTTCATGGGATTACGGATTACGTACCGGTCAAGCGCGGAGTGATGCCCAATAGCCATGCCGAGAGAAATGCTGTCAATGCAGGTGCCAGCTATATCAGAGACAACTTTCGACTAGGTCTAGGGCTTTACGCTCTTGAAAGCTATTATGGTATTCCCGGTTTTGCGCAGCGCAACAAGCCTGTACATAGTCACAGTACAGTTTGGACCCCGATATATGAACCGATTAATACCCGTACCTATTCATATGCCTGGCAGTTAGAATCTGCTTTTAAGCCAAAAACACAGTTGATCTCGGAAATTAAATTTAATTACCGCGGTGAGGTTTCGGATGACCGGGAGATCTTGGGCAGGTACCGTGTCAATAAGTTCGATAGTGAGCGTCATGCGCTTCGATCGGAAATAACGCAACAGTTTAACCATTTTTGGTCTGGGACGAGTGGGTTTGATTTTTTATTTGTGGCCTTAAGTGGAGAAGGCGATCGGCGTTATATCCCCAATAATCTGAGTCGGGAAGGAGGAATCTTTAGCTTGCAGACAATAGAACTTAATCCAATTACCCTTCATTTAGGTTATCGGCATGACTGGGTTGCGCGGCGTACATTGAGCGATCCCACTTATCAGCGCAGCAGGGGGATGGCCGGAGGTGATCTTTCAGCGCGAGATTTTAGCTTAAACCATTTTTCGGGAGATATCAAGTATTCAATTTTTGACATTGCCTATTTACAAGCTACATTTTCACACGCAGAACGCGCACCAGGGGTCAATGAACTTTATGCCGGAAATGATCATTTTGCAATCCTAGTAGAAGAAAATGGAGATGATCGACTTAACAAGGAAAGCTCAAATTCCTATGAGTTATCCGCAGGGGTAAAATATGGTGGATTCAAATTGTCGGCGACGCATTACCGCAGTTTTTTTAAAGATTACCTCTATTTGGCCCATACAGGCATTTCTCGTTCTGGAGGGTTTTTGGTCAAGGAATGGCGTGCTTCAGATACCGAAATTCAAGGCTGGGAGCTAGAGGGAGGCTATACCTATGCATGGGCCGCAGATTGTCATGTAGCGTTAAATGTTTTCGCTGATCTCGTCAAAAATATGAATACTTCGGATGACAACATGCGCAAATGGGCAGAAGGTGACTTTATGCCCAACCTACCAACCAGTAGGTATGGAATGTCGGTTGCACTTCAATATAAAAAGTTTTTTGGGAGCGCCAATTTTGATCAGTATCTGAAACAACGTTATTTGGGTAAAAATATCAATATTGAGCCGCCGATGCCAGCTTATTCTTTGTTAACAGGACAATTAGGTTACAAGGTAAATATAAAAAGATATGAGTTTGTCTATTTTATTTCAGGAAATAATCTATTGAATGTAGAAGCACGTCCGCAAAATTCCATACTCAAATATCTTGCCCCCCTTCCGGGACGGAATATTTCCATTGGATTGAAGCTATTGCTCTGAAGAATTTGGTTTAATCGTCAAGCGTATTACATCTCTTCCCTCGGGAGCACGGTCTGTTCTATCTGGGCCAGTATCTCGCTGGGCGATTTGCTGCAGACGGTATTGACAGCTGCGCTGGGTACCCTGGTCAGTTTTCTGACAAGCCACATGATCGGTAGATGGAACAATAGGGGGCGAAAATGATACTTGATGTCAATCAGTGACTTTTGTAGCTGAATCGCGGTATTGTTTTAAACTCATTCCTTGGTGTCGCTTGAAAAACTTATTGATATGACTTTCGTCTGCAAAACCAAATTCATCCGCTATTTCGTGCACTCTTTTATCGCTAAAACGTAAGCGATGTTCGATAAGCCTGATGCGATACGAGGAGATATATTGCTGAAGGGATTCATTGCATTGTTTACGAAAATAGCTGCCCAAATAAGTGGGAGAAAGATCGAATCTTTCCGCTATGACTGCGATTGTCAAAAGTGCTGGATAACGAATATGTTCTTGAATATAATCCAATATCTGCAAGATACGATTGTCTGCATGTGGACTTATATTTTTGGGTTTAATAATGGCAATATTTCGTGCAGCAATGACAATCAACGCATTGACCAAATGCCGAACCAGATCTTCTGTATATACGGATTCTTGGATGAGCGTTTGTTGTAAGTGTTCAATCAATGAGCTAACCATTTTCTTATCTTCTTGGTTGATCAACACAGATCCAGATAAATCCGACGCATTGTATAACAGACATTCGATATGATCAATACTTTTCCATTGATATTCTCGCACATAGTATTCTCCGAAACGGATAACCATAAATTCACAAATACGATCAAGATTAAATGAATGGTAATCCTTTGGCGTGATGAGAAAAAGATCACCGGGCTCAAACGGAAGTTCATTACCATTGATGCCATGTACCCCATTCCCTGATAGTACATATACAAATTCAAAAAAATTAAACTGTCGATCCCGAAGTGGACAACAATTTACTTTTTCATAATATACCTCCAGCGATTTAAAAATATTCTCCCTTGCCATAAATGCAAATATACCCAAATGTACTCGATATATACCTGTTAAGCGGTGCTATATAGGGTTAATTTTGTGTAATTCAACGTAAGTATAAATGAAAGCGATAGTTTTAAAAGAGTTTGGAGATATAGAAAATCTCCTTTACAAAGAGATTGAAAAGCCTTTAATTAGGGCTAATGAGGTTTTGGTCAAAGTGAAAGCCATAAGTATTAATCCAGTAGATTGTAAAGTAAGAAATCGACAAGCTCCTTTGGCAGAAGATTTGGCACATTTTGATCCTTTAATTTTAGGTTGGGATATTTCGGGAGAAGTTGTGGAAATAGGAACAGATGTTACCGAATTTACAATAGGGGAAGAAGTATTTGGTATGGTCAATTTTGTAGGTCATGGAAAAGCTTACGCCGAATACGTGGCAGCTCCAGCTGATCATTTAGTGCTGAAACCCAAAAACATCACGCATATTGAAGCAGCGGCTAGTACAATGGCTGCCTTAACGGCATGGCAAGCTTTTGATAGTTATGGAAAACTGAGATCAGCAGATAACGTATTAATTCACGCTGCTTCAGGTGGTGTTGGTCACTTTGCTGTACAGATTGCCAAATATTTGGGAGCCTATGTGATTGGCACTGCATCTGCCCCAAACAGGGATTTTGTTTTGGGATTAGGAGCTGATGAATATTTTGATTACAGAATGACGCCATTTGAAGAGGTGTTACACGATCTTGATTTTGTAGTAGAAGCGATTGGAGGAGCTAACTTTCAAAAATCCGTACAAGTATTAAAGCCATTCGGAACCATTGTAGCCTTAAATTCAGGATACACAAACGAGGATGAACAGAAAGCGAAGGAAAAGCAACTTCATGCCTGCTATTTTATGGCAGTATATTCCAGTAAAAAAGATATGCATATTATAGCTTCTCTTTTGGAACGAGGTATATTAAAACCACACGTTTCGCATGTGTTCGATTTTGATGAAATGGCTCAGGCACATTTGCAAATAGAAACGGGACGAACTGTTGGAAAAGTGGTGGTCACTTTATAAAAATTCAACTTTATGTCACACATCATAAAAAATATAGATAAAGAACTCGGACAAGCTATCCTGGATAGTCCGTATAATGCAATTGATTATGAAAGATTACTGATCAATGATCCAATTCGCATCAGAAAAGAAGAAGAGGATTTGTCCATAAATGAGATTTCTCTTGATATTCGTCAACGATTAGAAGTTGACAACATCGCCATCCTATCAAGTGATGCATTAAGGAAAATCAGATGTAGATTTTATCGTCCAAAAGGAAAATCAGATTTGCCAATATACCTCTTTTTTCATGGTGGAGCATTTATCTACGGTACACCAGAGCAGTACGATTGTATACTTTGTCAGCTGTCTTTAGAAAGTAATATGTTGATAGTTTCAGTAGATTATAGATTAGCTCCAGAAAATCCTTTTCCGGCTGCGATGGAAGATGGCTACGAAATCTTGTTATGGTTATCCCAACAAGCAAACCAGATAGGTGGTGATTCGAATAAAATACTTATCGGCGGAAGCAGTGCCGGAGCGACAATCGCCGCTTCCATTACACATTTGGCAAGAGATAAGAAGGACGTTCATATTCAACATCAATACCTGCTTTATCCGGTCATGAGTAATCAATTACAGACAGATTCTATGCGCGAATTGGCCAATGCACCTGTACAAACACGAACAGCAGCCAAGTGGATGTGGAAGCATTATTTGCAAGATAACATAGAAAATGTGCCAAAATATGCTATACCACTTTCGGAAAAAAAATTTGACGGGTTACCAGCAGCTACTATTATTGTTTGCGAATTTGATCCACTGAAAGATGAAGGGAAATTGTATGCTGAAAAACTAAATAACTCGGGCGTTTCAGTTCATTTATTGGAAATCAAAGGGGCTGTTCATGCTTTTGATTTCTTTGATTGCACTTTGACAAAACACTTTTACAAACAACAGATAGCCTTGTTTAAGAACATCATAAATACATTGAAATGAGGAAAATACTCGTTATAAACGGACATCCCGATAAAGAAAGCTTCAATACAGTCATTGCAGATAAGTACATAAAAACAGCGCTAGATTTAGGAACCGAAGTCCGATATATTCATATCGGAGCATTAAATTTTAATCCCAATTTACAATTTGGTTATCGGCAAAGAATGGAACTTGAACCTGATCTGCTGAAGGCGTTAGAAGATATTCACTGGAGCGATCATCAGGTGTGGATTCATCCCATTTGGTGGCTGGGCATGCCTTCGATTATGAAAGGATTTTTTGATAGAGCTTTTCTTCCGGGAATTACTTTTAGAAGTCATAAAAGTCAACCAACCGAAGGTTTGCTAAAAGGAAAAACAGGACGTATCATCACTACGGCTGGTGATATGTCGTTGGAAGTGTATCAAGATGTTTATAAGTCCAGCGGACTCGTTCAGTTACAAAAAGGCATTTTGGAATATTGCGGAGTAATGATCATTCACAATGATTTTATAGGTCCTGTGCACGAATTCAATGAGACGGATTATCAAGAAATATTGGACAATGTGAAAGCAATTGCGCAAGCAGATACAAATCTCATTGCTAATTATGATAACAAATTTCATCCAAATAAGAATACTGAAGCAGTCATCAGGTAAGTGAAGCGCATAATCTCCTGGTGGTAGGTAGATATATCGGCCTCGAGTAGAGTGCCGTGGTCAACAACTCTATAGCACCTGTCCAACATCTATTGATGATCCGAAGCAGGTATGACCCTGGTCCAAAGCAAAGGCTAAACTAGGTCCTTATCCTCCGGGCAGTAACAGGTATAGCACTTTAGGCCTGGGTATCTTGGAAAAGGTATTCTTGGGCAAATTGGAATATATCAAAACAGAAAAGTTTATGCCTAAAAACTTTAACAGTGGAGAGATTGGAAAGATGTTTCAGAAGCAGCACAGGTAATGCCGTGCTTTTTTAAGAAGATACAAATAAATAGACAGATTTGTCTATTTATTTGTATCTTTGTTTCATGAAACAAAGAGGGCAGGTCGTTATAGATAAGATTTTGGATACGGCAGAACGGTTATTTTACGCACAGGGCTACAGCAATACGGGGATTAATCAGATCATTGAGGAAGCCGACATTGCAAAGGGCTCACTTTATAAACATTTTCAGACCAAGACAGATCTGCTGGTAGCGTATATTGAGCGTCTACATCAGCTGTGGTTGCAGCGGTTGGAAGCTGCTGTTGGCGAGGTCAGCGACCCCAAAGGGAAACTGCTTGCTCTTTTTGATCACCATACAAAACGGCAGGCGGACAGGCTATTTGGGGGCTGCCCATTTATAAAAGCCAATGATGAAGCCTATACGGACGATCCGCGCTTCGCTTCGGAAATCCAGCGGGTGAAAGCGCGGAGCAAGAGCTTTATCAGAACATTGGTTGAGCAATCGGGACATCGTCAGTTGCTTTCAGATGATGAACTCGTCGATACAATCTACTATATGCTGGAAGGATCCATTGTTTCGGCGTCGGTTTTTAAGACTTCGGCTGAGATACAGGGGGCAAAACGGATCATAGAAAAACTGATCTAACATGAAGGCAATACAAAATAAATGGCTGGAACTGTTGATCGTACTCGCTGCACCGCTACTCTCCGTGATCGATGTCTTTATCATCAATATTGCTATTCCGACCATTAAAAAAGGAACACATGCCACTGACGGGGAGATGCAGCTGGTTATAGCTGGTTACCTGCTGGGCTATGCGGCCTTCCTCATCACGGGAGGTAGGGCCGGGGATCATTTTGGGAGAAAGAAAGTATTCTTTTGGGGCATGGCAGCATTTACGATAGCTTCCTGTCTATGCGGGATGTCACAGTCGGCCCTGCAACTTAACCTCACCCGATTTTTTCAGGGGCTGAGTGCCTCATTTATGGTTCCCCAGACGATCGCATTTATACAGATTTTGTTTGCCGATGCCAAGGAGCGCGCCAGGGCATTCGGCCTGTATGGAATAACCCTGGGGACAGCAGCCGTGATCGGGCAGGTGCTTGGTGGATACCTTTCGGATCTGCACGGTATGATCGAAGGCTGGCGACTGGTGTTTTTTATCAATCTCCCCATAGGAGCTGTCACCTTATGGGCAACGCACCGATATGTAACGGAAACGCCAACACATGAGCGTACAAAATTTGACTATACGGGCATCTTAATCCTGACCCTGGCACTTTTTGCGTTGATTTACCCGCTCATCCAGGGGCGCGAATCGGGCTGGCCGCTTTGGAGTTTCGGCCTACTGCTACTTTCTGCAGTTCTGTTCCTGTGGTTTACTTATGACCAGAAGAAAAAGCTGGCGCAGGGTAGGGTTCCGTTAATAGATGTCAGGCTCTTCCAGATAAAAGAGTTTAATATGGGGCTTGCTGCAGTACTTTTTCACTTTATGCTGCACACGGCTTATTTGCTGCTTAGCGCAGTATATTTACAGAACGGACTCGGTGTTTCCGCTCTTGACGCCGGGCTCTATTTTATCATCCCAGGTATCCTTTTTATCATTTCATCGGTGTTGGCATCGCGTCTGATCATCAGGTATGGAAAAAAGGTGCTGCTTGTCGGGGTTGTACTTTTGTTGGTCGCTTTTTACCTGCAGATGGTATGCTGGAAACCTGGTTCCAATCCGCTATTGGTGATAGGCCTCATGGCTATCTGGGGGTTCGGAAACGGACTTGTGCTTCCTTCACTGCTGAATATAGCGCTACAGAACGTGCCGGTGACTTATGCAGGTGCTGCAGCCGGCATCTATTCTACCTTCCAGCAGACTGCTTCGGCACTGGGGGTAAGCATTATCGGTGGCGTATTTTTTTACTACGCAAAAGATGGCTGGCAGCAGGCGTATCATTATGGAACCCTAGGGCTGCTGATCTGCACCTGTATGGTCGGCCTGATCCTAATAGTGGTACCCGGTAAAAAACCGGCACAGGAATTTGCTAGCTAGGAGAGCTTCAACAGTGCTTTTATGAAAGCGCTTCTATGAAGCTGCCGCGAATTATGTAAACCTGTTGACATCGTAATTATGTGCTATAATTCAGCTGAAATGAGTTAGTCTGAACGTATAGATAGCGGTACATTTGATTTAACAAAAAAATAAAAATAAAGATGAGCAAAATAGTTTTTATAACAGGAGCTTCCAAAGGATTTGGAAAATTATGGGCTGAGGCCTTACTTCAAAGAGGCGATAAAGTTGCAGCATCTGCAAGAAATATTGGTGCCTTGGCAGAACTGAAATCTGCTTATGGCGACAATATTTTAGAAGTGAAGTTGGATGTTAATAGCCGCGAAGATGTTTTTTCAGCTGTTGAGAAGATAAAAGACCATTTTGGACGGATCGATGTGCTGATCAACAATGCCGGATTTGGCTTGTTTGGAACCACCGAAGAAACATCCGAGCAGCAGGCCCGTGATCAGATGGAAACGAATTTTTTCGGATCGCTGTGGGTGGCCCAGGCCGTATTGCCGATTATGAGGGCGCAAAAGAGCGGCCATATTATTCAGGTCTCCAGTTTCCTTGGACTGACCACGCTTCCATTGTTGGGATTATACAATGCTTCGAAATTTGCCGTAGAAGGCCTCATCGAAACGATCGGTTCGGAAACGGCGCACCTGGGTATCAAAACGACCTTGATTGAGCCCAACGGTTTTGCAACAGACTGGGCGGGGGCATCTGCGGTTCAGACTTCGTCAGATATCACGGATTATGACCCAGTACGTGCAGCTTTTGCTGAGAATGGTGACAACCCTGATATTTGGGGCAAACCGGAAGCTACAGTAGAGCCACTGCTAAACATCATTGATAGTGAAAATCCGCCTAAGCGCATTTTGTTCGGTAAAATTGCCTACCAGGTCATTAATGATGTATATACCAAAAGGCTTGACGATATACAGAACTGGAAAGAGGTCAGCATTGCAGCGCACGGAAAATAAAAAGATGAAACATTATAGCACCCTTACAGCGCTACATTTGGGCAATCGGTGGGAAGCCCCGCAGCATCCGCTCTTCAGCATGGTCGGTTGTCTTTCCGAATGTAAGCTGGGAAATAGGGAATTTACTACCGACTGTTATGTGATCGCGTTCAAGAAGATTAAATCCGGTAATTTGATGTACGGCCGTTCGCGCTATGATCACGATAACGGATGTCTCTTCTTTGCGAAGCCCCGGCAGATCATCGAGATGAAAAACCTGGAGTTCGAAGAAAAGGGCTATATGTTGATTATTCACGAAGACTACCTGCATGGCCATGAACTTTTCAAGGAAATCGAAAAATACAGTTTTTTCGATTATGAAGTGAACGAGGCGCTGCATCTTTCCCCGAAAGAAGAACAGCTAATTTTAGAGCTCTATGCAAAAATCCAGGACGAGTACGATAATAATCCAGACGAATACAGCCGTGAAATTATGCTGAGCCATATATCCTCCATCCTGAAATACGCGCAGCGCTATTACAAAAGGCAGTTTATCGATCGGTCGCAGGTTATCGGGAAGACTGCTTCAAGGTTTAATGATCTGCTTCGAAATTATTTAAATCAGGGACTTTTGGCAAAAAGTGGACTGCCCCAAGTAGCCTCTCTGGCTGATCAGCTCTTTGTGTCGCCACGTTATCTCAGTGACCTGCTGAAGCAGGAAACGGGCAAGACGGCCATGGAGCTGATTCATATTTTTATGATTTCCGAAGCCAAAAACTTACTGCGCTTAGGAGAGAAAGGTGTTGCTGAAATTGCTTATGAACTTGGTTTTGAAAATCCATCCTATTTTACCCGGCTTTTTAAAAAGCAGGCCGGGATGAAACCGCTGGAATTTAGGAAGTCTCAGCTGAATTAAGTGATTCCAATGTTGCAGCTTAAATTCACAGGAAAATCATTCATTTTCCTGTGAATTTTTCTTTATTCCGATCCTACAATGAGGATCTTTCGCCTGCTTTTTACCTATAAAATCACTTTTTGGAATGGATATGTTGCAGCAAACAGGATGCCGTTAGTGAGACAGTATCCTTGAGCAAATCGGCAACAGTACCTGTAAACACCACATTTCCGCCATACTTGTCGGCTCCGGGCCCAATATCGATAATCCAGTCAGCATGGGCAATGACATCGAGGTTATGCTCGATAACGATCAACGTATTGTGGTTGTCCACAAGGTTATTGATAAAGTTTAATAACTTTTCGGTATCGTTTGGATGTAAGCCTGTGCTTGGTTCATCGAGGACGATAATCTTGTTGGAATTCTTGAGTTCTTTGGTCAGTTTCAGCCGTTGTCTTTCACCACCCGAAAAACTGTCTGACCGTTGCCCTAAGGTCAGATATCAGGGAAACAGTTGCAAAAAAAAGCGTCTAAAAGTTTAACAGAAGATGACTTAACTAAGTTGACTGAATTGCTCAATAAAGTGTTGGCAGAGACAAAAAAATAGTATATATACGGAAAAGGCAGCCTCCTCTGGCTGCCTTTTCTCGCGCTTGTATTTTACCGTAATCATCCAGTTGTGATGCATCCGCCAAACGGGTTGGTGAAACAACACATTCTTCCGATTGCGTATTGAATTATAAATTGATCAAACGATATTAATGGCTCAGCTGTAATTTTCCGATAAAGGGGTGGCTATCGATCGTCCTAATAGCTTCTTTAATGGAATAGCATAGTTGGTAGTTTTCGCTCAGCATTTTTTTGCTAGATTCTATTTTGTCGTTTTCAACCTTATCGACAACCCAGGTTGGGTTTAACGGATCTGAATTAAATTTGGTGATTAATACTGTAAATCCTTCTTTCTGAGCACTGATTAAAGTGTCTTTTGTGATGTCTACTATTTTCATATTGAGATAATATACGAAAAAAAAAGGAAATAGGCTTTGCTTAGTTTAGTTGATGGCCTTGTCAACATCCTTACAATTGAACGAAAATATACCTTCTTTAATGGATCCGGGCCTAAAATTAGCAGGTTCAGCGATCGGTCTATCCATCGTGAAGCTGATCGCAAAATAAATTAAATGTAACTAAAGGAGATCTGTATCTGCATTATTTTACAGGTTTCATTAGAAATCCATCATAAATTGACTTTCCTAAAAATAAAGCCTAATTTTGAGTGATCAACAATAACTAAACCATCAGAATGAATGTAGCACATGTCAGACAATTGTTTACCCAGCTTTACGAAGAAAATTGGGTGAAGTTGTATGTACATGTTTTCCGGATGTTAAATGATCAGGACGAGGCCCGTGATATTGTACAGGAAATATTCGCAAATCTCTGGGACCGTATGGAGCGGCTGGAAATCGAGCATTCTTATCAGGCTTATCTTTTTCGTTCGGCCCGTAATCTGGTGATCAACCGCATCGCAAGCCAAGATGTGGGACGTAAATATGAACATTACCTGGAGCATGCTGCCCCAGCTTTTGAAATGATGCCCGACGAGTTGCTGCGGGAGAAAGAATTAGCCGAGCAGATCGATCAAGCGATTGAAAAGCTGCCGCGCAAAATGGCGCTGATCTTCAAAAAAAGCCGCTTCGAACAACGAAGCTATCGGGAGATCGCCGAGGAACTTGATATCTCCGAGCAGACTGTCAAAAAGCAGATATACAATGCGTTGACAGTTTTAAGAAAAAAAATACGAACTATTTTCATTTTTTTCTACCACTAAGCGGGCGCTATCCTGTCTTCTAAACTGTAAACAGGATAGAACCTATGAAACAACGATTATCGAAACAATTACTGCAGAAGTATCAGCAGGGTATGTGCAGCGCCGAGGAAATTGCGTTTGTCGAGAGTTGGTACAATCAGCTTAGCAAGACAAATAACGCAAAAGATATTCCGGAACTTGATCTGGCTGCCGAAGATCGCTATTTCCAACAACATATTTTTGGGCCCGAATTGCGAGCCAATCGCCATAGGAGAGCCTACCTGAAGGTCGCGGCCAGTATTGTATTCTTTTTGATGGCAGGCGCAGCGATGTACTTCTTTTCCGGACGCCAGCGATCCCCAGAGCCACTACCTTTTAGTGTCGGCCAATTCCAGGCCGATCTGCTGATCGGAAATGAAGTGGTCCGCCTGGACGAAAAGAAGCAGTTCAGCCCGGCATTGATGGAGCAGCGCAAGGGGGATCAAGTGGCAATCAAGACCAAAAAGGGGCAAGAATTCAAGATGGAACTTCCCGATGGTACAATGGTGTGGTTAAATGCAGACAGTAAGCTGGAAATTGCGCCGGAATACAATCTACAGGAGCGCTCGGTATTCTTGGAGGGTGAAGCCTACTTTAAAGTGGCTAAAAATAAAGCGAAACCCTTTATTGTTCATGTAGGCAAGACAAGCATTGAAGCTATGGGGACAGCTTTCAATGTCAAGTTGTATCCCCATGATAGTCAGCTCTTGACCACGCAGCTCGACGAAGGAAAAATACGGGTCAGCAATGCCGGCCTGCAGGAGATTCTGCTCCCCGGACAGAGCATCCAGCTGAATGTGCTGAATGGGGACTTCCAGCTGCAGCAAGAAAACAAACAGCAGGATGCTGCCAACTGGAAAGATGGTTACTTTGAATTTGACCAGACACCGCTTCCTGAGATTTTGGCTGATCTGGCCCGTTGGTACAATTTTACCTATAGCCTGTCACCCGTCTATAAAAATAAAGTGCTTAGCGGAAAAATCAGCAAAAAAGAGTCCTTTGAGGAAGTGCTGAAGATATTACGGTTCGCTGGCATAAATTATAAAATAGACAAGAACAGACTCTTACTTGTTCCCTAACCAAAGAAGAAACAAACGAATTTTCAATCTAAATACCCTATGAAACAGTCCGTAAAAACACTGCTATTTATGCTGATGCATGTCAATGGCTATGCCTTTAGCCAGCAGGGAGACAAGCCATCCAACCATGTTCAATTTAAACAACTCGTCAAAGCCATCGAGCAGCGTAGCGATTATCGCTTTGTTTATGATCCCAATGAAATTAGCCCCGATCTGAATGTTGATGTCAATTTGAGCAATGCCAATATCCCTGAACTACTTAAACAGGCATTCTCAGCTAAAGGTATCCGCTATCAAATTGTCAAAAACACCATCGTACTTCAGGGAAAAGCAGTTGGAAAAGCGCAGCAGGCTACGATCAGTGGTCGGGTCAGCAATGCTTCAGGTGCAGCGCTTGAAGGGGTCAGTGTCCGTGTTAAAAACAAGATCGTCAGTACGGTTACCGATGCCAGCGGCCGTTTTAGTTTAAATGGACTGCAGCAGGATGATATACTGCTCTTGACTTATGTTGGCTATCGCAGCAAGGAAGTGAAGGTTGCGGGCAAAGGCATCATTGACATAAGTCTTGAGGTAGATCCGGGCAACCTGGATGAAGTGGTCGTTATCGGTTATGGTACGTCATCGATACGCAAAAATACAGGTTCGGTATCCAGCGTGACCAGCAAGGAAATAGAGACCCAACCGGTATTGGACCCCTTAGCAGCGTTGCAGGGCCGCGTGGCCGGACTCAATATAGCATCTAATTCGGGGTTGCCGGGCAGCTCTTTTCAGGTGCAACTGCGGGGTGTCAATTCACTGAGCAATGGCAGTAGCCCCCTCTACATTATCGACGGTATTCCATTTTCGGACGAAAGCATGAATCAGTTTGGCTCGGCCAATGGGAATCAAAGTCCACTAAGCCTGATCAATCCAAAGGATATCGAACGGATCGATGTGCTTAAGGATGCCGATGCAACAGCCATTTATGGCTCCCGGGGTGGGAATGGAGTGATCCTGATAACCACCAAAAAGGGAAATAAAAGCGGACTTAAAATAGATTTTAATGCAAATATCGGCTCCGGTAAAGCCATTCGAAACCTCAAGATGCTCAACACCGAGCAATATTTGGAAATCCGTAAGGAAGGATTTAAAAACGATAATTGGACAGCGACGGCAGATAATGCGCCGGATCTGCTGACCTGGGATCAGTCCGCTTACAGTGACTGGCAAAAAGAGTTTTTTGGGGCAAGTGCTCCTTTCTCAACGTATCAGCTGTCATTTTCCGGCGGAAACGAATATACCCAATACCTGGCCAGTGCCAATTTCAATCGCCAGGGTGATCCATTGCCCGGTAATCAAAATTATCAGCGTGGGGGTGCGCTGTTGAATCTGTCTACGCAGTCCAAAGATCAGCGATTTAAACTCAATAGCAGTTTCAACCTCAACTTGGACCGTAACAATACAGTGCCAACGGATATTGCACAGTTTTATAACCTGGCGCCCAATTATCCCTTATACGATGAAAAGGGAGACTATTATTGGTTTCAACAAACCTTGCAGAATCCAGCCGCCTATATGGAGCGCTCGAGTGTATCAAAATCAAAATCCCTGTTGGCCAACTTTTCAGCTGAGTACGCGATCTTGCCCGAATTGGTTGCTAAAGTCAATGTAGGGTATAACCTCAAAAGCATGGACCAGACACGCCTGCTGCCCAATGCCGGATTTAATCCATTGACCAGTACAGGCTCAACGGCCTCTTACGGCAATTCGGATTATCAGTCTTACATCGTTGAGCCGCAATTGAATTACAGCAAAAACTTTGGTAAACATGAATTTAAGTTCCTTTTGGGCGGTACCTGGCAGCAGCGGATCAGTGAAGGTAAATACTTGGATGGCAGTAGTTATCCAAGTGATTCCCAGTTAGCCAACATGGCTGCGGCAGGTGTCATTGCAATCCGCAACAATCAGTATGCGGATTACCGCTATCAGTCTGCATTTGCACGTATCAATTATGCCTATGCGGATAGATACCTTGTGAATGCCAGCTACCGAAGGGATGGCTCGTCCCGCTTTGGCCCCAACAATAAGTACGGTAATTTTGGGTCGATTGGTGCAGCCTGGGTATTCAGTAGCGAAGAATTTTTAAAAGATCAGTCTATCCTTAGCTTCGGGAAACTGCGTGCCAGCTGGGGGGTGACGGGCAATGACCAGATCGGAGATTACCAGTACCTGGATACCTGGGGAACGGGCTTTGCCTATCAGGGCATCACCGGGCTTTATCCGACACGGGTGTTTAATCCCAATTTTGGATGGGAAGAAATTAAAAAGAAAGAACTGGGCCTCGACCTTGGCTTTTTCAGGGACCGTATTTTCCTCACAGCCAATTATTACAACAATAGATCGGATAATCAGTTGATCAATATCGTGCTCGCGCCGCAGACGGGCTATAATTCCTATTTTGGTAATACCCCGGCACTGATCGAAAATAAGGGCTTGGAGTTTGAGCTGAGCAGTGTGAATATCCAAAAGGAAAAGTTCAGCTGGAAAACCAATTTCAATATCACTTTTCCATCCAACACCCTGCTTGAATATCCTGGTCTTGGAAATAGCAGTGATGCGAGGCGATACGTCATTGGCGAGTCCACACGTATCGTCCGTGGATTTCAGTTTACCGGAGTGGATCCGCAAACCGGGGTCGCCCAATTCCGGGATGTGGATGGCGATGGGAAGATCAGTGATTTCAATGACTATGTGACCTTGGGCTCACTGCTGCCCAAGTATTATGGTGGTATCGGCAATAATCTAAGTTATGGCAGTGTGAGCCTTGGGTTCCTATTTCAGTTTGTCAAACAGGAGGGACCATCCATTGGGTATGGCCCACAGGCAACGACCATTGGCGGAATGGGCAATCTGGATAAATATGTGTTGGACCGTTGGCAGCAGCCGGGAGATGTGACGGATGTACCACGCGCTACCGCCAATAGCGCCAACGAAGCCAACGTAGCTTACCGCAATTACTACCGGTATTCATCGGCGGTATGGGACGATGCTTCTTTTATCCGCTTAAAAAATGTATCGCTCAGTTATGATATTTCCAAATGGAGCCAGAAGATCAATATCAGCAGGACGCTGGTACAATTTAATGCACAGAACCTCTTTACCTGGACAAGCTTTAGGGGGATGGATCCGGAGATGCCGGGTTTTGACCGTACCTATCTCTCGGATGTCAATGTCTTTGGTTCGGTACGGAACAGCGCCACGCCATCGATGCGTACCTATACTTTTGCTGTTCAGCTCACTTTTTAATGATCATAAAACGACTAAAGACTTATCCCATGAATAAATATATCATCTACAGCCTTTTTGCGACAGCACTGATGAACATATCCTGCAATAAATTTCTGGCAGTGGACCCACCCAAGACAGAAGTGGCGGCAGAATCGGCCTTCAGTGACGAAAAGACGGCCACAGCAACCGTGGGCGGACTCTATACCAGTATGAACAACTACAACAACCAGTTCGCCAGTGGACTGATGACCATTGTACTGTCCAGTCTGGCCGACGATTACAACTCAGCTTTTACAAGCTATGATGAGTACAAATACAATAAACTAAGTCCGGCGACCTCTTATCTCGATCGGCTCTGGTCGCAACCTTATAGCTATATCAATCACAGCAATAAGATTATCGAGGGAGTGGAAGCTTCGGCGCTCAGCAGTACGGTAAAGGCACAGCTATCGGCCGAGGCCCGTTTTACACGGGTGTTCAATTACTTTTACCTGAGCAACCTCTTCAACAAAGTACCCTTGATCACGGATACCAAAGACCTGGAGGCCAACAACCGAAAAGGTCCGGCCTCCCGGGAGGAGCTCTATGCGTTCATGGTGGATGATCTGAAGAAAGCTGCTGCCGATATTGCTGACGCCTATCAGGGCAATGAGCGTACCCGCCCCAATAGAAAAGCGGTTGACGCGCTATTGGCCCGGGTATATCTTTATCATGCAGACTGGGCCAATGCCGAAGAGATGGCTGACAAAGTCATCGCTGATAATCGGTATGAGCTGTCGCGTGATCTAAATACCGTTTTTTTGAAAACGAGCAAAGAGGCGATCTGGCAGCTGCAGACCGTTAATCTTTCTACTGCCGGGGTCAATACCTGGGAAGGTTTCAGTATCGTTCCGGCCGTAGCTACGGCACGGAGTTACTATCAGGTGTATGATACCACGGTAGCGGCCTATGAAGAGAATGACTTACGTAAAGCCATGTGGTTAAAACCTTATGTTGTAAATAATAAGACGCTTTATATGCCCTATAAGTACAAGTTGCGTACAGGTGCACCTGTTACCGAATATAATACCGTGCTGCGACTTGCCGAGCAGTATCTGATCCGTGCCGAAGCGCGGTTGAACCAAAATAAGTTGCAGGCGGCACTACAGGATATCAATCTGATCCGTGAGCGTGCAGGCCTTGTCGCGCTACCACAAACGATGGACAAAGCGGGCATCGCCCTGGCGCTTGAAAAAGAACGCCAGCTGGAACTGCTCGGTGAATGGGGTCACCGTTGGTTTGACCTGGTCCGCACGAACAGGGCCCTGCCTGTACTTTCAAAGGTAAAAACAGACTTTATTGAAAGCGACATCAAAATACCGATCGCCAGTGCTATTTTAATCACCAATGCTAACCTCCAACAGAATGATTAAGCTATTCAAATACGCGTTGCTGCTTTGCCTGCTCCAGGCAAGCCTGCTGTTGCAGGCACAAGTCAG